>Ga0310811_10005117_pt1 | contig 16539 bp, 16 predicted proteins | sample YCmetagenome_FD_207642 | JGI IMG/M metagenome (GOLD analysis project Ga0310811, IMG submission 207642) | Soil microbial communities from experimental microcosm in Duke University, North Carolina, United States - YC | ecosystem: Engineered > Artificial ecosystem > Soil microcosm > Unclassified ...
GCAAAACCATGGTTTTGCGAGGTGATTTCCACCTGGCCGGATTCCAAGTCTTTCACCGGCTGGTTGCCGCCGCGATGGCCGAATTTCAATTTGAAAGTCTTCCCGCCAAACGCCTGGCCAAGAATCTGGTGGCCGAGGCAGATGCCGAACATCGGCACACCGCTGTCGAGCAAAGTCTTCACCTCACGGACAATGTAGTTCAGCGCGGACGGATCGCCTGGGCCGTTGGAAAGGAAAATCCCGGCGGGCTTATATTTGAGCGCGTCGGCGGCCGTGGCGGTTGCAGGCAGAACAGTCACGCTGAAACCCTGCTGCCGCAGACGGCGGAGGATGTTGTATTTCATCCCGTAATCAAAGGCGACAATCGGAATATCCGCCGCCGGCAGCGGCTTGCGCAGATTGCGGGCGTCGGCAGCCTGGTTGCCGCGCACCAAGTCAAACGCCCCGCTCTGCTCATCCTTTTCATCCCACTTGAACGCCGCTTTGTGCGTGACTTCCTTGACATAATCCACGCCAAGAAAAACAAATTCTTTCGCACGCTTCACGGCCTCAGCCTCGGAGATTTCCTCGGTGCTGATGAAACCGTTCAACGCGCCACGCACGCGCAATTTCTTGGTGAGTGAACGGGTGTCAATTCCTTGGATGCCGGGGATGCCGTTCTTTTCAAGGTATTCGGCCAGCGAATAATCCGCGCGCCAGTTGCTAACGACGGGCGAAAGCTCGCGCACCACGAAGCCCGCCGCGTGCGGCCGCCAAGATTCGACGTCCTGCGTATTCACGCCATAATTACCGATGAGCGGATAGGTCATCGTCACGATCTGGCCTTTGTAGGACGGGTCGGTCAGGATTTCCTGATAGCCCGTCATGGAAGTGTTGAAGCAAACTTCGCCACAGGCCGACGCCTGCGCGCCAAAACCTGTGCCGTGAAAAACCGAACCGTCTTCGAGGGCTAAAATCGCTTTCATCAAAATTTTGAAGATACTAGGGTCGCGGACTGGCTGGTTCAAGCGCGAACCCGTTTGCACGGCAGAATTTTCAGGTTGCCTTGTGCGGCCGTTGGCCGGATGTGCAAACACGGTAAAAACCCACTCCAAAAGGGTGCATGAATTTTATTGTCTGAAATCTTGGAAATTGGAAACCGTCCAAGGCGCACAATACAGGGCAGCTTAACACTCCGTTGAAAACAAATGGAGCGGGCGAAGGGAATCGAACCCTCGTGTGCAGTTTGGAAGACTGCCGTTCTACCATTGAACTACGCCCGCAACCCGGAAATCCTAGCGTCAAGCCATCACTTGTCAATCCAAGGTATAAAGTGGTAGTTTCACAAGGTCTGAAATGATCCGGACATTTTTCTGTGAATAATTTTAACCTCCGGCCGTCAACGAACGTCTTTTTAAAAGTGTTCGTGGGAAATTCATCTTCCGGCAAGGCGCAGAGGGCGTTCACGTTGATTGAACTGCTTGTGGTGATTGCCATCATCGCCATTTTGGCCGCCATGTTGCTCCCGGCGTTGAGCAAGGCCAAGGAAACAGCCCGGCGAATCGCCTGCACCAGCAACCTCCGGCAACTGGGGCTGGCATCTCAATTATATGTGGATGACAACCATGGAGTTTTTCCGAACCGTTCCAACTCCGACCGCTGGCCGAACAAATTTTACGACTATTACAGCAAAAACATAAAGGTGCTGGTGTGTCCGACGGACGCAATCCAACTCAAGCCGCCGGCGACCGGCAGCGTTTCCAACAATGTGGCCGATGCCTCGCCGCGCAGTTATCTCATCAACGGGTTTAACGACTGGATCGCGGATGCCACAGGCAACGCAAGCATGACGGCCGTTGATCAATTTCAGGGCGGGATCAAGCAGAGTGTCATCCTCTATCCAAGCGACACGGTTGTGCTGGGTGAAAAATGCAACACGAACATGGATTATTACATGGATTTGCTGGAAGGTGAGGGCAATGACATCCAAGGCATCGCCGACCAGACCCGTCATGGTGGAAACGGGGCCAACGACACGGGCATCGGCGAGGGCGGATCGAATTATGTCTTTACGGACGGGAGTGCTCGCTATCTTAAATGTCCGAAGGCGTTTTATCCCATTGACCTATGGTGCATCAGCGACAAAAACCGGACAGATTACGCCCACGATTATTGACCGGGCGAGCCAAGCCATCTGGTAGAGTTCGCCAGCATTTCTAAAAAGTGTTTTGAGACGCGCAAGAGTGTCAGGCATCCCTTCAAACTATTTTGGCGAATGTTTTAACCTCTCCATGGCGGCAAACGTCTCTGGAAACGGTATGTTCGCCAAAAATCCGTTCTCAAGTCGCAACCAGCAAGCGTTCACGTTGATTGAATTGCTCGTGGTGATTGCCATTATTGCCATTTTAGCTGCCATGTTGCTGCCGGCCTTGAGCAAGGCCAAGGAAACGGCCAAAACCATCTCGTGCAACAACAATCTCCGTCAGATTGGGATGGCGTTGCGCATGTATACGGATGACAACCGGGGCTTCTTTCCGCCGCATATCACGGCTTCGCGCTGGCCGGACAAGTTCTATGATTACTACGGGAAAAATGTGAAGATGCTGCTTTGTCCCAGCGAATTGACCGCCACCCCGGCCACCATCGGCCCGTCCAACAACGTGGCCGATGCCGCTCCGCGCAGCTATTTTATCAACGGCTTCAATGACTATTTTCATGACCTGCTTAGCGCAGGTGATTTCACCGGCCAGTTCATGGCGGGAACCATGCAAAATGGCATCAAGGAGAGCGCTATTCTGCACCCCAGCGATACCATTGTGCTGGGCGAAAAAATCTCGACACGCGGCGATTTCTACATGGACATGCTGGCGGGCAACGGCGATGACTTTTCCGGTGCCGTGGCGCAAGACCGGCATTCTGGGCGTGGTGAAGGCACCGCCACCGGCGGCTCCAATAACAACTACGCTGACGGCAGCACGCGCTTCAACAAATACGGCACCGCGTTCGATCCATTGAACCTCTGGTCGGTCAGCGATGCCAACCGCACAGCCAACGCCATCCAATATCACTGACGCGCTTGCCTTGGCCCGCCGCCGCCGGTAAGCTTGACGCGATGAATTCGCTGCTTCTCACCGGCGGGCGCGTGGTTGATCCTGCCAACAAATTTGATTCCATTGCCGATGTATTAATCCTCAACGGCAAAATTTCCGCCGTCGGCAAAAACCTTTCCGCTCCCGCTGGCGTGGAGACGTTTGACGCCAAAGGGAAAATTGTGTGCCCCGGATTGATTGATCTCCATGTCCATTTCCGCGAACCCGGTCAGACCGCCAAGGAAAACATCGCCACCGGCACGGCGGCGGCGGCGCGCGGCGGGTTCACCTCCGTGGTCTGCATGCCCAACACTTCACCGGCAATTGATTCCGCCGGCACAGTCGCGCTCATCCGCGAACGCGCCGAACGCGAAGGTGTCGTCAATGTTTTCGTCAGCGGCGCGATCACCAAGGGCATCGCCGGCGAGGAACTCGCCCCCATCGGCGGCCTGAAAAAAGCGGGCGTCGTCGCCATCACGGACGACGGCCATTGCGTGCAGAACAACGACCTCATGCGCCGCGCCTGCGAATACGCGAAGATGTTCGATCTCCCGCTCTTTGATCACTGCCAGGATTACTCGCTTGTGACCGATGGCGTGATGCACGAAGGCTATTGGAATGTCGCCCTCGGTTTGCGCGGCTGGCCGGCGGCGGGCGAGGAAATGATCGTGGCCCGGAACATCCTCCTGGCGGAACTAACTGGCGCGAAAGTCCACTGCCAGCACTTGAGCGCGGCAGGCAGCGTGCGGTTGATCCGTGAAGCCAGGCAGCGTGGCGTGCCGATTTCCGGCGAGGCGTGTCCGCATCATTTCACCTTGACCGATGCGGCGATCGCCGGCAGTGAAAAATTCTGGGCGTCCGACGGAAAAATGCTTGCGCCCGCGCAAAGCGGTGAGCTGCCGCAATGGCCGGCCTACGACACGCATTTCAAGATGAATCCCCCGCTCCGCTCCGCCAAGGATCGTGAGGCGATTCTCGAAGGCCTGGCCGACGGCACGATTGACATTTTATGCAGCGACCATGCGCCACACTGTGATTATGAAAAGGCGGTGGAGTTTGATTATGCACCCTTCGGCATCACCGGGCTGGAAATTGAACTCACCCTTTCGCTCATGCAACTCGTCCACACGAAGCGGCTTTCGCTGGCAGACATGATTGCCAAGTTCACCGTAAATCCGGCGAAGCTCTTAAATCTGCCCAAAGGCACCTTGAGCATTGGAGCGGATGCCGATGTGACCATGATTGATACGGATTGTGAGTGGGTTTATCGCCCGGAAGACTCCGCCAGCAAATCCAAGAACAATCCCTTTTTCGGCTGGCAACTCAAAGGCAAGGCCGTGGCCACCGTGGTTGCCGGCAGGCTGGTTTGGTCTGAATAAAAGGAAATGGCAGCGGTCTAAATTTCGAACATCCATCAAAACCCAAATGAAACCATGAAAAAAATACTCATTGCCGTGCTGGCTGCCACCGTGTTGTGGCAGGTGAACGCGGCGGAATCCACCTGGCTGACCGACCTGCCCAAAGCCGAGACGCAGGCAAAGGCCGACAACAAAATCATCCTCTTGGACTTCACCGGATCAGACTGGTGCGGCTGGTGCATCAAGTTCAAAAAAGAAGTGTTTGATACACCTGAATTTCAGGAGTATGCCGCCAAAAACGTCGTGCTGGTGGAACTGGATTATCCCAACAAAAAAGTTCAGACCGCTGACTTGAAAAAGGCCAACGCTGAACTCAAGAAACAATACAAAATCACCGGGTTCCCGACGCTGATCGTGCTGGACAAGGATGGCAAGGAAATCGGCAGGCAGGTCGGTTATTCCGAAGGCGGACCGAAGGCATTCATCGAGAAACTTGAAAAGTTCAAAAAAGGTTGAACGCCTTTTAACTTCGAGCCATCACCACTCATTTGTGAACGCAGCTTTCAGCCGTTGGCTGGAGGCTGCGTTTCGTTTTCAACCGGTGTTTCCTCCGGCTTCACAGGCGCGGCTTCATCCAGCTTGAGTTGTTCGGGAACCGACGTGGCCAGTCCCGGATCAACGGTGACTGGAGCGGGCGGATGTTCCACCGGGATGCGGCGCAGTTCATCGGCGGCAGGCAAATCTTCCAGGCCACGCAAACCAAAGTATTCCAGAAATAACGGCGTGGTGCTGTAAAGCGTAGGACGGCCGACAACTTCCGCGCGTCCGCTCTGCTCCACCAAACCGCGTTCAATAATCGTCTGCATCGTGCCGTCCACGTTCACGCCGCGCACCTGCTCCACCTCGGCGCGCGTCACCGGCTGGCGATATGCGATGATGGCGAGCGTCTCCAGCGCCGCCTGCGAGAGCCGCGACGGACGGTTCTTCACGCCGACAAGCGCCTTGAGCCACGGCGAAAATTCCGGCTGCGTGACGAACTGCCACGCGCCGGCGACACACGCGAGGCGATAGCTGCGCGCGGCGGTTTCGTGTTCGGCGGCCAATTGTTCAAGCGCGGCGGTCACGTCGTCGTCTTTGACTTTCTTGAGCGATTTGGCGGTTTCGTCCGCGTCTTCGGCGGCGGCAGCCGTGGCGAAAAGGTCGCGCAGTTCCTTCACGCTCATCGGCTTTTGGGCCGAGAAGAGCAATGATTCCAAAATGAATTTCAGTTCCATGCGAAAAACTTTATAAATTTATTGCGGCTTTCCCGTTTCATCGTCATTGCCTCTATTGCCCTCAACATCCTCGTCCCCATCTTCATCCTCATCTTCGTCTTCGTCATCATCATCTTCATCGTCATACTCATCCTCGGCTTCCACTTCTTCAGCTTCAATCTCTTCGGTTTCGGCAGCGGACGATTCAGCGAAAGGAGCGACAGATTCCGCTTTGGCAGGCGCTTCAGCTTCAGGCGTCATATATATTTCTGTTGGAGCTGTCGGCGCGACGGCTTTGCCGATCTCGATTTCCGCAAACGGCTCCGGCTGGACGCAGGCAAGCTGTTTTAAGCGGATCAATTCCAAGATCGCGAGAAAGGTGCAGACGACTTCGGCGCGGTTGGCCGCCTGCTCGAACAGCTCGGAAAACTTCACCGACGAACGTTCGGCAATGGTCTGAAGCACAAACTCCATCTTTTGACTGACCGACCATTTGTCTTCAAAAATTTCGCGGGTGCCAGCGGTCTTGTCCTGAAACCGTTTCAGCACCGAGTTGACGGCATTAAGCAGATCAAAGATGCCGACTTCCAGTTTCACGGGCGCGGCTTCGGATTGAAACTCAATTTTTCCCGGCAGGCGCGGATAGACATTTTCCTGCCGCTCCTCCAGCGTTTGCAACTGCGCGGCGGCGTCTTTGAATTTTTTATATTCAACGAGCTGACGGATGAGTTCAAAGCGCGGGTCTTCACCTTCTTCCTCGGCCTCGACCTGCACCTGCTGATCCACAGGCAGCAACTCGCGGCTCTTGATATACATGAGCGTCGAGGCCATCACGAGAAATTCGCCGGCGACTTCGAGATCGAACTGGCGCATCAGATCCACGTATTCGATGAACTGCTTGGCGAGCTTGGTGAGGTTGACCTCATAGATGTCCACCTCCTCCTTCTTGATGAGATAAAGAAGTAGGTCGAGCGGGCCTTCAAAGACCTCGAACTGGACTTTATATTCGGACATGAAACGGGAGCAAATCGTAGATTGAACCTAGCGGCTTGGCAATGTCGGAACGGCGGGGTTCCCGCTAATGACTCGACGCGCTTCAAAAAATTTGGAAGGATGGAACCATGGATTCAGATCAACGTGACATTTTGAATTTTCTCCAGACTTGGGGCGTCGAATTTGTCAGCGCCAAGGAAATCTGCCGGCGGGCAGGCACCAAAAAACGCTTCCATAGAGATGCCGGCTGGGCCATGCCCATGCTTTTGATCTTGCTGGAGCAAGGCATCCTCGAAACCGACCAGATGGGCCGTTATCGCATCAAACCGCAATCCAAGAAATCACGGGCCGGGCGCTGGGTGTCGCCAGACATCTCAAAAATTCTCAAAGGAAACGGCGTGCCCATTGAAATCAATGACGTGGAACATATCATCGAAGACCTGGAACAAACCTGATGTTCGCCGCGCTGCTCACCACGCTGCTCTTCGCCACTTCAGCCATCTGCGGCTACCGGACGGCCCGGCAGATTGGCGGTCTTGAAGCCAATTTCTGGCGCATCACGCTGGCCACGATTTTCCTGACCGTCTGGGCATTCACATTCGGAACGGGATTCGCCGGCGCGCCGGGATGGTTCATGATCAGCGGATTGTTCGGCATCGGCCTGGGCGACACCGCTTATTTTCAAGCCCTGCCGCGCCTCGGCAGCCGGCGAACCGTCCTGCTCATGCAATGCCTCACCGCACCAATCGCCGCGCTCATCGAATGGCTCTGGCTTGGCACTACGTTGAACCTGCCGGAAATTATTTGCGTGGGCGTCATCATTGTTGGCGTCGGCGTCGCGCTCGCGCCCGAAGATCATGTCAAAATTTCCGCACACGACTGGAAAATCGGCCTGTTCGCCGGCGCGCTCGCCGCCCTCGGCCAGGCCCTCGGCGCGGTCATCATTCGCAAAGGCTATGAGGACATCGCCGCCGCCGGCCTCCACGTTGACGCCGGCACCACCGGTTATCAACGCGTGCTGGGCGGCATTTTGATTCCCACCATCGGGCTGATTCTTTTCAAGTGGCGCTCCGCCCACGTGCACGGCGGATGGCTGGAGGCGAAAACCCGGCAAGTGTCGCTGGACAAATGGGCGCGGCTCTGGCCGTGGGTGCTGGCCAACGCCCTCGCCGGCCAGACGCTCGGTGTGACCTGCATGCAATGGGCGCTCAAGACCACCCAAGCCGGCATCGTCACCGCCATCATCGCCACCACGCCGCTGGTGCTCCTGCCCATGACGCGAATCGTGGAAGGCGAAAAAATCGGCATCCGCCCGCTCATCGGCGCAATCATCGCCGTGAGTGGGGTGATTGGACTGACTTTTTTCCGGTGATTCTTGCCACGGAGACACAGAGGCCGCAGAGAAGAATTCTGTTTTTTGCTCTGTGTTCTCCGTGTCTCTGTGGCAAATTTCCCTAAAATGAAAGATGCACTCCAAACCGCCGTCGAAACGCTCGGCCTCGAAAAATTCCGACGCCACATCTTCCTTTGCGTGGATGCCGACGAGCCAAAATGCTGTCCGCGCGAACAAACTCTCGCCTCGTGGGATTTCCTCAAAAACCGGCTCAAAGAATTAAAACTCGTCGGCCCGAACCCGCTGGTCTATCGCACCAAGGCCAGTTGCCTCCGCGTCTGCACGCGCGGCCCCGTCGCCGTTGTTTATCCCGAAGGCGCGTGGTATCACAGTTGCACGCCGGAGGTCTTGGAACGTATCATTCAGGAACATCTCGTCGGCGGGAAGATTGTGGAGGAATTTGCGTTCGCCAAGAACCCGTTGCCCTGATTTTCCCGCTCGACTTTAATTTTGGAGCGGCGCAAAGTCTAGTCGTCGAAAGGGAAAGACATGGCGCGACTTATCATTAAAACCGAAGGACTGGGCCGGCAGGCGTTGGAACTGCGCTTGGGCGTCAACCGCGTTGGTCGCGACGCTGACTGCGAATTGCACCTGCCCCATTCCACCGTCTCCTCATTGCATTGTGAACTCGCATTGTCTAACGACGGCGTTCACATGCGCGATTGCGACTCCACCAACGGCACCTTCATCAACGGTGAACCGGTCGCCGAGGCCTGGCTCATGCCCGGCCAGCAACTCCGTTTCGGCGACGTGGAACTGCTCGTCGAATCCACCAATGTTGTCATCGGCATACCGCAATTCGAACGCGGGGAACCGGCCCCGGCGGCCCCGGTGATATTGGAAAATGGCCTTACCGCCTGCCCGCGTCATTCCGAAACCGCCGCCACTTTTCGCTGCACCCACTGCAAAGAGATGATGTGCAACGCCTGCGTTCGCATCATGCGCATCAAGGGCGGTAAACCGCATTATCTCTGCCGCCTGTGCAGCCATCCCGCCGAACGCATTGAAGCCACTGCGCCAAAAAAGAAAAAGGGCTTTTTCGCCATGTTGCAGGAAACGGTGAAGTTGAAATTTCGTCATCCGCGCGACAAGGAAGATTGAGCCAGTCCATAAAACTTCGGATCGGAATTGAGAGCCTTCGCCGACAAGGAACTCTCTGCGGACATTTGCAAAAGCGCGCATCCAAGTAATATATTCCGCGTCGCCCATTCTTAAAATGACCCACGCCAGCCTCTATCGCATGGCCGCAGACCTGGTGCTCATCACGCATGTCGCCTATGTCGCGTTCGTCGTGATCGGACTGTTCTTGATCCTGTTGGGCGGATGCTGCGACTGGAAATGGATCCGCAATCCGTGGTGGCGAGCACTGCATCTGGCCGCCATCAGTCTGGTGGCCGCTGAAGCTTGGCTGGGCATCACCTGCCCGCTGACCACGCTGGAAATGAATCTCCGCCAAAGCGCCGGCGATGCGACCTACGGCGACTCCTTCATCGAACACTGGTTGCAAAAATTGCTTTATTACGACGCCCCAACATGGGTTTTCACAACCGGCTACACCTTGTTTGGCCTCGCTGTTATCGTCAGTTGGTGGAAATTCCGGCCACGACCGTTTCAGAAAAAGCTTTCCGGCAAATGACTTTTCCAAGACGAGCTTGAATTGTATTCGTAATACTGCGTCAACATAGCTGTGGCTTCCAGTCGGCAGAGTTTTTTACCGCCTCAATTACCAAATCAGTCAGCCTTCAAAAACGTCCGCGCCATCTTCTCCAGCGCGGCAATCCATTGCGGATGCTCGTTCAGGCACGGAATCCGCGTGTATTCCTTGCCGCTGCCCGCCAAAAACTGTTCACAGCCGCGCATTCCGATTTCCTCAATGGTTTCCAGGCAATCCGAAACAAACGCCGGACAGATGACGAGCATCCGCTTCTTGCCTTCAATCGCCAGGCGCGGCAGTTCGTAATCGGTGTAAGGTTTCAGCCACGGATCCTTGCCCAGCCGCGACTGGAACGAGACGGAATACTTTTCCTTCGGCACACCCGCCAGTTTCACAAACGCGCGCGTCGTGGCGAAACATTGCGCACGATAACACGTCGCGTGCACCGGACTGGCGATCTCGCAGCAGTTCTCCACCTTGAGACAATGGCAGCCGGTCAGGTCGGACTTGCGCAAATGTCGTTCGGGAATGCCATGATAGCTGAACAGCAGGTGATCGTAGTCTTGCTTGAGAAAATCCGCCGCGCTCGCCACCAACGCCGCGATATAATCCGGCGCGTCAAAATACGGCGGCTGCACGGTGAGCTTCAGCTTGGGCGCGAGTTTCGCCGCGACTTCCCGCACGCGCACGACGGCGGTTTCATAGCTGGACATCGCGTAATGCGGAAACATCGGGATCAGCAGCACGTCCGTCGCGCCTTTGGCCGCGAGCTTTTTCACGGCAGATTCAATGGACGGATTCTGATAACGCATCGCCAGTTCCACCGGCACGCTGACGCGCTGCTGCAGCAGTTCCTGAACATGCCGGCTCGTCACGACGAGCGGCGAGCCGTCCTTCGTCCAAACTTGTTCGTAAGCATGACCGGACTCTTTCGGGCGCTTGATCAAAATCAATCCGACCACGAACCGCCGCACCGGCCAAGGCGCGTCAATGACACGCCCGTCCATCAGAAATTCGTTCAGATACCGCCGCACGTCCGGCACCGATGGCGAGTCCGGCGAACCGAGGTTGACCAGTAAAATTGCTTTGCTCATAAAAATTCAACCGCAGATAAACACAGATGGACGCAGATTAAAAACAGAATCCACGCCAAACCGCTTTTCAAAGAAATCTGCGTTTATCTGTTTCCTTCTGCGGTTAAAAAAGTTTGCCCACACGCTCCGCGATGTTCACGCCCGAAACGATGGAATCGCCCAGCGAAACGCCGTCGCGGTAATGCCCGGCGAAAAAGAGGTTCGGCGCCTTGGCTTCGAGGTCGTTCAGCAACTGGCGGTATTTTCCGTAGCCGACGTTGTATTGCGGAATCGCTCTGGGCCAGCTCTTGGTGTGTGTAAACACCGGCTCGCCACGAACTCCGAGCAGTTGGCGCAAATCCGCCAGCGTCAAATCCACCAGCTTTTCCGGCGGCAGCAATCCGAGTTCAGGATAGCGAGCGCCGCCGATATAACTGGTCAGCGTGATGTGGCCGGCCGGCGCGCGGTTCGGAAACAAGGCCGAGGAAAAAATCGTGCCGAGAATCTTGAAGCCCTCGATCTTGGGAATCAACATGCCGAAACCGCTGCCCGGATGCGCCACGTCTTCACGGCGGAACCCGAGCACCACGGCGGCAACGGGCGGATAGCTGATTTCGGAAAACGCTGAGGTGGGGCGCGCCACTCCGTGCGCGCCGTCGGCGGGCAGAGGACTGCCTGCCCTACCTTCAATTTCCAACTCCGCCAGCCGATATGCCGTGCCGCAATAAATCACGGCACTGTGCTCCACTTCAAATTCTCGGAGGGACGAGCTCTGCGAGTCCCCAATTTTATTTTCTGGATTGGGGACTCGTGGAACTTGTCCCTCCGAAAAAGTTGCGCGCCAGCCGTCGGCGGTTTGCGCCAGCTTGGTCACGGGCGCATTCAGCTTGAGCGAGTCGCCGAGTTGCGCCGCCAGCGTGTCCGGCAGCACTTGCAAACCTTCATCGAAGGAAAACTTCGGCGCGCGGTCCTTCGCCACTTCGCCGGATTTCTTGCGGTCACGCGCGCCAAAAATCTGGCCTTTGATCATCGAGCCGTAATTATCCTCCAGCGCTTTGAGCTTGGGAAAGGCGTGCGGCAGCGAGAGCTTGTGTGGATCGCCCGCGTAAATCCCGGCGACCAGCGCATCAATCGCGTGATCGAGAAATTCCTGGTTGAACCGGCGCATGACAAATTGTGCGATGCTTTCCTCCACGCCATCACGGCGCGGCTTGATGAACGGCTCGCGCAAAACGGCCAGCTTGGCTTTGGCGGTGAACAGCGGTGTTGTGAAAAATCCCAGCGGTTTGCCGGGCATCTCAATCGGCCGCCCATAGCGCACAACGTAGCGCGCCTCGGCCTTCGAATCGGTCGCCAGCTTGCGAGATTCCAAACCGGCATCGGTGATGAGCTGTTTGATCTTAGGCGACGTTTCGAGAATCGTATTCGGCCCGAACTCGGCTAGAAAACCGTCTTTGCGAATGGATTGAATCACGCCGCCAACGCGCCCGCCCGCCTCATAAACCGTGACCGGCACGCCCTGGCGTTTCAGATAAAACGCAGCGGTCAACCCCGTGATGCCAGCGCCGATGATTGCGACGGGTTTCATTAAAATGATCAACGGTTTGATTTAGGCTTCCCAAGCAAATTTGCACACTTTTCACAGTTGCAGGTAGGAAACTGAAATCTAAAAATTACGATAATTCGATCCCACAACAACATCGCCCAATAATTTGCATTGTGAGCTTCCGAGTAACTTTTGAACACGTAATCAAACACTCCTTGGTATTTTCCATGACTTGGCCCATCAAGAAGAATGAAAAATTCGTCAGGCGGCTTTTGATCCGGCGGAATTATTTCGCAATTTGTCGGCGAATCTTCGGGAACAAAAATACCAAAATGAAAAAAGTAAAGGCCTCGAACGATCTTCCAGACAACACGCAGAATTCGTCCTCCTTCAAATCTTTTTAACACCATCTTTGGCGGAAGAATTAAGCCGCTCGGTTGACGTTCAAATTCATTCACCACTTTACTCAATAACTTTGCTTGTTGAGGATGACGAGTGCAAACATCCAAAATTCTCTCACGGAGCGGGTCGCCTGCATACGAGCCACGAGCAAATGGCATCAAGCTGAAAACAAAATAATCTTCGTCGTTTTTGTAGCTCTCATTACAAATTCGATGCGTGGGAAGTGTAAGCAAGTTTGGATTATGCTTTCGCCTCAATTGTTCTGCAAAAAACTGTCTTGGAGGAACGTGATCATCGCTCGAATCACCTTCGATTGACTTACCGCACAGATAACAAATTGATGATTGGCGCGACGACATTTAATTTCAAATCGTCTTTGAATGTCTCCGCTCATTCGCCGGTGCGAGCGTGTTGTCGAAGCACATGGCGATGTTGCGGATGAAGAGGCGGCCGAAGTCGGTGACTGCGAGTCCGCTGGCATTGCGTTTGACCAAGCCGTCGGCTTCAAACGGCGCGAGCAAGGCCAGCTCCTTTGCAAAATGCTGCTCGAAGTTGAGGCCGAGTTTTTGTGACATGGCGGCGAAATCGAGCGAGAGGTCGCACATCGTCCGCATGATGGTTTCACGGCGGATCTTGTCCTCGTCGCTCACGATATAAGCCTTGTGCAAAGGCACGTTGCCAGCATCAACGGCGGTCTGATATTTCGGCAATTCCTTTTCGTTTTGCCAGTAGGCTTCCGGCACCTGCGAAACGCCGGACATGCCAAACGCATAGATGTCCGAGCCAGCACGCGTGCTGTAGCCTTGAAAATTCCGCTGCAACTGCTTGTTCTTTTGCGCGATGGTGAGTTCGTCATTCGGCTTCGCAAAATGGTCCATGCCGATATAGACGTATTGGTCGTCCGCCGTCAGTCGTTCAATGACGAGCTTCAAGACTTCAAGCTTGGATTCGGGCGTCGGCAGAATCTTGTCTTCGAGAATCTTCTGTGCGGGCTTGATCCACGGCACGTGCGCGTAACTGAACACCGCGAGCCGGTCGGGCTTCATCTCCAGCACGGTGTCGAGTGTTTCGTTGAAAGTGGCGGGCGTTTGATGCGGCAGGCCATAGATGAGATCCAGATTGATGGAGCCGAAGCCAAGTTCGCGCATCCAGTCCATCGCCTGCTGCGTCATCTCGCGCGGCTGAATTCTGTGAATGGCTTCCTGCACCTTGGGATTGAAATCCTGCACGCCCATCGAGGCGCGGTTGAAACCGATTTCGCGCAGCGCGACCAGGTGCTCGCGCGTGAGGCGGCGCGGGTCCACTTCCACGCTGGCCTCGATGTCCGGCGAGAACGTGAAATGTTTGTGGATGATTTCGCCGAGGCGACGGATTTCGTCTGGGCGTAGAAACGTCGGCGAACCGCCGCCGAAATGGAGTTGCACCGCTTTGCGATCCGGGTTCAACATCGGCGCGAGCCGGGCGACTTCGCGGCCCAGATAATCAATATAGTCCTTGCCCTTGTCGTGGTTGAGTGTGATGACGGTGGTGCAGCCGCAGAACCAGCAGAGCGTTTCGCAGAACGGGATGTGAAAATAAACCGAGAGGTCGCGCGGCGTGCGGTTGTTGTCCTCAATCTTGGCGGAAAGCTGCTCCCAAGTCACCGCTTCGGTGAACTTGGTGGCGGGCGGATAACTGGTGTAACGCGGCCCGGCCACGTTGTATTTTTTCACCAGATCGAGATCTACGTTCAGCGTCTTCATTTGAAAGCTTTCACAGTCTCCACCAAAGCAGCGATGTTTTCCAGCTTGGCCGCCGGTGTCAAACCGTGGCCGAGATTGAAAATATGTCCGGGACGTCCGCGCATGGCTTCGAGAATCTTTTTCGTTTCCGCCGCGACAACTTCCGGCGTGGACTCGGCAATGTGTGTGGGCGAAAGATTGCCCTGAATGGCGATGTGCGCAGGAATCAGCTTCCGCGCCTCGGCGATGGACGTCTGCCAGTCAATACCCAGAATATTCGCGCCGCTGGCGATCAGGCCAGGCCAGTTGCCGTGCGTGCCGAGCGAAAAGTTAATGACGGGCACTTTGCCGCCGAGATTGGCGATGATTTGATCCGTCCAACGACCAGACGCTTCCTGAAATTCCGTCGGCACAAGGTGTCCACCGTGGCTGTCGAAGATTTGCACCGCATCCACGCCCGTGGCGATTTGCATCTGCAAATAGGCGGTGACGGCGGCCGCCAGCTTTTCGGCCAGCGCAAAATATGTTTTCGGGTCTTCGCGGAACAATTGCAGCGCCCGGCTGTATTTCGGCACGCTGGCGCCTTCCATCATGAACGTCGCCAGGGTCCAGGGCGAGCCGCTGAATCCGATCAGCGCGGTCTGGTCGCCGAGTTCTTTTCGCAAGATTCGCAATGCCTTGTCCACATAACTCAAACGCTCGACCACCCGTTCGACGGAAAGTTTTTCGATGTCAGCCTTGCTCGTCACGGTGAAATCCATCTGCACGCCGCCGGTTTCCTTGAAATGATACGTCTGCCCGAGCGCCTCGGGAATCACGAGAATGTCGCTGAACAGAATGGCGGCATCAAAACCGAACCGGCGCACCGGCTGAAGCGTCACCTCGACGGCCAGTTCCGGATTCTGCACCAACTGCACGAAGGTGTAGGTCTCCTTGAGTTTGCGATATTCCGGCAGGGCGCGCCCCGCCTGACGCATAAGCCAGACGGGCGGACGGTCCACGACCTGGCAGCGCACGGCGCGGTTAAAACGTTCACGGGCGGTCAGCACGGCCTTATCTTGTGTGGCGGTGTATGCGGTTGAGTTCATCAAATTCAGATGGGCATAGCATAACCGAACCTGGTGGGAAGGCAGCTTCGCTTTTTTTGCCAAGAGCAGCGCATATTTTGGTTAGTCGGCACGGCCGGGCGGCATCGCAATCCGCCAGATTCGCACCGGTTCAGGAAAGCCCGTGAACTGCTCCTTGTCGGCCACAGCGGTTTGCTGAATCTCACGTAGAAAGCGCTGGGTTTCCATCCGCCGGAAAATATCGTCGGCCACCACCAGATCATCTCCCTCACATTTTTCCACCATGCGTGCGGCTAAATTGATGACGGAACCGAAAAAATCCAGCCGCTCGTTGGCGTTCACCGCCAGACACGGGCCGGCGTGCAATGCACACTTCAGTCGCAACTGGATGTTTTGCCGGGCACTCATCCGATCTAGTTGCTCATGCATGGAACGCACGGCATTCAGCGCCGCAGACAGGTCGCTGAACACGGCCATTACTGAATCCCCAATGGTCTTGACCACGCCGCCATGGTTCGCGGCGATGACGTCCTGCAAAATTTTAAAGTGATCGCGCACCAGTGCATAGGCCGGGGCGTCGCCGATGCGCGAATACATGGCCGTCGAGCCACGCAAATCTGTGAACAGCACGATCTGTGAACCAATCATGACGCGTTCGGTCGGCGAAACAACCTCCGCGGCAAACAGGTCACGGAACTCCTGCCAGTTGGTCACACATGCGGCAGTGAGAATCTCGTCATCTCCCGCACCGGTTTCCAATGCGACCTGAATGGGAAATGGGTTCGGGTTGCGGATAAAAAAACCGGCGCCAGTGCTTTTAAATTCAAATTTTTCCGGCGGACAGGAGATCTCCACACTTACCGCGGGCAGCTCGGCGATTTCCCGGACCTGCACCGAGCGCAGTCGCAAATCCCGCGTCGTGGCCGGTATGCGCCATTCGCGCCGTTCCTCCGGTTCCAGATTGATCTGCGCGGCGATATGCGGCCGCGCCCCGGGGCCGACAAGGCAGAA
>Ga0310811_10005118_pt1 | contig 16538 bp, 3 predicted proteins | sample YCmetagenome_FD_207642 | JGI IMG/M metagenome (GOLD analysis project Ga0310811, IMG submission 207642) | Soil microbial communities from experimental microcosm in Duke University, North Carolina, United States - YC | ecosystem: Engineered > Artificial ecosystem > Soil microcosm > Unclassified ...
CCCTGTGCCAATCCGTCCGTGGCGGCAGCGGCGGATGGCAGTTTCATGGTGGCATGGTCGGGCCGAAATATGATCACGCGCGCCAATGGCTGGGATGTGTATGCGCGTTCATTTTCCACCAACGGCACCGGCGGCAATGTGTTGCTGGTCAATACGCATATTCCCGGCAACCAATACGCTCCCCGCCTCAATGCGCTCGGCTTGGATTATTTGATGGTTTGGACCAGCCTGAGCCAGGATGGTTCGCGTGAAGGCGTCTATGGCCGCACGATTCACAACGATGGAACGCCAACGAGTGATGAATTCCGGGTGAATACCACCACTGCCAGTCAGCAGATGCAACCGGTCGTGGTTTCTGATGGCGGCAATCAGTTCCTGGCCATCTGGACCAGCTTTACGGGCGTCGTTCAAACCAGTTTTGATTTGTATGCCCAGCGCTACATCAATGTGAACTCCGTGCTGCAAGCCATGCCGGCACCATTTGTCTATGCACCATTCACTTTGAGCAATGGTGTGTATCAGCCCCAGTTGCAGGTTTCCTGGGCACCCTTGGCGGGCATCTCCGTTTCCAATTATGAGGTTTATGTGGATGGGGCCCTGATGGCGGTGACGGCCAGCAATGTCTGGCTTATGACGGCGGCCAATGGTCTGACCGCCGGGAGCACGCATTCGTTTCAACTGGATTATGTGAAAACCGATGGTGCCCGTTCGCCGTTGTCGGCGGCCACCCCGGCAACAACCTGGGGCGGCCTAAATTGGGGCGGCATCCCTTATGAGTGGATGGCGGCCTATTATGGCAGCGATACTGAGCAGTGGCCTCACGCCATCGCGCCGCTGGTTCCCAATGGCCCGAATTTGTTGAAGACGTTTCTAAGCGGAGGCAATCCGTTGGATTCGAGCACCTGGTTGACGACCCGTTTGGAAAAGACCCAGCAGGGGGTTTTCGTGTCTTGGAATTCACAACCCGGATTTACCTATCAAGTCCAGGTCACTACGGATTTTAAAAACTGGAGCAATCTCGGTTCGCCGCGATTCGCGGCGGGCACCAATGATTCCGTCAACGTTGGTGGCGGTGCCGCTGGTTACTACCAAGTGATGCTTCTGCGTTGATGAATATCGAATTTATTTTGTATGCAGCCAATGATTAAAAGAATTTTATGGGTTCTCTTGCTGGCGTCCGGCCTGCAAACTTCCTGGGGGTTTTCGCTCGGTGGCCCGATCGGCAATGGTGGCCCGACCGGTGACTCTTGGCAGACTCCGACAATTGGTTACGGACTTGCAAGCGACTTGAACGCCCCTAAGAATTTGGGTGAGGAATATCGCCGTAACACACCCGTCATGTATTACACCTTCGATCAAAGTTTTTTCGATTACTTCCGTGAGCACGGTGTTACCTCATTGGATAATGCCTTTGCGATTTTGAATTCACTGACCAATGTGGATAATTATAGCAAGTTGCTTTCAGAATTTCCTGTGGAATCTCGAAGTCAAAACTATCAGGCCCAAGCATTGGGGTTGTTGGATTTAAAGTCTTTCACGTTGGGAGCGATGATTGAACAGTTGGGCCTTACCGATCCCGTGCGCTATTCGTGGACCTTGCATGATCGTTGGTTGCCTCCGGGCGGTGCCTGTCCGATAGATGAAGAGTATTTGGTAGTGCAACGGAATTTCGATTTCTTTTCTCCTTCGTTGAACCAGCTTCCATATTCACCCTACGTCAACAACACGCTTTACGATTATTTCATTACTGAAATTTGCTCCGGTCCCAACCCTCTGGCGGTAACTGTTCCTTACTCGGTGGATCCTCTGGCTGACATTTATTCTCCGGTCGCGTCTTCAATTGCGATATTTTGGGGTGATTATTATACCGGGTTGACGCGCGATGATGCGGCGGGTTTGCGATATTTATTGTCCACCAATAATATCAACTGGGAGACTCCAGCATCTGACGCCCTCACAATCGTGACCAACACATTAAATCCGGCATTGTTTCCGGTTTTGACCACCACCAATGGTGGTTATTTGTTTAACGGCGTCGCCTATGGCACGGCCAGTTATGGTGCCTTGTATAGTTATTCCCAGACCAACAATGCCGCCGCCGTGCAGGCGGCCTTCCCCGGGGTGCAGTTGACCCAGACTGGCAATTATTTCACGAATGTGATTGTGACCAACATTGTCTCCTACTTCACAAATTATTACGGTGAGGCCATCGGCACGCCGCCGCACTTGGTCACTAAAACTGTCCTCACTCCGACCATTGTCGAATATTACAAATACACGTTCGACAACATCATCACCAACATCTATTCGGCCACCACTGTCATCAAAACCCAGACCATCACGGTGGCCCCGGCCAATGGTGCGCCCATTGGCAGCCCATCGGTTACGAACGTGACCACCAAAACATCCACGGTCAAAATTCCTAACGGAGAATTTTACATCCTTCCGACCAACAGCCCCTGCGGACTAGACATCGCCAACACTTTGGTGACCTTTACCAACTATTCCACCAACATATTGACGGCTGCTTCCACGAATACGGCCAACGCGACCACGAATTCCACCTTTGCCTACAGCCAGATCCAGGTAGTGCCCAATATCAGCCATGTTTATGTAATCAACCCAGTGACTTGCGATGTGACGAATGCGATTACGGGCTTGTATGAAGGCATTGGAAATATCAAATTTGTCCGGGCGGATTTCGATTCAATGATTGGACAGAATTGGAAACCAGTGACAAATGATTACAGCATGGTGCTCGTGACCAATAGTCAGACAGTTATTCAGCACTTTCGCCGCATCGTCACCCAGCCGGATTTTTTGTTCTCGGCTTACGATCAAACTGGGCCGAATCCACCGTCCCCCAATGGTAACAACAATGTTTACATACGTGACTTGACTTTCGATCAGGATAATATTTTGGTTAATCAGGGTGGCAGCGAAGCTGGCCCTGGAACCATTATTACGCCTACGCATCTTGCTTTCAACAAGGACGGTCCGGTCTATTTTAATACTCCCTTGGACACCATCGACGGGACGGCCTATTTCAATCAAACGCCGGGTGGAGACCAAAATAATCTCTTTTACGCGTTTGCTCCCTACTTCGTGTGGGCTTCCTTTGATGGAACGACGAACGCACCGATCGTATTTCCCAATACCATCGGCATTGACGATCTGGCCAATCAGATTTTGATTCATATTTCGCCCACGACTTTGCCGTTGGGTATCGGGGACGGGCAACATCCGTATCCGGCGACGACGTTCACCACAACCGGCGGGTCTTTCACTCAACCATACACTTGGTCAAGTAGTGATTCATTCTCCGGGCTGGGCACAGGGTTGCCGTCTGGAATGAGCCTGTCTCCGGATGGCACACTTTCCGGGACGCCAACCCAGTCGGGCACTTTTGATTTCAACCTTACGCTGACTGATTATGTGGGCAGAACCGTTCAGTGGGTTTATACTATTACGATTCAATGAATAGCACGGAACATATCCATCGCCTGGCGAACTGTATGAAACGCTTGATGAAATGGCCGCTGCTATGCGGGTTGTTAAGCCTCAACCTGATGTGCGCGGTTTCGGCCGGCGATGTCCTGTTTGAAAATGACGCCATTATTACCTATCCCGGCACGGAGGTAAATCCACCTGTGATTGATGCCACCAATTTTGTCAACACCGGCACGTTCATCATCAATTTCACAGATCTTTTCTTAATACTTAATAACCAGTCGTTTTTCGAAACGTCCGACACATATAATTACACCAACACGGGCGTGATGATGGCCAATGCCGGTTTTCGGTTTGATACCCGGTTTTCAAGCGGCACTGGAGCTCGGACTATGGCCGCCAATTTTTACAACCAAGGATCCATCAGTGTTGGTTCTGTCGCTAATACGGGCGACGTTTTTCTGGGCCAACTTTTATTTTTTGGATTCATTCCCCAGTGCCTTATTAATGCGACCAATATTGTTAATCCCGGCGCGTTAGACGTGGGCGTGGACGGCTTGATCCAGTTGACTGGACAGCACGTGGACTTGAGTGCCGGCTCGCTGAACGTGGAAGGCGCCGGGGCCAACGCGTTTGGCGAAAGCGGCGACTTTGGGTTTACTACCAATGTTTGGAATGCTCAATTTCTGGGACCAAATGATGCGATATCGGGCCCCGTTCCTTTTTTCAAGCAAATGTTCTTTGATAACATTTTCGGCACAATATTTCTCACCAATTCCACTGCCTATATTGACCAGACACAACTGATAAGCAATAACATCATTCGCTGTGTTTTCATCGAGGATGAGAGCAAAAGAATAGGTGCAGATGTGTCCTACAAAATCTTTTTTGACAACGCCCAGAATGCGTTTAACGAGGGTAATGTCACGGTGGAATGGTCCGCTCCTTATTTGGATGCCGCTACCGGGATAACTTACACAAACTACCTTTATCTGGCTAATGACTACGTGTTGGGGGCATCCACGAATGTGGCTTTCAACGGAAATGGAATTCCCGATAACTTCAGCTTTTTCTCAAGTCCGACGCCGCTGCCCCAAGGCGTGGCTCCGGCTACTGCTGGTTTTGTAAATGTATTTACAACGGCTCCGGTCACCAACGGGTATTCTTTTGCTGATGCCCAAATGATTGCCACCACCGTTAGCACCAATCAAATTGACAATCGGTCCATGACTAATCTGCCTGGTCGCGTTGAGATTTCTGCCAGCCAGCAATTGAATCTGGCGGCCGCCCAGATTAGCGGTCCGAACTATATGTCTGTGCAGGCACCGGTTCAGTTTGATGGCAGCCCCGGCGCAATGATCCAATCGCCTTTTTCCGACCTCAATGTCGGCGTGACCAATGGATTCCTGACCGTCTCCAATCTGATGTCGCCTTATGTTCCTACTTGGAATGGCGAGATTCAGGCATGGAGCACCCGCTGGTTCGAGGGAAATGCCAACGGTGGAACCAACGATTATCGTGTCCTGATCATCGGCAGCGTAATAACGCCCACGACGCTGGCGCAGGTGCAGAACCTGGTCATGCACGGCACCAACAGCATTGTGCTCAGTGATGCGCTCAATGTGCTGACCTCGCTTAACGCCGACGCGCAAAATTTGACTCTCACCACCAACGGTCCCGGTAATCGCGCAACGTCCTTGGACGGTGAATTGAACATGGAATCTTCCCAGGTTTTCTGGTCCAGTTCACTGCCGAATTTGCGCAACCTGACGAATAACGGTGCGATTCGTTTCCAGAACCTGGCCCAGTTCATCGGCAATTCCAACAATGTCATAGTGACGCCCGGCACGAATGCGGTGGCGGCGACGGGAAAACTTTCGGAAATCAAGAGCGGCAACGTGGTTAAAAACAGCACGGTGAATCTCGGCACCAACCAGTATGTCTTTGTGACCACACTCGTCAACACCTTGCCCAATCAGGTCAAAATCGCCGGCAATCTCGATGGCTCGCTGAATAATCTCATTGCGGCCATCAACCGCTCGGCCGGGGCGGGCACCGTGTATAGCACGAACACCCAGGCCAATCCTTACGCCTCGGCGGGCGCGTTGGTCACGGCCGGCGCGTTCACCAATCATTCGTTCACCGTTACGGCGCTGGCCAGCGGCGCAGACGGCAATTTGATTCGGACGACGAACACCTCGGTAAGCCTGGCTTGGAACGGCCTTAATCTTTCCGGCGGCACGGACACCGTTGCCGGCACGACAAACATTACTCCGACCGCCTTGGTTCCGTATGAAAACTTTGTGAACCGTGGCCTGCTTTCCGATCAGGGTTCCGCCATCTGGGCCAAGAACTTTGAAAGCTCAGGTGCGATCTCAAACTGGGTCGGCTCGTTCACCTTGGATTCGTTGACGACCACCCTGACCAACGGCTCCGTCACGGCCGGCGGTGATATTTCCATCAGTGCCGCCAGCCTGGTGACCAGCAACATTGTTTTTCAAGCCGGCCGGACGATGACCTTGCGGGTCACTAATCTGCTTACCGATTCCGGCGTCACCAATGGCAATATCTGGTCGGTTCAAGCCACCAACGGCCCGGGCGGGAATGCCTTGATCATGCCGGTCAAGCCGGCGTTGGGCGATCTGCTGGGCACGACCATCACGAACTATGCGCCGTTGCCAAACCGGCAAAGCCTGAATGTCTGGGCAGGTCAGGACCGGGGTGTGTCCGTCAGCGGATTTACCAACAACGCCGCCGTCGGCCGGCTGTATCTGGATGCGCTCGGATTCACCAGCCAGTTCAAATTCTCCGGTGCCAGCATCAGCAATGCGCTGTATGTGGATGATCTTGAGTTCCGTGATTCCATGACCAATGGCATTGACAACAGTTTTGACTTCGGAGTGAACCTGTCCATCAGCCCCGGCATGATGATCTACTTTGCGCAGGCGACGACGGCGGACGGAACTTCCATCGCCGCCAAGATTGACGAGGCCAGCAAGGCCGGGCGAAACGGCGGACGGTTGCGCTGGGTTCCGGGTTATGCCGGTCATTTCAGCTCCGTCAACGTGGTCTATCCTGACGGCACGACGAACACGATCAATGCCGCCTTGGCCGGCAGTTCCACCATTGATTCCAACGGCAACGGCATTCCCAATGGCAGCGACCCGGCCCCGTTTTTTGCCGGGTCCCAGGTCGGCTTGAACATTGCGGCCACCAATGCCCCGGCTCCGGCGGCGGTGATCAAGTGGAACAGCATTCCCGGCTCCACGAATTACGTTTATTACAAGACGAACCTGGCTTCAACCGTCTGGTTGACGCTGACCAATTTCGTATCGCCATCCGTTGTCCCGCCGGCGGGCGGCTGGCCGATCACCAACATAGTGTCTGATGCGGTGAATCCGTCGCAACCCCGGTTTTACAATGTCACGGTGATACCAAACTCAGCGTCGTTATACGGGCAGTGACCCGTTCGATGGCTCAGGGAAACGACGTTGAAAAGATTTTTTAAATTTTAATAAATTATGCAAAAACTCACCAGCTTGAGGTTGGGAAGCCTCGTGAGCGCCAGCCGGTTTAAATTGGGGGCGATTCTGATTCTATTGACCGGCCTGTCCGTGAATGCCGTCCGGGCGCAGGATAGTTTCGCTTCGGCCCAGGTATTGCCGGGCGATATTTGGGGATCCGTGGTCAACGATAACACCGGGGTTGTTCCGGATACCGGGGCACCGAACACATCGGGTTACCCGCCTCACGCTCCGTTGTGGTATGCGTGGACTGCGCCGCAGGATGGAGTAGTTGATATGGACACCGTCGGCAGCGCCAATTTGGTCACAAATATCGTAATCATTGGATTTGATCCGAATACCTTTCAAATCATTTATGCTACCAACGTAATTAACGCAAACCTTGATACGGTTCTGGCGGTATATACGGGCACCGGTATTGGCACGCTCAGTCAGGTTGCAGCCAACGACGACCTTTATCCCATCAATAGTTCCAACCCGCAATATAACGAAAGCGGAAGCAGTAGTTTCGGGCTGGGAGGGTTGATTCAATATCCGCAGCCTTATTATGGACCGAGTCATTTGCGTTTTAACGCCATAAGCGGTCAGACTTATTATTTTGTTGAAGATACAAAACTTGGCACCGGTCCTTTGCGATTAAGCTGGGCCTACAAATCGTCCGGTGTATTCCGGTTCGCCACGGAAGATCAAGATGTATCTACGGGACTGCCCCTGTATCAGACTTCAGACACGGAAAGTTTCCCGCCCTCTGGTGGTCCGGAATCGGTCACGACGCGCGTGACTTATTACAATTACAACGTGCCGGGTGTGCTCGTTACGGTTACCCGCAGCGCTGGTTTTACCGGACGCGCGGTGATCCATTACACCACGGTGGACGGCACTGAATTGCCCGAAATACCGCGTGGCGACGTGGCGGCGTTCGGGGAAGTCACCAATTTCATGAATGGCACCAATCTGGCAATCGTCACCCCGGCGTTTACACCCGTCAGCGGCACGTTGGTCTTCGATGATTTTGAGATGAGCAAGACCATTCTCATTCCGGTAACCGAGGCCTTTGCCACCATTCCCGGCTACGACCAGCTCAACAAGGACTTTGGCATCAAGTTGTTCACCGACGGCCCCAATGCTCCTGCTTTGGATGATTATGAATCTCCCGAAGTTTCCCAGCCGCGAGTGGATCCGGTGTTCAATCTGGCGATGGTCAGACTTCTTTCCACCACGGGCGACCCGCATGGCCTGGACTATGTGGATATGGTGGTCACCAACGCGCCGGTTGGCACCAACGACCCTGTTGTGGTCACCAACCAGGTGGTTTCGCTGTATCCGACCAACGTGATTTTCAATTTTGAGAAGGCCAATTACCGGGTTCCCGCCGACGTCAATGATACCAATGTGACCGGGTATGCCCAGGTCACGGTCTATGTCGAGCGCTCTGGCACGAATAACGCCGCGACCACGCTGCACTACCGGGTTAATAATTTTCTGGGCAGCGATGCGGATGCCAGTGAAGAGGACAACAATGTATTTCCTCTTCAACCCGGCTCTGATTATGCTGTTCCAACTCCCGCCGACACAGGAGGCCTTCGGGCGATCAATCCTGACTTTGACATGGTGCAGGGCACCATCAGTTTTCCCGATCGGGGACCCGGGTTTGCGTCACAGCCCATCAGATTTTCGGTTCCCACCAGCAAGCTGACCAAGTTCAACAAGGATTTTACCATTCAAATCTACGAGATTGTTGACAACGCACCGGTCTTGGTCGGCAATGTCAATCAGACCACGGTGACCATTCTGTTCAATGATCAAAATCCGCCGTCCGGGTCGGTGGACGAATTTTACAATGCAGATTTCAACAGCGAACTGGCCCTGTATGCGCCCCAGGTGCCCATCACGGTTCCGGCGGATAATCCGAATCCAGGGGTGGGCATTTATGGTCAGGTATATGGTTTGGCGTTATTAGCAAACAATGAAACCCTGTTGGGTGGTGACTTTGCCTCATACAACGGCATTGCGCGCAATTCGGTTGCGTTGGTGGACACCAATGGCAATCTGGACACTTCTTTTGATCCCGGCAGCGGGGCCAACGGCGCGGTGAATGCCGTGGCCGCTTCGGGTGGAAATCAATTCTACATCGGGGGTGACTTTACCTCATTTGACGGAACTTTGGTGGGGCATATCGCGCGTTTAAACACCGATGGCTCGCTGGACACCGCGTTTAATCCGGGCTTGGGAGCGGACGGAACGGTCCGGGCGCTCACGGTGATGGGGAACGGCGAAGTGTTGATCGCCGGTGATTTTACGCACATCAACGGTGTGACGCGCAACTATCTGGCATTGCTGAATACGGATGGCACCTTGGATCAGAGCTTTGATCCGGCCAACAATCTCAATGGCCCGGTGTATGCGCTCGCGCAACAGCAGGGGGGTAAGATACTCGCGGGTGGTAATTTTGATGTTAGCGGGCAAATTTATAAAAACATCGTCCGGCTGAACGGCGATGGTTCCGTTGATGCCACCTTTAATCCGGGCACCGGCGCGAATGGTCTGGTTCGCACGTTCACCAGAATGCCCGGCGGCCAGATTGTGGTCGGCGGCGAGTTCACCCAGATTAATGGCGTTTCGCTCAATCACATCGCCCGGTTGAATTCGGATGGCTCCATTGATTCCGGCTTCAACATTGGAACCGGCGCGGACAACACGGTTTTCAATGTCAATTATGTTTCGGTCACGAACGGTATAAATACGACGGTGATCTCCACGAACCTGGATGGCACCACGACGACCAATATTTTCTTTGGCTTTAACCACTACCTGTATGCCGGTGGAACTTTTGGATCATTCAATGGCACGCACCGTTACGGGTTTACGCGGTTGTATCTGGACGGCACCGTGGACACCACGTTCATGGACACCGCCTACAACCAGTTTGCCGGTTTGAAACGAATTTATTCTTACGACCTGCCGGGAGTCTTCGCCTCCGCGGTTCAAAGCGACGGCAATATCCTCATCGGTGGATCGTTTGCCCAAGTGGGTGGCGGACAGGCGAACATGAATGTCTGTAACACGCTCGACGACGAGCTGTTTATCCCGGGCAGCTTTTCCGATACCAATTTGTGGGTTGAACCCAAGACGCGTGATGGTGTCCGCAACCGCAGCGGCTTTGCCCGGTTGATTGGTGGAACCACGCCCGGGCCGGGTAACATTGGTCTCACCGCCACCAGTTATTCCGCCAACAAGAGCCAGACCTCCACGTTGATCAGTTTGGTGCGGACCAACGGTAACTTGGGGCCGGGATTGGTCAACTTTTCCGTGCAGTCCGGACTCGCTCAAAGCGGTCTGGATTACACCTATAACAGTGCTCCGCCACTGTTTTGGGAGGCGTGGGAATACATAACGCACCCCACCCGGCAACATAGCGACGGTTTATATGGCCTGAGCGGGTTTCTGATTGACGCGTTGGGCTTGAATCTCACCTTGTCGGTTGATGACGCGCTTCTGAACGCGCAGTCCAAAGTTACGGTCAGCATCATCAATAACAAGCAGACGTCGGGGAATCTCAGCGCCCGGTTTCAAGTGGCCAATCCAACCGTGGCGGACACGTTCTATCTTGGTGGCGAAAACATCCCGTTGGGCACGGCATTGGGAGCCTCATCCGCCCCGTTCACCCTGATTGACGACACCTCGTCTCCCGGCACTTTCGGGTTCACTTCACCCACATTTATCGCTACTAACCTCAACCCGCTGATTACTTTGGTTCGCAGCAACGGGGTGTTTGGCGTCGTTTCCTTGAGGGCCTCGTCCAGCAATGGAACGGCGGTTGTCGGCGCGGATTACGTCGGTGTCACCAACCTGAACCTGGTGTTCGGACAAAGCGTTACGAGCAATGGGTTCAACATGACGGTTAAAAACAATGGCATCATCTACACCAATATCGTTGAAAAGACGGTCAATCTCCACCTTTTCAACTTGGGGACAACGCCGGGGGCGACGTTTGGCATTTCAAACGCCGTGATGCGCATCATCAATCCGAACTTTCAAGGTTATGTCACCTTGGGGTCAAGCAACTATACGGGCAGCGTCAGTTCCGGTGTCTTAAACTTCACGGTCAATCGCGTTTCCGGCAGTCAGGGCAGCGTTACGGTCCAATATGCGACGACCAACGGGTCGGCGCTTAACGGCACGGATTATGTTGGTTCAACGAATACTCTGACTTGGAACGCCGTTGATGTTTCGCCGCGAGTCGTCAGTATTCCGCTGTTGAACCCCGGTGTCGTCGGCCCGAACAAGCAATTTGGGGTGACTTTGTCCAACCCCACGTTAAATGGAATCAGCACGCCAGGATTGATGGGCTTGCTGACCAATGCCACGTTGACCATCAGCAACGACAACAACAATGGTGCGATCCAGTTTGCCGCACCGAGTTATCTGGTGAATGAAAACGGTGGTTATGCCACGATCACGGTTGTCCGCACTGGCGGTGTCGTCGGGTCCATTTCGGCGCATTTCGCCACGAGCGATGGCCCGGCCGTGGATGGCACCAATTACAAGGGCACCAATGGCACGATTAATTTGGCGTCGGGCCAGAGCAGCGCCAGTTTCACGGTTCCAATTTTGAATGACGGCGTGGTGGATCCGTCACCGGCCAATTTTTATTTCAATGTATCCTTGATCGGCCCGGGCACGTCGAGCAGCACGGTCGTGCAAATCGCAGACGCGCAAACCTACAATCAGCCGCCCGGTTCGCCGGACCCGGGGTTTAATTCCGCTGGCATGAATGGCGATGTGCTGGCCCTGGCGCTTCAGTCCAACGGTCAGATCCTGGCCGGCGGCAACTTCACGGCGGTCGGCCCGGTGGGCAGAAGCCGCCTCGCCCGCTTGAATGCCGATGGTTCGCTTGACACGGCCTTCTTGAACAATCTTTCCGGTGCGAACGCGGCGGTCAATGCCGTCGTCAGCCAGACCGATGGCCGGATTCTGGCCGGTGGCGCCTTTACCACCGTTGATGGTATTCATCGTAATTTCATCGCCCGGCTCATGACCGATGGCTCGCTGGACACCAGTTTTGACCCGGGTTCAGGTGCCGACAACATTGTCAATGCGTTGGCGACAGCGTTCATCGGCGGTGACCGTAAGGTTTATGTGGGCGGCGCCTTTGGCGCTTTCAACGGGGTTTCCAGTTCGGGCGTGATTCGTTTGAACAATAATGGCGGGGTGGATGCCGGCTTCAACACGGGTTCCGGCATAGACGGCCAGGTTTATGCCATTGCGGTTTATCCGACCAACTCGGTTTATGCCGGCAAAGTTTTGATCGGTGGCAGTTTCACCCACTATAATGGGACACCCATCAATAATCTGGCCCGCTTGAATGCGGATGGTTCGCTGGACGCCAGTTTCAACGCCGGTTTCGGCACCGGACCGGATGCAGCCGTGCATGCGCTGGCCATTCAGCCGGGCGGACAAGTGCTGGTGGGCGGTGGTTTCACCCACATCAACACCACGGCGATAAATTATATCGCCCGCTTGAACCCGGATGGGACGATTGATGCGAACTTTACAGCGGCGGTTGGCGTGGGCGCGAACGGCGTGGTTGAAGGGATTGCTTTGCAAACCGACAACCGCATCGTTCTCGTGGGCCAGTTTTCCAAGGCCAACGGGGTGACTCGCAATCATATCACACGCCTGTTGCCGACCGGTGCCCTGGATTCCACGATCAATTTCGGTCTGGGTGCCAATGGTGATGTGGATGCCGTCGTGGTTCAACCAGCGGATGGGATGCTGGTGATTGGCGGTTCCTTCAGCCAATACAATGGCGTGCCCAATTCCGGGATTGCGCGAATTTATGGCGGTTCGGTGACGGGTTCGGGCGCCTTCACCTTTATCACTGGAAATTATCAGGTGAATGAAAATGCCATCGTGGCCCCGATCACCATCCTTCGCACCGGCGGCACCAGCGGCACCAATGCGGATCTTTCGGGTAACATGCAGGTCGATTTCGCCACGATCAGCGGCGGGTCGGCGGTTGATGGCGTGAACTATTTCAGTGTCGCCACAAATGTTGTCTTTCCGGCTGGTGAAGTGCTCGAAACCGTTCTGGTTCCAGTATTGGACGACATGGTGGTCACCCCCAATTTGTCAGTCTATCTGGCGCTTTCAAATCCGAGCCCGCCGGCCACCAATGGCGCGCAACCGACCGCCACCTTGACCATTGTAAATAGTGACAGCACGGTGGCCTTCTCTTCGGCGTTCTATACGCAGGCCAAGAACAACCCGATCGGGGTGGCGTTGATTGACGTGCTGCGCACGGGTGGCACCAACACTCCGGCCACGGTGGATTTTTATACCACCACCAATGGCACGGCCGTCATCGGCACGGATTATTACCCGACCAATTCCACGATCACGTTCAATCCCGGCCAGACGGACATTCAAGTTCAGGTTCCCATCATCAACAATAGCATTGCGCAGGGGAACAAGACGGTTGCGCTCATACTGACCAATGCGGTGAACGTGAACATGGCTGCGCCTTCCAACGCGGTGTTGACGATCATTGACACGGTGGCCGCCCCGGGCCAGTTGTATTTCAGCGCCACTAATTTTGGGGCCGGTGAAGGCGATGGCAACGGTTACCTGACCGTGTTGCGCACCAATGGTTCTTCTGGCTCTGTTTCGGCAACCGTCACCGTGGTTCCGGGCACGGCGCAGCCGGGGCTTAATTACGGGACGCCGAACGGGACAGTGACTTTCGGCAACGGGGAAACCACTAAAAACATTGTCGTGCCGTTGGTGGACAACAACGTGGTGCAGGGCCCGGTCAAGTTGTCGGTCTTTTTGTCGGCACCCACCGGCGGATCTTCGCTGACGGACCCGACCAATGCCAGCCTGACCATTCAAGATAACGATTCCGGGTATGCGTTTTTGAATGCGACCAATTATGTCCGGGAAACCAACGGCATCGTTCCGATATTCGTCCAGCGCATCGGCAGCACCAATGGAGGGATTCATGTGGATTACGCCACCGCCAATGGCACCGCCGTCGCCGGGGTCAATTACACGCCGGTTTCCGGCACCCTGACTTTTGGTGCCGGTGAAAACTTGAAGATCATCTCGCTGCCGTTGATTTATGATCCGCAGGTCACCGGTGATCTGAAGTTGACCATGAAGCTTTCCAACCCCAGTGCCGGCACGGCGCTGGCCACCCCGACCAATGCGCTGATTGTGGTGCAAGACGCTGACGCGGGATTTAGCTTCACCAATTCGGCGATCAGCGTGTTCAAGAATGTTGGCCACGCCATCATCACCGTGGTTTGCAGCAATCCTTCGATCGAGCCGCCGGTGGGCAACACCAATTTCACCCCGTTGTCAGTGGGTTTTGCCACGGCCGACGGCACGGCGCTCGCCGGGGTGGATTATCAAGCGACGAACGGAACGATCCTGTTCACCAATGGCATCGGCACGAATACGATTTCGGTGCCGATCCTGAACAACAGCCAGGTGCTGGGTAATCATGACTTCACCGTGAAGTTGTTGAACCCCACGGCCCCGGGCCAGTTGGTGACGCCGACCGTCCAGACGGTGACCATTGTTGACAACAACTCCGGCCTGAGTTTCGCCAGCCCGGTCTATAAGATTTTGAAGACGGGTGTCGCCTCCACCATCACGGTGTTGCGCACGGACTACACCAACACCACGACCACCGTGAATTTCACCACGATTGACGGCACGGCGGTGGCCGGTTTGGATTATATCGCCACCAACGGTATCCTGACCTTTACCAATGGTGAGACTACGAAAACCTTCACCGTGCCGGTCATTGCCAACACGACGGTGCAACCGGATAAGACGGTTCTGTTGCAGCTCTTCAATCCGGCCAATGGTTTCCTGATTGCGCCGTATGCGGCGACGCTCACCATCCATGACGACACCGGCAGCCTGGTGGTGCCGGCGGGCTCCACTTTTGCGGCCGGCGGCGATCCCAACCACAACGGGTTGATTGATCCGGGTGAAACAGTTTCATTGCTCTTTGCCCTGCGCGCCAGTGGCGGCACAAACATCCCGAATGTTTATGCCACGCTGCTGGTGACGAACGGCATCACGTCGCCATCACCAGCCAATGCCGTAAACTATGGCCCGATGGTTGTGGGCGGCGCGTCAGTGTCACGGCAGTTCTCGTTCAAGGCCAATGGCACGAACAGCCAGCAGATTGCGGCGACATTCCAGTTGAACAACGGCACAACCAACATTGGCACGGCGGCATTCACCTATGCGCTGGGCACTTGGACGACGACGTTCTACAATACCAACGGCATCATCATCAACGACCTTGGGATTGCTTCGCCCTATCCATCGGCCATCACGGTCACCAATGTGGGCGGTGTCGTGGTCAAATCCGTGGTCACGTTCAGCAATCTTTATCATGGATTCACCAAGGACATCGAAGCGCTGGTGGTCTCGCCCGCCGGGCAGGACACCATGCTCATGGGCCATGCGGGAAATGCCAGTGCGACCAAGATCACGCTCACATTTGATGATGCGGCAACCAACTCCCTGCCGGCTTCCGGTGCGCTGACCACGGGCACCAACAAGCCGACCGCCTATCCGTCCACCACCGTTTTCCCCTGACCCGGCATGAAAACAAACCAAGAAACACCAGTTCCGGCGATGGCCATGCAAAAAGCTCCTCAATTTTTGAAAATGTCTATGAGGAAGATATTCCTTACGGTTGGCGCGGGACTCATCCTGTCCAGTGCGTCCACGTTTACCAGCCAAGCGGCGGGGCCGGCCTTGATGAAATTACACGGCCATGTGCCGGCGATCGTCTCGCAATTGAAGGCAAAGGGAAATGTGTCGGCGGACACCAACTTGACCCTGGCCATCGGATTGCCCCTGAGGAACCGGGAGGCCTTGACCAATTTGTTGGCGGAAATCTACGATCCATCCAGTCCGAATTATCATCATTTCCTGACTCCGGAGCAGTTCACGGAACAATTTGGCCCCACGGAGCAAGACTATGCGATGGTCGCCAATTTTGCGCGGGTGAACGGCCTGACCGTGACTGGCACCCATCCTAACCGGATGGTTCTGGATGTGAGCGGCAAGGCGTCCGCCATTGAAAAAGCGTTGCACGTCAGCTTGCGAACCTATCGTCACCCGTCTGAGAAACGTGATTTCTATGCGCCGGATGTGGAGCCTTCTGTCCCGGCGACGCTGCCCATTCAAGATATCAGCGGTCTGAGCGATTTGCATCGGCCCAAGCCCAATTACCGGATTAAGCCCGTTGTTAATACGCCGCAATCTGCCCAGCAAACCGTCAGCCCCGCAGCGAATCCGGTGCCCGATGCGACCACCGGTTCTGGTCTGAACGGGAATTATATCGGCGATGATTTTAGAAATGCCTATGTTCCCGGGACACCACTCCAGGGATCCGGGCAGGTCATCGCCTTGGTGCAGTTTGATGGCTATTACTCCAACGACATTGTTGCCTATGAAAATCTGGCTGGCCGGACCAATATTCCCTTGCAAAATGTTTTGATCAATGGATTCGATGGTCTGCCCACAATTTTGGGC
>Ga0310811_10005119_pt1 | contig 16537 bp, 18 predicted proteins | sample YCmetagenome_FD_207642 | JGI IMG/M metagenome (GOLD analysis project Ga0310811, IMG submission 207642) | Soil microbial communities from experimental microcosm in Duke University, North Carolina, United States - YC | ecosystem: Engineered > Artificial ecosystem > Soil microcosm > Unclassified ...
GCCGCATCGGCATCCGCCAGCACGGCATTGGCCTGCCAGCTTTCGGAATAGCGGCCCATCACCGGTCCCGCCTGTTCCAGATGCGCGTGCGCATCCTTCCAGTTTTCCATCTTGGCTTCGATCAGGCCGCGCCAGAAGGCAGCGTGACGGTCGGAATCAAAACCGGGACCGATCAGGTCGTTACGGGCGTCGCGATAGCGGCCCATCATATATTCCGCCACGGCGCGCATGGTGGTGAGCTGGGCGTCGCCGGCCAGCGCCGGGTCCTTGGCCTGCAGCAGGCTCAGCAGGCCCAGTGTCTCGGCGCCAAAGCCGTTGGCCAGATAAAAGCGCGCCAGGCTCAGCCGGGCCGCGGCGGATCTGCGCGGATCGGCATGGGTCACGATCTGGTTGAGCTTGCGCTCGGTGGCCAGGAAGCTGCCGCCGCTGGCCTGGCCCCATTCAGCGAAATTCATGTAGGAGGGGCCGTTGCCGGCACGCGCCAGGGCGGACGGTGTTTGCGCCACCGGCATCTGCGGCGGGGTGAGCGAAAGACCGGCGGGGCGCGCAATCGAAACGCGTGCCGTATCCACGCTCACTTGCAGGTCATCGGTGTAAGGCGTGATCACCAGCCCGCTGGCGCTGGGCAAGGCGGCGAAGTCGGCGAAGCTGCGCAAGGACGGCACGCCGCGGCCCGCCTGGGCGGGAATGATGGTCAGCAAGTCGCCGCCGGAAGGGTCCATCAGCTGGAAGGCATGATCGGCGGCGGGCAGCAGGGTGGATAGCGAGGCGCGCCGGGGATCGGACTGGTTGCGGGCAAAGCCGATCACCACAGGCGGCGGTGCGACGCTGGGGGCGATTTCCACTTCCAGATTGGGGCCCAGGCCACGCGCGCCGATCTCGGCAGGGGCTTTCAAGGTGATGCGCAGGATGCCCAGCCCGTTGCTGGATACCGCTTCCAGGCCGGCGGCGAAATCGCCCAGGCTGGCCTTCAGATTGCGGGCATCGAAGTTGGGCGCATTTTCCAGCACCACCCAGGCGGTGAGGCCGCGCACGAACACAGCACTGGCACGGCCGCCCGCGCCCTTGAAGGTGATGACGGCGCCGTCGCGGGTGCGCTTGCCGTCGGCGACGGGAATATTCTCAACCGGGATTTCCGGCGCGGCCGGTTTGGCCTCCGCCGTTTTGGTTTCGGTGTTATCAGGCTTGTGGGCATCCGGTTTGTGCGCGTCAGCCTTGTGCTCGTCCGGTTTTGCTTCCGGCTCCGGCTGTTTGGCTTCCGGCTTGGGCGGCTGAAGCTTGGCAACGGTCTGGGCGATGGCCTGGACCTGGGCGGCGCTGGCGCCGCTTTTTGCAATCTTCGGATCGATCTTGGTGATCGCCGGCTTGGCGGTACCCGGCGGCGCATAAGCCGAGCCGTCGGTCTTGGGCGCCATGATGTCCAGCACCACATGGGTGCCGTCCTTGAAATCGTGATAACCGGAATCGGAATCGGTTTCGAACTCCACCACAGTGGAATTGCCATCGATCCGCCAGGAAGCGTTCTTCACCCAGGGCGGCGCAAACCGCGCCAGCGCCGAAACATCGATGCGCATCGGGGTGCCGAAGCGCATCGTCATTTTTCCTGCGCCGGGATAGACCTGATAGGAAACGTCCTTGGGCCAGTCGAACACCAGGCGGGTGAATTTCTCATAGGCGCCTGTGCGCAGCTTGATCTGCGGCAGCGAGGCGACATCGATCGGCTTGGCCACCGGCTTGGGCGGCGTCACCAGGTCGGGCATCACGCCGGCGAAGTTAGTGTCGGCAATATCCACCACGGCGCGGCTGCCGATCTGGCTGACATGCAGCTTGACCGGCTGACTCAGGGTGAAGCGCAACGTCTTGCCGTCGGCATCGGCGCGGCCGCCGGAAAGCACGCGCGGCATGGCGGCGGCAACGGCAGCGGGATCCAGCGCCGTCTTGTTGCTGAAGGTGATGGCCAGCACGCCGCCTGTGGTGGTGGCGCTGACTTTGGAATCGGTGGTGAAGGAAAGGCGGCCATAGCCGTCCTGGATCGTGCCGCTCACGCTGTCCGCCGCCCAAGCAGGAACGCTGGCGCAAAGCGCCAGTCCCAGGCTCAGAAGAATGCGGCGGCTGTTCAAGGTCGGGCCCCTTCAGACTTTATTTTGCGGGGCCGGTGTTAACCTGGGGTTAAGCGTGTTTGGTCAGCCCCTGTTAATCTTTAACCCTTTGGTTTAGCTTGATTTTCCGGTGCGGCCGGGGCCGGAGCCTTTGGCGCGGGAGAAGCCGCGGCTTGCGGCCCGGGAGCCGCAACCGGCGCGGCGGCCTGTGCCGCAGCGGCGGCCGGATCGGGCGCGGTCGTCTGGGGCAAGGTCAGGCGGTCGGCCAGCTTCACCGTCAGCGCCTTGGCGCTTTCGGAATTCATGTTGGCCAGGACCAGCGCCAGTATGTCGGACTTCATGTCATGCGCCACCGGCACCAGCACGCTGTCGGGCAGATTGTCGAAGATGCGGGCAGCATCCTTGGCCTTCATGGTCGAATAGGCCTTCACCAGCGAGGCGATCTGCGCCTTCTGGGCTTCGTCGCGCTGACCCACCAGGGCGTTGATCTGGGCCTGGAGCTGCTTGAGCTGGTTGATCTTGGCATCCACCCGCGCTTCCGCGGCGGCGATCATATTGGCCTGGGTATTGAGCTGGGCATCGCGCGCATCCAGTTCGCGGCGGCGCTTGGACAGACTGTTCACCACATCCACTTCACTGGCGCTGGCCACCTGGTCGTCTTCGCCGCCGGCAAAATCCTTGTTCGAAGGAACCGGGTCATGGGTCACCGCTGCCGAAGCATGCTCGCCCGCTTGCGCGTAAGCGCCATGCACCAGGTCGGTGGTCTTCAGCGCGAACACAACGGCGCCCAACGCGACCACGCCGGGCAGAAGGCGGAAAAGACGCGGCCCCCTCTTCCCATTAAAAGAGTTCATTGAACGGCCCTTTCCAGGCGGCTGAGAATGGAGGTCGACGGCAGCGGCATGTCGGGAATTTCCTTGGCCACGCGCGGGCTCGTGGCGGCGCCTTCCATGCGCTGGGCGATACGTTCACCCGACGCGGTGAGGACCGAGAGCTCGTCGATATGCAGTTGGGCGCGTTTGAGGCGCACATCCAAGGTCTGCGAGGCTTCGCCGGCCGCGGACTTGAGCGCCCGCAAAGACGCGCCGGCACCCGAAATCGCCATGTTGAGCTCGCCGACCAGACGCGAAAGGCCTTCCTGGCCCTTGCGTACCGCGGCCAGGCGCCGCTCCAGGATCACGCAATAGCCCAGCGTGAAGGCCAGAAGAACTTCCAGGCCCAGTTCCAGATAGAAGGTCAGCATCGGGGTCACAGCGATATCTTTCTCAAAATGGAAAATTACAAAGCCCTGGAAGCATCGGTGCGTTCGATGGCTTCATCCACGCGCACGGCGACGGAAGAACCCACGCGGCCCATGCGGCCGGTGAGCAGCGGCACGCCGCGGCAGCGCAATTCGATTTTGGAATCGGGGCCTGCGCTCAGCATCATGGTCTGGCCGACTTCCAGGTTCATCACCTCGCGCAGCGGCATGGTCTGCTCGTCCAGGATGGCCTCGATGTCGACCTTGGTGGACCACAATTCGGTGGCCAGATGGCTTTCCCAGATGGAGTCTCGGCCGAATTTTTCGCCCATGAATTGCTGCAACAGCAGCTTGCGGATGGGTTCCAGCGTGGCATAGGGCAGCAGCAATTCGGTGCGCCCGCCGCGGTCTTCCATGTCGATGCGCAGCTTGACCAGGATGGCGGCATTGGCGGGCCGCGCGATGGCCGCGAAACGCGGATTGGTTTCCAGGCGGTCCAGGCTGAAATTGACCGGCGCCAGCGGTTCAAAGGCGGCGCGCATGTCCTGCATGATCACTTCGATCATGCGCTGGACCAGGGTGCGTTCGATGGTGGTGTAGGGACGGCCCTCGATGCGCATGGCCGACGAACCGCGGCGCCCGCCCAAAAGCACGTCCACGATGGAATAGATCAGGTTGGAATCGACCGTGAAAAGCCCGTAATTGTCGAGCTCTTCGGCATGAAACACCGCCAGGATGGCGGGCAGGGGAATGGAATTGAGATAGTCGCCGAAGCGGATCGAGGTGATGGAATCCAGGCTGACTTCGACATTGTCGGAGGTGAAATTGCGAAGGCTGGTGGTCATCAGCCGCACCAGGCGGTCGAAGACGATTTCCAGCATCGGCAGGCGTTCATAGGACACCAGCGCCGAATTGATGATGGCGCGGACGCCGGACTTGTCCTGCACCTGGTCGGAATTGACGTCAAAACCCAGAAGGGAGTCGATTTCTTCCTGGTTCAGCACCCGTTCGGCGCCGCCAGAGCCGTCGCCCGCTGCCTCGAAAGCGGCAGCCTGGGCCGCTTCTTCGGCGGACATCTCGGCGGGAGGGGGAGTTTCGTCGGCCATTTCCGCTAATCCTTAAGTCGTTTTGTTGGTCGCTCGTCCGTTCGCTGCCGCTCCGGACCCCGCCGACGCTCCTACTGGACGATCATTTCCTTGAGCAGCACATCGCGCACCTTGTAGGGCGCGGCCGCGACATTGACCCGGCGCAGCAATTCCTCTTTCAGGCGCAGCACGCCGGCCGAACCCTTGAGATCGTCGAGCCTCAGTTCGCGCAGATAGGCCTGGAACTGGTCGGTGATGCGCGGCATCAGGGGCTGGAGCGCAACCTTCTGCTCTTCATCCTCCAGTTCCAGCGAGACGCCCAGTTTGAGATAGGCGGGGGTGCCGTCACTGCTCTGGATGTTGACCAGAATGTCCTGCATGTCGGTGAAAGCGACTTTCGGCGGGGTCAGCGGAACCGCTTCTTCCGCTTTGGCTTCGTGCGCATCGTCCTTCTTCAGGAGAAAGAAGTAGGCGCCGGCGCCACCGCCGCCCAGGACCAGCAACAAGGCCGGAACGGCGATCATCAGCACCTTTTTGTTCTTCAGCTTGCCGAGAATCTTGCCAAGACCTTTCTTCGGCGCGGCATCCGCCCCTTCGCCTTCCGGCTTTTCGCCGTCGGCTTCTGCCTCCGGGCTCGCGTCTTTCTTGGCCATGATGGTCTTTCGCAATTTCTTTCGTGGTCTTCACCCTATGCAAACGTGGTTAAAGAGTGGTTCAAATTGCCGGGTGTGCGGCTGATGACCCGGCAAGATTTTCCGCCGGTCTCACGCGCCGTCCGAAAAACCCAATAAAACCCGCTGTTTTTCGCTGGCACGGTGGCTGCACTGAGGAAGGCCGACGGACCAGAAAGGATCCGGGGCCAATGGATAATTCACTTCTTGTTAGTCTTTCGCACCAGCTCGCCTCTTACCGGGCGATGGATGTGATCGCCAATAATATCGCCAACGCCTCCACCCCCGGCTTCAAACGCGAAGCCGCGAAGTTCGAGGAGTTTGTCGCCATGGTGCGCCCCGCCGAAGGGCAGACCGGCTTGCAGCCGGTCAGCTTCGTCAAGGATGCCGGGCTGATGCGCGATTCCAGCCAGGGCAATATCCAGCAGACCGGCGCCACCTATGATGTCGCCGTTGCAGGCCCCGGTTACTTCCAGGTCCAGACCCCCGCCGGCATGCGCTATACCCGCGACGGCCATTTCTCTCTCGACGGCAACGGCAATCTGGTCACCAGCCAGGGCTATCCGGTGCAGGGCGATGGCGGCGCCATCACCATCGCGCCCACGGATGGCGAGATCGTGATCGCGCCCGACGGCACCATCTCCAGCGTGCTCAACGGCGTCACCAACCTGCTCGGCAAGTTCAAGATCTCGGAATTCGCCAACAACGATGCCCTGATCAAGCAGGGCTCCAATCTCTATTCCACCGCCCAGACGCCCAACACGCCGGCCGTCGTCAACGTCCGGCAGGGCGCGCTGGAGGCTTCCAACGTCCAGCCGGTGATCGAGATCAGCCACATGATCGAGGTGATGCGCTCTTACGAAGCGACCGCCAGCATGACCAAATCCCAGGAAGACATGATGCGCCAGGCGATCAATCAGCTTGGCCAGATGCCTAGCGCTTAAGGAGACACGACATGCGCGCTCTTTCCATAGCCTCGACCGGTATGCTGGCCCAGCAGACCAATGTCGAAGTGATCGCCAACAACCTGGCGAACATGAACACCACCGGCTTCAAGCAGCAGCGCGCGGAATTTTCCGACCTGCTGTACCAGAATATCCAGACGCCGGGTTCCCAGACTTCGGACCAGGGCACCTATGCCCCCAACGGCATCCAGATTGGCGCCGGCGTACGCACGGCAGCGGTCTATCGCATCCTGACCCAGGGTGATCTCAAATCCACCGGCAATCCGTACGATGTCGCCATCCAGGGCGCGGGCTTCTTCCGGGTGCAGCAGGCCGACGGCACCGACGCCTATACCCGCTCGGGCAATTTTTCGCTCAGCCCCCAAGGCCAGCTCGTCACCCAGGACGGGTTGGTGATCCAGCCGGGCATCGCCATTCCGCAGAACACCATCTCGGTGACCGTCAATAGCCAGGGCCAGGTGAACGCCGCCGTGGCGGGCCAGTCAACACCCCAGACGGTGGGTCAGCTGGAACTGACGCGCTTTCCCAATGAAGCTGGACTGAATGCCATCGGCAACAACCTCTATCTGGAGACGCCTGGCTCGGGCAGCCCGCAAGCCGGTGTTCCGGGAACGACCGGTTACGGCACCATCCAGCAAGGCTTCCTGGAAACCTCCAATGTCAATTCGGTGGACGAGATCACATCGCTGATCACCGCCCAGCGCGCTTATGAAATGAACTCCAAGGTGATCTCGGCGGCGGACCAGATGCTGCAAGACACGGCTCGCCTGGGATCATAGTGAGGTCGTAACATGACACGCAAATTTCTCTTCATTTTCGCAGCTTTCGCGCTGATGCCGGCGCTGTTGCTGGTGGCGGGTTCGGCCTTCGCCGGAACCTTGCGCATCGTTGTTCCCGTCCACGATATCGCCCGCGGCGAGGTCATCGCCGAAAGCGATCTCACCTATACCACGGTGGACGGCGCCGCCCTGATGTCGGGCGTTCCCACCAAGATGGATGAGGTCAAGGGCATGCAGACCCGCCGCATGCTGTCGGCCGGTCAGCCTTTCCGCAGCGATGATCTGCGCAAGCCGATCGTCGTCACCAAGGGCGCGACCGTGACCATGCAGTTCATGGTTCCCGGCGTGGAGCTGACGGCGATGGGCCGTGCCATGAGCGAGGGCGGCATTGGCGACACCGTCACCATCCAGAATCCGGCCTCTTACCGCATGATTTCCGGTGTCGTGATCGCGCCCGGCACGGTGCGGGCCACCGGCCCCATCGGTTCTCCCAACATGCTTGCCCGTCGATAAGGATTACCCATGCGCAACATCATGAAACTTTCCGCTCTGCTCCTGGCCGGTGCCGCACTCTCGGCCTGCTCGGCGGTGGACAGGCTCGAAAATATCGGCGAGGCCCCCAAGATGGCCGCGGTGGGAAATCCCGCCGGTCGGCAGATCGTGGCGGCGATCCCGGCACCCGCGCCCATCACCCACGACAACAATTCGCTGTGGCAGCCCGGCTCCCAGAGCTTCTTCCATGATCCGCGCGCCATGCATGTGGGCGATGTGATCACGGTGAATGTCACGGTGGCCGATAACGCCAAGATGTCGAACACCAGTTCGCGCGGCCGCACCAATTCCGAAAATGCCAACCTGACCAACCTGTTCGGCCTGGAGAAGGTCCTGCCGCCCGCCATCGATCCCACCAGCGTGGTCAAGATGGGCTCGGACAATTCCAATGTCGGTACGGGAAAGATCGAACGCTCGGAAGACCTCAGCATGACCTTGGCCGCCCTGGTCGCCCAGGTCCTGCCCAACGGCAATCTGGTGATCGACGGCCATCAGCAGGTGCGGGTGAACAACGAACTGCGCGATATGCGGCTGTCGGGCATCGTGCGCCGCGAAGACATCACCCAGAACAATACCGTGAACCTGTCGCAGATCGCCGAAGCTCGCGTCATATATGGCGGCGTCGGCACCGTGAGCGACGTGCAGCAGCCGCGCTATGGTTCGCAGCTGTTCGACATCATCATGCCCTGGTAATTTTGTGCCACATCGCTCTCGCGACGTCGCGTGGCGGTCGGAAAAACAAAGGCCGGGTCTTGGGCCCGGCCTTTTTCATTCCGCAGGACTAGTCGTCCCGATAAACCTTCTCGCGCCGCCCCGCCGCGCGACGCGCGGCGATTAAACAAAGGAACGGCGCGACGGCAGATATCTCTTTAGTCGTCCCGATAAACCTTCTCGCGCCGTTCATGCCGCTCCTGCGCTTCAATCGACAGGGTGGCGATCGGCCTGGCATCCAGCCTTTTGAGCGAGATGGGTTCGCCGGTTTCCTCGCAGAAGCCATAGGAGCCGTCCTCGATCCGGCGCAGCGCGGCGTCGATCTTGGCGATCAGCTTGCGCTGGCGGTCGCGGGTGCGAAGCTCCAGCTGACGCTCGGCCTCAGTGGAGGCGCGATCGGCCAAGTCGGCATGTGGCACCGTCTCGGCCTGCAGGTTCTGGATGGTTTCGCGGCTTTCCTTGAGGATCTCGTCTTTCCAGAGATTGAGCTTACGGCGGAAATATTCGCGTTGGCGCTCATTCATAAAGGGCTCGGCTTCCGACGGGCGGTAGTCGGCAGAGACCTGGGTTCCCATGCGTACTCCCTTCGAACTGCCGGGGCGCGAGACTCAACCAAAAACGCGCCCCGAGGGCCGGGGTTATAGCGGCGGCCATGGCCCCCCCGCAAATGGAATTGCAGGATCTGGTAAGTGGCGCACAGAAAACAGGCAAAATGGGGAAAAGTCCTCGGTTTTTAGGGGCTTTCGACCATTATCAGGGCGCCTAGTGAGCGGTCGCAAAACTGTCGGAAAGACACAATCGCCGCGTCATAAAAAGTTTTTGCGGGGCCGGGAAACTCGGCCATGGCAGTCCTTTTTCTTATCGCAGCTGCAAAAACCGAAGGAGCTCCCATGACCGACGCCCATTCATCTCCCAACCCCGACCAAGCCGTATCCCAGCTCAGCCAGTCCCTGGCCCAGGCCGCCGAAGGCCACCGCCTTTTGGCGCAGGAAATGACTGTTTTCGCCAAGGACGAGGGCTTGCGGTTTGCAAATCTGCGTCTGGAGCGCAACGGCACGGCCCTGGACAAACTGCAGAATTGCGTGGGGCTTCCCGGCCTGATCGGGGTGCAACAGGAATGGCTGCGCGATTTTTTGCAGGACTATGCCAGCCAGGGTATGCGCGTGATGGGTGCGCTGCGCGGCCTGACCAAGAAAGCGATGGAATCGGCGGCCGAAAATGCGTCCGAGAATATCGAGCGCATGCGGCACGAGGCCAAGGACGTCATGGACAAAGCCGGCGAAACGATGAATCGCGCCGGCGAAGTCATGCAGCAGGCGGGCGAGCAAATGAGCCAGGCCGTGCAGGACAACAACAACTACATCCAGGAAACCCAGCACTGAGAGGAGCGGCGCGCGCCAGCGCGCGAGCAGGTCCGGTGGACCTGCGAGAGGTCCATAGCGGCAGCGTATGGACGGCGCCGCGAGCCAAAGCGAGCGGCCGGATGGTCGAGCGCCGATTCGCAAACGCGAAAAGCCCGGCGGGGATGGCCGGGCTTTTTTGTCCGAACGTGCTTTCTGGTCAACGGGGCAGGAAATCGCGGATCGCCGCCGCAATTTCCGCGGCATGTGTCTCCAGCGCGAAGTGACCGGTGTCGAAGAAGCGGACGACGGCGCCCGGAATGTCGCGCTTGAAGGCTTCGGCGCCGGCCGGCAGGAAGAAGGGATCGTTCTTGCCCCATACTGCAAGGAAAGGCGGCTTGTGGGCGCGGAAATAGGCCTGGAAGGCCGGATAAAGCGCTACGTTGCTCTTATAGTCGCCAAACAGATCGAGCTGCAGCTCAGTCGCGCCGGACCGGGTCAGATACCAATTGTCGAGTGAATATCCATCCGGCGAAACCGACGCCGGATCGGACACGCCATGGGTATACTGCCAGAAGGTCGCTTCCGGCTTCAGGAAGGATTGCAGCGCCTGGCGATTGGCTTGGGAGGGATCCTGCCAATAGGCCCGGATGGGATTCCAGCCATCGCTGAGTCCTTCCTCATAGGCGTTGCCGTTTTGCGAGATGATCGCGGTGATCCTGTCGGGATGCTTCACGGCCAGCCGCAGGCCGGTCGGGGCGCCATAGTCGAAGATATAGATCGCATAGCGGTCGAAGCCGACGATCTCGGTGAAGCGATCGATGGTTGTCGCGATCTTGTCGAAGCTGTATCCGCGGCCCGGCATGTCGGAATTGCCGAAGCCCGGAAGGTCTGGGGCAATGATGTGGAAGCGGTCCGACAGAAGCGGAATGAGATCGCGGAACATGTGGCCGGCGGTGGGAAACCCGTGCAGCAACAGAAGTTTGGGGGAACCTGCGCTACCCGCTTCGCGATAGAAGATCTTGAACCCGTCCACGTCGGCGGTCCGGTATTTGATGGCGGTCATGACTGTCTCCTTCCTGATGGTGGTGGGGCTGTCTGCGAAACGCGCTATGCTGCGCTTCTGGTGCGGACGGCGGCGATCGCCTCCAGCATGATGCTGAGCACGACACCGGGTGCGGTGAGGATCGGGGCATGATCGACAGGATGCGCGCGCACCTGTGCCTGCATGCGTGCGGCCATGAAGCGCTGGTTGCCCTGGACGATCATGCGATCCTGTTCGGCCACCAGGAACCAGGAGGGCCGGTCCTTCCATAAAGGACGCGACACCGGCACGCTGATACAGGCGGGCGAAATGGGCCGTTGCACCGCTGCCAGAACGGCCAGCTCATCCCGGCTCGCATTCTGCGCAAAGGCGGTCTTGAATGCGGCGCCGGGCAGGTAGATCTGCCCGTGATTGTCCGGCGCGAGCTTCGGTGCCTCAGGATGCGGCTCGGTGCGGGTGAACACATCTGCCACCGTCTCGCCCTCATCCGGCGCCAGGGCGGCGATATAGACAAGCGCCTTCACTTTCTCGCTCCGGCTGGCGGCAATCACCGCGCCGGCATAGGCATGACCGGCAAGGACCACCGGCCCGGGCACCCGTTCCAGGGCCCGCTCCAATGCTGCCACATCATCCTGGAACGAGGTCAGCGGCAGGGACGGCGCCGAAACCCCGACACCCTCCGCCGCCAACGGTCCGATGATCTTGGACCAGCTTGATCCGTCGGCCCAGGCGCCGTGAACCAGCACAACACTCACATCGTTGGCGGACATCTTGTTCTCCTCAACAGCCGGACAGAGCGGCGATAACCGTATAAATGACGTTTTAGGGGTTACTACCGTCGGCCGTAACTTGTCAAGCCGTAGTAGAGTGGTTATCTAAATCTTCATGAAACCCGCAAGCCGGAGTCGTGATGGGTCTGCCCGCAATCTTGATCGGCGATGCGCTAGGGCTGGATTTCCTGAACTCGGTCGCGACTCCCGTCGACATTGCCGTCGATTGGATTGCGGATGGCGAGGGCTATCTGAACTGGCTGGAACAGGCCCACCTGGTGCCCGGCGATGTGCTGGGGGACATGAAGACGCGCACCCGGCCGGCCGAACTCGACAAGGTTGCGGCTCAGGCGCGCGACTTGCGGGAATGGTTCAGGGGATTTGTCCGCAAACACAAAGGCCGCCGGCTGACGGCCAGGGCGCTCGCGGAACTGGAGCCGCTCAATCGCCTGCTTGCGCGCGATGAAATCTTCAATCGGATATCATCTCTGCCGGCAGGCCCGCTCGAGCTTCGGGCGGAACGCCGCTGGCGCAACGCCGATGCGCTCCTGCTTCCCGTTGGCCAGGCCTTGGCACAATTGGTCTGCAATGAAGACTTTTCGCATGTGAAAGCCTGCCAAGGTGTCACCTGCACATTGCTGTTTGTCGATCGCACCCGCGGCCATGCGCGGCGGTGGTGCAGCATGGCGATATGCGGCAACCGCGCCAAGCAGGCGGCGCACCGGCATAGGCTGAAGGAACAGAAGCAGTAGGTGGGGTTGGCCGGGCGCTGTCGCTAGGGCATCCAAATGAAAACGCCCCCGACTTCGGGGGCGTTTTCTTTGATGGTTGCGGGGACAGGATTTGAACCTGTGACCTTCAGGTTATGAGCCTGACGAGCTACCGGGCTGCTCCACCCCGCGTCACGAGACCTGGAAAGTTTCCAGAGAGGTGGGGCGGTATAGGCTATGGCCTTCCCCCTGTCCAGCCCCGGTTTTTTCCCAGGTTTCCAGGCGCTTGGACCGCCTTCAGGCTGGTTTAACCGGCTTCCTGTAAAAGGGTGGAGCCGGGCTTTCCAACAACCCCGCCAGACCAGGCTGACCATGCGAAGATTGCTCCTTCTTGTCCCGCTCCTGCTGCCGGCTTCTGCCCTGGCGGCTGCGGGCGACCATGTCGTGTCCCAGAAGGGGCGGGCCTTCCGGCCGTCGGAAATGACCATCAACCGCGGTGAAAGCCTGACCTTCACCAACGAAGACAGCTTCATCCACCAGATCTATGTGGCCGGACTGTTCGATTCCGAGGAAAAGGCCCCGGGCGAAAATCTTAATGAAACCTTTCCCAACGCCGGCACCTTCCAGGTTCGCTGCCATATCCATCCCACCATGCGTATGACCTTGCGTGTGAAATAGCGCCGCCATGCGAAGGGCCCCGCGTGCCCCTTAAGCGGCCATAAACCGTCTTTGAGACAAACTGGCCTGTCTATCGGGGCCGCCAATGCATTTGGCCAAACATTCCATCGGCGCCAAGATCTTTGGTGCCTTTGCCGCCATGAGCGCCATCATCGGCCTCACCGGGCTTGCCGGCTATGGCGTGCTCTCCAAGGCCGGCGATATCGCGGTGACCACCTTCGACGGTCCCTTGATGGCGATCAGTTACGCCCGCGCCGCACAGACCGACTTCACCGAAATGCAGCTTCAGGAATTGCACTATGAGCATGCTGCGCCCGCCGACCGCCCGGCGATTGCCAATGAGATAGCCGACCTCGCCAGCACCTTCGAAGCCGATCTGGAAGTCGCCGCCCAGCGCAGCCTGGCCCAGGACGAGCAGAAGATGATTGCCCAGATCAGGCCGCTGGTGGCGCGCTGGCGCGACGCGCGCTCACGCGGCGATACGGCAGAGCTTGAAAAGCTGGACAAGCAGATCGACGAGAAATTCGACCTGCTGATCGAATACAACACCGACCACAGTTTCATCGGCCGCCGCCAGACCGTCACCAATATCGACAATTACAAATATGCCAGCGTGGCGGTGACCATTTTCGCGCTGCTGCTGGCGGCCGGCATCACGCTCTTGTTGCGCAGCCGCATCGTGCGTCCCCTGCGCGCCGCCGCCACCGTGGCCGACCGCATCGCCAAGGGCGAACTGCAAACCCCGATTCCGCCCGCCGGTCATGACGAGACCGGCGCGCTGCTCAAATCCATGACGGTGATGCAGGACAGCATCCACGAGGCCATGGCGCGGGAAAAGTCGCTCCGCCGCTCCGCCGAGAACCGCCTGGTGGATGCGCTGGAAACCAGCCGCGAAGGCGTGATGCTGGTGGCCCCCGATGGCAAGATCGTGATGTCCAACAGCACCCTGCGCGGCTTCTTCCCGCAGATCGCCTATCAACTGATGCCCGGCACCCGCTTCGACAAGGCGCTGGAGTTGATCCAGGGGGAGCTTGCGCCGACCCAGGCGCCCAGCGAGCATATCGATGTGAGCGGCCATGCCGAACTGGAACTGGCCGATGGCCGCTGGCTGCGCATGACCGGCAGCGCCACCTCGGAAGGCGGCACCATCATCTTCCTGTCCGACTTCACCGCCATCAAGGAACGCGAAGAATCCCTGCGCCGTGCCACCCGCGAAGCCGAAGCCGCCAATGCCTCCAAGACCCGCTTCCTGGCCAATATGAGCCATGAGCTGCGCACGCCTCTGAATGCCATCATCGGCTTTTCGGAAATCATTTCCGGCCAGCTGTTCGGCAATCTCGGCAATGTGCGCTATCTGGATTATTCCCAGGACATATTGCGCAGCGGCCGTCACCTGCTGGCGGTGATCAACGACGTGCTGGACCTGTCCAAGAGCGAGGCCGGCAAGATGGTGCTGGCGGTGCGCGCGATCGACATGGGCGAGGTCTTGCAGGATTGCGTCGCCATGGTGCGCGAGCAGTGCACCTCGGCCGGTCTCACCCTCAGCGTGACCGGCATGGACCAGCCGCTGCCGATGACCGGCGACGCCGCCAAGCTGCGCCAGATTTTCCTCAACCTGCTGTCCAATGCGATCAAGTTCACCGAAAAAGGCGGCAGCATCTCCCTTTCCGCCGTCCTGGGCGCCGGCAGCCTGGCTGTGACGGTGGCCGATACCGGCATCGGCATGGATCCGGAGGATGTGGAGATCGCGTTCCAGCCCTTCGGCCAGGTGGATAACCGGCTGGAGCGGCGCTACGAGGGCACAGGTCTGGGCCTGCCGCTGACCAGGGCGCTGGTGGACCTGCACAAGGGCACCATCGCCATCGACAGCGCCCGCGGCTGGGGGACGCGCGTTACTGTCTCCTTCCCGCGCGCGGTGAGCGAAGAGCTGCTGGAAGCGGTCTGATCGCCCCAAGGACTTGCATCTAGCGGCGGATCATCAGCTCTTTGGCGGTCTGGATGGCACGGACAAAGCCCACCGGATCGGCGATATTGGGGGTGGTCACCGAATCCACCCCGGTGCCTTCGATGCGGATCGTGCCATAGCCGAGCAGCCGTCCCAGCATCGACTGGCTCACCCTGATGCCTTCGATATTGGGCAAGGCGATCTCGTTGGTATGCCGGGACAGAAGGCCGAATTTCTCGACAAAGCGGTGACTTGTGACGCCGATTTCCGTCGACAATTGGCGCAGCATCATCCTGGCGAAGGTGCCCAGCCCCAGGACAAACAGCAGCCCGGCGGCCAGGGTATAAAAGTTCGCCGTTTCTTCCGACCGCACCAGCGCCACCAGGAATATGAGCAGCGGGACCAGCAGTGCCAGCCAGGCACCCAGTGCATACAGTTTGTGGAAGCGGGCATAGACGACGACGGTTTCGCCGCTGCCCAGCGACTCCTGGATATACGACATACCCTTCCCTTATTCCCTATCCGGAGGACCGTGTATTGCCCTTTTTAAGCCATATTTGGGCTGGGTGATACCCGCGCAACCAGGGAGGGAGGATTTTCCATGAAGAACGGGTTTTGGGTTTCTATGGCCTTTGCCGGCGCGTGTGTCGGTCTCACCAGCGTGGCGGTACAGGCGCAGACCGCCAACAGCAATATGAGCTTTTTCATCACCAGCGTGGGCAAGGGCGACGGCGCCAATCTGGGCGGGCTGGCGGGGGCGGATGCCCATTGCGCGGCGCTGGCCAAGGCGGCCGGGTCGACCAAGACCAACTGGCACGCCTATCTCAGCACCACACCGGTGCAAGGTGGTGCGGCGCCGGTGGATGCCCGCGACCGCATCGGCAGCGGCCCCTGGGTCAATGCCAAGGGCGTGACCATCGCCCGCAATGTCGACGACTTGCACAGCGCCAAGCTGAGCAAGGAAATGCTGGTGAATGAGAAGGGTGCCCTGGTCAATGGCGCCGGCGATACGCCCAACACCCACGACATCCTGACGGGTTCGGACACCTCCGGACGCTATATTCCCATCAGCGCCGACACGACTTGCAAGAATTGGACGAGCAATGGCGAAGGCTCCGCCATGCTGGGCCATCATGACGGCAAAGGTCCGCCGAACGCCACCAACCGCAACTTCACATCCTGGAACGCGGCGCATGGGTCGCGCTCCTGCAGCCAGCCCGATCTGGTCGCCACTGGCGGCGCCGGATTGTTCTACTGCTTCGCGGGCAACTAACAGTCTTTCAACCTGACCAACAGGGAGCCCGGGTGCAGTTCTCCTGCACTCGGGCTCTTCTCTTTGTTCTGCCCTTCCCGGCGTTACGGATTCCGGCCGGGCTGTGCGCCAGTTTTCTTGCCCCCCGGGCGGGCATGCGCACCCGGTGCGCGTTAGCGCCTGCAAAATCGCCAATTATTGGACCAAGGGCTTACAGCGGCCCGGACCAGCGCAACCTAGCCTGCCTGATCGATCTTTCATGTATCTGCATGACCTCTGACACATCGATCATTGGCGGAAGAGCAGCAGGAGACCCGCCGGCCCAGGGTCTTTGCGTGACCGGCAAACTTTTATCTCTCAGGCCGACGCAATTTGCGGTTGGAATTCGAGAGGTCTGCGAAAAAAGGAAAAAGCTCGAAGCGCGCGCCACGCCACGAGCCAGATGGCTTTCGGTGGTCCTTGGACCAGGGGGGGAACCCTATCTGCATGACGGCCATCACTACGCGATCGCGCTTTGCCGGATGGGCATCAAGCGTGCCGGACTGGTGATCGCCGATGACCTTTCCCACCTGGATCCCGGCACCTTCTGGCTCACCATGGCGCGGCGGTCCTGGGCCCGCCCAATCGACGGGATGGGTGTTCACCGTCCATTCGAACATATGCCTGCGAGCATTCTTTCCATGGAGGATGATCCA
>Ga0310811_10005120_pt1 | contig 16536 bp, 15 predicted proteins | sample YCmetagenome_FD_207642 | JGI IMG/M metagenome (GOLD analysis project Ga0310811, IMG submission 207642) | Soil microbial communities from experimental microcosm in Duke University, North Carolina, United States - YC | ecosystem: Engineered > Artificial ecosystem > Soil microcosm > Unclassified ...
ATCGACGCGTACCATGCGGACACGTGCGCATTGCAGCGTGCGCCCTTCCGGACCTCCGAAATGATGTTGGTATCGATCAGGTAGCTCACAGATCGACATCCCGGCCAGGATCGCGGCTGCGGTCGAGGTCGATCCCGTCGAGCGGCGCGGACGCCAACAGTGCCTTCAAGCTGACCTTGGGCGGCTCGGCAAAGCCTTGTCGAAGAAGCTTGCGCGCCTCGCCCTGACGCGAGGGATCGGACAAGGCAGAGGCAACACGGCGGACGAGGCTCGCATCCTCTTTACGGACGTTGACCTCGACGCGCACGAAGCCTTGACGCTTCCTGCGCGCGCGGTGAATTGCGACAGTAGATTTTGTCTTGCCGGCCATGGTCGTTTTTCGATTTCCGGAAATATTACCGGAGTCCACGGTCCGACGCAACCGGGTCGAGAGCGGCTATCGAGCCACAGCTCATCATCATCGGACATGGCCCGTCCAAGCGTGATCCACGCCCAAGAGGCAAACGACCACGACGAGGCCGCCGCCGGATTGAGCTGTTCCAGTTCCCGCCTTTCGACCTCAACCGGACCGATCAGATCGCGCGCATCACAGCGCCCTTGTCGAGCAACGGCAGAATTTTGTCCCTGGCCTGGGGCTGAGCGGCGAAAACGACACGATCGACACCGGCGTCGCGGGCGCGCTTGACCGCGTCGGCATTCATGGCACCGCCGAACAGCGTGACCGGCACGTCCGCCTCGGCGCGACCAGCCTTTTTCACCATCTCGCGGAACGGCGGCAGCATCGCCAGGACATCCCCGCCCCGGCCGTCGAGAGGCGCCCAACCGTCGGCGTAGGCAGCGGCGCGCCGCGCGCCATGCGGAAAGCCGCCGCCGACGATGATCGGCGGATTTGGCTTCTGCACCGGCTTGGGCCATTGGATCATCTCGTCGAACTTGACGAACTCGCCGCTGTATTTCGGCTTCGGCTGCGCCCAGATCTCCTTCATGGCTTCGACGCGCTCACGCATCAGCTTGAAGCGCGTATCGAACGCCGTGCCGTGGTTGGCCATCTCCTCGGCATTCCAGCCGCCGCCAATGCCGAACAGCACACGGCCGTTCGAGATCCGGTCGATGGTGGCGATCTCCTTGGCGGTATGGATCGGGTCGCGCTGCACCACCAGGCAGACGCCGGTGCCGACCTTGATGGTCTTCGTGACTACTGCCGCGGCCGTCATGGCGATAAAGGGATCATAGCCCTCGTAGTAGAATTTCGGCAGCTCGGCCCCGCCCGGCCAGGGAGATTTGCGGCTGGTCGGGATGTGACTGTGCTCGGGGAAAAAGAGCGATTCGAATCCGCGCGCTTCGGCCTCGATGGCAAGCTCGTGCGGCGGCATCGAATGCTCCGTCGCAAACATCGTAAAGCCAATCTTCATTCCGTTGTCCTCCGTCGTGGGTGACGGACGTTAGCCGATTTGCCGAAGCCCAGAAGAGGTCGGAACGAAAAAACCAGGAAACCGAATAGTAACTATTCTCTCGCTCGTGTTCTGCCCGCCGACACTCTCTTCCATGTAGCGATGGACGCGAGCCTTCTGAAACATGGAACGGCAGGCAAGGCGGATGCTTATGTCGTCGGACGCCTCGCTACATAGGCAACACGAAGCCCCGGCTCGAAACCCAATCCTCGATAGAAGGCGTGTACGCCGGGATCCCTCCTGCCACTCTGCATCAGGACGTGATGGCAATCCGCCGCCCAGGCATACGCCAGCGCGGCTCGAATAACGGCCCTGCCGTGACCCTGACCACGCGCCTCGGGATGGCTCACGACATTCTCCAGGAAGGCATGGCGTTGTCCTCCACGCAGCAGGTTCGGCGCCGTGACCAGCATGCAGGTCGCGGCCACGCGGTCGCGATCGTCGGACACGAACACATGGACGCCTGACTGGACCAGGATCTCCCGCCAGATGTGCTCCGCTCGCTCTCTCGGCTCTGCGGCCGCGCTCACCTCGGACACGGCAAAGAGCGAGAGAAGCGACGGCAGATCGGAAGTGCGAGCGAGGCGAGCGACGGGCATGTTGAACAGTCATATACTTCCAAGCGAAGGCCGCCACGGCCTTCGAAGGCCGCCAATCTTTTCCGCACTTGGCGGTCTTCGGCAAAGTATCGATAGAATATGTATTCTATTGTGGTCACTCGTCGAAGACCGCCGATGAATCTTGATGGCGGTCTTCGCCGTATCTGAAAAGACCGCAGTGATCAATTACCCTCTGCAGTCTTGGGTGCTGCTGCCGGATTCCACTGGCCGCGGCGCATGCGGGTAATACGGACCGACGAGAAAAGGCCGGCGCGGCGAAACGGTTCATTTTCCGAGAACGTCTCGGCAGCCTTCCGGCTCGGAACATTCACCACCAGCATGCTGCCGATACGCGTCCTGCCGTCCTCGGCCAGAAGCGCTCCACCCAGGACCAAGATGTCCCGATGCGCTTCGAGATAGGCGAGGTGCGCGTCGCGTGTGACCGCGCGGATTTCCGTGCTGCGCGGGCCGTCTTCCATGTAGATGGCGTAGAGCACCCTGCTTTCTCCATTGCATAGCCGATGGGCCACCCTCAGTTGATCGTGACGCCGAACCGCGTGAAGTCGCGGGCGATCCCGGGGGCGCGCTTGGCGGCCGCAGCCATGTCGGCTTCGCCGCCGGCCTTGTCGCCGCTCTTGGCCTTGGCGAGCCCCCGTCCGTAAAGTGCTCGGGCGCGATTGGGATCGGCCTGCAGCGAGAGACCGTAGTCGGCGATCGCCTTCGGGTAGTCGCTGAGCTTGAGGTAAATGAAAGCCCGCGTATCGCGCGCATCGAGGTTCGCGGGCTGCAGCTTCAGGGCCCGGTCGCAATCGCCGACGGCATCGGCCAGGTCCTTGCCAAGGACAGCGCGGGTGAGGCAGCGGTTGCTGTACGCAACGGCAAGATCGGGATTGAGCTTGATCGCCTCGTTGTAGTCGGCGATGGCCTTGGCGTACTGCCCCGTGGCGAAATAGGAAAACCCGCGATTGTAGTAGGCAACCGACGCCGTGGGCGTCAGGGCGATGACTTGATCGAGGTCGGCAATGGCTTTGTCGTGCTGACCCAATTGCGCATAAACACCGGCACGGCCGAGATAGGCATCGGGCCCTTTGGCGTCGAGCCGGATGGCATTGCCGAAGTCTGCCAAGGCACGTTCGGTGTTGCTGTGCATCGTGTCGAGCACGCCACGATAGTAGTAGGCCTTGGCGGAACCCGGCGACAGATCGATCGCTCGGTCGAGGTCGGCGAAGCTCTTGTCGAAGTCGCCGCTCGCGCCGTAGGCGACGCCGCGATGCAGCAGGGCATCGACGTTGTCGGGGCTGAGCTTCAACGCCGTGGTGAAATCCGCGATCGCTCCCGCGAAATCGCCTCGCCGTGCGTATTCGAGGATGCCGCGATTGAGGTAGGCGGTGATGTACTTGGGATCAAGCGTGATCGACTTGCTGTAATCGGCGTAGGCTTTGTCCGGCTCGTTCAGGTTGTGGTAGGCGAAACCACGCTGGAAATGGCCGAAGGCGTAAGCCGGATCGAGCCGCAGACCCTCGTCGAAGTCGACAATAGCTCGCTTGTATTCCTGGCGGAGCAGGTAGATTCCACCCCGCGCGACGAAGGCGCGCGCCTCATCGGGATTGAGCCGGATCGACTCATTGAAATCGGCCAACGCGAGGTCTTGCTCGCCTTTCGCGAGATAAGCCAGGCCGCGCAGGTAGCGCGCATGCGCCACCTGGGCCCAGTGGCGAAGAGCTTCCGGATCCTTGGAACCGAATGTCAGGACGTCGCCGGTCTGCAGGCCGAGCCGCAAGGCTTCGCTGAAATCGACAATCGCCTTGTCCGGTTCGCCCTTCTCGCTCCAGCAGATGCCGCGGTTGATCAGGGCATTGATCTCCTTGGGATCGATCTTCAGTGCTTCGGTGAAATCCTGGATCGCGGGATCGCACTGTCCCTTCAGCGCGTAGCTGGCGATGCCACGGTTGATCAGAGGAATGACGTCAGTGGGGTTGATGCGGTGGGCCTCTTCGTAATCGGCAATGGCGCTGTCCGCCTCTTTCACCGAATGATAGGCAATGCCGCGGTTGAGATAGGTGGATTCGTCACCTGGCCCGAGCCGTAGCGCTTCGGTGAAGTCAGCGATTGCCGGCCGGAACTGTTCCTTCTGCATATACGCCGAAGCGCGACCGACCAACGGCGCCGCGACCGTCGGGTTGAAGCGGATCGCCGTGGTGAAGTCGGTGATCGCCATGTCGAGCGCCGGCGTCGGCGGCTTGGCGCTCTTGTCCACCCGCGCCAGATAGGCAAGGCCGCGCTGATAGTAAGCATCCGAGAGCTGTGCCGCCGCCTGGGCCTGCCGAAAGTAGGCCGCGTTCAAAGCCGCGCCGGTCGGGGTTTCGCCCGCTAGCCGCACCGGCGGCGGATCGGGCGGCAAACAACCGATCGCGGTGGTGAAATCCGATACAGCCTGGTCGAGATTTCCCTTCCGCCTGTAGACAACGCCGCGGTTGATCCAGGCATTCACCTCGCAGCGATTGAGCTTGATCGCCGAATCGAAGTCACGGAGGGCGCCGTCGTTATTGTCCTTCCTGCTGTAGAGCGCGATGCCGCGGTTCACGTAGGCATAGACGTCGGTCGGTGCGAGGCGGATCGCGTCGCTATAGTCGACGATCGCCTGATCGGTCTCGCCCATCGTGTGGTAAATCAAGCCGCGCTGAAAGAGCATCGTCGCATTCCCTGGCGACGCTCGGATGGCATCGGTGAAGAGCTTCAACGCTTCCTTGTAATCGGCCTGGGCGCTCTTCTGGTCGCCGAGGCTGGACAATGCGACGGCCCGGCTGAAATAGGCCAGAGCCACCGAACTGTCGGCAGGCTTGGTGTGCTCGATCACTTCCGTGCAGATTTTGATCTTTTCCTGCGGCGGCAAGCCGTAGCCGGCATAGCAGGCTTCCGCCTGGGGTGAGGACTTGGCGACGGACGGGACTGTCGTCTGGGCCGAGCTGTCCGTTGTCGCTGTGAGTGAAAAAGCACAGACGCATAAGATGATTCGAAGCGCCGATCGTGCAATCGCGACGTACGTTCCCGCCCTGCTGCTGTTCATTTCCATGCCCTTGGCGGCAACATATCATTGTTGATGATCGCCCTGAAACAATTTCCATTGGCACTGCGACAATCTGCAGACAGTTTGACAAAAGAAAAGCGGAGGAAGCAACGATGACAAGCGCAAGCAGGATCGGTCGCCGCGGCTTGATGATAGGCATGGCCGGCGCGGTTGCAGCTCCCGCGATCGTCCATGCCGACGGCGACTACCCCAACCGACTGGTGCGCTACATCAACCCCTTTCCGGCCGGCGGTCCCACCGACACGCTATCACGCCTCTTTTGCGGCAAGATGAGCGAGCTCTCGGGCCAACAATGGGTGGTCGAGAATCGTGGTGGCTCCGGCGGCAATGTCGGCGTCGATGTCTTGGCCAAATCCGAACCGGATGGGTACACGCTTGGTCTCGGCGGCATCTCGAGCCACGCCATCGCGCCCACGCTCTATGCCAAGCTGCCCTTCGATCCGCGGAAGGATTTCACGTTCGTTTCGACCATGTGGTGGTTACCGAACCTGCTGGCGATCAATCTCAACGTCTCGGCAAAGAGTACAAGCGAGCTGATCGAGCTCACGCGGGCTCATCCCGGCAAGTACTCGTACGGATCGGCGGGCGCCGGCACGACGCTTCACCTTTCGGGCGAGCTCTTCAAGATGCTGGCCAAGGTCGACATCCTCCATGTCCCCTATCGCGGCGCGGCGCCGGCCATGCAGGATCTGCTGGCTGGCCAGATCCACATGATGTTCGACAACATCCCCGGCACGCTCACGCAGTCGCGCGCCGGCAAGGTGCGCCCGATTGCGGTGACGTCGGCCAAGCGCACGCCAGTCGCGCCGGATATTCCCTCGCTCGCGGAGACCCTGCCGGGCTTCGACATCGTCTCCTGGACAACGCTCACCGGGCCCGCGAACCTGCCGCCAAAAGTGGTTGAGCGCCTTTCGGCACTGTCAAAGAAAGTGCTGGAGAGCGATGAGATAAAGGTGAAGTTCGCTGATCTGGGAGCGACGGCCTGGTGGAATTCACCGCCGGACACGCTGGCCTATCGCGACTCGGAGCAGACAAGACTTGCCCCTATCATCCACGCCTCCGGCGCTCGGGTGGATTAGCGACCTCTGCTTCGTTCGGGACGACCGGATCAACACCTTCTAGAGTACATCGATGAAAACCCTGACCACTGCCCAAACCGTTGTCTCGATGCTGGAACTGAACGGCATCGACACCCTGTTCTGCCTGCCCGGCGTCCAGAACGACCCCTTCTTCGACGCGCTCTACGACCGGACCAATGCCATTCGGCCGATCCATGCGCGTCATGAGCAGGCCTGCGCCTACATGGCGCTCGGCTATGCCATGGCGACCGGCGGTCCGTCGGCCTACGTGGTCGTGCCTGGCCCCGGTTTCCTCAACACCACGGCGGCACTCTCGACCGCCTATGCCGTCAATGCGCCGGTGCTGGCGCTCACCGGCCAGATCCAGCAATCCATGATCGGCCGCAACGTCGGCCTGCTGCATGAGCTGCCCGACCAGCTCGCGATCATGCGCGGCCTGACCAAGTGGGCCGATCGCATCTCCTCGCCCGGTGAAGCGCCCGGCCTGGTGAATGAAGCCTTCCGGCGGTTGCTGTCTGGCCGCCGCCGTCCCGTCGCACTGGAATGCGCCATGGACACTTGGGCCCGTAGGGCGCCGGTTGTCCTGCCATCGGTCGCAGCCAAGGCTGATCCTTGCCCGGTCGATGAGGAGGCCGTCGAGCGCGCGGCGAAGCTCCTGGCCGGCGCCGAAAGGCCGATGATCGTGGTCGGCAGTGGTGCGCTGGATGCCGGACACTATGTGCAGCAAATCGCCGAAAGGCTCGAGGCGCCGGTCGTGATCAGCCGCATGGGACAGGGCGTGATCGACGGCCGCCATCGCCTATCCGTCACGGCGCTGGGCGGCTATCAGTTCTGGAGCGAGGCCGACGTGGTGCTCGCGGTCGGCACGCGCCTGCAGCAGCAACAGATGAGTTGGGGGGTACCCGCGGGCCTCAAGATCATCCGCATCGATATCGATGGCGAGGAGCTGGATCGCCAGCGCAAGCCCGAGATTGGCATCATTGGCGATGCGGCGGCGACCTTGAAGCTGGTGGCCGAATGCCTCGGCAAGCACAACGCCAAGCTCAATGGCCGTGCCGAGGCGGTTGCGAAGGTCAAGGATGCCGCAGTGAAGAAGGTGCGTGAGACGCTGGCGCCGCAGCTCTCCTATCTTGACGCGATTCGGAATGCGCTGCCCGAGGACGGCATTCTGGTCGATGAGCTGACGCAGATGGGCTATGCGGCGCGGCTCGCCTATCCCACTTACCGGCCGCGCACCTTTCTCTCGCCGGGCTACCAGGGCACGCTGGGCTGGGGCTATGCCACGTCACTTGGCGCCAAGGTGGCCAAGCCCGACACGCCCGTGGTGTCGATCAGCGGCGACGGCGGCTTCCTGTTCACGGCCATGGAGATGTCGACAGCGGCGCAGAACAATATCGGCGTCGTGGCCGTGGTGTTCAGCGACGGCGCTTTCGGCAACGTGAAGCGCATCCAGCAGCAGGCCTTCAACAACCGGACCATCGCCAGCGACTTGCACAACCCCGATTTCGTCAAGCTCGGCGAGAGCTTCGGCATTGCGTCCGAGCGCGCAAATTCGCCGGCCGAGCTTGGCAAGGCGATCTCACGCGGTTTGGCCAGGGGCGGACCAATGCTGATCGACTGCCCAGTTGGACCGATGCCCGATCCCTGGTCGCTAATCTTCCAGCAGCAGCGCCGGAATTGACCGGGCGCTATTCGATCCTGCCCGAACGCCTGATGTCCGACAGCAGGCGTTCGGCATGAGCCTGGTCGGCTAGGCGCTTGGATGTGAACCGGGGATCACCGAACGGCGCCAGGCCGAAGACGTGCTGCTTGAGACGCGGCGGCACGTCGGGAGGGACGGTGTCCTCCTCCGGCATTTCGACTTCGGCCAGGGCGAAGTAGGTCTTGCCGGCATCGCTCTTGAAGAAGTCGACGTCCCAATGGAAACGGCCTTCATTCCAGGAATACCGCACCTTGCTTAAGGTCTCGCGGCGCAACTTCCATAGCCGCTCGAAATCGACCGCCGAGATCTCGGTCTCGATCTCAACCATCTGCCCGTCGACCGGTCGCTTGTAGGTGAAGACATGACGGGTCGCGCCATTCTTTGCGATCTCGCGGATGCGCACGCCGGATGCATCGAGATAGGCCTGGCGCAAGACGGAGCGCGCCACCGGCTCTTTCGCCAGTTGCGCTTCGAGGTCGCCGTCGTTGTCGAGCAGGACGAATTTGCGTTCGTTTTCGATGGGCATGCGTGAAGGGACTGTCGTAGAACTGAAGGCGAGGAAGGATTCAATGCAAACGCAGACGATCGACGATCTTCCAACTCCCGCGCTCATTCTCGACCGAGCCGTCCTGCGCCGCAACCTCAAGCGAATGAGCGACCGCCTCAGCGCTGCCGGCGTCATGCTGCGGCCCCATCTCAAGACGGCGAAATCGGTAATTATTGGACGGATGGCCGTCGAAGGCCACGACGGCCGCATCACCGTATCAACGCTTGCCGAAGCCCGCTATTTTGCCCAGGGCGGCTTCAAGGACATCCTCTACGGCGTGGGCATCGTGCCCTCCAAGCTCGCCGCGGTAACGGAACTCCGTCGCCGCGACATCAATTTGCGCGTCGTGACGGACAATCTCGCCGTTGCCCGGTCCATTGCTGATGCGGCGAAAGGCAGCGATACCTTCTCGGTCTTCATCGAGATCGACAGCGGCGGCGGCAGGGCCGGCCTTCCCTTCCCCGAACTGCCGGGGCTTCTCGACATCGCCCGCGTCCTCCATCAGGCGCCGAATGTCGAGCTCGCGGGTGTCATGACGCACGCCGGACATTCCTATCACGAGAGCACGCCCGAAGGGATCGCTGCGGTCGCCGAGCAGGAGCGGCGAGCGATCGTAGGCGCCGCGGAGAAGCTGCGCGCATCGGGTATCCCCTGCCCGATCGTGAGTGGCGGCTCGACGCCGACCGCCATGCACTCGCGTGATTTCACCGGCATCACCGAGATGCGACCGGGCGTCTATGTGTTCAACGATCTCGATCAAGAGTTCATCGGCTCCTGCAAGCCCGCCGATCTGGCGCTCTCGGTGCTGGCGTCGGTGATCGGTCACTATCCGCATCGCAATCAGCTTCTGATCGACGCCGGCGCACTCGCGCTCTCTAAAGACATCAGCGCCCAGGAATTCCAACCCAAGGTCGGCTTCGGCACGATCGCCGATGCGCCCGTGAAGGATATGGCGGTCGTCGCCTGCTCGCAGGAGCATGGCTTCGTCGGCGCGGATGATCCTATTCCGTACGGCAACCTGCCGGTCGGCAGCCGCGTGCGCGTCTGGCCAAACCATGCCTGCATCACCGCCGCAGCCTACGATCGATACTACGTGATCGACAGCGACCTCGACGGCGGTAAATCCATCGTCGGCACCTACGACCGAATCAACGGCTGGTGATCAAAGCGAATTTACCGTGTGGCCCCCATCGACGGTGAGCACGCTGCCGGTCATGAAGGTCCCCGCCTCGGAGGCGAGCAGCAGCAGGGCGCCATCGAGATGCTCGGGCTGGCCGATGCGACGCTGGGGAATGCGCTCGATCAGCTTCTGGCCGCCTGGCGTCTTCCAGAACGCGCTGTTCATCTCGGTCTCGATGTAGCCGGGGCAGATCGCATTGACGCGGATGTGATAGCGCGCCCATTCCATTGCCAGCACGCGCGTGAGGTGGATCAGGCCGGCCTTTGAGGCGTTGTAGGGCGCCACTTGTCCAATGGTGCGCAAGCCCAGGATCGAGGCGATGTTGACGATCGATCCGGGCCGTTTCTCGCCAACCCAGCGCTTGGCCGCACCTTGGGCGATCAGCCAGGCGCCCCGCAGATTGGTATCCACGACGGCGTCCCAATCCTTGTCCGGCATCTCGAGGGCAGGCTTCACGATCGAGATGCCGGCATTGTTGACGACGACATCGATCGGCCCCGCCGTCGCAAGCGCTGACGAAATCGACTCGGATGATTGCACGTCGAGCTCGACCGCCTTCGCCGTCACGTTTTGCTGGACCAGTTCCGCCTGCAGAGATTCGAGTCGATCGGCGCGACGCGCGGCGAGCACGAGCGAGGCACCCGCCTCCCCGAGGCATTTCGCGAAATGTGCGCCGAGCCCGGACGAGGCGCCGGTCACCAGCGCCACCTTGCCGCTGAGGTCGAATAGTTTGGACATCCTCGCCACTCCCGCGTTTGATTGCCCGCGTTATAAGCGAGCCTTTCTTGCGGAGGAACCATGGACCTGGGTCTCAAGGACAAGCGCGTGCTGATCACCGGTGGCACCAAGAGCATCGGCCGCGCCATTGTCGATGCCTTCGTGGCCGAAGGCGCCGTCGTGGGCTTCTGCGCGCGCGACGCCAAGCTTGTGAAACAGCGCGAGGAGGAGTGGCGCGCCAGAAAGGGCCGCGTGCAAGGCGCTGCACTCGACGTGACCGACGATCCCGCGCTCAAGAAGTGGATTGACGGTTTCGCAGCCGACGGCGGCATCGATCATTTCGTCGCCAATGTGAGTGCGCTCGGCACCGACGACACGCCCGCAGGTTGGCGCAAGAGCATCGAGATCGACATTGTCTCGACGGTCGAATCGGTACGTCACGCCATGCCGCATCTTCTGAAAAGCGGCCAAGGGGCTACCTGTGCCGTGATCGGCACGGTGTCGCTGAACGAAGGCGGTCCAGGTCCGGTCCAGCCTTATCGTTCGGTGAAAGCCGCGCTGGTGCCATTCGTGAAGTCGCTGGCGATCGAGATGGCGCCCAAGGGTGTGCGCGTGAACATGGTCTCGCCCGGCTCGATCCTCGAGGACGGCAATACCTGGGGTCGCCAGCGCGACGCCGGCAGCGAGCGCTATACGAGGACACTGGCGCGCAATCCCATGGGGCGCATGGGAACACCGCAGGAAGTGGCCGCTCCGGTCGTGTTCCTGGCGGGAAAGCAGGCCTCGTTCATCACCGGCGTAAACTTCATCGTCGACGGCGCCATCACAACACGAGTGCAATACTGAACTGAGCGACAAAAGGCGGGTTGACTGTCTTCCTGCTCCATCAGGAAAGGCGTAGGCTTGGAAGCATGATTTTCGTCGACATCGTTTCCGACACTATCTGCCCCTGGTGCTACATCGGTAAACGCCGCTTTGAGCGGGCGCTCGCCCTGAGCGGTCGCAACGATGTGGCGATTTCCTGGCGGCCATTCCAGCTCAATCCGGATATGCCCGCCGAAGGCATGACGCGTGACGATTATGTGCGCGCAAAGTTTGGCGGCGGCGACCGTCCGCGCCAAATCTATCAGGCCATCGCCGAAAGCGGCCGCGAAGCCGGCATCGAGTTCCAGTTCTCGCGCATAAGGCGGACCCCCAACACGGTGCTGTCGCACCGGCTGGTCCACTGGAGTGCCAAGAACGAACGGCAGGACGAGGTCGTCGGCGAGCTGTTCAGGGCCTACTTCGAGGACGGGCTGGATATCGGCGACCTCGACATTCTGGTCGAATGCGCCAGCCGCGCTGGCCTCGATGCAGGACTTACCCGCCGTTTCCTGCAAAGCGAAGACGGACGTCAGGAAGTCGTGGCCTCGGACGTGTATGCGCGGCGCCTCGGCATCAACGGCGTGCCCTGCTTCATCGTGAATCGCAAATACGCCGTATCAGGTGCGCAGCCTCCGGCGGCGTTCGTCGAAGTGTTCAATCTCGCCGAACGCGACGCCGCCACCAGCGCTGCCCAATCGACCGTTTGATCCGGTCATATGGGCGCCGTTCGCCTCCATAACTACCTGTTCTTCACAACCGCCTGCGACGAGGCCCTCGCCTTCTATACCGAATGCGGCCTGGGACGGGTTGTCGAGGTCGTCCGTTATGGCGAAGGCGGCATGCCGGTCGCCAATCCGGCCATGCGAGGCAAGGTCATGCATGCCCACTTCGAGGGACCGGGCGTCTCCTTCTTTGCCTCCGACAACGACGATGCCGAACCGATGCGAGGCTCGGCTCACATCCTGTTCTTCAACGACCGCGCTTCCCTGGATCGGCTATTCGCCAAGCTCGGCGAAGGCGGGCTCGTCACGACGCCCTTGGGTTCACAGCCATGGGGCTATTACGGGAAGCTGACCGATCGCTTCGGTGTGCAGTGGATGCTGAATTGCCCACTGGCGCGACACGGGAGTGGCGACGCCCGTTCCTAGGCTGCGAGCTTCGCCATTGCGGAGACGATCCCGCTCACGCCGGAAAGGCGTTGGCGCTCGTCGGGCCACACGCGTTGCACGATCACACGCTGATCGGGTCTCGCCTTCACAAGCGGGGCGTTCTTCTGGATCCAGCCGATCAGGCGCTCCGGTTTGGGGAACTTGTTCTCGTGGAAGCTGAACACGACCGCCTTCTCGCCGGCATCGATCTTCTCGACCGAGGCGGCACGGCATAGAAGCTTCAGCGATATCGTCTGGAGCAGGAATTCGGCCTCGGGCGGCATCTTGCCGAAGCGGTCCACCAACTCAGCGGCAAAAGCGTCGATGTCGCCCTGGTTGGTCAGGCCCCCCAGTCGACGATAGAGACCCATGCGGACGGACAAGTCGGCGACATATTCCTCCGGAATCAATACTGGAATGCCGAGATTGAGCTGCGGCGACCATTCGGCCTTCGCCGCCTCCTCGACCCGGCCGCGCGCAGTGGCCACTGCCTCCTCCAGAAGCTGCTGATAGAGCTCGATGCCGACCTCACGGATGTGGCCGGATTGCTCCTCACCCAGGAGGTTGCCGGCGCCGCGGATATCGAGGTCGTGGCTCGCGAGCTGGAAGCCGGCGCCCAACATATCGAGGGTCTGCATCACCTCGAGCCGCTTGGAAGCAGCCTCGTTCAGGGCGCGGCCCGGCGGCACGGTGAGATAGGCGTAGGCACGGGTCTTGCCGCGGCCGATCCGGCCGCGCAGCTGGTAGAGCTGCGCCAAGCCAAACATGTCGGCACGATGGATGATCATCGTGTTGGCATTGCGGATATCGAGGCCGCTTTCGACGATATTGGTCGACAGCAGAAGATCGAATTTGCCGTCGACGAAATCCTGCATGGTGTTCTCGATGGTCGTGGGCGACAGCCGCCCGTGCGCCATGCCCATCTGGATCTCCGGCACCAGCTCCCGGATCTGCTCGGCGATCCCTGCGAGATCCTCGATGCGTGGGCAGACATAAAAACTCTGCCCACCGCGATATTGCTCGCGCAGGAGCGCTTCGCGAATTGTGACTCCGTCGAACGGCGTGACGAAGGTGCGCACCGCCAGGCGATCCACAGGAGGCGTCGCGATCAGGCTCATGTCGCGCACGCCGGTCAACGCCAGTTGCAGCGTGCGCGGGATCGGTGTCGCCGTCAGCGTCAGCACATGAACGTCGGCGCGCAGCTCCTTCAGCCGCTCCTTGTGGGCGACGCCGAAATGCTGCTCTTCGTCGACAATCAGGAGGCCGAGATCCTTGAATTCGACGCTCTTGGCCAGCAGTGCATGCGTGCCAACCACGATATCGATTGTGCCCTCCTTCAGGCCAGCCTTGGTCTCCTTCGACTCTTTGGCGTTGACGAGACGAGACAGCCGCCCGATCCGAACCGGCATGCCCTGGAAACGCTCGACGAACGTTCGGTGGTGTTGGCGCGCCAGCAACGTCGTTGGCCCGATGACGGCGACCTGCTTGCCCGACAAGGCCGCCACGAACGCCGCCCGCAACGCGACCTCGGTCTTGCCAAAACCCACATCGCCGCAGACCAGGCGATCCATCGGCTTGCCTGAGCCGAGATCGTCGATTACGTCGGCGATCGCCTGCAATTGATCGTCGGTTTCGGCATAGGGAAAGCGGGCACAGAATTCCTCGTACAGACCTTCCGGCGGGCTCATGGTCTCGCCACGCTGCACGGCGCGTTCGGCCGCGATGCGGATCAAGCGATCGGCCATATCGGCGATGCGCTGCTTGAGCCTGGCCTTTCGCGATTGCCAGGCGACGCCGCCCAGGCGATCGAGCTGCGCCCCCTCTTCCGCATTGCCGTAGCGGCTCAGGACGTCGATGTTCTCGACCGGCACGAAGAGTTTGTCGCCGCCATCATAGGTGAGCCGCAGGCAATCGTGCCGCGCATTCTGGATCTCGAGCGTGATCAGACCTTCATACCGGCCCACGCCGTGCTCGCGATGTACCACGAGATCCCCGTCACTGAGCGCGGAGGCCTCGGCAATGAACCGCTCGGACGGACGGCGTTTCTTGGCGGGCCGGGAAAGCCGATCGCCCAAAATGTCTTCTTCGCCGACAACTTCCAACCCATCCAAGACAAAGCCGTGGTCGATCGGCCATACCGCGACGCCCAGCGCGCCGGCGGGCAGTGCAAGGACGGTCGCGTAGTCCGTGACGGGAACAGGTGTCGTGGCGCCGTGCTCCTGCAGGAGATGCTGGAGACGCGCCGCCGATCCTTCTGTGTAACCCGCGATCAGGACCCGCCGGCCCGCATCGTTCGCGGCTTTCACATGCATGGCGACCGTGTCGAACAGGTTGACACCTTGTGCCGTACGCGCCTGGGCGAAGCCTTCGTGGCGACGGCCGCCAAGATCGATCGCGTTGCTGGCCTCAGGAGGTGAATCGAAGCTGGTGAATTGCACGGTGCTGCGGTCTTCCAGCATCGCGCCCCACTGAGACGGCTTGAGGTAGAGTCGCTCCGTCGGCAACGGCTTGTAGTCGGCGCCACCACTCATGCCGCCCTTGGCACCGGTCTTCTGGCGCGCCTCGTAATAATCGACGATCAGCTCGTGTCGCGCCTGCAGCGCTTCCTTGAGCTGGTGGTCGGCGGTGACGATCGCTTCGGGGCAATAGTCGAGGATCGTCTCCACCCGCTCATGGAACAGGGGCAGCCAGTGTTCCATGCCGACATGGCGCTGGCCGGCGGACACGGCTTCGTAGAGCACATCTTCTCCGGCAACATTGCCGAACAGCTCACGATAGCCACTGCGGAAGCGCGTGATGCTTTCCGGCGTGAGCAATACCTCGCTGACAGGCAAAAGCGCGACCTCCCCACGCTCTCCGGTCGAAAGCTGGCTCATGGGATCGAACGAGCGGATCGATTCGAGGGTGTCGCCGAACAGGTCGAGGCGCAGCGGTTCGGTCGTGCCGGGCGGAAAGAGATCAACCAGGCCGCCGCGGACCGCGAATTCGCCGGGCTCCATCACTGTGTCGGACCGGCCATAACCATTCTCGCCCAGGAATTTCGTAAGTGAAGCGACGTCGATCGTCTGGCCCTTGTGCAACACGTTCGCCGCCTCGGCATAGAGACTGCGTGGCGGTACGCGCTGCAGGACGGCGCCAACGGAGGCCAGGATGATACGTCCCGGCGCTCCCGCTTTCCGTGGTGCAGCGAGCTTCACCAAGGTCTCCAACCGCTCGGCAACAATGTCCGGATGAGGCGACAGGCGGTCGTAGGGCAGGCAATCCCAGGCTGGAAAGACCAGAACCTCGCGCTCGGGGGCGAAGAAGCGCAGGCCGTCCTGCAATCGCTCCAGCCGCTGCCCGTCGCGCGCTACGTGCAGAATATCCTGCCCACCGGTCGTGCGAGCGATCTCGCTCAGCACCAGCGCGTCGGCGCCTTCGGGCAGTCCGGCAGCGGTCCAGTGGCCGGCCTTGCGATGCAGCGCGGCCAAACGTTCAGTAAGCGATGACACCTAGAACCTCACACGGAACGCCAGGAACCGGCGCAACACCGGCGTGTCAGCCTCCGGCGGCACGGAGGCCTTGCCGGCGACCCAATCGAAGATCTCGTTGTCGCCGGTTTCGAGCAGCCGCTCGTATTGATCGAGCTCGGCGGGGCCGAATTCGGCGATATGGGCGCGCGCGAACTGACCAAGGAGAATGTCGTTCTCCTTGTTGCCGCGGTAGACGCTACGATAAAGCAAACGCTTTCGCCGCGTCGCCAGTTCGGGGCTCTCGTCCATCTTTTCCCCAAGGTCCGGCAGAAAAAGGGGCGTAGCATATAGTCGGCAGCGATGGCGAAGTCACGCAGCCCAAAAGCCTGACCACCCATGCGCCCGCAGAGCCTTACGCCCCTTTTTGCCCAAGTGACGTCGCTTCCCGGCATCGGGCCGCGCCTGAGCAAGCTCATAGAGAAACTTGCAGGGCCGCTGGTGGTGGATCTGCTATGGCACCTGCCCTTCGCCCTCGTCGACCGCCGCCACGCCCCAAAAGTCGCTGATGCAAAAGCGGGCGAGGTCGCCACGCTCACGGTCACGGTCGAGCAGCACTTGGTGCCGCACAGTCCGCGCCAGCCTTACCGGGTCTGGTGCGCGGACGAAAGCGGCCGGCTTTGCCTTACCTTCTTCAACGGCCGAGAGGACT
>Ga0310811_10005121_pt1 | contig 16535 bp, 16 predicted proteins | sample YCmetagenome_FD_207642 | JGI IMG/M metagenome (GOLD analysis project Ga0310811, IMG submission 207642) | Soil microbial communities from experimental microcosm in Duke University, North Carolina, United States - YC | ecosystem: Engineered > Artificial ecosystem > Soil microcosm > Unclassified ...
CAGCTCGAAGCCCAGGTGGTGGAAGGCGACGAGCAGGCCGCGGGCGGCGCCGGCCCCGAGCAGCACACCGGCGGCGGACCCGACGAGGCCGACGGCCACCGCCTCGAACAGCACCGAGCCGATGAGCTGAGCCCGGCCGGCGCCGAGGGCCTGCAGCAGGGCCAGCTCGCGGGCCCGCTGGCTGACCAGGATCGAGAAGGTGTTGCAGATGATGAAGGCGCCCACCAGCAGGGCCACGGCGGCGAACAGCATGAGGGCGGTGGGCAGGAAGCCGACGGCCTTGGTCCACGACTCGGCCGCCTCCTTGGCCACCTGGGCGCTGGTCACCGCTTCGTAGCGGGCGGGCAGGACGGCGTTGATGCGGGAGCGGAGGGCCTGGGGGCTGGTGCCCGCCTCGGCCTGGACCGGGATGGCGTCGACCTGGCCGGCGGCGCCGAGGACCTTCTGGGCCGTGGCCGCGTCGAAGATGGCCTTGGTCGAGGCGATCACGTCGCCCGCCTTGCGGAGGAGCCCGCCGATGGTGAACTCCTGCGAGTCACCGGAGAAGAGGACCTTGATCTTGTCGCCGAGCTGGAGGCCGTACTGGCGAGCGGTGTCGATGTCGATGGCGACCTCGCCGGGGCTGGGCGCCTTGCCGGCGACGAGGCTGTCGCTCGGGGCCCAGCTGCCGCCCACCGTGGGCAGGCCCTTGGGGGCGATGGCGTTGCCCTGCTTGTCGACCAGCTCGGCGTAGCCCTGGATGGCCGTCCACACCGCCTTGACCCCCGGGATGGCGGCGATCTGGGAGACCAGCGACTCGGGGACCGGCTCCCGCTCGGGCAGGCTCGTCCCCTGGGCGGCGAAGAGGGCGGTCGAGCGGATGACCAGGTCCGAGGATTCCGCCGTGTCGGCCGAGGCCTTGTGGAAGGCCCCGTCGATGGTGTCGGTCAGGATGAACGTGCCGGAGACCAGGGTGACGGCCAGGGCCACCGCCAGCGCCGTACCGATGAGGCGAGTGGTGTGGGCGAGGGCACCGCGCACCAGTCGCCGCATCTCACTCCCCCAGCAGCTTCATGTGGTCGATGGCCCGCTCGGCGGTGGGGTCGAGCATCTCGTCGACCACCCGGCCGTCGGCCAGGAACACGATGCGGTCGGCGTAGGACGCGGCGACCGGGTCGTGGGTGACCATCACGATGGTCTGGTCGAAGGCGTCGACGGCGCGGCGCATGAAGGCCAGCAGCTCGCCCCCCGCCTTGGAGTCCAGGTTGCCGGTGGGCTCGTCGGCGAAGATGATCTCGGGCTGCGAGACCAGGGCCCGGGCGGCGGCGACCCGCTGCTGCTGGCCGCCGGAGAGCTCGGAGGGCCGGTGGTTGAGGCGGTCGCGCAGGCCGACGACGTCGACGACCTTGTCGTACCAGCCCTGGTCGGGCCGGCGCCCGGCGAGGGCCAGGGGCAGGGTGATGTTCTCGGCCGCGGTCAGGGTGGGCAGCAGGTTGAAGGCCTGGAAGATGAAGCCGATGCGGTCCCGGCGCAGGCGGGTGAGCTGGCGCTCCCGCAGGGTGCCGAGGGCGGTGTCGCCGATGTGGATGGACCCGGAGGTGAGCGTGTCGAGGCCGGCCAGGCAGTGCAGCAGGGTCGACTTGCCGGACCCCGAGGGGCCCATGATGGCGGTGAAGCCGCCCCGGGCGAACTCGAGGTCGACACCGTCGAGGGCCCGCACCGCGGTCTCGCCGGAGCCGTAGACCTTGACCGCGTGGGCGGCACGGGCGGCGGGGACCGGGCGGACCAGGTGGGGGTAGGTCGGCACCGACGTGCTGTCGACGTCGATGTCGGCGACGGCGAGGGCGGCGCTGCGGGATCGCATCATCATGGCCATGGCGGGTTGGTTGCTCCTCAGACGAGCTTGCTGGCGTAGCCCGGGCAGTAGAGGTTGACGATGGTCTTGACGACCCAGTCGGCCCCTCCAGGCTTGACGGTGGTGAGCGGGACTTGGGTGATCATCGACAGGCCGGTGGCCTTCACCTGGGCGAAGGTCTGGCCCTGGTCGAAGGCGGTGCAGACCTGGTCGCCCAGCTGGGCGACCTGGGCCGGGGTCGGGGTGAAGATCGTCGAGACGTACTGCGGCAGGGTGGCGATGGCCTGGCTGACCTCGGCGGCCGAGGGCACCCGGCGGGCCACCGTGGCCGGCGCCGCCGGGGCGGCGGCGGGCGCGGCGGCGGCTGCGGCCGGGGCGGGGGCGCCGGTGGTGGCCGGCACCTTGGTCGTCGCCGTGGTCTTGACCGGCGCCTTGGTGGTCGGCGTGGTGGTCTTGACCGCGGTCGTCGGCGGCGCAGTGGTGGGGGCAGCCGTCGTGGTGGGCGCGGCGGCGGTGTCGGGCGGCACGTCGCCGGGCTGGCGGGCCGCGGGCGCGGCCAGCTCGTCGATCTTGGCGGAGGCGGCGATGGTGGTGCCGTTGCCACCCGCACCGGGGCGGGGGATGGCGCCAGCCCCGACGGCCAGGGCGAGGGCCAGGTTCACCCCTGCCACCCCCGCCAGGACCCTTCGATTGACACTCGTGTTCAGGTGCATCTCGCCCCGCTCCTCCCGTTCTGGTTTCAGGAGGTATCGACGCCAGGTACCGCTATCTGAAGAAAAGGATTTCGACTCCCGGCCGGGCGGGCGGACGTTCCGGTGATCAGCGGGGCGAGTTCAGGTGGCTGACCGACCGGTCGAAGGTGCTGAGGACCTGCTCCAGTTCGGCCGCCTGCTCGGGGGACTGGGCGGCCAGGGCCGCCGCCGCCAGGCGTGCCCCCGACACCAGAGCGGCCAGCTCCGGCACCTTGAGTACCACTTTGACGACCCCGGGCCGCTCCCAGTCCAGCTGCATGTCAGGCCGCGGCCTTGATGTGCTCGACGATGCGGCCCATCTGGGCCCGGAACTCGTCGTAGTTGACCTGCATGCCGTTGATGTAGGTGCTCCAGCCGGTGACCACCTTGGTGTAGTGGACGGCCTCCTCGACCTCTTCGTCCGTGGCGCCGAACAGCTTGGCCGCGTCGGTGTGGAACAGGATGCAGTACCGGCACTTCGTGGCCGCCGCCACCCCGACGCCGATCAGCTCCTTGTACTTGTTGGGGATGAGCGTCTGGCCGAGCTGCACGCCCTTCAACAGCTCCCACTCGGCGTCGATGAACTGGTCCGGGATCAGGTCGACGAACCCGATCACCTCGCCGAACATCTCCTTCATCTCCCGCTGCACGTCGGACCGCGCCATGCGATCGCCTTCCTTTCCTGTCGGGGAGCCGCACGACGGGCTCCTGCTCGAACCGTACGGACCCGCCCCTGCAGAGACCCTGCACACGGCGGCGCCCGGCCGGAGCGTCCACTGCAGGATTTCTGCAGGGCCGGCGCCCATCCTGGGACGATGACGACGACCACCAGCGGGGCTGGCCGAGATGGCCGCCACCGAGCACGCTGGGTGATGTGAACACCCTGGCGCCGACCGTCGAGGACCTGCTGGCCGGCGCCGAGGGCCGCCGGCCCTTCGTGAACCCCGATGGGCGCTCCACCTCCCGCTTCGAGCACCTGACGATCGGCGGCGAGGCCCGAGTCGTCAAGTACGTCCATCCCGACGACGACTTCACCATGCGGGTCTCCGGGGACCTGCGGAACCGCACGGTGCGGGCCTGGGCCGCCGGCCTGCTCGACGCCGCCCTCGGCCTCGTCGACCACGCCATCGTCGGCGCCGCCCTGGGGTGGGGCCGCTGCGGGTGGGGCGCGGCGCTGCTGATGCGCGACGTCTCGGCCGACCTGCTGCCCCAGGGCGACGAGCCCGTGCCGCGTGACCAGCACGACGCCTTCGTCGACCACCTCGCCGGCCTGTGCGCGGCCACCTGGGACTGGCACGACGACCCCGTGTCCGGGGTGGGCCTGCTGCCCTACGCGGCCCGGTGGGCCTGGTTCGGCGAACCTGCCCTCGAGGGCGAGCGGGCCCTCGGGTGGCCCGAACGGGTGCCGAAGTTGGCGCAGCAGGGGTGGGAGTGCTTCGACCAGGTGGCGCCGCCCGACCTCGTGGCGGTGGTGGCCGACCTACGCCGCGACGTCACCCCCCTGGCGGACGCCCTGATGCGGACGCCGTCGTGCCTGCTGCACGGGGACGTCAAGGCGTCGAACACGGGGCGGGCGGCCGACGGTCGCACCGTACTGATCGACTGGGCCTACGTGGGCGAGGGCCCCGCCTGCCACGAGCTGACCTGGCACCTGGCCCTTGACCGGACCCGGCTGCCCGTGTCGAAGGAAGCCACGGTGGAGGCGTTCCGGGCCGCCCTGGAGCGCCACGGCGTGGCCACCGGCGAGTGGTGGGACCGCCAGCTGGCCCTGTGCCTCCTGGGCGGGCTGGTGCAGTTCGGCTGGGAGAAGGCGCTGGGCGACGCCGACGAGCTCGGCTGGTGGTGCCGGGCCGCCCGCGAAGGCGTGGCCCGACTGTGACGAGCGCGGCGGCGTACACGGCCACCGGCGCCCTGTGGGAGCGCGGCCCGGCACGGATCTACGACCGGCTGGCCGCGGTGCTCGTCGGCCGGTCGCCGGTGGCCCTCGACGGCCGGCGCGTCCTCGACGTCGGGGCGGGGACGGGCGCCGCCAGCCGCGCCGCGCTGGCCGCGGGGGCGGCCGGCGTGGTCGCCCTCGACGCCGCCTACGGGATGCTGGCCCACGAGGCCGCGGCCCGGCCGCCGGCGGTGGTGGGCGACATGCTGGCCCTGCCCTTCCGGGCGTCGGCGTTCGGCGCCGCGGTGGCCGCGTTCTCGCTGAACCACCTGGCCGACCCGGTCGCCGGCCTGCGCGAGATGGCGCGCGTCACCGGCGCAGGCGGGGCCGTGCTGGCCGCCACCTACGCCCAGGACGACGACCACCCGGTCAAGGCCGCCGTGTCCGCGGCGTTGGCGGCCCGGGGGTGGGCGCCGGCGCCGTGGTACCGGTCGATGATGACCACCGTCGTGCCCCTGCTCGCCACTGCGGAGCGGTTCGCCGCCGCAGCGGCGGCGGCGGGGCTCGATGCCCAGGTTCGGGCCGTGCGGGTCCCGTTCCCCGAGCTCGACGCCATGGATCTGGTGGCCTGGCGGTTCGGGATGGTCCAGCACGCGCCGTTCGTCGCCGGGCTCCCGGACGCGGAACGCCGCGCCGTCGTCACCGACGCCCTCGACCTGCTCGGCGACGAGCCGGCGCCGCTCGTCCGCTCCGTGCTGGTCCTGACCGCGGTCAGGGTTTGAGGATGCGGGCCACGAGGCGGCGGGCCGGCTCCCCGCCGCCCGCGGCCCCGTCCACGACCACGGCGGCCATGCGCTCGGCCTCGGCCCGCCACCGCGCCGAGGCCCGGGCGGCGGCGAGGGCGGCCACCAGCGGCCAGCCGTCCAGGACGGCGCAGCCCCCCAAGCCCTCGACGACGGCGTCCAGCTCACCGGCGGGGACGGACGGTTGGGCCAGCCCGAGGACCGCCCGCGCCAGGAGCTCGTAGCGGCGGGCGCCGCGGGCTGCGGCGTCGGCCGCCACCCCTGCGGCCAGCTCGGCGGCGCGGCCGGCGTCGCCATCGGCCAGGGCGAGGCGGGCCCGGAGAAGGTCGTAGCGGTGGCGCTGGTGCCAGGCCATCGTTCCCTGCCATGAGCTAATCGGCTGCAGGCGGCGGCAGAGGGCGGCGGCCTCCCCGAGGTCGCCGGCGAGCAGCCGACCGTCGGCCAGGTCGAGCAGGGCGACGTAGTGCGCCTCGACGAAGGCGTCGGCGGACGGTCCCGTCTCACCGCCGGTCGCGGCCACGGCGCGGCGGTTCCGGTCGTCGGCCTCCGCTTCCCGTCCCGACCAGCGCAGGATCCACGCGCCGACGTTGGCCGCCGGCGCCTCGAACCGGGCGCCGACCTCGCCCTCGCGGGCGAGGACCTCCTCCAGCTCGGCCACGGCCCGCAGCGCCTCCGCCACCCGCCCGAGCTGGCCGAGGGCGGCGGCCCGGCTGAAGCGGAGGTGCATCGGGGCCCACGGGTGGGCCAGGGCGTCGGCGTCGACCATGGCCCGCGCCGCCGCGGCCAGGGCGTCGAGCGGGCGACCCTCGTGGACCCGGACCTGGGCCAGCCACGCGTCGGCGATCCCGCGGACCGGCGGCGGGGCGTCCTCGACGCCGGTGAGGTGGGCGACGGCGCCGGCGAGATCCCCGCGGGCGTGCAGGATGCGCCCGGCCAGGGCGGTGGCGCTGGCCCGGACCGTCACGTCGGTGGCCCGCGCCGCCGCCTCTTCGGCGAACGAGCGGGCGTTCTCGTAGTCGCGCCGGTAGTACGCGGCCCACCCGGCGACCTCCAGGGCCGGCGGGCCCCCGCCCAGGGCCATGGCGGCCCGGGCGTCGGCGGCGGCGTCGTCGAGGGCCAGCCGGGCGATCCGTACCCGGGCCCGGGCGGTGTGGGCCTCCGCCGTGGGAGCCAGGGCCAGCGCGGCGGCCAGGAGGTCCTCGGCCGCCTGGAGGTCGAACCGGGCCACGGCCGCCGCGGCGGCGGCGGCGAAGGACGTCGAGGCCAGGGTGGCGTCCCCGCCGGCCCGGGCGTGCACGGCCACGGCCAGGGCGTCGGGGCGGGGCCGGCCGGCGAGGGCCCGGGCCGCCTGCTGGTGGAACAACGCCCGGCGGGCCGCACCGGTCGCCGCCTCCAGCGCCTCTCGGATGAGCTGGTGGCGGAACTCGAAGCGGCCGCCGCGCTCGGTGATCAGCCCGGCGCGGGCCGCGCTCTCGAGGTGGTCCAGGATGTCGGCGACGGGCGTGCGGGCCACCTGCGAGACCAGCTCCAGGTCGCAGTCCGGGCCGAGCACGGCGGCGACCGTCAGCGTCGCCGCCACCTCAGGGCCGAGCGACTCCACCTGGGCGGCGACGGCGTCGCGGACGGTGGCCGGTACCGCTTCGTCGGGGCTCTCGGCCAGGGCGGCGAGCAGGAGGGGGTGGCCGCCGCTGCGCCGGTAGAGACCCTCGGCGCGGGCGGCACCGACCAGCAGCTCGACGGCCTCCCGGTCGAGAGCCCCGAGCGAGATGCGGCTGCCGGCGTCGAGGCCCCTCGCCCCGCCCGGTCGGGTCGTGGCGACCACGAGGGTGTGGCGGCTGCGGCGGCGGGCGAACGCCATCCAGGCCAGGGTGCTTGCGCTCCCCACGTGGAGGTCCTCGATCACCAGGACGGTCGGCGTCGCGGCGTCGCCGATCCGGTCCAGCACGGCCACCAGCGCGGCGAAGATCCGGGTCCTCGCCGACTCCGTGTCGCCCACGACGGTGGCCGCGGACGCCGTCATCGGCCCGAGCAGGGGGGCGAGCGTCCCGGCGTCGTCGCCGAGGACCACGCCGGCCCGTTCGGGGCCGACGGCACGCAGGTGGTCGGCCAGGGCGTCGGCCACGGGCTGCAACGGGAGATCGCGGCCCAGCTCGTCGCACCGGCCCCGGAGCACGACGGCCTGGCCCTCCACCCGCCGGGCCCACGCGTCGACGAGGGTCGTCTTGCCGATCCCGGCGTCGCCCTCGACCACCACGAGCCCCCCTCCCGTGCGGGCGACCTGACCCAGGCCGCGGTCGAGCGCGGCCAGCTCGCCGGTCCGACCGACGATGCCCGCGGGCGGCGGCAACGACGGTGGGGGCGCCGGCCCGTCGCCGTCGGCGGCGGCGAGGGCCCGCCCGTACATCGCCTCGGTCTCCGACGTCGGGGGCACCCCCAGGTCCTCGGCCAGGCGGGCCCGGACGCGGGCGTAGGCGGCCAGGGCGGAGGCGGGGCGGCCGGCGGCCAGGTGGGCGGCCATCAGGGTGCGCAGGACGGCCTCGTCGTAGGGGTCCCGGGCCAGCGCCTGCTCGGCCAGGGCGGCGGCGGCGCCGTGGTCACCCGCGGCCACGGCGGCGTCGACGGCCAGCCGGTGGACCTGGGTCACGGTGGCGGCCACCGCGGCCCGCTCGGCCAGGATCCACTCGCCGTCCTCGTCGGGGAGCAGGTCGCCGGCCAGCCGGAGGGCGGCGTCGGCGGCGGCGCGTGCGGCGCCCACCCGGCCTTCGTCGAGGGCTCGGGCGGCGGCGGCGGTGAGGGCGCGCAGCTCGCTCACGTCCAGCCAGTCGGTGGCCAGGGCGTAGCCGGCGTCGCTCTTGGTGATGCGATCGCTGCCGAGCACGCCCCGCAGGCGCGAGACCAGCACGCCGACCTGCTCGGACGGGCGGGCCGGCTGGTCGTCGCCCCACAGGGCGTCGGCGATCCGGTCCACCGACACCGGCTGGTGGTCGGCCAGGGCCAGGATCTTCAGCAGGCCGCGGCCCTTGCGGCTCCCGAGCTCGCGCGCCGGGATGCCCTCGACCTCGAACGAACCGAGGACCCGGACGCGCACGCCCCATATTCACCGATACCGCCGCGGGTCGGGACGCCGGTCGACGTCAGCGGTCCCCGCCGGCGAGGCTGCGCAGGGCGGGCAGCAGCTCGATCGGGATGGGGAAGATCAGGGTCGAGTTCTTCTCGGTGGCCACCTCGGCCAGGGTCTGCAGCGTCCGGAGCTGGAGGGCGCCGGGGCTTTCGGTCAGCTTGGCCGCGGCCTCGGCCAGCTCCTGGCTGGCCTCCAGCTCGCCGGTGGCGGCGATGACCTTGGCCCGCCGCTCCCGCTCGGCCTCGGCCTGGCGGGCCATGGCCCGCAGCAGCTCGGGGGGCAGGGTGATGTCGCGGATCTCGACCTGCTTGACCTCGACGCCCCAGGCGCCGGTCGACACGGCGATCTTGTCCCGCAGCTCGTCGTTGACCGTCTCCCGGTGGGCCAGGAGGTCGTCGAGCTCGAAGCGGCCGATGATCGAGCGCAGGCTGGTCATGGCCACCCGCTGGCTGGCGAAGCGGAAGCTGTCGACACCCAGGATGGCCTGCACCGGGTCGCGGACCTGGAAGTAGACGACGGCGTCGACCTGGATGGTGACGTTGTCGGCGGTGATGGCGGCCTGGGCCGGGATGTCGACCACCTCGACCCGTAGGGTGACCTTGACCACCCGGTCGATCATCGGGAAGCGCACCACGATCCCCGGCCCCTTGGCCCCCTCCCGGATGTGGCCCAGCCGGAAGAACACCGCCCGCTCGTACTCGGTCACGATGATCAGGATCGACGGCAGGACGATGAACAGCAGCACGGCGACGATGGCACCCGCGACGATCAGACCGGTCATGCGGGACAGTCTGGCCCCACCCCCGGCGTTCTGGCTGCAGTCACCCGCGCATTGGCGGGCAACTGCAGCCAGAACGGGGGGAGGGGGTCAGGCTTGGGCGCGGATGGCGGCGACGGTCTCGGCCAGCGCGTCGGCTTCGAGGACGTCGGCCATCACGCCGATCTGCGCTTCCCAGACGTCGTCAGGGATGTCGGCGTGCACCTCGTCTTCGAGCACGTGGTAGGTCAGGAGGCCCAACTGGGCCCCGGCCAGGGCGCCTGCGTAGGAGGGATCACCCACGACCACCGTCTCTGCGGCGATGGTCGCGCTCTCCGGGTCGGGAGAGCCGATCAGCACGAGCAGGTCGGCCTTGTCGTGGGTCTGGGACGCCCGGAGTATCGACTCCTGGCTCTGCAGGTCCATGGCCCCAGCGGCGGTTCAGACGAAGCACTCGGTGGCCACGAAGACCACGTCGGCGCCGGCTGCTTTCGCGCAGGCGGCGATGGCGGGGCCGGAGATCCCGTCCCGCTCGCCGATGGCGATCACTTTCTTTCCCTGGAGCATGTGTTTGTTGTTCACCCCCTCTGCGTTGCCTCTAGGAGGCGCGGTTTCTCTCGAGAAGGACGCTCATCCCGTCGGAAAGCTGGGACATGCGGCCGAGGAACAGGCTGCCCTTGGCGAGGAGCAGGACCCGATTGGCGTCCCCGGTGGTGAGGCGATCGAGGGCGTGGGGGAGGTAGCACAGCGACGACGCCAGGTGCCCCTGGGTGGGAGCGAAGCCGGGCATGCCCCGCCGGGCGACGAAGTCGGCGATCTCGGTCCGCTCGATGTCCTTGCGGGCGGCGGCGAGGGCGGCGATGACCCGGTAGTTGCGGGCCGGCACGTCGCCCGACCCCTGGGGCTCGGTGATCTCGGGGTTGTGCAGCTCGGTGGCGTAGTCGTCGACCTCGGTCATGCGAATGCCTTGGCGGGCCAGCGGCTCGACGGCCAGGGCTTCCATGACCTGGGGCTGGGATCCGCCGGCCGACACCTTGTGGCGCCCCACCACATCCAGCCGGATGCGGGGCGACCTGCCGTCGTCGGCCTCCAGCAGGGCGGCGGTGCCGCCGAGCACGTCCTCCATGATCGGCAGGTCGTGCGACAGGTGGCCCTGGAACTTCATGCCCAGCTTGGCCAGCGAGCCGCCGGAGACGACCGCCACCCGGTTGAACACGCCGGACCCGACGAGGGCGGCGGCGATGACCAGGGCGGGGACCGGGGCGGCGCAGAAGTTCTTGACGTCGGCACCGGACGCCTCGGTCAGGCCGGCGGCCTGGGCCACCGCCTTGCCCATGTTGCCCCCGCCCCGCTGGTACCGGTCCCCGATGGCTTCCTCGCCGGCGCCGATCACGTAGTCCACCGATGCCGGGTCGATGCCCGACCGCTCGAGGAGGTGGAGCAGGGCCAAGGTGGCGGTGGCCTTGGCCGCCAGGTTGTCTATCAGGACGTGGGCCGACAGCGACTCGTCGTCGGCCTGGGCGCAGCGCATGACCGCGCCCGGCGTGAGGCGGAGGGCCTTGGCCTCGCCGGCCGCGGCCTCGATGTCGGTGGCTGCGGCGTCGAGCTTGGCCAGGTCGAAGGCCTTGGCCAGGGGGTGGGCGGCCAGGGCCGTCGCTGCCGCCTCCGCCGCGTGAGGCGACAAGGCGAGCAGGCCGAAGTCGTCCACCGCGGCCAGCAGGCCCAGGAACTCGTCCTGGGGCATGATCTCGCCGAACGGGCCCGTGCGGGTCGGCGCGCCGCCGGCGTTGACCCACGGCCGCGCCGGCAGGTCGCGGGGGTGGACGTTGCCGATCCACGCCTGGTGGGGGGCGTAGGCGGCGGCGGCGCCGTAGCTGCGCAACGCCGCCGCGAACCGCTCGGCCACGGCCGGGTCCTTGGGCAGCTCCCGCCTCGGCTTGGACCCGTGGCGGGCGAAGCCGGGGGTGTGGGCCAGCACCTGGGTGGCGGCCGAGATGACGACGTCAGGCAATGCCTTCTCCTCCCGGCGGGGCCCCATCCCCGCCTCCTCGACGAGATGGGGCCCCAGCCCCATCCGCCGCCGTCTGGGGTTGTGCTTGTACCTCGAAAATCGTCGGTTGGTGGACGGCGGTGGAGACGGCATCGAGCGACGGGTCGCCGGCCGGGAAGGGGATGCCCCGGGTCGGCACGATGCGCGGCGCGCCCACCCGCTCGGCGATCGAGGTGAGGTTGCACAGCAGGGCGGTGGGGATCCCGGCCCGCTCCAGCTCCTTGGCCAGCGTTGCCCCGCAACGCGTTCCCGTCCCTCAGGTGGCGGTAAGGATGGCGGCCCGGGCGCCGGAGTGGCGCAGGTCCGCCGCCCACTCGATGCCGAACCGGCGGGCGTTGGCCACCGACGTCCCGTTGCCCGCGGTGACCAGGTACTCCTCGTGCAGGTGCCCGATGACACCCTCGCGCTCCAGCTCCCGGGCCGCGTCCAAGGGCAGGATCCGGTGGGGGTCGGCGTTGGCCCAGACGGTCGAGAACCCGCCGTGGACCGAGCGCCATTCGCCCGACGGCAGCTGGTCGATCCCGGCCAGCGAGTACCGCAGCCACTTGGTGGCCCGGGCCGACTCCAGCGCGCCCGGGTTGTCATCGGGCACCAGGGCGCCCTCGGTGACCAGGGCCACCGTGGCCGAGGCCAGGTCGTCGACCGGGGGGGCAGGGGTCACGTGGTCGAACTTCGGCAGGGGGACCTCGGTGGCGTCACGGTCGCCGGCCAGCCGGGCCAGGACCAGGGCGACGGCTCGCTCGGCCGCGTTGCGGTCGGCCATGCGCGGCGTGCGGGGGGCCAGGCCGATCAGGCCATCGGCATTGGTCAGCGGCTCACCGCCGGCCAGCTTGCGCACGGCGGCGGCGAGGCTGTCGAGGGCGGGGCCCATCATCCGGGCCGCCTCGCCCACGGCGACCACCGGCGCCCCGCCGGCCTCGTCCAGGCCCGGGTTGTCGGGGTGCATGGCCGCCACTGCCGTCAGGCCCGCGGCCTTGGCCGCCCCCGCCACCCGGGCGCAGGCCAGCCCGTAGCGACCGCTGGTGAAGGCGGGACCGGCCACGACCACGTCAGGCTGCGCCGCCTCGATGAGGGCGACGATCTCGGCGACGGCCTCGGGACGGCCGGCGGCATCGTCGTCGCCGCAGGAGACGGTGGTCACGATCTCGTGCTCGTCGCCCAGGAGCTGGGCCAGGCGGCGGCCGGGCCCGACGGGGCCGAGCTGGGACGAGGGGGGAGAGGCGGCGGCGTCCTCGCCGCCCAGGCCGACGAAGAACTGGTTGAGGTAGTGGACGATCCGGGCCATCAGGCGGTCACCGGCTGCTCGGCGCAGGTCAGCCGGCTCCAGCCGAGCGGGCTGAGGGCGCCGAGGATGACCGCGGTGGGCAGCTCCATGGCCGACGTGGCGGCCACGCCGAGCAGGGCCAGCTCGTCGCCGCCGAGGGCCCGGTCCATGGCCGGCAGGGACAGGCGGGTGTCGTAGTTGCCGGTGCTGATCATGGCCGTGGCCTTCTCGGGGGGGACCACGATCGGCGGGCCGGTGCCGTCGGGGCCGGCCATCTCGGCGAACAGGCCGACGCTGGCGATCCCGAGCTCCTCGAGGGCGTCCATCTTCAGGGCCATGTCGGCGTCGGCGTTGCCACCGCCCTCCTTGGTCACGATGGCGGCGTCCCAGCCGGCGTCGGCGCACAGCTGGGCGGCGGCGATCGACACCGCCTGCTTGTCCGCCGCGCTGACGGGCTCGGGCGACAGGATCACGCCCGCGAACGACAGCCCGCGGCCGTGGGCGGCCCGCAGGGCGGCCACCACCGGGTGGTTCTGGTGGACCCAGGTGGAGTTGCGCAGCGACGGGTGGCCGTACTGGCCGGCGACCACCGCGCCGGCGTCGATCTCGGCCGGGTCGATGAGCACGGGCGCGGCGCCGACGAAGCTCTGGCCCCGGACGAACACGTCCTTGAACACCCCCTGGGTCTGCAGGTTGGTGATGGCGCCGACGCGGGGCAGGTCCTCGACGGGGGCGGGGTCGAGCACCTCCTCGACCAGGTCGGGCTCGACGTCGAGCGACGCCTCGGCCAGGCGGGCGGCCAGGGCCAGCGAGCCCCGGCGGAGCACGTCGTCGACCTCGGCCCAGTCGGCGCCGGCCGCGGGGGTGAACTCGATCACCAGGTTGTGCGTCGAGCCGAACGGCGACAGCTCGGCGGCCGGCCCCGACATGTCGATGACCGCCTCCTGGGCGCGTGGCAGGTAGCCGGCGATCACCACCGCCGCGCCACGCAGGACGTGGACCGGCCCGCCGACATCGACGGTGTCGTCCAGCCAGCCGGGAAAGATGCCGCCGCCGCCGGCACCCTTGGTCCGGGGCTCGACCACGTCGAGCACCTTGACGATGCGGACCGCGTCACCCGGCGACGCCCACGACACCCGGACGTCGGCCAGGCAGGGCGCGGACAGCAGGGCGGCGGCCTCGTCGGCGGAGACCGAGAGGGCGCCGTTCTGCAGCGTGGTCGCGTCCCCCAGCGCCACGCTGCGGATGAGATGGACGTGCCTCGTCAACACGGCACCGACGGTACTCGGGAGGGTGGCAGCCCAGTCCAAACCTCCCCAACCTTGACGGGGGACGAGTCGACCGCCAGGCCGTCGCCGTCTGCGACAGCACCGCGCTGGGCCTCGCGGCCCCTAACCGGAGCGCCGTCAGCCGAGCCAGTGGGGCTGCAGCCGCTCGGGCCGGAAGACCTGGCGCGGGGGCTCGGCGGCGAGGACGACCACGTGGTCGAGCGCGGCCCGCAGGAGGCGTCGCTGCTCGTCGGCGTCCATCGTCGGCCAGCGGGACCGAAGGGCCCGGCCCCGGCCGGCCATGGCCGCCAACACGTCGACGCGGTCGAGCCGGGCCACCTCGGCCGCGGTGGCGTCGGTCCGGACCTTCACCTTGCGCTTGAGCGACAGCCACTCGTCCCGGCTGAGCTCGCCGGCGGCCCACATGTCGCTCAGCTCGTCGAGGCGACGGGCGTGGGCCTCCAGCTCGCCCCGGTTGCGGCGGACGCTGGCCTGGTGGGGCGAACCCGGGCCGGTGCGGGCCGCGGCCAGGCCGCGCAACTCGTCCGAGTCGAGGCGGGCGAGGACCAGGTCACGGACTGCCGCCTCGGCCCGGTCGGCTGTCACCGCGGTGCCGGAGCAGCCCCCATGCGGCGGGCCGGGGCAGACGTAGAGGTCGGCGCCCCGGGTACGGGGCATGCCCCGCATCCCGCCCCCGCACCGCCAGCAGCGCAGGAGGCCGGTGAGCAGGTACCGCCGCGTCGCCCGCCGCGCCCCCTTGCGCCGGCTGGCGTGCAGGGCGACAAGCCGGGCGTGGGTCTCGGCGTCGATGATGGACGGGACGTGGTCGTCGCCGGCCAGCCGGGGCTGGACCAGGAGGCTGGACAGCGAGTTGACCCGCCACGGCCCGCCGCCGGCGGTCGTCATGGCCTGGCGATTCCACTCCTGCACGATGGCGGAGAGGCTCTCGCCGGCCAGCACCCGTCGAGCGGCGTCCCGGATGGCCGCCGCCTCGTGGTCCACCACGGCGGCCCGGTCCGCCGTGTGCCCGAAGGCCCGTCGGGCCAACAGAGCCGGCTGTTCAGGGGGCGGCGCGTCGGGGACGGCGGCCAGTGCGGCTCGGCCCGGGGGGAGCCGGCGGGCCAGCTCCAACTCCGCGTCCCCGATTGAGGTGGCCAGACTGCGCTCCTAGGTGCCATTGCGACGTCCAGACGCCGATCGTTGCCAGGTGTTCGACGCACAGTGGGGCCCCGGATGACGACGCCCCGCGGTGTCTATTTCAGGGGGCCCCAAATGAAACCAGCAGGTCGGGCGGCACAAGCAACGCCTATTTCAGCGCGGGAGACTCGAAATAGAATGCCGAGAAATGGCCGTTCACCGAAGTATTGCCAGGGCCAGAAGCACGCAATACAGTGCCGACCACATCCCGTCGAACCGAACCTATCCAGGGGGCAAGCATGACGAAGTGGTGGCCGAGTAGCCGCCGAACGGACCAACGAGGCCAGGCCACGTTCTCACTGCTGATCGTGGTTGCGGTGGTCGCAGTAGCCGTGGTCCTGCTCCAGCGCACGGCGTGGCACGCCGAGCACATCAACGACAAGGCGGGCGTGATCGCCACCACCGGTGGCGGCATCAACACCGCCACCCAGGCGGTGCTCAAGCTGGGCCGCACCAACGAGCTGGCCGGCTCGATCCTGGAGACGGCCAAGCCGCTGCAGGGCAAGCTGGACGAGATCATCCGCCTGGCCAAGTCGGTCGACGGCCTGGCCACGTCCATCAACGCCAGCGCCGGCACCATCAACGGCACGGCCAAGGGGATCAACGGCACGGCGTCCACCATCTTGGGCACGGCCCGGTCCATCAACGACGGGGTGGCCCAGATCAACACCAACCTGGACACCACGTTGGCGCTGGCCAACGCCATCAAGACCGACACCGGCAACATCTTGACCAACGCCAAGGTCGCCGACCGCGAGCTGGACTGCATCGAGAACGGCTCCCTCACGGGTGGCGGCTCCGTGCCCGGTCCGGTGCCCTGCTAGGAGGAAGAGAACACACATGGTGCAAGTCATGTCCTCGCCGGGCGCCGACCTTCGGGCCACGCCGCGGCGGCGTACCACCGACGACCAGACCACCTTCCTGAGCCGCTGGCTCAAGGTGTGGGTCATCCTGCTGACCGTGGTCACCCTGGTGGTGGTCGGCTACCTGATCGTCATCACCAACTCCCTGGCCAGCATCAACGGCAACCTGGCCACGGCGCAGCGGGCCGTGGTCGGCGCCGGGGGCAACGTGGTCACCCTGCCCAACCAGGTCGACCGCATCAACGGCGCCCTGGCCGGCATCGACCCCGCCCTCAAGCCCATCCCGGGCCAGGCCGACGAGATCATCGCCGCCCTGACGTCGATCAACTCCAAGCTGACCAACGTCGACTCGTCCCTCAAGGACACCTCGGCCGTCCTGCAGACGGTGCTGGGCACGGTCAACAACGTGAGCGGCCTGCTCATCGACGCCAACGACCCGCCGGACAAGCTGGGCGTCCAGAACATCCACCGCCGGGTGGCGGCCATCAACGGGGCCAGCTCCCCCCACCAGGGCACGGCCGCCGGCGGCGGCGGCTGCGGTGAGTTCTGCACCCCGCAGAACCTGACCACGGCCGAGGCCGACGCCAAGGACATCAACCGGGTGGTCCAGACCGGTGTCACCCCCCACGCCACGGCCATCTGCAAGGGGCTGAGCACCCTGGCCATCGCCACGGGGATCGTTGGATGCTGACGCTGTCCCGCCTGGTCAACCGGTCACGGAGCCAGGAGAAGGGCATCGTCGGGTTCAACCTGGCCCTGACCATCGCCTTC
>Ga0310811_10005122_pt1 | contig 16534 bp, 17 predicted proteins | sample YCmetagenome_FD_207642 | JGI IMG/M metagenome (GOLD analysis project Ga0310811, IMG submission 207642) | Soil microbial communities from experimental microcosm in Duke University, North Carolina, United States - YC | ecosystem: Engineered > Artificial ecosystem > Soil microcosm > Unclassified ...
TTTGCGATGTGCTCAACCGCATCCGTGGCCCGTTCAACACGTCGTCGCTGCAACAGCCGGTGGGCGCCGCCGCGGTACGCGACCGCGAGCATTTCTGGAAGGCGGTCGAACATAACAACAAGTGGCTGCCCTGGATCACGGCGGAAATCCGCAAGACCGGTTTGCGGGTGGACGACAGCGTCGCCAATTTCGTGCTGATCCATTTCCCGGCGGAAGGCGAGAAGACCGCAGCAAAGGCCGATGCGTTCCTCAGCAAGAACGGGGTGATCCTGCGGGGTGTCGGCGCCTATGGTCTTCCCAATTGCCTGCGCATGACGGTCGGTCCGGAGGAAGCCAACCGGCTGGCGGTGAAGCTGTTGGCGGAGTTCATGGCGGCATGAGCAACTTCGACAAGATCGCCATCATCGGCCTTGGCCTGATCGGCTCTTCCATCGCCCATGCCGCGCGCCGCGGCGGGCTGGCCAAAGAGATTTCCGGCCATGACGCCAGCCCCGATGTGCTGGACCGCGCCGGCAAGATCGGTTTCTGCGACAGTTTGCATGCCGATGTTGGCGACTGCGTCGAAGATGCGCAGCTGGTGATCCTGTGCACGCCGGTCGGCGCATACAAGGCGGTCGCCGAAGCGATCACACCGAGCCTGGTCAAAGGCGCGATCCTGTCGGATGTGGGCTCGGTCAAGGGCGCAGTGATCCGCGATGTCGGTCCTTTCGTGCCCCAGGATGTGCATTTCATTCCCGCCCATCCCATCGCCGGCACCGAGTTTTCGGGGCCAGAGGCCGGCTTTGCCAGCCTGTTCGACGGCCGCTGGACCATCCTGACGCCGGTGCCGGGCAGCGACAAACAGGCGGTGGAGAAGCTGAAGGTCTTCTGGCAGGGCCTGGGCAGCCAGGTCGATGTGATGGATTCCAGCCATCACGATCTGGTGCTGGCCATCACTTCTCATCTGCCGCATCTGATCGCCTACAATATCGTCGGCACTGCCCATGACCTGGAGAAGGTCACCGAAGGCGAAGTCATCAAATATTCGGCTTCGGGCTTTCGCGACTTCACCCGCATCGCCGCTTCCGATCCCACCATGTGGCGCGACGTCTTCCTCAACAATCGCGATGCGGTGCTGGAAGTGCTGGGCCGCTTCAACGAGGACCTGGCGCAATTGCAGCGGGCGGTGCGCAATGGCGATGGCCAGACCCTGTTCGATTGGTTCACCCGCACCCGCGCCATCCGCCGCGCCATCGTGGATCTCGGCCAGGACACGGCAGCGCCGAACTTCGGGCGCAAAAGCTAGAACAGCGGCGACAGCAGGATTTGCGGCGTGACGACGGTCACCTCGCCGCGCTTGATCTGCGAGAGCGTCGCTTTTCCGCCGAGGGCGCGCCACTGCTCTGCCGTCCGAGGCCAGGACGCTTTGCCTCCCAGCAAGTCCTCCAGCACGTCCAGATGGTTCAGGCTGGCGTAAAACGACAGGTTGCCCGGCTTGAGGTGGAAGGTGAGCCCGGCGAGACCGGGGCGGATTCGAAGCTGCAGGCCATCCAGCTCGAACATCAAATCCAGATCCTTGTCGTCCGGGTCACGGCGCATGTGAAATTGAAAACGACTGAGCGCCCAGCCCGATTCACCGGCATTGGCCATGTCGAGATCAAAACGGGCAAGGCCGTTTTTGTTGTTTATGCTGCTGGCGCGTAGGCTTCCGACCTGAAAGGAAAGGGACGAGCTGACGCCGTCGGCCAGAGCAAAATGCAGCTCTTGCCGGCCTCCCGCTTCATAGATCACCTGGCGCCGGCCATAGGTCAGCGCATGGAGCGCAAACTTCTCGCTCTTCCAGGCAAAGGGGCCGCGTGCCCCCGCTCCTTGCGCGCGGAAATTGGTGAAGGCGGCATCGATGCGGAAGGGAAAGCCGCCGACCTCGACCTTGTCCCAGTCCAGAGTCACGCCGGGAATGGCCTCATGTCCCTTTATTGCCGCCAGCTTCTTTTCGAAGGCGCTGTCCACCAGGTGCCAATGCACCATGGCGGCCACGGCCAGCAGCAGGAAGGTCGAAATGGGCGCGTAGAGCCAGAAGCGGCTGGAGTATTTGAACACCTGGGCTAACTACACTTCGAGGTGCCGCATGACAAATGGGAGCGTAGGCGAAAGCCGGAGCGACCCAAAATAAAAGCTAGCTGCACTTGGAATAACCGCAGGAAAGGCACGAATCGCAGCCTTCCAGCTTGACGAAGCTGGCATCGCCGCAGCGGGGGCAGTAACGGGCGCGCGCCCCTTCCGCCGGGATGGCGTGGGCGTCCATCAGGCCGGACAGGCTGGTCTGGCGCTGGCCAATGAAGCCGATTTCGATCATGTGCCGCTCGATCACCTCGCCGATCGCCGCCAGCAGGGACGGCACATAGCGGCCGCTCATCCACTGGCCGCCGCGCGGATCGAAGATCGCTTTCAGCTCGTCCACCACAAAGCTGACATCGCCGCCGCGCCGGAACACCGCTGAGATCATCCGGGTCAGCGCCAGCGCCCAGGCATAGGCCTCCATGTTCTTGGAGTTGATGAAGATCTCGAACGGCCGGCGGCGGCCATCTCTCTCGATGTCGTTTATGGTGATGTAGAAGGCGTGATCGCTGTCCAGCCATTTGATCTTGTAGGTGCGGCCCAGCAGTTCCTCGGGCCGGTCCAGCGGCCGGGTCATATAGACGATGCCGCCGCTGCTGGTGAGGCGTGGGGCCCCTTCTTTGGGTTCAGGCGCGGGCAGCGGCAATTCGGGTTCCGGCGCGGCCTTTGCCAGCACCTCTTCGACCGGCACCGCATGCGCCGGCTCTTCCACCGCCAGCACCGAGCCCGTCACGTCATTGGGACGATAGGTGGTGCAGCCCTTGCAGCCGGATTGATAGGCCTCGACATAGACATGCTCGAAATCCTCGAAGGAGATCGCGGCCGGCACATTGATGGTCTTGGAAATGGCGCTGTCGATGAAGGGCTGGCTGGCTGCCTGCACCGCCAGATGGTCGGACGGCGACAGGGTCTGGGCGGTGACGAAATAGTCGGGCAGGGCGCTGTCCTCGCCGAACTTCTCGCGGAAAACGCTCACGGCATAGTCGCTGACCTGTTCCTCGCGCCGGCTGCCGTCGGGCTGCAGCACCTTGCGGGTATAGCCAAGGGCAAAAACCGGCTCGATGCCGCTGGAGACATTGCCGGCGAACAGCGAGATGGTGCCGGTGGGCGCGATGGAGGTGAGCAGCGCGTTGCGGATGCCATGGGCGGCGATGGCGTTATAGATATCCGGCGGCAGCGCCTGGATATGCGGCCGCGCCAGATAGGGATTCATGTCATAAAGCGGGAAGGGGCCTTTTTCCTTGGCCAATTCCACACTGGCGCGATAGGCGGCGTGGCTGAGGGCGGCCAGCCATTCCCGGATCAGCTCCAGGCTGCGCGGCGAGCCATACTTCACCTTGCAGAAGATCAGCGCGTCGGCCAGGCCCGTGACGCCAAGGCCGATGCGCCGCTTGGCGCGGGCCTCATGGGCCTGCGCCTCCAGCGGGAAGCGCGACACGTCGATGGCATTGTCCATCATCCGCACCGCTGTGGCGGTCAGGCGCTCCAGTTCTGCGAGGTCCAGCGCCGCCTGATCGGTGAACGGGTCCCGGACCAGCCTGGCCAGGTTGATCGAACCCAGCAGGCAGGCGCCGTAAGCCGGCAAGGGCTGCTCGCCGCAGGGATTGGTGGCGGAAATACTCTCGCAATAGCCGAGATTGTTCTGCTCGTTGATGCGGTCAATGAAGATGACGCCCGGTTCGGCATAATCGTAGGTGGAACGCATGATGCTATCCCACAGCGCCTTGGCCCTGACGGTGCGACAGGTTTTGCCGCCGAACACCAGCGGCCAGTCGGCATCGGCGTTGACGGCGGCCATGAAGGCATCGCTCACCAGCACCGAAAGATTGAAGTTGGACAGCCGTCCGGGGGTGCGCTTGGCGCTGATGAACTCTTCGATGTCGGGATGATCCACCCGCAGGGTGGCCATCATGGCGCCGCGGCGCGAACCCGCGCTCATGATGGTGCGGCACATCGCGTCCCACACATCCATGAAGGAGACGGGGCCGGACGCATCCGCGCCCACGCCCTGGACCAGCGCGCCCTTGGGCCGCAAGGTCGAGAAGTCGTACCCGATGCCGCCGCCCTGCTGCAGGGTCAGCGCCGCCTCGCGCAGGGCGCTGAAGATTCCATCCATGGAATCCTCGATCCGGCCCATCACGAAGCAGTTGAAGAGCGTGACGTTACGGCCCGTGCCGGCGCCCGCCAGGATGCGGCCCGCCGGCAGGAACTTGTGCCACGCCAGGGCGCGCGCGAACTCCTGCGCGCGGGCTATGCGTTGCTCTGGCGCTTCCGCCTGGGCAAGCGCCCATGCTACCCGCGCCCAGCTGTCAGGCAGGTCGCGGTCCATGGGCGTGCCGTCCGGCGCTTTCAGCCGGTACTTCATGTCCCATATCGACTGGGAGATGGTCGAATGGGAAATGGCGCTATCGGGACTCATCGGAAGGGTAACAATCACATCTGTGCGGCGGTTTGCCATCATGGTCCGCCAGCTGTGCCTAATATGGGGTTGCGGCCCTGCTATTCCACCCTGCGCCCGCGGCCTTACAGCATTGATTTTCTTATATATTTCTGGCGTTGCCGGTCGATCTGCAGGCGGTAAAGAAATGTGATTCTTTTCAGCAAGCCCCGCCCAAAACGCGCCGCATGAAGCAGGTCGTAAAGCTCGGCCAGCCGCTCCCTGAAAAAGGCGGGATCGGCCTGGGCCTCCAGATGCTCGTTGAGCAGAATGTAAGGCGAGGCGGCGGAGAGAAAGACCGGAATGCCGCGCGCCAGAAGCGAGGTGACATAGCCGGCAAAGGCCGGACGCTGGACCGCAGCCTCGCCGCCGAGGACGACCAGATGCACGCCATAAGGGGCATTCTGCCAGGCCACAGGCAATTCGTGGGGCGCCTTGCGCATCGCCAGGATGCCGCTGCGGTCCGGTCGCCAGTCGTCGCTCATCTCCTCGAACAGCCGCCAGCCGCAGAGGAACTGCTGACAGACCGGCGGGTGCGCGGCATAGATGCCGCAGCCCGCGGCGCTGAGATGCTGACAGGCTGTGCGCGCCTTCTTGCGCAGCTCCGGCGTATCGATCTTCAGTTCGACGCAGCAGACGGTGCAGGGCCCGCATTGGCGCTTGACGAGCGCCGTCATGGCAGCAGCCGATTGGTCGCCGTCTCGATGCGGCTTTCCAGAAGGGCCATGAAGGCCTCGCGCTTCAGGCCTGGCGCGATCGGCTCCAGAAATTCCAGTACGATGGTGCCAGGCTTTTTGATGAAGCCGGTCCAGTAGACGCCGGAATTCAGGGCCACCGGCACGCAGGGCACTTTCGCCAGTGCATAAAGGCCGGCGACGCCGGGCTTGTAGTCCGGCGCGGCGTGGGGCCTTTTGCGCGTGCCTTCCGGAAAGATCAGGATGGGCCGGCCTTCGTCCAAAACTTTTTGGGCCGCCGCCGACATCCTGCGCAGGGCGCTGGCGCCGGCGCTGCGATCGATGGCGATGGCAGTGGCCTTCCACAGAAACCAGCCATAAAAAGGAATGTAGAGCAGCGAGCGCTTCAGCACGATGGCCGGTGAATCCAGCGCCAGATACAGCGCCAGCGTGTCCCACATGCTCATATGCTTGGCGGCTACCAAAACCCCGCCTTTGGGGGCCACGCCCCGGACCTCCCAATCCACACCGGCGAACCATTTCAGCCCGAAGAAAGTGGCGCGCGACCAGATCCGCGCCAGCCAGACTGTGGCGCCGCGCGGCAGAATCAGAACCGGCAGAAAGGCCAGCGACAGCACCGTGGTCACGGCAAGGAACCAGACCAGGAACAAGGCCGAACGCAACACTCTCATGCGTGCGACAGCCGCGTGGTCACCAGGCTGGCCAGGTATTTGACATATTCGCGGTGCAACAGCCTGACCGTGCGGCCGTGCATCCACCAGCCGGACAGATCAATGCGGCTCTGGTCCACCGGATAGGAGATCAGCGTCACTTCGGGCATGGCGGCGGAAAATTCGTGCAAGGTGCGCGGCATGTGATAGCGCGAGGTGACGATCACCAGGCTCGCGAAATGATGGTCGCGCGCCCATTCGGCGGCTTCCTCGGCATTGCCATGGGTGTCTTCGGCCGAATAGCCGAGGTCGGCGCAGCAGGCAAAGCGCCGGCCGCCATCGGCCATCTTGCCTACCATTTCTTTGGTCGTTTCCTGGGCGACACCGCTGACCAGAAGCCGCTTGCCCACACCGCGCTCCAGCAGCGCAACGGCCGTATCCAGCCGCTCGCCGCCACCCGTCAGCGCCACGATCCCGTCAGCTTTCGGCAGCGCCTCGGGCGCAGACGGAAGATTGCTGACGAACAGCACAAAGGACAGGCCATAAGCCAGCAGCAGAAGAAAGATTACGCCCAGAAAGACGCGCAAAGCATGGCTCCGATTGCGTCGTGCAAGGATAGCAAAGGGCCCCGCCCTGAAGCTAGTAGAAGGCCTTTACCACCGACAGGACCGAGACGCGTGCCGTCGCCCAGGCAATCAGCGAGGTGACGACAGGCACGGCGAACAGCCAGACGAACTCGTCCCATTTCAGCGACAGCGGCGGCAGGAACGGCACCGCTTCCACGCCGAACACTTCAAGCCCGCTGGCGCCCAGGAAAACCAGAGCGGCAAACAGTGTTCCCAGAGAGGCTGCCATCAATGCCGAGACGAAATAATGCCGCTCCGCGGCGCGGGCAATGAAGCGGGGCAGCGCCCCCATCTGATGCAGCAGCGCCACCATCTCATGATGGGCGTCCAGGCCCGCGCGTGTGGCGAAAGAAACCGCGGCGGCGGTGGCCCCGGCGATCAACAGCAGGATGGCGTAGGCGGAAAAGCGCACGGCATCAGCCAGGTTGCGCAGCCGTGAAATCCAGCGGCGGTGATCGTCCACGCTGGCATGGGGCGCGGCCTTCTTCAGGCGGTCCGCCAGCGCGTTCACATCCACATCCTCGCCGGGCGTCACCTGGGCATCGATCAGGCGCGGCAGCGGAATGCCGGATACCGCCCCATCCTTGCCGATCCAGGGCTCGACCAGGGCGTTGATCTCCGCGTCCGACAAGGGCGCGGCATGGGCGATGCCTGGCGTCGCCCGCAGGATGTTCAGGGTCACCTGGGTTTCCGCATCCAGTCCGGCGCGCGGATTACCCTCTTCGGGGGGCATCACCTGCACCGTGAGCCGGTCCGACAATCCGCTTTGCCAGCCATGGGCGGCGCGGGTGGCGACCAGGGAAGCCCCCAGCGCCAGCGCCGCCAGGAAGGCCATCACCGCGATGACGAAGTCCAGCGGGGCGGCGCCTTCGTCGCGCGGCAGGATATGGCTTGCGCGCTCTCTCATCGCGGCATCCTCAATTCCACGAGACGTCCTTCCACCAGCCGCATTTCCCGGGCCCGCGTCGCCTCGATCAGGGCGCGGTCATGGGTTGCAATCAGCACCGTTGTGCCCAGCCGGTTGAGCTCGGCGATCAGACGGATCAGCCGCGCGCCCATTTCCGGGTCCACATTGCCGGTGGGTTCGTCGGCGATCAGAAGATCGGGCCGCGCCACCACGGCGCGGGCGATGGCGATGCGCTGCTGCTCGCCGCCCGACAGCGTCGGCGGCCTTGCCTGCATGCGGTCCCCCAGCCCCACCCAGGACAGGAGCTCGCTCACGTCATGGGAGAAATCACTTTCTTTCTTGCCGGCCAGCCTGAGCGGCAGGGCGACATTGTCGAAAGCCGGAAGATGGTTGAGCAGCCGGAAATCCTGAAACACCACCCCGATGCGGCGGCGGATGGCCGGCAGGTCGCGGCGTCTGGCGGTGGCAAGCTCGGTTCCGAACAGGGTGATCAGGCCCCGGCTGGGCGGCTCGGCGACACAGACCAATTTCAGCAGGGTGGTCTTGCCCGCGCCGGAAAGCCCGGTCAGGAAGGTGAAAGACCCCGGCTCAAGGGTGAAGCTGACATCGCGCAGCACTTCGGGCCCGGAGCCATAGCGCATGCCGACATTTTCGAAGCGGACCATGCTAGTGTCCCGATTCCGAAATTCGCATGATCTCTATATCGGGCTCCAAACGGATTTCGGAATCGAAGGACACTAGCAATTTATTAATTCCCGGGCCGCTTGGTTTCGAAGTTCGCAATCGCTGCCATATCGGGCTCCGGGCGAACTTCGAAACCGCGGCCCCGGGGGCGAACATAGCCATGAGACAGCTTGCGGTCATGGCCCCCGGCTCCTATTTTCGCGAGATATTTCAATTGGCCGGGCATGATTCTCACCTGTCCTTCTTGCGGCACGCGCTATTCGGTGGATGGGTCGAAATTCCCGTCCCAGGGCCGCACCGTCCGCTGTGCCAAATGCGGTCACAGCTGGCATCAGGCGCCCGAAGCCGCCGCCGAGCCGGAGGGCGTGGAGGACACCGCCCCGGCCGCGCCGCCACCACCGGAAGTCGCCGCGCGTGCGGCGCCGGATCCGGTGCCCGAGCCCGTCGCCACCACCTCCACCCGCGCCTATGCGCCGGCTGCGACGGCAGAAGAGCCGCGCTCGCCTCTCGGCCCCAAGCTGGCCGTGGTGGCGGGCTGGATCGGTCTGATCGTGGTGGTGCTGTTGATCGGGGCTTCGGCCGTGCGCTACCGCCAGGACATTGCGGTGATCTGGCCGCAATCGGCCGGCGTCTATTCCAGCCTGGGATTGAAAGTGAATGCGAGCGGCATCGATTTCCAGTCGGTGACCTATAAGCGCGAGATCGAGGACGGCCAGACGGTGCTCGCCGTCTCCGGCACTATCATCAACACCGGTTCGCGCGAGTTGCCCGTGCCGCAGACAGTGCGGGTGACGCTCAGCGATAAGGGCAACCGCGACCTCTATCACTGGACGTTCAAGCCCAACGCCACGGTGCTGAAGCCCGGCCAGTCGGTGCCCTTCACCACCCGGCTTTCCAGCCCGCCGGCCGCGGCGGCTCATCTGGAAGTGCGCTTCGCCAAAGACGGGACCTGATGGCCCCGGATGTCCTGTTCACCGCCGAACAGATTCAGGCTCGGGTGCGCAGCCTGGCGGCCGAGATTGCCGCGGCGCCGCTCAAGCCCGATATCGCCATGCCGGTGCTGGTCGGTGGCTTTGTCTTTGCCGCCGACCTGATCCGGGCGCTTGCCTGGGAAGGCGTGCCGCTGGACGTGGAGATGATCTGGCTTAGGTCCTATGGCGACAAGCGTGTCGCCAGCGCCATTTCCATGATCGCGGGTCCCTCGGAACAGATCGCTGGCCGGCATGTGCTGGTGATTGACGGGGTGCTGGATGCCGGCCGCACCATTGCCAAGGCGGTGTCGCTAATCAAGGCGGCGGGCGCGGCCAGCGTGCAGGTCGCGGTAATCCTGGACAAGCAGCGGCCCGATGCGGTCGCCCATGCCGACTTTGTCGGCTTTCCTATCGGCAATGACTTTGTGATCGGCTATGGCATGGATGACGCGGGCCGGTACCGTGGCTTGCCCTATATCGGAAAAGTGCCGAGCTAAGCCCTATTGTCATGGCCCACCACCCCGGTCCGCGCGAAGCGCGGCCGGAGTGTAAACTCCGTGTGGGCCATCCAGATCGGTCTGTGATCCTTCTGAAGGTCCAAGCGCTGGCGTCATCTGGGTGGCCCGCATTCGCGGGCCATGACACCGGAGTGCAGAATTAGAACGCCTTCAGCAGCCGGTCCAGATAATCGCGCTCGGCCTGGGGCCGGCTCATCTGCGCGGAGCGGCGGCGCAACTCTTCCAGAATGGCGCGCGCGCGTGCGAGATCGGTGGGGCCGGGAATCTTGATTCCGGTGTTGCCCAGGGGCGAGGTGGTACGGCCCAGCGGATCTTCCGGCCCGCCATCGCGGCCGCTCTTGGAGGCGTCATCGGCCAGTTGCTGCGCGCCTTCGCGCAGGGCATTCAGCGCCTGGTTCTGGGCGCTGCCAGCATTGGAAAGGTCCTTGCGGCCCAGCGCGCCCTGGGCCTCGCCCATCGCCTTGCCGGCCTCGCGCATCTTTTCCGCGGACTTGCCGTCCATGCCCTTGAGCGAATCCTGCAGCTCTTTCTCCAGGTCACTCTGCTGCTTCTGCAGGCCTTGGGTGCCCCCGTCCTTGGGATCAGCCTGGCCCTGGCGCTGACGGAAGGTCTTGTCGAGCAGGTCGCGCTGCTTGCCCATCAGGCCGCCCAGCTTCTGCATCTGCTCGGCCATCTTTTTGCTTTGCGGCGTCTGGGCGCCCTTGCCGCCGCTGCCGCCCGGCGTGGTGTGCAGATTCTCCAGCATGGATTGCAGCATGGCCAGAAGCTGTGCCGCCATCTGGCGGTCGCCGGCCTGGGTCAGTTGCTGGATGGTCTTGAGCAGGGTGGCCAGATCGTTCTCGCCCAGGGTCTTGGTGCCCTGCGGCAGCGCCGCCTGGCTTTCGGGGGATGGATTGGCGGCCAGCGCCTGCATATAGCGCTGCATGGCCTCGTTGTAGCGCTTGAGCAGTTCGTCAATCACGTCCTGGGGCGCGCCCGAGGCCAGCGCCGCCATCAGCATGGCCTGCAGCTTGCGCAGTTCTTCTGCGGCAGACAGCAGGCCACCGCGTTCCAGCTTTAGCGCGGTCTGCCACAAAAGCTCTTCGACCTTGGCGATGTCGGCATCCGTCTTGGCGTTCTTGACGCCGCTCCAGGCGGTTCGCAGGGCCTGGAAGATATCGTTCTTGCCTTCGTAGAAGCGATCCGGCGCAATGGTCAGCGCATCCAGGGTCAGCATCACGGTCTTGCGGCCGGCGGCGTCTGACGTCGCCAGATGCTGGCGCTGCTCCACCAGCGCCCGCGCCAGGGGATCGGTGAAGATGCGGGCCGGCAACTGGAAGGTGAAAGGCGCACTCAGGCCTTTCTGGCCGATGGCGTCCCGCGCTTCCAGACGCCCCTCTACGGTCAGGCCGGCATAAGGATGGCTGGTGAGATCCACATAGCTGGTCTGATCCACCTTGCGTGCTGCCGATTCCGGCAAGGGCAGCTCGGCCACCAGCGGCTTGCCATGACCGCCCTTGGGTTTGAGGACCGCGCGCACGCCGGCGATGCCGTAATCGTCGCTGCCCTTGAAGGAGAAGGTAGTGGCTTTGCGCTCGGTGGCTATGGGCTTGGCCTTGAGGGCGATCAGGGGCGGGGCATCCGGCACCGCCACGATGCGCCACTTGCCGATGGCATGGCCGCCGACCTGCACTCGGACGCGGGCGGTCGAGGACAGAACGACGTTGCTGGAATATTCGCCGTCCTCGCCAGCAAAGCGGGGCGTGGTATTGTTGCCGGCTTCAAGACCGGGGCGCCGCGGCGCGCCATGGACGCGCAAATTCAGCACCGAACCCTGCGGCACCTGCACCGTGCCATCGGCCGCATGCAGCGAGAACAGCGGCAGGCCGGTATAGGGCGGCGGGTCCACCCAGGCGTCAATCGCGGCGGCGGAGGCGGCGCCGCTTTCGAAGGCTGCGAGCAACCGCGCGCCGGTATCGCCGCGCGCCAGCACCAGCCCCACCGCAATGGCGATCAGGAGATACCAGCGCAGGCCCTGCGGATCGCGTTCGGCCAGACCTGTGCGCGGCGGTGCCAGCCGCAAACGGCCGGGCAAAGGACGCGCCTGATGGGCTTGCCACAGTTCCTCGGCAAAGGGATCGGCCCCCACCATGCGGTCGCCGTGCTCGGAAACCGGACGATGCATGAGGCCGCTGTCGCGCTCCAGCCGGCGCGCGGCATCAACGAGGCGGGGCCAGGCGAAGCCTTCGAAGCCTTCATACAGCGCCAGGGCGGCGGCGGTGATGGTGGCCGCCAGCAGCAGCGCCTGCAGCGGCCAGGGCACAAACGCGAAGACGCCGGTCAGAACCAGCGACAGGTAAAACCCGATGAAACCAAAAGCCGGCCAGAGCAGCGGCAGAAGTTTCTCGATGGCCAGAATCGTCCGCGCCAGCGCGATGCGGCCGGCCCAGGGCCCCGAACGGAGCGGATCAGCCGGAAAGCCAGTCTGGGATGCGGTCCTTGGCGATGAGATCGGCATAACTCTCCCGGGGCCTTACGATGCCCCACTCTCGCCCCCGAACCAAGACTTCCGCGATCCGGGGCCGGGCATTGTAATCACCGGCCATGACCGCGCCATAGGCGCCGGCGGTCAGGATCGCCACAAGTTCGCCCGATTTGAGTTCCGGCATCTCGCGGCCCGCGGCGAACAGGTCCGAAGTTTCGCACACCGGCCCAACCACGTCGTAACGCACGCGCGCGGGCGCCGGGGCCGGTTCCTTGACCGGAATGATCTCATGCCAGGCGTCATACATGGCCGGCCGAACCAGGTCGTTCATGCCGGCGTCAATGATCAGGAAATGCTTGGCCTCGCCATGCTTGACGTAGAGCACGCGCGACACCAACACGCCCGCATTGGCGGCGATCAGGCGGCCGGGCTCCAAAGACAGCCTGCAGTCCAGGCCCTTGGTCACCCGGCTGATCATGGCGCCATATTCCGACGGGTCGGGCGGGATTCTGTTGGTGTTCTCGTATGGCACACCCAGCCCGCCGCCGAGGTCGAGGCGGGTGATGGCATGGCCATCGGCGCGCAGCATGGCGACCAGTTCCACCACCAGCTTGAATGCGGTTTCGAAGGGCTGAAGGTCGGTGATCTGGCTGCCGATATGGACATCCACGCCCACGATCTCGATGCCCTTCAAGGTCGCGGCATGGGCATAGACCTCGCGCGCCCGCACGAAAGGAATGCCGAACTTGGTTTCGGCGGTGCCGGTGTTGATCTTGGCGTGGGTCTTGGCGTCCACGTCCGGATTGATGCGCAGAGCGATCGGCGCGCGCTTGTTCATCGCCAGCGCCACCTCGTTCAGCGCCGCCAGTTCCGGTTCGCTCTCCACATTGAACTGATAGATGCCCGCTTCCAAGCCGCTGCGCATTTCTTCGCGCGTCTTGCCGACGCCCGAGAAGACGATCTTGCTTGCCGGAATGCCGGCGGCCAACGCCTTGGCCAGTTCGCCGCCCGACACCACATCGGTGCCCGCGCCCAACCGGCCCAGGGTTCTCAGCACCGCCAGATTGTCGTTGGCCTTGGCGGCATAGGCCACCAGCGAGCCGGCCGGCAGCGCGCCCGCGAACACCTTGTAATGCCGCTCCAGGGTGGCGGTGGAATAGCAATAGAAAGGCGTGCCGACCTCTTCAGCGAGCTGGTCCAGCCGCACGTCTTCGGCGCATAGCACGCCGTCTTTGTACTGGAAGTGATGCATTACCTAACTGGCCCTTTATTGGGGGCGGTTGTCCATACGCTGTCGCTATGGACCATGCCTAACGCCCTAAGGGATAAGGCGGCTTGGAGGGATCGTGTTCGTCCTTGGTCGGGGCCTGGCCGTTGGGCTTGACCAGATCGTTCTTCACGCCACAGGCGGTCACGGCAAAAGCAAGCATGGCGATGACGAGGAGTTTCGGGAGCAGCGGCGAACGCGGAGCGGATGCGGCAGCATCTGCGTAGCGCCTCGCCGTGCGACCAATCAAAGGAGTCATTTGAGGATACTCCGCCAGTAATGCAGCTGTTCCTTCACCCGCGCCGGCGCGGTGCCGCCAAGACTCATACGCGAGGCGACGCTGGCTTCCGGCGACAGCACCTTGAACACTTCCTGGGTGATGGCGGGCTCGACCGACTGCATCTCGGCCAGCGAGAGCTTGTCGAGGGTCACACCCTTGGTCTCGGCCAGCTTCACGATGCTGCCGGCAATGTGGTGGGCTTCGCGGAAAGGCTTCTTGAGAACCCGCACCACCCAGTCGGCCAGGTCGGTGGCGGTGGGAAAGCCCGGCTCGCAGGCCGCGCGCATCTTTTCTGGCTGGGCCGTCATGTCGGCCACCATCGCGGCCATTGCCGCCAGGCAAAGCTCCAGCGTGTCGGCGGCGTCGAACACCCGCTCCTTGTCTTCCTGCAGGTCGGTGCCATAGGTCAGCACCAGCCCCTTCACGACCGTCGCCAGCGCCACAAAATCGCCCAGCACCCGCCCGGTCTTGCCGCGGATCAGCTCGGCGGCGTCGGGGTTGCGCTTCTGCGGCATGATGGAAGAGCCGGTGGTGAAGGCGTCCGACAGCTTCACAAAGCCGAAGGCCGGCGTGGACCATTGCACCAACTCGGCGGCGAGGCGCGACAGATGCACCGCCGCGATCGAACAGGCTGCCAAATATTCCAGCGCGAAGTCGCGCGCCGAGATCGCATCCATGGAATTGCGCATCGGCCGGGCGAAACCGAGGCCGTGGCTGGTGGCGTCGCGGTCGATAGGAAAGGATGTGCCGGCCAGCGCCGCGGCGCCCAGCGGGGATTCATTCAGCCGCTTTCTGGCGTCCTCGAAACGGCCGCGATCGCGCGCCGCCATCTCGACATAGGCCAGAAGATGGTGGCCGAAAGTCACCGGTTGGGCCACCTGCATATGGGTGAAGCCCGGCATGATGGTTTCGACATGCTTCTCGGCCTGCGCGAACAGCGCCCGCTGTAGCGCGAAGAGGCCCTGGTCGGCGCGCTCACACGCCGCCCGCACCCATAGCCGGAAATCCGTCACCACCTGATCGTTGCGCGAACGCGCCGTGTGCAGGCGTCCCGCCGCCGGGCCGATCAACTCGGCCAGCCGCGCCTCGATGTTGAGGTGGATGTCCTCCAACTCGCGCTTGAAGACGAAGCTGCCGTCGGCGATCTCTTTTTCGATCTGGGTCAGACCACCCAGGATGGCCTGGGCGTCGTCCTTGGAGATGATTCCCTCGCTGGCCAGCATGCGGCAATGCGCCCGCGAGCCCGCCAGGTCTTCGCCTGCCAGGCGCTTGTCGAAATCGATCGAGGGGGTAATCTCCCTCATGATGGCGGCGGGGCCGGACTCAAACCGTCCGCCCCACATTTTGTTGGTGCTCATCCTGCCGTCCGAAAGACCATGACCAAGAAAATCATCATCAGCCTGGCCGTCATCATCGCTGTCGCGCTGGGCGTTCTATATGGGAAAGGGCTGCTTTCTGTCCATCAGGGGCTGGAGCCGCCGGCCGCGCTTTCGGCGCTGGCGCTGGAAAAGACGCCCAAAACGGCCCCCAATGTGCAGTTCACCGACGCCAAGGGTACCCGCTATGCGCTGGACGCGTTCCGGGGCCGCTATGTGCTTTTGAACCTCTGGGCCACCTGGTGCGGGCCTTGCGTCAATGAGCTTCCCTCTCTGGCACGCCTGTCGCGCTTCGCCCCGGGGGTGCGGGTGATGGCGATAGATACCGCCGATCTCGCCACGGTGGATGCCGCCGGATTCCTGAAAGAGCACAATGCCGGAAATCTTGCCGCCTATCGTGACAGCGACAAGGTGATGATGAAGACCTTTGGCGCTTATGCCCTGCCGATGACGGTTCTGATCGATCCGCAAGGCAAGGTCATTGCCAAGGCAGCCGGACCCGCGGACTGGGGTTCGCCGGAGGCCGTTGCTTATTTCAAACGAATAACTGGGACCTAACTGCTCTCCATGGGCGGCCTTGAGCCGCCCATCCAGGGCAACAAGAACCAGCCACCGAGGTTTTTGTTCTGGATGGCCGGATCAAGCCCGGCCATGGTGAGCGACGTTGGAACTACCGCGTGGGCACCGGATGTTCGCCACGATAATCATAGAAGCCGCGGCCTGTTTTTCTGCCCAGCCAGCCGGCTTCGACATACTTCACCAGCAACGGACAAGGCCGGTACTTGGAGTCGGCCAGGCCTTCATACAGCACCTGCATCACCGACAGACAGGTGTCGAGGCCGATGAAGTCGGCCAGCTGCAACGGGCCCATGGGATGGTTGGCGCCCAGCCGCATGGCGGTGTCGATGGCATCCACATTGCCGACGCCTTCATAGAGCGTATAGACCGCCTCATTGATCATCGGCAGCAGGATGCGGTTGACGATGAAGGCGGGGAAATCTTCGGCATAGGCGGCGGTCTTGCCGACGCGGCGCACGATCTCCAGCGCCGCCTGGAAGGTGGTGTCGTTGGTGGCGATGCCGCGGATCACTTCCACCAGCTGCATCAGCGGCACCGGATTCATGAAATGCAGGCCGATGAAGCTTTCCGGCCGGTCGGTGGCGGCGGCCAGCCGTGTGACCGAGATGGATGAGGTGTTGGTGGCGATCAGGGCGTTCTTGCCGATGCGCTGGCACAGGTCCTGGAAGATCTTCTTCTTGATCGCTTCGTCTTCCGTCGCCGCCTCGATCACCAGGTCGCGATCCCTGAGGTCATCAATGCTCTGGGTGGTGCGGATGCGCGCCAGCGCCGGCTTGATCTGGTCTTCTGCAACGGCGCCCTTGGCGGCCTGGCGCTGCATGTTCTTCTCGATCATGCCGATCGCCTTGGAGAGGGGATCCTTGTTGATGTCGTCCAGCACCACGTCATAGCCGGCCAGGGAGAGGACATGGGCAATGCCGGTCCCCATCTGGCCCGCGCCGATCACGCCGATTTTTTCCACTGCCATCGTCTGCCGCCTTTAT
>Ga0310811_10005123_pt1 | contig 16528 bp, 17 predicted proteins | sample YCmetagenome_FD_207642 | JGI IMG/M metagenome (GOLD analysis project Ga0310811, IMG submission 207642) | Soil microbial communities from experimental microcosm in Duke University, North Carolina, United States - YC | ecosystem: Engineered > Artificial ecosystem > Soil microcosm > Unclassified ...
GCCGCTCCCTGCGCTGTCTCGAGTTCCGCTTCCTCACGGGCGATGAGCCGCAGCACGAAGTACGTGAGACCCACGACGAGGACCACGAACCCCGTCGGGCTCGCCATCAACCCGAAGCTCAAGCCCAGGAGCACCGTGCCGAAGTAGAGCGGATTGCGCAGGTGGCGGTAGGGTCCATCTGCCACCAGCCGGTCGGAGTGCAGCCGCACGTCCTTCACGACGCTGGTGTGCAGGTACGCGCTCGCCCAGGTGCGGATCCAGGCGGCTAGAAATGCGAGCAGGGCGCCGATGCCGAATACGAACTGCACGCCGAGGCGCGTATCCTGGCCGAGCAGCCGGGCGAACATCTGCGCCGCGTTGCGGTGGTCGACGGTGTAGCAGCCGAACGCCACGAAGAACAGCCCGGCAATCACCCAGAAGCGATTGCGAAACTCGAAGTCACTGGCGCGCATGCAGAGTGTACGGTAGCGGGCCCTGAGAAGTTCCGATCCTACAGCCTCCGGATCGTCTCGAGCGCCTCCGCGACGTGCCGCACCGCATCGGTCTGCGACGAGAAGACGTGACGCACGACGCCTTCCTTGTCGATCACGAACGTCACCCGTCCCGGCCAGACGCCGAGCGTCGCCTTGACGCCGTACTGGCGCCGCAAGGCCCCGCCCTTGTCGGAGATGAGGATGAACGGCAGCTCGTGATGCTCGGCGAAGCGCTCGTGCGAGTCCACCGAGTCCCCACTCACACCCACCACCTCGGCTCCCGCGTCGACGAAGATCTCGTACGAGTCCCGAAACGCGCACGCCTCGGCGGTGCACCCCGGCGTCTCGTCCTTGGGATAGAAATACAGCACGACGGCGCTCTTCCCCTCGAGGTCCGAGAGCCGGAACTCCCCACCACCCGTTTTCGGGGCCGTGAAGTCCGGCGCCGCTTGTCCCACCGTCAGATTCGAGGTCACCATGGACTCTCTAAATTACCTGCGTGGACTCGGTGGGCGACCCCATGACCCTGGAGCGTGGAGATGTACGATTGGATCGGTTGGATCGCGACGGCGATGACTTCGAGCTCGTATTTTTTTCGTCAACCTGGGACGCTGCGGCGCATCCAGGGTGTCGCCGCGATCATTTGGGGGACCTACGGGGCGCTGATACACTCCCTGCCGGTGCTCGTCGCCAACATCATCGTGGCGTCGGCCGCCTTCGTGTCGTTGCTTACGCTGCGACGAGCTCGATCAACGTGATCTCTGAAGGGGCCAGGAGCCTGAGCGGCGGACCCCAATACCCCGTGCCGCGACTGACGTAGAGCCACATCCGCTCCAGGCGGTGCAGGCCGGCGACGAACGGCTGAAACAGCCGCACCAGCAGGTTGAACGGGAAGAACTGCCCGCCGTGCGTATGCCCGGAGAGCTGCAGATCGAATCCCGCGTCGCGCGCCGCGTACGCGCTCTTCGGCTGGTGGGCCAGCAGCACCCGTACGTCGCTGTGCGGCGCCCCCGCGAGCGCCTGCACCGGGTCCGAGGCGGCCGATAGATCGGTCACCCCCGCCAGCAGCAGCCGGCCGTTGCCGTGCACCAGGAGACGATGCTCGTTCTGCAGCACATCCACCCCGAGGCGCGCTAACTCCCGCGTCCAGCCGCGCACATCCCAGAAATACTCGTGATTGCCGGTGACGAAAAAGGTGCCGTGCGGCGCCACCAGCCCTGCAAGCGGCTCGACGTGCTCGCGCAGCTCGGGGACGAGGCCATCGGCCACGTCCCCTGTCACCGCGACGAGATCGGGGGCGAGGCCGTTGGTACGCCGGACCACCGACTCGACGAACCGGCGCCGGATCGTGGGACCCACGTGCAGGTCGGAGAGCTGTGCGATGCGGAAGCCCTGCAGGTCCCCGGGGAGGTCGCGGATCGGGACGGTCACGTGCACGACGCGGGGACGGCGGGCCTGGAGCATCCCCACCAGGGTGAGGCCGAGTGAGCCTCCCAGGATCGCGGCGCCGACGTTGTGGATGTGCAGCACGTCGGCGAGCGCGAAGAAGACGATCAGCATGGAAGACAACCCCATCGCCACGTACCCCACCCATTCCAGCGCGCGCCGGCCGCGCCACGTCGAGCGGCCCGCGACGAACGCCGCGAGCGGCAGCCAGGCGAGGACCAGCGTCGCCGCCGCGGCGAGGAGGCCGTAGGGGTGGAGGTGCGACCCGACGTACACATTGAGCAGCGTCCAGATGCCGCCCACGACGAGCAGCCGGCGCGCTATCTGTTGCCAGGTCACGTCAGTGCGCCGCCGCCGCGCCGCCCGGCAGACTCTTCGCCTTGTGCATCAAGAGAAGCAGCGGGACCGACAGCACGAACACCGCGCCGAACAGCAGGAAGAGCTGGTCGAACGACAGCATCATCGCCTGCTTGGTGACCTGCAGGTTGATGATCGCCGTCGCCTTCGCTTCGAGCAGACCCTGCGGGACGCCCTGCGCCGCGAGGCCCTTCTCCAGCATCGTGAGCCGCGCCTGCGTGGCCGGAGAGTACGCCGTCACATTCGCCATCAGGTCGGCCCGGTGGATGGTGGCGAAGCGCGTCACCAGCGTCGCCGACAGGGCGATCCCCACGCTGCCGCCGAGCTGGCGCGTCAGGTTGAAGAGCCCGGTCCCATTCGGGATGCGGCTCATCGGCAGATCGGAGAGCGACAGGTTCGTCAGCGGCACGAAGATCAGCCCCAGCCCCACGCCGCGGAGAATCAGCGGCCAGAAGAAGTCCGACATCCCGCTCTCGGTGGTGAAGTGCGCGTGCTTCCACATCGACACCCCGAAGATCGCGACGCCCGCGAGAATCGATAACCGGGCGTCGAGTTTGCCGGTCGTCCGGCCCATCACCGCCATGGTGAAGGCGCTCGCCAGCGCTCCGGGGAGAATCACGAACCCCGTCTGCTCGGCGGAAAACCCCTGCAGGTTCTGGAGGTAGACCGGGAGCACGAAGACCGTCGCGTACAGACACAGACCGAGCACGGCAGCGAAGACGACGCCGACCGCCAATTGCCGGCTCTTGAGGATGCGCAGATCGACCACAGGATCCTCGGTCCTCAGCTCGTGCCAGACGAACGCCACGAGCGAGACGGCGCTCACGATCGCCAGCATCGACACTTGCTTCGAGTCGAACCAGTCGAGCCGCTCGCCTCGCTCGAGCATCGTCTGCAACGCGCCGATGCCGGCGGCGAGCAGCACAAGACCCAGAACGTCGATTCGCTTGGCCTTCTCCTGGTGCTGCGAATCCCTGATGAAGGACAGGGTCAGGGCGAAGGCCAGTATCCCGAAAGGGATGTTGATATAGAAGATCCAGGGCCAGCCGAAGGCGTCGGTGATGTACCCGCCGAATGTCGGACCGAGCGTCGGGCCCACCATGACGCCCATGCCGAAGATCGCCATCGCGGTACCGTATTCCTCACGCGGGAACTCTTCGTACAGAATCGCCTGTGACGTGGAAAGCAGTGCTCCGCCACCCAGTCCCTGAATGATGCGCCAGATCACGAGTCCGGTGAGGGTGTGTGCATTGCCGCAGAAGAACGAGGCGACGGTAAACAGCGCGATCGACCCGGCGAAGTAGCGCAGCCGTCCGAAATAGGCCGACAGCCAGCCGGTGATCGGCAGGATGATGACGTTGGCGACGATATAGCCGGTCGAGACCCAGGCGATTTCGTCGAGCGTCGCGCCGAGCGTCCCCATCATGTGGGGAATCGCGACGTTCACGATGCTCGTGTCGAGCAGCTCGAGCACCGACGCGAGACTCACCGTCATGGCGATGATGTAGCGGTAGCGGTACCGATCGCCGGCCGCCGCGGCGGCCGGAAGCGGAAGGGTGGTGGCGCTCACGACGACATCACTTCGTGGTGATGGTGGCTACGACGCTCATTCCGGGGCGAAGCGCTCGGCCCTGACAGTCGATCGAGGCGACCGGCCGGATGCGCACGGGGATACGCTGCACGACCTTCGTGAAGTTGCCGGTGGCGTTGTCGGGCGGCAGCAGCGAGAAGCGCGCGCCGGTCGCCGGGGAGAGGCTCTCCACCCGCCCACCGAAATGACACCCGGGATAGGCGTCGACGGTGAACGTCGCCGTGTCTCCCGGAACGATATGGGTCGTCTCCGTCTCTTTGAGATTCGCGGTGACCCACACGTCGGAAAGCGGCACCACCGTCATCAGTGGCTGACCCGGCTGCACGAGCTGGCCGACTTCGACGCTTTTCTTGCTCACGACGCCCGAAGTGGGGGCGAGGATGTGCGTGTACGACAGCTGCAGCGCCGCCCAGTCACGCGCGGCGCGCATCGCCGCCACGCGGGCGTCTGCGCCGAGCAACGCCGCCTGCGCCGAGGCAAGGGCGGCGTCGGCGGCGCGGGCTGTCGTCACCGCGTTGTCGAGCTGCTGGCGGCTCACCACGCCCTGATCGACGAGCGGCTGGAGACGATCGAGATCTGCATGCGCCCGGTCGGCGTTGGCCTGGGCCTGGCGCACGGTCGCGTCCGCCTGTCCCACCCGCTGGCGCGACGACACGCTGGCGAGCGCCACCGCGAGGTCGGCATCGGCCTGCTGCAGCTTCGCCGCGTAGTCCTTGTCATCGATCGCGAGGATCGTGTCCCCGGCCTTGATCGACTGGTTCTCCTCGACGCGGATCGACTGCACGTAGCCGCCGACCTTGGGGAGGACGGGCAGGATGTGCCCGTCGACCTGCGCGTTGTCGCTCGAGACGTGGGTGCGCGACCAGATCAGCTTGCGCACGCCGCCGGCGATGAGGATCAGCAGCACGATCCCGAGCCCAGCGAAGATCTTGTTGCGCTTGCCGCCGTTCGGGGCCGGGCGGAACTCGGCGCTGCCCCGGTTGGCGGCGGGCTCGCCGCGCGAGGGGCGCTGCTCGGACACTTCGGGTTCGATCGTCGTAGCCATGATTCAAGTTCCCTTTGCGTTCAGCGTTAGTGCAGCTGCCGGGTACTGCCCACCGCGCGGGCCAGGGCCACCCGGGCCGCCGCCGCCGCGAAGCGGGCGTCGATATCGGTGTCGCGGGCGCGAATCAGCGACGACTGCGCATCGATGACCTCGATGTTGCCGGCCACCCCTGCCTTGAACCGCTCGCGCGCCTCGTCCAGTTCCGCCTGCGCGAGCCGCAACCGCTCGGCGGCGATCGCCTGCTGCTCGGCGGCCGACCCGAGGTCGAGCCGCGCGGCGTCGACGTCGGCGGCGATCTGCCGCCGCAGCTCGTCGGCGCGTACGCCCGATTCCTTTACTACCGCCTGTTGCTCCGCCTGGCGCCCTTCACGGCGGAACCCGTCCAGAATCGGAACGGTCACCTGCAGGGCGATGAAGCGCGTCGTGGTGAGGTCACCCGGCGCGAGGCCGTTCGCCCCATAGTTCGCCGAAAGATCGAGCCGCGGCAGGCGCTCGGCCGCGATCGCGCTCGCCGAGCGCGACGCCGCGAGCCCGCGGGCTTCCTCGGAGTGGAGATCGGGACGCCGCGCGAGCGCCAGCGACACCAGCGCGTCCCGCGTGTCGGGCAGCTCGGCCACCGGGAGCGTGGCCGCGAGGGTATCGGTCAATTCGACCGGCGTGTCGGGGGGAAGGCCGAGACTCCGCACCAGGTCGATCCGCGCCCGATCGGCCTCGTTGCGCGCCACGACCAGCGCCCCGCGCGCCGCGACGAGCTGCGTCTGCGCCCGCGTGACGTCGATCGTCGTGCCCACCTCGGCGTCCTTCTGCGCCTGCGCCAGCCGCACCAGCTCGGCGGCGAGCGACGAGTCGGCGACACGGGCCGCGATGACCGCCTGGGCCCGGGTAGCGCGCAGATAGGTCACGGCGGCGAGCTGCGCCGCGGACTCGGTGACCTGCCCGCTGTCCGATTCGCTGCTCACGAGCTGCGAGCGCGCGGCTCGCACTCGCACGACGCCGGCGTAGTCGAACACCGTTTGGGTGAGGTGCAACCGCGCATCGTAGAGGTCGAACGGCCCGAACAGCTTGGGGAAGCCGAACCCCGGAGCGTTGAGCTTGAAGCCGAACGCCTGCGGATTGAGCGTCTGGCTCGCCCAGCTTCCGGTAGCGGACAGATCGGGGAGCAGGGTGGCGCGCGTCTGCCGGATGCGGGCGCGCGCCTCGTCGGCACGCAGACCGGCGAGCGTCACGGCGGGCGCGCTGCCGGCGGCGCGGCTCACCGCGTCGGCGAAGGACAGGCGCAGCGGCTCCGTCCCCTGCGCGCGGGCGGTTCCGAAGAGGCCGGCGAAGGCCACGAGCGACAGAGCGGCGAGTCTATTGATTGGCGATGCCATGGAGGTAGAGATCGATGTGGGTGTCGAGATACTTGCGCACGTCGAAGCCTTCGGGCATGCACTGTGCGAAGGCGCGCGACGCGACGGTGGCGTGCATCAGGGGCGAGAGGGCGAGCTTGGTGGCGGCGGGCACGTCGACCGGGCGGAATTCCCCGTCCTTGATGCCGCGCTCGATGACGCTGCCCAGGAGCCGGTGACCGCGGGTGACGACTTCCTCGTAATAGAAGCGCGCCAGCTGCGGGAAGTTGGCCGCCTCGGCCATCATCAGCTTGGGAATTCCGGCGAGCGAGGTCTCGAACACCAGCCGCCAGTATTCCCGCACCAGCTGCTCCAGCAGCTCCCGGGCACTCCCGGTGAACGAACGGGCGGTCGACTCGCCCTGCGCGATGATCGGCACGATAGTCTGCCGTACGACCGCCTTGAACAGGGCGTCCTTGTTCTTGAAATAGAGGTAGAGGGTCCCCTTGGTGACCCCGGCGCGGCGCGCCACGTCCTCGAGCCGCGTGGCGGCAAATCCCCGCTCGACGAACTCCTCGAGCGCGGCGGTTACGATTTCCTCGGGGCGGGCGTCCTTGCGGCGCTTCCAGCGGGGCTTGCCGCGGCGGCCGGCCGGGGCGGACCGCGGCGGCCGGGGCGTCTTGGGGGATCGGGTGGTCGGGTGCGCCATGCAAGCCTCACAGTTACTTACTGAACGGTTAGTAAGTAACCATAGAACCCGGCACCGACAAGTGGGGTTCCCGTCAGGCTCCGGTCGGCGCTATCGGGCCCGGGCCAGCTCTCCCGCATCCATGACGCTGTCCGAAACGCTCCGGTCTTCGATCGTCTGACCGTCGCCGATCACCGAGCGCTTGACCTGTGCTCGCACGAGGTGCACGTCGCGCCCGAGGAGGGAGTGCTCCACTGTGCTCCCCTCGATCCGGCTCCCCCCCTCGATCGTCACGTTCGGCCCGATCGTGCTGTTGACCAGGGTCACCCCCGGCTCGATCCGCACCGGCTCGCGAATCACCACCCCGCCGGCGGGTGCCGGGACGAGGCCGCGGCCGTTGCGCAGCAGGTGCTCATTGGTTTCGAGCAGCGTGTCCACCTTGCCGCAGTCGTACCACCCTCCTACGCTCGCCGTGTAGAGTTTGCCGCCCTGGTCTACCATGTACTGGAAGGCGTCGGTGAGGTAATACTCGCCCCCTTTGCCGGCCGGCTGCCCCAGGACGTGCGCGATCCCCTCGAACAGCATGCGCCAGTCCTTGATGTAGTAGAGGCCGATGTTGGCGAGCCGCGAGACTGGCGTGTCGGGCTTCTCGACGATGCGCCGCATGTAGCCGCTCGGGTCGGTGACGATGACGCCGAAGCGCTGGTAATCCTCCACTTCCTTCGCCCAGAGGATGCCGTCCGCCTGTTGCGTGCGGATCAGCCCCAGGTCGGCGTCGAACAGCGTGTCCACGAAAATGATGAGCACGGGGCTGTCCACCCAGGGACGCGCCAGATTGATTGCGCCCGCCGTTCCGTCGAGCGTCTTCTGCTCGACGAAGCGCGCCGGAATCCGGTAATGCGTGCGGATGTAGCGCTCCGTGTCCTCCTTCAGGTGCCCCGTGATGACGAGCAGCTCCTCGACGTCGAACCCCGCCAGCGTGTCCATGACGTAGTCCATCACCGGCCGTCCGGCGACGTGGACCAGCGGCTTGGGGACGCGTTTGGTGAGGGGCAGGAGGCGGGTGCCCTTCCCCGCCAGCGGCACGATCACTTTCATGGCACCCTCCCGTAGCGGTCTTTGAGCCGGATGACGTCGTCGATCTCCGGGGTCGAAGCCTCGAGCAGGTCGCTCGTCACGACCGCCTCGAACTGGTGCACCAGCTTCGGCTGAATGTGAAACGCCTCGCCCTGCGCCAGCCGGCGCTCGATCAGCGTCTCCCCCTGCTGCAACCGCAGCACGATCTCTCCCGCCAGGACGTAAATCGACTCGTCCTTGCGCTCGTGATACTGCAGGCTCAGCACGTGCCCCGCCTCCACGTGCAGGATCTTCCCCACGTAGCGGTCGGTGCGCGCCCAGATCAGCTCGTACCCCCAGGGCTTCTCGACGCGGTAGGGCGGAGTGCTCACAGGTCTCCCGGTTTCAGGGCCAGGGCGAGCGACGAAGGCGTCGTGACGCAGGCGGTCACGCACACGCCGCATCCCACGCACCCTTCGGGCTTGAGCACGGGATGTCCCCGCGCATCCATCGCGAGCGCCCGCTCGCCGATCGGGCACGCCCGGGCGCATACCCCGCAGCTCGACCCATGAAACGTGATACATCGGTCGACATCGAGCGAGAGCACCCCCAGCCGCACTGCGTCCCACCCGGCGGCCGGCGGCACCAACGCACCGGTGGGGCAGGCCCGCGCGCACGGGATGTCCTCGCACACGATGCACGCCTGGATCGACGGCTCGAGCACGGGCGTCCCGGCGGCGAGCCCGGCCCCCGGAGGCGCGTTGCGGATCGCGTGCGCCGGACAGATGTCGACGCAGGCGCCGCAGCGCGTGCAGGCGGCGAGAAACTCGATCTCCGGGAGCGCGCCCGGCGGGCGGAACCAGCGCCGCTGCACCACCCGCGCTTCCGTACGCCGGGCCACTTCGCGCGCCAACCTCCCCAGCGTCTCGCGCAGGAACGCCCGCCGGTCGTCGGGATCGACCGCCATCAGAAGCTCGGGGAGAGGGACACGAGCCAGCGGAACTGCGCCGTGCGCTCCCGCCCGTGCGAATCGGCGGCGAAGCTCCAGCGGTTCACGAGCAACGGCACGTCGAACCGTATCGTCCAGCCGAGGTCGCCGGCGCGGAGGGTCGCGACGGCGCCGGCGCCGGCATCCCACAGCGTCACGCCCTTGCCGGTGGCGCCGGACGGGACCGCTGCCGAGTCAACGAGACCGCCGTCGCCGAAGAGGTGCAGGGCGACGTTTCGCACCCCACCCTGCCGCCGCGTGAACACGGTATGCGACAGCTCCACACTGCCGCTCACAGCCCAGCGTCCCCCCAGCTCGGGCGCGAAGCCCCGCAGGTTGGCGTCGCCCGGCGCCTGGTAGAAGAAACCCGGACGCACGAACAGCGCCCCGCGGCTGCGCAGCAATGGATTGGTGAACGTTTCGTACGGATCGGCGCCGGCGACGTAAATCCGCCGCTGCAGCGGCGGCGGCGAGTGCGCCCAGTACCTGCCGCCAAACCCGCGCAGCCCGAGCGTCGTCCCGAGCCAGAAGGGGAGGTGCGCCGAGAGCTCGGCAGTCCCCCGCAGGAACGGCTCCATGTCGTAGCGGTGTTCGGCCACGATGCCGGGTCCCGGATAGCGATACACGATGCCGCCGTGGAAGCCGATCCGGCTGGAGACAGTGCCACGCCCCCCCGGCGACGTCGACGACACCCAGGGACCCGCTTCGATCGTTCCGGCGTCGTCCCAGAGGCGCGGATCCAGGAACGCCGTCTTCGTCGTCGCCATCCACAGCGCGTCGAATCCCGCATGCCGCTCGCCGCGATCTACCCAACGGCGCCGCAGGTCGTGGTCCACGGAGAGCTGAATGCCGGTGCGGCCCTCGACGCCCCACGTCGCGACAGCCGTCGTTGTCCGAGGGACGGGGTGCCGGACGGAGTTCTCAGTCCGGAAGTAGGTACCAAAAGCGTCCTTGGTGGTGCCCCTGAGCCCCACACTCACCAAGCCCAGCCCGCGCTCGAACCGGCCCAAGTAATTGGACCGCGACCGTACCACCAGGGTGACGCCCCCGGCGTCATTGGACCAGGCGAGCGGCAGGAATCCCACGGTCTTGCGATCGCGACGTACCACGTCGCGCGTGGGATTGTCGACTCGAAACGCGGACTGGCCACGGGCGCGCCACAACAACCACCCCTTCGGCTCGGAGTTGTTCAGCATGTTCCAGTCGTGCGCCAGCACGCGTGGGTCGAGCGTCAGACGACCAGGGGATGAATCTGTCGTGAATTCGACCCGCTCCACTTCCGCCTGGCCGACCGTGCGCGCGTAGATGTGGTGCGTGTCCCCGATCTCGAGCGGCATCACCCCGTCGCCCTTGCGCCGCACCGTGACGACGACGTGCCAGCGTCCATCCGTCCCGCGACGGCGCTCGACCCGCTGCAGCTCGTAATCGATCAGCGGCGTGGCGTGCAGCCACTCGGCGAAGAGCCACTTCAGGTCCTGGTGCGACACTTCCTCGCACACGGCGCGAAACTTGTCCTCGTCGACGTGCTTCAGCTTCCAGCGCGCGTAGTAGGTGCGCAGGATCTGCCGCATCGTGTCGTCTCCTACGACGTAGCGCAGCTCGTCGTAGAACAGCTCGCCCTTGTTGTAGATCATCTCGTTGTAGAGGAAGAAATCGCGGAACCGCTCGCTCACCGTCGAGACCGGCTCGCTCCAGCGATCGACGTCGTCCAGCAGGATGCCGGCCTCGAGCTCGGGGTAATCGTCGCCTAGCCCTCGCGTCGCCTCGTACCACGCCGTCTGGAAGCTCGTGAACCCCTCGTCGAGATACCCTTCGCGCCACTCGTTGTTGGCGAGGATCCCCATCGTGTAGTTGTGCCCGACCACGTGCAGGATCAGCCCGAGCCCCGAGCTCCCGTTCATCACCATCATCGGAAACTCCGTGCCGCCGCCCTCGATGCGGTGCACGTTGGTGATCTGCGGCCAGGCGAAAGGACCGTACAGCGAGTCGAGCCAGCCGAGCGCCGTTTCGGTGCGGCTCACCGCGATGCCGCCGCCCCACGTCGCGCGGTCGCCAGGCTGATACAGCACGTGCACCACGACGTCGTGGTAGCGCCCCTGCTCGTAGACGTAGTCGGGGTTGAGCGAGAAGGCGAAGTGGTGCACCTGCTCGGCGCGGAACCGCACCGTCTTGCGGCCAGGGGACGCCGGCGCGCAGTCATCCGGCACCCGGCCGTAGTCGTCGCGCTGGTAGTCCACTCGGGACTCCGGGACGGCGCGCGCCTTCTCCCATCCCGGGTCGCCGCAGACGGGGACTCCCGTGGCGCCGATCACCTGGTCCTGGGCGAGGTCGAGCGTCACGTCGTAGGTGGCGAACTCGCCGTAGAACTCCCCCGCCGGGTAGAGCGGATGCGCTTCCCAGCCGTAGCGGTCGTACACCACGACTTTGGGATACCACTGCGCGAAATCGAAGCGCCGGCCCTGGCGGCCCTGGCGGCGCGGCAGCGTCGAGGGGCGCGCCTGCCAGTCGATCTCGACGGTGAGCGAATCACCGGGCGGCAGGGGACCGGGCAGCGCCCAGTGCGCGATCGTCGAGTCGGGGGCGAAGGGGTAGTCGGGCGGCGCCGATTGCCCCATGACGCTGCTCCGAGTAATGCGCTCGAAGGCGTAATCGGGGTCCTTCATGTTCTGGAACCGCACGCGTCCCTCGGACGCGTCGACGGCGCTCCAGCGCGAGCCGGGACGGAAGGCGTTGAGATACTGATGAACGAAGAACTCGCTGAGCGTGTCCGGGGAGCGATTGACGTAGGTGATGCGCTCGTGGCCGGTGAGGACACCGGCCGCTTCGTCGAGCGACGCGGTGATGCGGTAGGCCACCTGCTGCTGCCAGTAGGTGGAGGTCGTGTCGCCGGTAGCGACCGAGAGGGAGTCCTTTAGGGCGATCAAGACCGCGAGCAGCAGCATGGGCTGTACAAGCTAAGCGCCGCCGCCGACGCGGGGGAGTCGGCGCGCGCGTTTTCGGAGTGTGCGGCGTGTTTCGGACGACAGTCGGACGGAGGAGTGGGCGCAGGTTGTGGCCCCCTCTTCTCAGGAGTGACCGATGTCGACCCTCCGTACCAGCGTCGCGCTGGGCGCCGCGCTGCTCGCGGCGAACGCCTGCCGCGATCCCGCACCGACCGGTTCGGGCGTTCCGACCGACGCGCCGCCTCCCGCCGCATCCGGCATGGCCGGCGCGCGACCCGATCGACTGGCGCAGCTCTTCGCGCGGGCGCTCGCGAGCTCGGCGTTCCGCGCGTACCTGAAAGCGCAGCTCGACGCGTCGCCGTTCCCCGAGCACAAGATCGAGCTGCAGCGCTTTCTCCCCGCTGTGAGCGGGCGCGCCCTGCGCTATCTCGCCGAAGGCAGCGGCACGAGTGCCGCTGACGTCCGAGCGGAGCTCGATCGCGCCATCCCGCTCGAGGTGTATCTCCCCGTGCCGGCGCAGCGCGCCGCCTGGCCCGGCGACGCGAACGTGCTGGTCGCGACGGCGCTCACGGACAAGGACGCCCCGGTGGCGTTCGATCCCTCGGGCCGCCGCTATCAGTTGAGCGCCGCTACCCCCCCGTCCACTCCCGTCATCGCGATCGTTCCCGTCGAGACGGATTTCAGCGTTCCTCCCGCACCGACCCAGTGCATCGAAACCGACTGTGGGAGCGGCGGAGGTGGGGGAGGCACCGTCACACCGCCGGCCGGCTTGTACATGCGCCAGTCCCACATCGTGGGCGACTTTGAAGGTTGGTTGAAGGGATCGCCCGAATATGAGGTCCATATCCTCGGCCAGCTGGGACAATCGGACTCGCTGAAGGACTACGCCTGCGCGGGCGAGCATGCGTCGAGCGCGCTCCGCTACTACGACCAGAACGACGCCGATTGGTCCGGCGATGTGCTGCTATACACGCAACAGGAGATCGACACGTACAAGGCGCAGCATCCCGGGCAAGGCGTGCGGGTGTTCGTCATCGAGGACGACGACACGCCGTGCGTCATCAAGACCGACAACTTGAGCCTCAACCGCCTCTTCGCCACGGCGGACAGCGTGTACAAGCTCTACACCGCCGGGAAAGACCAGACCACCACGGTCGGCAAGGTCTGGTGGGCCGCACAGATCGCCCGCAAAATCTGGACGTACGCCGCCGGCCTCATCAAGACGAACGACGACCTCGTCGGCAATGCGGTCGACGCGAACGTCGTCGGCGATCACACCCACGCCGGCTACAACTGGATCCTGAAGGGCGACAAGAACGTCACCACCGGATGGACCGACCTCGAGATGCGGTGAAAGGAGATCCCATGCGCACCTGCCTCGCGCTGCTGCTCGTCTGCGCCGCCACGGCGCCGGCACTCCCCGGACAATGGAGCCTCACCCCGGAGGTCGGCTTGACCGCCTTCAGCGGCTCGGGACGAGACTCGGGCGGGTTGCGCGTGGGGCCGACGCGCGCCACCGCCGTGGCGCTGCGCATCGGCCGGGAGTCACCGCACGTCGGCTTCGGCGTGCGCGTGCTGACGGGATCGACCGGCTTCGGCGCCTCGGACGGCGAGATCACCGTCATCCAGGAGCACCAGCTGCGGTTGATCGAAGTCGCGGGGCTCGTCGCCTGGCGGGTGGCGCGGGTCGGGACGGCGAGCCGGCTGGGCATCGAGGCGGGCCCGGCGCTCGACATCTGGGCGCCAGAGCAGGCGTCGACCAGGACCCGGCTCGGCGCCGTCCTGGCGATGGTCTGGGCGTTTCCGGTCACGCCGCGGCTCGACGCCGCGGTGCGACTCGAGGGGGCGCTCACCCGGTCGTTGTTCGATGCGGCCGATCTGCCGGACGGCGCGGAGCGCCACAACACCTGGCGGCGCGGGGTCAGCTTTGCCCTCTCCCGACGGCTGTGATGTCTATTGACGCAAAACGTCATTCAGTCTGGTAATGACTAAAAACGTCACTTTTAGAAGAATTGACGTATAACGTCATTCCAGGGTAGTATAGGGAATGGCCACCCCCCGGTATGTGGCGTTCATCGCCGACGTCGTCGCGTCCCGCGCGCGCGCCCCCCGCGCCCGGGGCGCGCTGCAGCAGCGGCTGCGCGAGCTGGCCCGCGAGTTCAATGCCCGCTATCGCGTCCAGCTCGCCGCGCGCTGCGCCGTGACGCTGGGCGACGAGCTGCAGGCGCTGTTCGCCGACGCCCTCCCCGTCTGGGAAGCGGCCCACGAGCTGCGCCTCCGCCTCCCCGACGTCGAGTGGGTGGTAGCATGCGGCCGCGGTACGCTCTCGACGCCGCTGCACCGCGGCGTGACGGCCCCCGAGCTCGACGGTCCCTGCTTCCACGCCGCCCGCGCCGCGCTGGACGCCGCCAAGCAGGACGGCCGCGTCTTCGCCCTCGGCGGGTTCGACGCGCCGCTCGACGGCTACGCCCACTACTACTCGGCGCTGTACCGCGGCTGGAGCGCGCGGCAGCGCGCCCTCGCCACCGCGCAGCGCGCCCGCCCCTCGCTTCGGCTCAAGGAGCTGGCCAAGCTCATCGGCGTCGAGGCGACCAGCATCTCGCACCGCCGCCGCCGCATGGCCTGGCCCCTCGTGGTGCTGGGTGATAAGCTGTTTCAGGAAATGCTCGCGCGATGAATCCCGTCTCCGCCGCTCTCCTCCTCGCCTTCGCCATCGGCTCGGGCTTTGCGCCCTGGCGCAAGGCCGGGTGGACCACGCCGGTGCGCGCGCTGCTGTACGAAGCGGCGGCTCTCGTAGCCGCGGTGGTCCTCGCCTGGTTGAGCCGCGGGCTCGTCTACGCCACGTCGTCGGGGTCCTTCTGGGGCCGGGTGATGCTGCTCGCCGCCGCCTACTGGTATACCTGCGCCGGCGGCGCGGCGCTGGTGCGCCGCGTGCTCGACCTCGTACCGGTGAGCGAGTCGCCGAAGGGCGGCAAGGATGCGATCACCGTCCCGGCGGTCGAGCTGTCGCGCGGTCTCGTCATCGGCGTGCTGGAGCGCGCCCTCGCTCTCACCCTCGTGCTGACGAGTCAGTTCAGCGCGCTGGGGCTGATCCTCGCCGCCAAGGCGATCGTCCGCTATCAGGCGCTGGACGACCGCGACTTCGCCGAGTATGTCCTGATCGGGACGCTCACCTCGCTGCTGCTCGCCCTGCTGGTCGGTCTGGGAGTGCGCGAGCTGCTCTTTTAGCGCACCCGCGTCACGGGCCCAGCACGGTGTGCCGCACGGGGACGCGCTCGATGGCGAGCGCCTGCACGGCTTTCGTGCTGCCGACCACGGTGTAGACCCCCACGACATCGAGCTCCTCGTGTGTCGTTTCGATCACCAGGAACCCCTTGGCGAAGCCGCGTCCGACGCGCACCAGGGAATCAGTGCACTCGATCTCGATCGCCTGATCGTAGCGCAGGCTCGACGGAATCCAGGGCGTGATGGGACCGGGCTGCTGGTTCGGTCCCGTGAGGGCGAACTTGTAGCGGAACAGGACCGAATCGCGACCCGGGTTGTGCACGTTGACCGCGGTGTAGTAGACCCCGGGCGCGACCCCCGGCCGATTGGACTTCCCGCACATCACCTTCGCGGCATACTGCACCACGATCGTGTCCTGGGCGGACGCGAGCGCCGGCAGTGCGACGCTTCCCATGCCGGCCAGCACGACGACGGCTATCCGTTTCATGGCACCTCCAGTTCAAGTCACCTTGAACATCGAGATTGCGATCCCCGAGTCAATTCCCTGTCAATCTCTAGCGCCTGAAACGACAGCGGCGACCCGCTGCCGCGAGCCGCCGCTATCTCCTGCTCCACCCCTCCCTTATTCGCCGGTCAGCATCTTGCGGCGCAGCAGGGTGAGGCGGCGTTTCAACGAGCCGTCGTACACCCGGTCGCCGATGCGCACGACCACCCCGCCGAGGATCCCGGGATCCGCCCGCACGTGCGCCCGCACCTCCTTGCCGAGCACCTCGGTCAGCCGCTCCACGATGCGGCGCGTGAGGGCCTCGTCGGGTGCCGCGGACAACGTGACGCCGGCGTGCACGCGATTCTGCTGCACATCCACCAGCGCCTGGTACTGCGTCGAGATGTCGCCCAGCAGCGCCTGGCGCCCGCGGCGCATCACCGCCTGGAGGAAGCGGATGAACTCGGGGCGCGCCGTGTCCTCGAGCGCCTCGGCGAGCAGCTGTCCCTTCACCGTTTTCGTGACGCGCGGGGATGCCAGCACCGCGGCAATCCGCGGATCAGCGCTCACGGCGCCCGCGACCGCGTCCATCAGGGCCCCGAACGCGTCGACCTGGCCGAGCGGGCCGGCCGCGGCGAGCAGCGCCTCAGCGTAATTCTTGGCGATGGTGGCCTTATTCAATGCCGCTGCCCGATCGTCGCCAGATAGTCGAGCACGAGGCGGCGGTTCGCCTCGCTGTCGAGGTTCGATTCGACGAGCTTCGACGCCGCGGCGATCGAAAGATCGACCGCCTCACGCCGCAGCTCCTGGATCGCCTTCTCCTTCTCGGCTCCGATCTCGCGCCGCGCCCGCTCGAGCAGCTGCTCCTGCTCCTCGCGCGTGCGCGCCAGGAGCTGCTCACGCTC
>Ga0310811_10005124_pt1 | contig 16528 bp, 9 predicted proteins | sample YCmetagenome_FD_207642 | JGI IMG/M metagenome (GOLD analysis project Ga0310811, IMG submission 207642) | Soil microbial communities from experimental microcosm in Duke University, North Carolina, United States - YC | ecosystem: Engineered > Artificial ecosystem > Soil microcosm > Unclassified ...
ATCTTCCAGATCCAGTGATCAGCGGGTTCCCTGGGCCTGGATGCTAATTCATCTTCTTCTTAAGCGTGGTAACCTGTTCCTGCAGGTTGGTGACCAGGTTGGCGAGTTGGTTGACATCCCAACGCTGCTGGGTGTTGGCCTTGCTGATGATCATCTGGGCTTTCCAAACCTCGATCACGTCATCCGAATTGACATTATAGGGCTGATACGCCGTATTGTCACTGATAAGGGTAAGTTTCGTCTTGGATTTGTTATTCTTCATCACCCTTTTATAGACGATGCCTTCGTTGCGCGAGACTACGATATAGGTCTGGTTGCTTTTGATGTCTTCGAGGTCATCCACTTTTTCGCCGACGATGACCGAGCCGCTGGGGGTGGGAAGCATCGAATCTCCTACGATCTCGAAGGCGCGGTAGGAGCCGGGGGCGAGCATGGGGAGGGTAAAGGTATTGAGCTCATCGAGGAATTCGGGGTCGGCATAGCCGGCGAGGTAGCCGGCGGCGGCTTTTACGGGCACCAGCTGGATATCGGTGCTGGCGGCGATGAGCTTGTGGGCGCGGCGTTTGGAGAGATAGCTGCCACCTTTGCTGTCGCCGAGCTCTTTGCGGAGAAGCTCATCGAGGGTGAGCTTGAACATATCGGACACGGTTTCCAGCACTTCCAGCCTGGGTTCGGCTCTTTCTTCCTCATAGGCGCCGAGGAGGGAACGTTTGATGCCTAATTTTCCAGCGAATTCTTCCTGGGTCCAGCCCCGCAGCTTGCGGAGGTACTTGAGATTTTGGCCTGCGATTGACATGGGCTAATATATTTAGCACTAAGATACTAACATATTTATCAACTCAAAAAAAATATTTTTGGTCGTCGTCCGCGCCGGTGGTGCGGGCAATGGGGGATGGGGTGGGATGGCCGCTTTTTTGTACATTTGCCTTCCTGCCAATTTGACTTTTTCGCAATGGTAGCATCATATTTGACAAAACAAATACAAAATCATTAATACTTAAGAAGTTATGTTAGGTATTCTATCCAAAATATTCGGCGGCAACAAGTCGGAAAAGGATATAAAAAGCATCCAACCCACTGTAGAACAGATCAAGCAACATTTTGCGGCCTATTCGTCCCTGACCAATGACGAACTGAGGGGAAAGACCGAGGAGTTCCGGGCCCGGATCCGGGAGCATCTCAGCAAGATCGATACGCAGATCGCCGAGTTGAACAAACAGGCGGAAGAGCTGCCTTTCAATGATATCAACGGGAAGGACGTGATCTATCAGCAGATCGACGGGTTGAAAAAGGAGCGGGACGAGCAGATCGAAGAGGTGCTGGAGGCCCTGTTACCCGAGGCTTTTGCGGTAGTGAAGGAGACGGCCCGCCGTTTCAAGGAGAATTCCGAAGTGGTGGCGACGGCCACCGAGATGGACCGGAACCTGAGCGTGAAGAAGGAGCATATCCGGATCGACGGGCATCAAGCCATCTATAACAATTCCTGGATGGCGGCGGGTACACCGATCACCTGGAACATGGTCCATTATGACGTCCAGCTGATCGGCGGGACGGTGCTGCACCAGGGAAAGATCTCCGAAATGGCTACGGGTGAGGGTAAGACCCTGGTATCGACCCTGCCGGCCTATCTGAATGCCCTGGCGGGGGAAGGCGTCCATATCGTGACGGTGAACGATTACCTGGCCAAACGGGACTCCGAGTGGAACGGCCCGATCTTCGAATGGCTGGGGGTGTCGGTGGACTGTATCGACAAGCATGAGCCCAACAGCGAAGCCCGGCGCAAGGCCTACATGGCCGATATCACCTATGGCACGAACAACGAGTTTGGATTTGACTATTTGCGGGATAATATGGTCCATACGCCAGAAGAAATGGTACAGCGCAAGCACCATTACGCGATGGTGGATGAGGTGGACAGCGTACTTATCGATGACGCCCGGACGCCGCTGATCATTTCCGGTCCGGTACCGAAGGGGGACGACCAGCAATACCATATCTTAAAAGGCCGGGTCGAGAAGCTGTTCGACGCCCAGCGACGGGTGGTCAACCAGTTCCTGATCGAGGCCAAGAAGAAGCTCGGTGAGGGCAACGACGATCCGAAGGACGGCGGCCTGGCGCTGATGCGGGCCTACCGGGGTCTGCCGAAGTCCAGCGCGCTGATCAAATTCCTGAGTGAGCCGGGGGTGAAGGTGCGGCTGCAGAAGTCGGAGAACTATTATCTCGCTGATCAGCAGAAACAGATGCCGACCGTAGACGCCGAGCTGTTCTTCCATATCGATGAGAAGCAAAACCAGGTGGACCTGACGGACAAAGGCATTCAAATGATCACGCGGGAGGGAGAAGACCCCGAGTTCTTTGTGCTGCCGGATATCGGCGTCAAGCTTGCCGAGATCGAGAAAGGTGAGCTGAGCAGTGAAGAAAAATTGCAACAGAAGGAAGCGTTGCTGAATGAATATTCCATCAAGGCGGACCGTATCCATACGGTCCAGCAGTTGTTAAAGGCCTACACTCTCTTCGACAAGGACGTCGAGTATGTGGTGCTGGACGGCCAGGTAAAGATCGTCGACGAGCAGACGGGTCGTATTTTGGACGGACGCCGGTACAGCGATGGTCTTCACCAGGCGATCGAGGCGAAGGAGAATGTGAAGATCGAGGCTGCGACGCAGACCTATGCGACCGTCACTTTACAGAATTATTTCCGGATGTATCATAAGCTGGCGGGGATGACGGGTACGGCGGAAACGGAAGCCGCCGAGCTTTGGGATATCTATAAGCTGGACGTGGTCACGATCCCGACGAATGTGCCGGCGATCCGGAAGGACCACCAGGACCTTGTTTACAAGACCAAGCGGGAGAAATACAAGGCGGTGATCGAGGAGATCGAAAAGCTGCGGACGGAAGGCCGGCCCTCGCTGGTGGGTACCACCTCGGTGGAAGTGAGCGAATTGCTGAGCAAGATGCTGGCGGTGAAGAAGATCCCCCACAACGTCCTCAATGCCAAGCAGCATGCGCGGGAAGCGCAGGTCGTGGCGGAAGCCGGTCTGGCGGGCGCCGTAACGATCGCCACGAATATGGCCGGCCGCGGTACCGATATCAAGCTCGGGCCGGGGGTAAAAGAGGCCGGCGGATTGGCGATCATCGGTACCGAGCGGCATGAAAGCCGCCGGGTAGACCGCCAGCTCAGGGGTCGTAGCGCCCGGCAGGGTGACCCTGGTACCTCGCAGTTCTATGTCTCGCTGGAGGACGACCTGATGCGGCAGTTCGGCAGCGACCGGATCGCTTCGCTGATGGACAAGATGGGTTATAAGGAAGGAGAGGTGATCCAGCACAGCATGGTGACGAAGAGCATCGAGCGGGCCCAGAAAAAAGTGGAAGAGAACAACTTCGGCATCCGGAAGCGGCTGCTGGAATATGACGACGTGATGAACAAGCAACGGAACGTCGTCTATAAGAAACGGAATCACGCGTTGTTCGGCGACCGGCTGGCGCTGGACCTCGACAATGCATTCTATATCGTCGCGGAAGGGGTGATCAATTCGTTCCGGGAGCAGGATGACTATGAAGGTTTCCGGCTGTCGACGATCGTCAATTTCGGCGTAGACACGCAGATCTCGCCCGAAGAGTTCCTGAAAGGGGATGTCCAGCAGGTGGCCGAGAAGCTGTACCAGGAAGCGACGACGAGCTATGAGCATAAGCTGGAGGATATCCGCAAGCAGGCGGTGCCTGCCTTTGCTAGCATCCGGGCTACGCGGGACAGCCATGTGGAGAATGTGGTGGTGCCTTTTACGGACGGCAAGAAACGGATCAATGTGCTGGCCAGCCTGCAGAAGACGCTGGACACGCATGGCCGCGAGCTGACGAATGCGGTTGAGCGGCAGATCACGCTGGCGATCATCGACGATGCCTGGAAGGAGCATCTGCGGGCCATGGACGATCTGAAGCAGAGTGTACAGACGGCTTATCTCGAGCAAAAGGACCCATTGGTGATCTATAAAGTGGAAGCCTTCGAGCTGTTCCGGAACATGGACAGCGAGGTGAACCGGGATATTATCGGATTCCTCTGTCATTCCGGTATCCAGCAGGCCGGTCAGCAACCGGGTCAGCCGCCGCCCGCGATCCGTGAGGGCCGCGAGCAGAAGACGGATATGAGCCGGTTGAAGGTGCGGAAGGATGAGATGGCCGCGGCAGGTGCGGGTGTCGGTCCGCAAGGGATCGATGCGTCGCGTGGGGGCGTACCGCAGGAAGGCGGGAAGGACTACTACGAGCCTTCCGAGGCCGTGAAGCAGGAGCCGGTGAAGGTGGGGCCGAAGATCGGCCGCAATGATCCCTGTCCCTGCGGCAGTGGTAAGAAGTACAAGAATTGCCATGGGAAGGACGCGGTATAATTGTGTCTTTGTACTGGTTTGTCTTTGCCTCGCCCTTGGCGAGGCAAAGGCGCAATATGTGTCGCTGAGCCGGCAGGAAGCCGACCGATTGAGAGAGCGGGTTAAAACGAAAGATCCCACTGTGAAGCCCCTGTTCGACTCGATCCGGCAGATCGCCGATGAGGCGATGGGCGAAGATCCCAACCCGATCGATACGATCCGCACGGAGGGGTTGCTGCAGGGCGATCCGCGAAAGACGGCGACCTGGGAGGCGATAAGGGACCTTCACAAGATGTATGCCCTGTCGATCACCTGGAGGGCGACCCGGAAGAGGGAATATTTCAATAAGGCGAGCGTCTATCTCATTGCCTGGGCCGACAGCAATCATTCCCGGGGAGACCCGATCGACGACACCAACCTCGATCCTGCGATCGCGGCCTTTGACAATATCAAGGAATCGCTGACGCCGGGCGAGAACCGGCGGATCGAGCGCTGGCTCCGGCAGACGGCGGAAGCGGAGATCCATGCGTCCTACAACCGGCCGGAGCGAGCCACGGCCCATAACAACTGGAATTCGCATCGGCTAAAGATCATCGGGGAGATCGGGTTTGCCATCGGCGACAAGGCGCTGCAGCAATATGCCGTCGATGGCATCCAGGAGCAGATCGGCCGCAACCTGCGGCCCGACGGGAGCAGCGAAGACTTTGTCTCCCGGGATGCCTTACACTATCATGTTTATGACCTGGAGCCGTTGCTGCGGCTTGCGATCGTCCTGCAACGGGCGACGAAGAAGGACTACTATCATTTTGCCGCACCGTCGGGCTCCTCGCTGGCCCGATCGGTGGAGTGGCTTCTCCCCTACCTCGACGGGCGTCAGACCCATGCCGAATTCATGAACAGCACCGTCGACTTCGACCGGCGGCGGGCGCAGAATGGCGAAGCGGGTTATAGGGCGGGCACGCTTTTCGACGCGAAGAGCGGCATCGCGACCCTGGTGCTTGCCTCCTATTTCGATGAGGGGAAGCTGGCGCTTGCCCGGCAGCTAGCCGGCAGCGGGGAAGGCTACCCGAGCTGGCAGGCGGTGATTAACACGTTGAGCCGGTAAGGATGGAAGGATGAGCGGGCCGGTGGTGAGAATTGTTTTGCTTAATTTCATCGGCCTAACAAAAATCGAACTGCATAATGAAAAAATTCCTCAGCGGGCTGCTGCTGCTTGCCGTCGTTTCGACGGCCTCCGCGCAACAACGCCCGGGCAATCCCAATCAACCTCCAGCCGGCGGGAACGCCGGAGCCACGCCGGGCCAGCGGCCCGCCACTGCCGGAAGGCAGGAACCTCCCAAACCTTATAAGGAAGTCATAACGGACAAGGCTATCAGCCATGCCGGGCTTTTCACCGTCCACCGGATCGAAGACAAATGGTATTTCGAGATCCCCGATTCCATCCTTGGCCGGGATATCCTGGTCAGCACCCGGTATAGCAGGACCTCGGCGGGTGGTAACTACGGCGGGGAAGCGGTGAACCTGCAGACCATCCGTTGGGAGAAGGGGCCATCGCATACGCTTTTCCTGAAAGTGCTGACGATCGTCAATGTTGCTGCGGACAGTAGCCAGCCGATCGCGCAGGCCGTGACGAATTCCAATATGAACCCGATCGCCGCGGCCTTCGACATCAAGGCATACGGAAAGAGCGCTGACTCCACCTCGGCCACGACGGTGATCGACGTGACGGATTTCTTCAAGGGCGATAACCAGCCGGTGAGCCTGACGCCGGCGATCAAGCGCCGGTTCAACCTGGCGGCTATCGATGCGCCCAGGAGCTATATCGAGAGCATCCGCACCTACCCCATCAATACGGAGATCAGAACCGTGAAGACCTTTACGGCCTCTACCGCGCCAGCCGCGCCGGTTGCGGGCGGCCGTGCGCCCCAGGGCTCGCTGAATGCGGCCGAGGTATCGGGCGCCGTTACAGTAGAGCTAAACAACTCCTTTTACCTGTTGCCCAAGACGCCGATGCGGCGGCGGTTGTTCGATGCGCGGGTCGGCTTTTTTGCCAGCCGGTATACCACCTACGGTGACGATCAGCAGCGCGTGGAAGAAACGGAGTTCGTCCATCGCTGGCGTCTCGAGCCAAAGGATGAGGATATCGAGAAGTGGAAGCGCGGCGAGCTGGTAGAACCCAGGAAGCAGATCGTCTACTATATCGATCCGGCCACGCCGAAGCAATGGCGGCCTTACCTGATCGCGGGGATCAATGACTGGCAGGCGGCGTTCGAGAAAGCCGGCTTCAAGAATGCCATTGTCGGCAAAGAGTGGCCCGAGAACGACAAGACGATGTCGCTGGAAGATGCGCGTTTCTCGGTGATCCGGTATTTTGCGAGTGATATCGAGAACGCTTATGGCCCCAATGTCGCCGATCCGCGCAGCGGGGAGATCCTGGAGAGCCATATCGGGTGGTATCATAATGTGATGAAGCTGGTACATGACTGGTATATGATCCAGACGGCGGCGGTGGACTCGCGCGCCCGGAAAATGAAATACGATGATGCGCTGATGGGCGATCTGATCCGGTTCGTGTCGTCCCACGAGGTAGGGCATACGCTGGGTCTGCGGCATAACATGGGCAGCAGCAGCAAGACCCCGGTGGAAAAGCTGCGGGACAAGGCCTGGGTAGAAGCCAATGGGCATACAGCGTCTATTATGGATTACGCGCGATTCAATTACGTGGCGCAGCCGGAGGACGGCATCACACCCCGTGGGCTGTATCCCCGGATCAACGACTATGACAAATGGGCGATCCAATGGGGTTATAAGGGCATACCCGATACGAAGGATGCGGAAGAGGATAAGAAGATATTAAACAAGCTCGCTATCGACAGCCTGAAGAATCCCCGGCTCTGGTTTGGCGGCGAGGCCCAGAATTTCGACCCGCGCGCCCAGACCGAGGACCTCAGCGACAATGCGATGAAGGCCAGCGAATATGGGATCAAGAACCTGAAGCGTATCCTGCCCAACCTGCCCGAATGGACCCGGGAGGAAGCGGATCAATATGACAACCTGCAGGAGATGTACCAGCAGCTGGTGGGGCAGTGGGGCCGATATATGGGGCATGTGGTAAAGAATGTCGGCGGGGTGCAGGAGACCTTCAAGAGCATCGAACAGGCTGGGGATGTGTATGAGCCGACGCCGAAGGCCACGCAGAAAGAGGCTGTCGACTTCCTCAATAAGAACCTGTATGCCACACCCACGTGGCTGCTTAATAAGGATATCCTGGGCAAGTTCAGCAACCCGGGACTGGAGGACCAGGTGAGCGTGGTGCAAGCCAACAATCTAAAGAGCCTGTTGTCGCCGGCGCGGTTGTTCCGGTTGTCCGTCTGTACGGGGCGCTATGGTAGCATTGCCTATTCCGTGGATGAGCTGCTGAGCGATGCGAAAAAGGGTGTCTGGTCGGAGCTGGCCGCGGCCGGGGCGATCGATCCTTATCGCCGGAAGCTGCAGAAAGAATATATAGCCGACCTGGCCGCGCTGATCAGTGAGGAGGCGCCTTCGGCGCCGGTGATCATCGGGGCGTTGCCGCGAGGCTTCAATGTCTTTACGGGAGATATCCGGAATACGGACGTGCCCTCTGCTGCGCGAGCCCAGCTGGTAGACCTGCGGACGGAGATCACCGGAGCGATCGCGCGGGAGGCGGATCGGGCAAGCAAGGAGCATTTGCAGGATGTGGCGGAGAGGATACGAAGAGCGTTGAATCCGAAACAATAAAAAAAGCCCCGCTCACGCGGGGCTTTTTTTATGGGGTTGTGCGAACGAAGGCTGCGCGGCGGGGTTTGGGGACCGGGCTGTCCGCTCCTTTTATCGCTTTCCAGAGGACGGCGTTGAATAGATCATCGGGGATGCGGTCCGGGTCCGAGAGGTTGAAGTGGTGGGGTGAGCTTGCCGTGTTGCGGGCGTCGATGTCGACCCCGGCGGGCAGGGCATTGAAGGCCGTGGTGTCGGGGGTGGACGAGAAGCAGCTCCATATCGGCGTGGCGGCCGCATCGAACTGGCTCATGGGCGGAAGACCGAGGATCAGCTCCATGGTCCGGAGGATCGAGGTCGTCGAATAGAGGGTATGGTTCACTGAAAGTCTTTTGATGTATGGGCTGATCACATAGGCGGGGGAGCGATGGGCATCGACATGATCGGGGCCATCCTGGGCGTCGTCTTCGAGTACGAAGATGGCGGATTGCGCCCAGATGCGGCTGTGAGAGATATGTTCTACCAGTCTTCCCAGCGCCAGGTCGTTGTCGGCCACCTGGGCAAGGGGGCTATAGGCGCCTTTATGGAGCCCGCTGGTATGGTCGTTTGGCAGGTAGATCGTGCTGAACCGCGGCACCGCATCGAGTTGCAGCAGAGAATCGAAATCGGCTTCGAAGATCTTTTCGCGGTGGATGTCCTGAATGTTGAGGTTCCAGCCCGGATAGGGTTTGCAGAAGTGTTCTTTTTCTTTCAGTACCGCTACTGTCGGCGGTCCATTATCCTCGAATTCACCATAGTTTCGGAAGGACACCCCTGCGCGATGGCAATAATCCCAGATGAATCCTTTTGTGGGGTTGGCGACGGGGCGGTGGCCGTCGAAATCATATTCGCCGCCGCGGCCGCTGTAGTTGGAGGGCCAGTTCTTTTCGACGAAGTCGGTGGCATACCCCGCCATCGACCAGTTGTGACCGTCGGCGCTGACCTCCGCGTCGACATAGAAATTATCCAGCAGCACGAACGCTTCAGCGATGGCGTGGGCGTTTGGCGTGATCTTCCTGCCGAAGAGGCAGAGGCTGGTGTCGCCGTTGCCCTGGGGAAGATCGCCGAGGACCTGGTCGTAGGTGCGATTTTCCTTTAGTACATAGAAGACATATTTGATGGGTGAGGCATCGCCGGGCTTGCGGGGGATAGGATTGCCGGTTTCGCCGGTAGCCAGTTGTTCGACGGCCTGGGAGTATGGGGTGTTCTCAACCACCTGTTGCGTATAATGAGCCAGGGTAGCCGCATCGGGAACGGGAATGACCGAGAGCGTTCCTTTGAACAGACTCCCGATGTATTGTTCTTTTTGCTGGGCGGCGTCTGTTTGTTTATAGTTTGCCGCATGGCCCAGGGGGTTTGGGCCGTAGGGGTTGGGTAAGGAGGAGAACCCTTTGCCGTTGGCTACGAGAAGGGTGTTGTTGTAGAACCGGACGGCGGTGGGATACCAGCCTACGGGGATGAAGCCTTTTGAAGAGCTATGGCCGGGATGGGCAACGTCGAAGACGGCGAGGCAGTTGTTGTCGGCGTTGGCAATGTAGAGCGTTTTGCCATCGGCGTCGAGGGAGAGGCTGTTGGTAGTAGAGCCGATGGGGGCGGCCGGGGTGATCGCGGTGTGGAGGGTTTCGAGGACCGTGCGGCTTGCGAGGTCGATGACGGAGACCGAATTGGAATTGGCGTTTGCGACGTAGAGCGTGCGGGCTTTTTGATCGAGGGCCATATCGGTCGGGTGGTCTTCGGTGGTCACCGAGTCTTGTAATTTGCCGTCCCTTGTGTTGTAGACCCAGACCTTGCTGCCGCCCCAGGCGGAGATGTAGAGCTCGGGCTTTGCGGGATTCAGCAGGCAGGTGTAGGCTTCAGCCGAGAGGGGTATTCTTGGGAGGAGGCGTTTGGTTTTGAGGTCGAAACAATATAGCGAGTTATCTTCTTTTGTGACGACATAGAGCTTGCCGGCCTTTTCGTCCAGCGCCAGCCCTGTCGGGCTGATCTTATCTTTTGGCCAGGGGCGGCCGAGGACGAGGGTGTCATAGTTGATAAGGCTGTCGCCTTTTACGGTGTAGCGGATGATCCAGTCGTCGTTGCCGCCGGAGGCGTAGAGGTATGGGTGTTTTTTGCTGAAGGCGAGGCCGAGCCATGCCTTGCCGATGGGCGTGGTTGTGACGTGTTGGGTGGTGAGGTTGATGAGGTCGATGGTTTGGGCGCCATTGCCGTTGTTGGTGATGGCGGCGTGGATGCCGTCGGGGGAAAGGGCGATGTTGAGGGGGAGGTCGGAGCTGAGGGAGATCGAGGTGCCGGCGGGGGTGAGGGACCAGCCGTTGGGAAGTTGGACGCGCTGGGCGTTGATGCTTAGCGATAGGAGGAGTGCGGGGAGGAGAAATTTCATGTGGCCAAAGGTATAGACAAAAAAAAGCCCCGCTGGCGCGGGGCTGTTATTTTATTGTAATCCGTATTTGGTCATGTATCGATGATATAGCTGTGTCTGCTTATTCTCCAGGCTGACCTCGCGGCCCTGGATGAAGCAGTGTTCGATGAGGCTGGTGCGCATATCGAGGATGTCGCCGCCACTGATAACGATGTTGGCGTCCTTGCCGGCTTCGACGGAACCGGTGCGGTCATCGATGCCGCAGATCTTTGCAGCGTTGAGGGTGATGGCCTGGAGCGCCTGCTCTTTGGAGAGGCCATAGGCGACGGCCGTTCCCGCGTTAAACGCCAGGTTGCGGTAGCGGGCCTCTTCGTGGTTGTCATTGAGGGCAAAGAGGACGCCGGCCTTTTGCAGGGCCATTGGCGTTTTGTAGGGTTGGTCGACGTCATCGTCCTCCGTCGTCGGGAGAGCATGCAGCTGCTGGAGGATAACGGAGATATTGTTCTGTTTCAGGAGGTCGGCGATGAGCCAGCTTTCGCTGCCGCCGACGACGGTCACGTCGAAGCCGAACTCCTTTGCGAAGTCGATGGCGGTGAGCATCTGCTTGACCTGGTCGCCATGCACGAATAGCTTCTGTTGTTTTGTGAAGAGACCTTTCACCGCCTCGAATTTCAGGTTGGTCTCCTTATGCGCCGTTTCGGCATTGTAGGCCTTTGCTTCCCGGAAGAAGCCTTTTATCTCCTCGATCCTGGCGAGGGCTTCCTTTGTCGGGTCGGTCGGGGGCTGATTTCCGCCGAAGCGGCCGCCGCCGCCACCGAAGCGCCGCGGACGGGCGAGGAAGGTGGGCATATTGACATGGATCGCGTTGTCCATTTTGTAGGCGGCATCTTCCCAGTTCCAGGCGTCGAGCTGGACGATGGTGGAGGAGCCGCTGATGGTGCCGCCTTCGGGTGTCGTCCCGGCCAGCAGGACGCCATTGGCGCGGAGCGTGCCGATGATCTTCGAGTCCGTGTTATAGGCGACGATGGAGCGGATGCTTGGGTTGAGGTCGCCGAGCTCCTGGAAATCGTTGGAGCCGCGGACGCCGCTGCCGATCTCTTTCAGACCGAGGTCGGTGACGGAGAGGATCAGGCCGGGGTATACTTGTTTTCCTTTTGCATCGACGACCTTGGCGCCCGCCGGTGCGGAGGCGTCGGTCCCGACCTTGACGATCTTGCCATTGTCGATCTCGATGCTGCCATTCTCGATCACCTGGCCGTTGCCGACATGAATGGTGCCGCCGGTAATGAAAAGTTTGCCGGCATAGGGTTTTGCCGGGTAGACATCGTCCTGGGCCCGGGCCACGAGGAGGGCCAGCACCAGCGCCGGGATGAGTCGTAAGGATCTAACTATCGTGTTCATGCTTTTTACTTGTTGGTGTTTGCAATTTCAGTTTCGTCATCGCCCTGGTCGATCGTGAGCAGGCCGTCATGATGGTCATGATCGCCGCAGCTGAGCTCGATGTGATAGCTGGGTGTGGCGGGGGCCATCGGGGCGCCGGTCCGTTTTTCGGCGACCATTTTCTGGATGAGGCGGTTGCGTTCGGCCGCGATGTTCTTGCGCAGCTGGACGTCGTGATCGAGGTCATAGTAGACGATACCGTCCACGATGGTCTTCTCGGCCCGGGCATAGATGCTGAGGGGGTTGTCGCTCCACAGAACGAGGTCGGCGTCCTTGCCTTCTTTGATGCTGCCCACGCGGTCGGCCACGTGGAGGGCTTTGGCGGGGTTGAGGGTGACCATTTTGAAGGCTTCGTCTTCGGTGAGCCCACCGTATTTTACGCTCTTGGCCGCTTCCTGGTTGAGTCGGCGGGCCTGTTCGGCGTCGTCGGAATTGATACAGACATTTAGTCCTTCCTTGACCATGATCGCGGCGTTGTAGGCGATGGCATCGGTCACTTCCACCTTATAGGCCCACCAGTCGGAGAAGGTGGAGGCGCTGCAGCCCTGCTCCTTCATCTTGTCGGCGACCTTATAGCCTTCGAGGATATGGGTAAAGGTGTTTACCTTGAAGCCAAACTTGTCGGCCACGCGGAGGAGCGCGGTGATCTCGCTCTGCACATAGGAGTGACAGGTGATGAAGCGTTTGTGGTCGAGGATCTCCACCAGCGCGTCCAGCTCGAGGTCGCGGCGCGTGGCGTTGGGAGCGGCCTTGCGCTGGCGTTCGTAATCGCGGGCGCGGGTAAAGGCGTCCGTGAGCACTTCTTCCACGCCCATCCGGGTATCGGGGAAGCGGTTGTTGTTTGTCGAGGTGGTGCGTTTTACATTCTCCCCGAGGGCAAACTTGATGAAGGGGTCCCAGTTCCGGAATTTCAAGCCTTCATCGTCCTGACCCCAGCGGAGCTTGATCAACTGGGTCTGACCGCCGATGGTGTTGGCCGAGCCGTGGAGGATATGGCTGCTGGTGACGCCGCCTGCGAGCTGGCGATAGATGCTGATGTCTTCGGGGTTGAGGTTATCTGCGATCCGTACTTCGGAGGTGACGGACTGTGCGCCTTCGTTGATGGAGAAGGCGGCGATATGCGAGTGTTCGTCGATGATGCCGGGTGCGAGATATTTGCCGGTTCCGTCGATGACCTGGGCGCCGCCGGCGTCGAGGCCTTTGCCGATCTTCACGATCTTACCTGCCTTTACAAGCACGTCGGTGTTGGCGAGGCGGCCTTCTTTTTCGTTTGTCCAGACGGTGGCGTTTTTGATCAGCAGGTCGTGCTGGTTGGGAAGACTATCCCAGCCATAGCCGTCGAAGGGATATTGCACCTTGCCGACGTGATTGGGACGGTGGCGGGGGGTGCTGTCGGCGGCGGGGGGTGTGGCTTTTGCAAAGGTTGCGGACCAGATGACGAGGTTGCCGGCAGAGTCGGTGCCATTGCCGTTCCAGGTGTCGCCGTTGATCACCCCGCTGAGGCGGGTTGAATTGACCGGCCGGCCACCGCCTCGGGCGCCGCCGGGAGCTCCAGCACCGCCGCGGCCACCACGGCCCCCTGCGCCGCCTTCGGGGGGCGCCGGAAAGACCAGCGAGACCAGTTTGCCATCGGTGGTGAACTTAGCCGGGATGGTGTCCTTGCCGATGATGTTCGAGGTGGTTGCATTCTTTATATCGAGGACCAGCGTCGTAGAGGCGCCGCCGGTCGTGATGACGACATTGTATTGTCCTTTTGTCTCTTTCCAGGCCTCTTCTTTTACCTCATATTTCTTTCCCTGTACCCAGTTCTCGACGATATTGGTCTTTTCGTTGAAAACGGGGCCGGTGGTAATGATGAAATTGGCCAGCTTTCCGGCGTCGAGGGAGCCGACCTTGTCGTAGACGCCGACGAGGGTCGCCGGGGTCTTTGTCAGTGCTTCGAGGGCCTTTCCTTCGGTGAGGCCGAACTCAAAGGCCTTGCGCAGGTTGGTATAGAACTGTTTTGTATCCCGGAGATCGGCGGTGGTGAGGCAGAAGGGGATGCCGGCTTTTTCGAAGGCCCCGGGGTTGGTGGGCGCCAGCTCCCAATGTTTCATGTCGGTAAGGGAAACGAAGCGGGCGTTGTCCGGGTCTTCCACATCCATGGCCTGGGGGAAGTTGACGGGGACGATATAGGAAGCCTTTGTAGCGGCGATCTCCTTTATCCGTTGGTATTCGTTCTCGCCTGCCTTTATTATATACTGTACTCCGAACTCGTCGCCGATGCGGTCGCCGTGGAGGTCGCCCCATTTGTCGCTGCCGTCGAAGATCTGGGGAAGGCTTTGCTCATCGTTCCAGGCCTGGAGGCTGAGGTTGGTCCCCTCATGGACCGGCTGGCTCTTGTACCAGGCGGCGTCGATGAAGGTCTGGCGCAGCAGGGCGATGGAGCCCATCAGCGAAGAGGGATAGCTTTGGGTGGAGGTGCCTTTATTGAGCGAGTAGTGGGCCGAAGCTTTTTGCCGGATAATGACCAGGTTCTCGTTGGCGTTGGCCAGCGTGACCACGACGCCGGTGCCGCGGGCGATGCCGTCCTTGACATGAGAGAGCACGGTGCCAAAGCCGAGGTCGCGAAGGGGTTTTGCTTTTGCATCATCTACGTTGAAGAGCTTTGAAGCGTCCGTCTCGGGATGAACGGCCTGGTTCCAGTTAAAGGCCCCCTTGGTGGCGGATTCGATCTGCGCCGGCTGCCGGAAGAAGTCGGCGGGTGAAGCCGGGCCGCGACCGCGCTGGCCTTCGGGGGTGGGGATGCCGTAGTCGGTATAAAGATCGATGAACGATGGGTAGAGGTATTTCCCGTTACAGTCGATCACCACTGCGTCCTTTGGGATGGCCCCGCCGGCGCCGGCGCTGACGATCACACCATCGCGGATGACCAGGGTGGCGTCATTGACCGTGGTTGCACCGTCCTTTACCAGCGTAGCATGGGTAAAAGCATAGCAATGTTCCCGCTGGTCGGCGACGCCGTTGATGGGAAAGGTAGTCTGAGCGGATGAGAAAAGGGTGAGGAATAGCAAGGAGGACGAAAGGGCGAGGATCTTCCCCCTCGGATGGTGTCGGGAGCTTCTCATGTCGTAGTAGTTTTAGGTTCGATGAAAAATGAGTCTCAATTTAGGTAAATGGACTAATTTTAGGGTTTGAATATTTTATCAGCGGTAAAACATGCCTGAAAAGTCGGTGAGTATGCTGGCGCGTTATATTGACCATACCATTTTGAAGCCCACCACCTCTCATATAGAGATAAGTAAGATATGTAAGGAGGCGGTGGAGTATGGGTTTGCTGCGGTTTGTGTGCCGCCGCCGTTTGTGGTGATTGCACGGCAGGAGCTGGGTGGTCGTGGAAGCGTGAAGGTGGCGACGGTGATCGGGTTTCCCTTTGGCTATTCGGTGGCGTCGGCCAAGCTGGCCGAGGTTGCGCAGGCGCTGGCGGATGGGGCGGATGAGCTCGATGTGGTGATCAACCTCGTTGCGCTGAAGGCGGGGGATTGGGGCTTGCTGGAAAAGGAGATGCGACTGCTGACGGAGAGGATCCATGGTGCTGGGAAGATCGTCAAAGTGATCATCGAGAGTGGGGTGTTGACGGATGAGGAGATCATTCGATGCTGCGCGGTGTATAGTGGTGTGGGCGTGGATTTTTTAAAAACGTCGACGGGTTATGCGGAGAAGGGGGCTACTGTCGAAGCGGTGCGGCTGATGCGGGCGCATTTGCCGACGGGGGTCCGGATAAAGGCTTCGGGTGGGATCCGCACTGCGGCATTGGCACAGCAATTGATCGATGCAGGAGCGGACCGGCTGGGGTGTAGCGCCAGTGTGGAAATTGTAAAGTGTGAGGCGGCGGCCAGCGGGACCTATTAATATAATACATTATGAATAAGATCGTATTTATTGCCCTTTTGTTCCTGGCCCGTCAGGGATCGGCCCAGACCGACACCGCAGGCGTGGTGGTGCGGAAGGACCCGAGGGTGGACTCACTGGTGCAAAAGCAGATAGAGATCAACGAGGTGACGACCCGGGATGCGCGGCGGAATGTCCCGGGGTTTAGAATCCAAGTGATCAACTCACCCGACCGGAACAAGGTCTATGCGGCGAAGGTGAAGATCTACGAGGAGTACCCCGATATGAAGCCCTACCTGTTATACCAGGCGCCCAACTACAAATTAAAGGTCGGCAATTTCAAGACCCAGGAAGAGGCGGAGCAGGCGATGCAACAGTTGTCGCGGCTTTTCCCGTCCGGGCTCTATGTGATCCGCGATATCATCGAGATCAAGCTTTGAGCAATCCAATCTATGTTAAAAGAAAATATCCGGCAATTAGCCAAGCAATACGCCCCGGAGTCCATCGAGATCCGGCATCATCTGCATGCGCATCCCGAGCTATCCTACCAGGAATTTCAGACCTCGGCGTTCGTACAGCAACAATTAAAGAAAATGGGCATCCCCTTTCAGGTGATGGCCGATACCGGTGTGGTCGGGCTGATCGAGGGGCAGCATCCCGGCAGCCGGGTTGTCGCCCTGCGGGCGGATATGGATGCCCTGCCGATACAGGAAGCCAATGA
>Ga0310811_10005125_pt1 | contig 16528 bp, 15 predicted proteins | sample YCmetagenome_FD_207642 | JGI IMG/M metagenome (GOLD analysis project Ga0310811, IMG submission 207642) | Soil microbial communities from experimental microcosm in Duke University, North Carolina, United States - YC | ecosystem: Engineered > Artificial ecosystem > Soil microcosm > Unclassified ...
TGGTGCTGACACCAGAGCCCATTATAGAAGAGGCAGAGGTGCGCAAGCTGAAAAAGAAACGGCTTGAACTACAGGTCAATTAAGAATTTCAAAGGGGCCTTCGGCCCCTTTACTTTTTCAGGGATCCTAAAGATGATGCGCATACCCCAGCGAGAGAAGCACATTTCCAGTATTGTTGCTCCCATCCTGGCTATATCGCTGGATATTGATGAATCCATATTCAAAGCGGGCATCCAGGAAGAGTCTGTTCCTGGGGTCAAACGGCCAGGCTATCCCTACCCCGCCGGTGGTGCCGACGTTGAACCGTCTGATACTCGATGTCACGTCTGTCGTGGCATCGAAGGACTGGGTTTATTTTTAAAATTTGCATAAAGATAGCTGCCCGGCGGAACAAGAGCTTCTCCATGGGGCGTATCAGATCCCTGTGCGGGTCTCTTCTTTTTGGTGACGCCACATTTCCTGGAAAGTGGGGTTGTGATCGCGGAGGTCTTCGAAGCTGCCTTCGGCGACGATCCGGCCCTGGTGCAGAATATAGACGTAGTCGAAACGGGCGAGCAGGTGGAGACGGTGAATAGAGGAGATAATGGCTTTATCGGAGAAGGCTTTGAAGAGGCCTTCGTAGATCAGCGCTTCGGTGCGGGGGTCGACGCTGCTGGTAGGTTCGTCAAGGAGGATCAGGTCGCTGTCACGCCCGGCGAGAATGCCACGGGCAAGAGCAAGTCTTTGTTTCTGACCACCGGAAAGATTGACGCCCTTTTCCCGGATGTCCGATTCCAGGCCCAGAGGCAGCTGGCGGATGACTTCTGTTAAATGGGCGCTGTTGCAGACCTGGAGGATCTCTTCTTCAGAGAACGGAAGTCCAAGGGTGATATTATAGGCCAGCGTGTTTTCAAATATTTCCGGCTCCTGGGGGAAGAGGGTGACGGTTTCGTTGAGCTGATCGAGGGATTCAGTATCACCATCTACCCGGAGTGTGAAACCAGGCTCCGGAATATAGAGGCCGCGCAGCAGGGCCAGAAGAGTACTTTTCCCGCTGCCACTTTCCCCAATAAGGGCTATCCGCTGTCCCCGGCGGATGGTCAGGTGTAGGTCATGAAGACTTTGAGCGCGACGGGTCGTATCATACGACTCGTTGTAGGAGAAATTCAGACGGCTCAGTTCAATGGTTTGCCAATTGGCAGGAAGGGCATCCGGACGGTCCGCGCGATGTTGTTCAGCATAAGCTTCGCTGATAGCCGACGCTGTCTGGACATAGGTATTATACTGCACGATATCGGTGTATTGCCAGGCGATGTCCTGGAATACGCTGGTGAACTGGTTGACGAAACCAAGCAGGGTAACCAGGCTTCCTACCAGGAAAGGCTTGTCCGGGGTCCAGTGTTGAAAGACATATCCGAGCGTAATAGTGGCATAGATGCAGACAATGAGCATCTCGGCGCAAAACCATTTCCATTCGTTGATCAGGGCGCTTTTGCGGAAGGGGCTGAAGATTTGGCGGACCTTATTCATCAGACCCGATTCCATACTTTTTTCCAGCCGCAGGGTAATGACGGTCATGATATTGGAAAGACTGTCAAAGAGCGTGGCGGACACGATATGCTCTTTTTCATTGACCTCTTCAAGTGCCTTTATAAAAGGTTTATCAAAAGTGCGGATAATAAAGATGGTAAAGACACCCATAACAATGGCGATGGAACCGTACAGGGGTGAAAAGTATAACATGGCGGTGACGGACACGAAGAATTTCCCGAGGGCATAGATATACATGAAGCCTTTGTCAAAGAACTCACGGAGAGCCTCATATGCCTTACGAACGCGGTTGATGGTGGCGCCGCTATGATGTTCCTGCTGCCATTTTACGGGAAGATGCAGCACCTGGTGATATCTTTCCTGCAGGAAGTTGCGGCTGAGGTGAAAGGCAAGCGACCGCTCCATGATCCGGGCCGGGCCATGAAAACACCATTGAAGGAATTTTATTCCAATAAAACCTGCGGCGTAAAGCATCACGTAGCGTGGAATATGTGCAGAGTCCCGCACGATCCTGTCGATAAACCAGCCTAAGAGTATAGGATTCAGCGCATAGGCCAGGTTTGCCAGAATAAATAGGCAATATACAAGCACATATTTTTTCCTTTCCTTACGGGCATAACGCCATGCAGTACCAAGAAGAGAGATATAAGGATTGGCCATCGAAGGGAATTTGTGACGGCTGCCGGCAACCGGCGTCACCGGCCGGCAAATTTACTAAAATGACTCGTTCAGGTTCAGGAAAAATCCCTTGTTGCCAAATTTCCCAAATGCGTAGTCCAGAGCCAGATTTGTGCGTGTAGCCTTGTTGAAAAGAATACGCAGACCGCCGCCATAGCCCGGCTGAAATACCTGGAACATTTTGGTGCCGTGGTCATCATTGCCGGTTTGTAGATTTCCAAAAACCACGCCGCTGACGAACTTATTGGCCAGGATGGGAAAACGCAATTCCGCTTCCGTGTCATTGAACTTGGTGCCTTTAAAGTACTGCGACGTATATCCCCTGCCACTTCGAAAAGTTCCATCCCTGGCCGTTCCGGGCAGTTCAAGAAAGGGTATCGACCCGCCAAGAAGGTAAGAGCCCCAGTTCCACAGCGCTAGGACAGTCTCCGGACTGGCAGTCGATAAGCTAAAGTATTTCCTGAAGTCGGAGGTCACCTGCACCGAGTTCTTCGTGCTTCCTATCCATGTCTGGTTGACCCGGATGCCGGCATCAAAGAAAATTCCCTTGTAGGCGCGGTTTGGATTGTCACGGGTGATGTACTCCACATTAAAGAGAAAGCCGTTCGCAGAATAATGATTCTGTGGAAACCCATTCCTGTTGTTGTAAACGCTGGAGGGCGTTGCATTCTCCACCGTATCCGACAGCTTGATCTGCCTCCTGATCTCAAAGGACAGGCCTGCTCCGACAAAAAGATCCTTTGCCACCCTCTTGTAGACCTTTTCCCTGATATTGTAATAATGGGAGTGGATCGGGTAGACTTTGTGTGTAGGATCAGCAAGGACAGAATCCGCGGCGGTCCCCCCCTTGAACTTGTTGCCGATACCAAAACCAAAATCAGGCGATACTGTCTTTGCAGCCACCAGGTTACCCTGGAAATTCCACTTGTTGCCAGGAGTAAAGAGGTTGTGATTAAAATAGAAATAAATGATCCCTTTGGTGGTGATAGAAGCGGATGTCGCCGCGACCGAAAAGAGCGTATTAGGATCATTGCCCAGCCTTTTGCCCGCTACAGCCTTGATTCCCAACTGTCCTCCGATGGTGGGGTTTGCGGCGATGTTTGGGACAACCGTGATCCCTGATTTATTATGCGAAGGATCGGGCTTTTTATGAGGATGAAGGATATTCCGGGTCAGATCGCCAAAATCATATTGCTTGCTGGTATTATCTGCCTGTTTTTGGGCTTTTAATGATTTGACACGTAAGGAATCAGCTTTCAGGGAATCAACTGGGGCCTGACTATACGCAACTCCATGTAAGACAATAAATAGTGATAAAAATAATAAACTTCGCCTAATGCTCATGAATTTAATTTGCTCTATCGAATTAAAAAAATATGCTATAAATCTCTGACCGTAAATAATACAAACCTTGTTCCTTATTGTTCCGGGGATGGAAATGTTTTTTCTGGGGTCGTAATTGACAGATAAAGGCGCAAAATTAAGATTCTGTAGATAATTGGGCTGAATTATACCCCAGATTGGGGAGGGAGGAGGACATCATATACAAAAATGACCCTTACAATTTGCTGACCGGAAGGGTAAAATAAAAGGAGGAACCCACCTCCTCATTTTCAGCCCAGATGGCGCCTCTGTGTTCGCGTACTATTCCGGAAGTAATATAGAGTCCCATACCAAATCCGCTGTATTTGTCCGTAACGGCCTCTTCGCGGAAATATTTATCAAAGATCCGGTAAATATTGTGTTTTGAGATGCCGATCCCCTGGTCCCGGACACAAATAGTGAGGTTGCCCGCATCGAAAGAGCAATTAATACTAATGCTTGTATCCGGGTCTGAATATTTGGCGGCATTGCTGACGAGATTGGTCAGAACCTGTTCGATGCGCAGGATATCTATAGTAACCATCACTTCCTCCGGGCAAGGCAGCCAGGAAAGCCGGTGTGAAGGGACCAGATGTTCCAGGATGGGCATCATCCCGGTCATATAGGTATTCCAGTCCAGTTCCTGCATATTATAGTCGAGCTTCCCGGATTCTATCTTGGAAATGTCGAGCAGCTGCACGATCAGCAGGTGAAGCTTGTGTACCTGGTGATCTATCTTCTCCAGGTAATGATGCACGTTCCCTGAAGCCTCGCCAGAACTGTCCCTCAAGGCCAGTTTGGTGAACGCTATGATTGAGGTCAACGGGGTCTTCAGCTCATGACTCGCGACGGAAATGAATTCGTTCTTTTTTTCATCCAGCAAACGACTGTGTTTTAGCTCCTCGTCCTTTTCCACCGCCTGCTGGTTCAAAAGAAGGTTGCGTACTTTCAGCTTTTCGTATGGAGTGGTCGGTTGGACGATGCGGAAGAATTCAGTTGCCTCGGTGACCTTGGCCGGAGTGATCTTCAAAGACCGGGGGATACCCATGCTTATGGAGATAGTAGCCGTCTCGTCATTTCTGTCAAAGGCGAATTCCGGTACCAGGAGCTGGGCATATTTCAGTCCTTCTTCCGAAGGCCGGATATCGATGCCAGGGGGAAAGTTGATACGGCCGATAAGAGAAAATTTGCCATTGGCTTTTTCTATGCCGATACTAAGCCAGCCGCTGTCCGTTTTATCGATGACTACCCGGCTGATCTCTGCTATAGCAGTTGCAATGGTTGCCTGCGTGGACAGGGTAAGGAAGAAGAATTGCGCCACACTGATCATACGCTTGTGCGCCACCACTATGTCCATTTCATTCTCCAGTGAAACCTGGGTGATCTCTGTCATGGTTAAACCGATTTACACACTAAAACGGAAGTATCATCTGTTCCCCGGCTAAATTCTTTGTAAAGAGCCGAAGCAATTATCATTCCATCGTGCTGCATAAGCATCGGGAACTTTGCGATATCCCATCTTGACTTAATGCCATCCGAACAGGCGATGAACTGCGGGTATTCTTCCTGTGACATCAGCTGTTCATTCATCGAGCCAGGGATATTATAACCGATAATGCCATTATAGGATACATGATTCCGGGTATTTGATGCACCCATCCATCGGGCAGCAATATTGCCTACACCCGTCGTTTTCCAGGTGCGGGTCTGGTTATTGTAAACAACCACGAGTCCGACGACGCCCCGGGTTTTCCGGATCTGGTTATGGATATAGCGGATCGTATCAGTGGGACTTTCTTCCGTGCATGCCCTGAACGCCTCACAGGCTTGCCTTACTGCCTCGTTCGCATCGGGACCATGACCAAGCCCATCGGCTATGAGTAGCCGGAAACCTGCCTCCATCTCTTCGAGACAAAAGCCATCCCCACTGACCAGCTCACCGTTTTTTGGAACATTGATGCCACGACATTCGAGCCTTCTTTTTTTAAAAGCGGGCTGGTCTTCTTTATACATCCTGACGACCAGGATAGTACCCCAGTCCCTTACCGAGTATACATCAAAAAGATCAGAAAGTCGTTTGATGCTGCCCAGGCCATGTCCAAGGGTAGTGGTAGAAGAGTAGCCATCCGACATGACCCGGCCGATATCCGGTATTCCCGGTCCCTGGTCAAGGCTGATGATCTCGATATATACACCCCCTGGATCGTTGCCAATGCCAACCAGCAGCTCTCCACCTTTTGCATGTTTGCTCAGATTGGAGGTGATCTCGGAGACAATGATATCTACCTTACCGACTTTTACCTCGTCAAACCCCGCGGAAGATACAGCCGCATGGACATCCTTTTTGATCAATGAAAAGTAACTCCTGTCGTCTGCACGGAAGCTCTTGTAAAATGTATTAACCATTCACCCACTTTATAATTGTTACGACAGTTCCTTTATTTACTTCGCTGGTTATAGTAAAGTCATTGACCAGTCTTTTTGCGCCGGGCAATCCAAGGCCCAGGCTTTTTCCTGTCGAATACCCGTCTTTCATGGCAAGCGGGATGTCACGGATGCCGGGGCCGGAATCTTTAAAGACCAGTCGGATCCCATTTTCCCTTCCCTTGGAAACAACCTCTATTGTGATATCCCCGCCTTCCGCATACCGCAGCATATTCCTGACCAGCTCGCTGGCAGCGGTGATAAGCTTGGTTTGGTTGACCAGTCCCATCTTGATCTTCTGGGCAAATTCTTTCACACGATTGCGGAACAGGATAACATCCTGCTCTTTATTAATAACCACGAGATCTTTAGACAGAGATAGTATCATCTTCTTCGTCGGTTATTTCCTCTTCTTCGTCGAGGTTGATTTTTGAACGTAAGAGAGCCATTCCTTTTTCTACATCCAGTGCAGTATGCACTCCTTTCAGAGGAAGCCCAAGCTCGACCAGGGTAATGGCCACTGCAGGCTGCATGCCCACTACCACCGTTTCGGCATCGAGGATCCTGGACATATTGGCAATATTGCCGATAATGCGCCCCATAAAGGAGTCGACGATGCTGACAGCCGAGATATCGATCAATACGCCCCTTGCGTCCGTATTGCTGACCATCTGGACCAGGTCGGCTTCCAGGTTCAATGCAAGCCGGTCGTAGAGGTCCACCTGGATAGTCACTAACAGGAATGGGCCCATTCTCAGGATTGGAATTTTGTCCATCGCTAAAAGAGATTTTTATACAGGTATCTATTGATTCAAATTATTGGCTGATGCAACTTTTTTAACCTGTAGGTTCAGATTATTAAAAGCATAACGCAAAGCGCTTGCCAACGTGGCTTTAGTGATAATTCCCGACAGATCGATACCAAGATGTACGATCGTCTGGGCAATCTCAGGCCGGATACCGCTGATAATGCATTCCGCACCCATCAGACGGGTCGCGCTGACGGTCTTGATCAGATGTTGAGCAACCAGTGAATCGACCGCTGGGACACCGGAAATATCCAGGATGGTGATGCTGCTTCCCGTGGAAACTATTTCGTTGAGCAGGCTTTCCATAATGATCTGGGTGCGCGAACTGTCCAGGGTCCCAATGATGGGCAGGGCGAGGATGCCTTCCCATAGACGAATGACCGGCGTAGAGATCTCGGCTATTTCATCGGTCTGACGAAGGATTACCTCTTCGCGGCCTCTTATAAAAGTTTCGAAGCTGTTGATGACAAAATGGTCGACCAAACGACCGATCTTGAGACTTTCTTCATATAATGCCTGGAAATTATCTTTGACCTCAGCCTGCAGCCAGGTCAGTATAGCTTCTTTAAGACTGACGACAAACACTCCGGTCTCGCGGGGGCTGAAGCCCTGACGTGCCCGGATCATAGCAATCCCTGACAGGATCTCGAGTACGGGATCGAAGGAGGCAGAGGCCGGATCGTTGAGATTTTCTGGTGTAAGGGTCTGCACCAGAATGTCGACCAGTTCCTCTGACTGAGCCCTCAGGTCTTCATTGCTGACGAGGTCTTCCCTTAGTCCTTCACTGGCGAGCTGATTCTGCATCCAGCTTTCGAACAAAGGCTTCTTTTTAGATCTTAAGATCTTTGTAATGTCAAGTGCCATAATAGTTGTAGTTGCTTATTGTTTGACTAAAATGGCCTTTAATTGGAGGATTTGTATAAAAATAGGGTATTTAGATCAGAACGGTCGAATTTCCCAGCCAATGCATCCACTTCTTATGTATATTTGGGAAGGGAAATAATCCTGACAGCATGACCTACTCCACTGAATTATTAAAAGGGACGCTAAAGACAATTATACTGAAGCTATTGGCAGATAATAAAAAAATGTATGGTTATGAGATCACGCAAAAGGTAAAAGAGCTGACCGCGGATAAGATCCAGATCACCGAAGGAGCATTGTACCCTACTCTTCATGCCCTCGAAGCAGAAGGATTTGTAACCACCGAAACGGAGTTCATCGGCAAACGGGTGCGGAAGTATTATAGTTTAAGCCCGACCGGCAGAACGAAGGCAAAAGAAAAAGTAAAGGAGCTGGCCAGCTTTATCGAGACGATGGTCTCTCTTTTAGATATAAAAACCAAAATGGCCTGATGTATTCTATCAGCGACGAGCAGATCGATTTTATTCTCCATGATCTTGCTGCCAATGGCATCGGGACGGAGAGCCTTCAGCAGGACCTGCTCGATCATATCTGCATTATCATCGAGCAGGGTCTCGAAGAGGGCGGCGACTTCGACGGGTTTTATGCGGCTACGGTGAAAACTTTTTATAAGAAAGAGCTTCGGGAAATAGAAGAAGAGACCGGTTTCCTGTTAACCATAGGTCATCGGTTGGTACTGAGCCGGAATTTATTTTTTCTGCTATTATTTATCCTGATTGGCGGCCCCTTCGTGGCCTATCTCGCTTCCTCGGCATTTAGTTCCGGAACCACCGCCGGATGGAATATTCCTGAGGAGGTATGGAGGGGCACACTGGTCTTCTCTCTCTTTCCCATGCTGGTACTGCTGGTCCTGTTTCTGACACCGGATCGACTGGACCCGGTGATACCCTGGAGATCGAAAGTGCTGATAGGGATACACCCCTTTATACAAATCGTATCTGTTAGCGAATGAAGAAACTTATCCCATTTCTCTATTGTATCATCGTTTCCTGCACAAACTCCCCAAAACAGGAAGCTCCCGCGCAAAAAGAGAGTGAAAAAATAAGGGAGGGCGAAAAGATCATCCCGTATACCGTGGTCCGGTCCTTCCCGCATGACACTACCTCTTTTACAGAAGGGCTGTTGGTACACGACGGAAAGTTGTTTGAAAGCACCGGCCATACCAATTCCTATCCCTTTTCAAGATCTTTATTTGGGATAGTCGACCCAAACACCGGAAAGATCGATGTCAAGGCAGAGATCGACAGGAACAGGTATTTTGGAGAAGGCATTACCTTTCTAAGAAATAAGGTATATCAGCTGACCGATACGACCAGGATCGGTTTTATCTTCGATGCCAGGACCTATAAGCCACTGGGTGAGTTTCACTATGCCGGAGATGGCTGGGCACTTACCAGTAATGGCACTTATCTGATCATGAGCAACGGCTCCGGCACCCTTTTATATCGGGACCCTGTAACTTTCGATCCGGTGAAAAAGCTGATGGTCACTGCGGATGACGTACCCGTAGATAGTCTGAATGAGCTGGAACTGATCCATGGATATATTTACGCCAATAAGTGGCTGACAAATTACATTCTAAAGATCGATACGGCCACTGGCCGGGTGGTTGGCAAGCTGGATCTGTCAACGCTCAGCGAAGATGCGGCTTTGAGATATCCGGGATCTGCCGAGATGAATGGCATCGCCTATGATTCGGTGCAGAATAAGATCTATGTGACCGGTAAATTATGGCCAACCATCTACGAGATAAAATTCGACCATTGACCGCTTAGAATTGTGGACAATACCCTCCCGCTGAACTTATAAAGTCAATGAGTCTGCGATAGATCGGGTTGTTGGATAGGATAGCGGGATTACCCGTTATAAACAATTGTTTCCTGGCTCTCGTAAGTGCGACATTCAGCTTTCTGTCTATCAGAACGCCCTCGTCTTCCATATTTCGGGCAAGAAAGTTCAGTTGATGGATATAGTTTACGCTGAAAGAGTAGATGATGATATCCCGCTGCGAGCCCTGGAAACGTTCTACCGTGTCGATCATAATTTTATCCGGGACATCGGTGTTCAGCTTGTGCAACTCCCGCCTGATCAACGCGATCTGGCTCCGATAGGAGGCAATGATCCCAATGCTCCCACCCGGGTCAAACGACAGCCCATTCTTTTGATATAAGGCATAGATGTTTTCGACCAGCTTTACTACCGCCACCGCCTCATGTGAGTTGGTTTTATTATTATCGGACTCGCTTTTCCGGGAGGGAATAAATACAACCCGTTTTGTGGCAATCAGCTTTTGCAGCGGATTCTCCGCATCATACGAGTCGAATTCAAGTCGGGCCAGCTGATGATCGCGTTGCGCCGACTCCAGCCGGCCTTCATAAAATTGCGTGTTGGGGAATTCAGCCACTTCCGGATGCATACGTCCCTGTTTGTATAACATCCCCCAGGCGGGCGAGCTTCTATCAGTCTTATGCAGGTTATAGAGACGTTCGAATAATGAGTTTCTACGGTCGAGCAGGCCAAGAGCATTCAGGGTGGGGGAATCTGTAGCTGAGTCCTGTTCTTTTTGCAGAACTACCGCAGGAAGTTGTTTGTTGTCACCAATAAGGATAAATTTCGAAATGGCATTCCTTCCCTCCGGATCTTTCGCAGATAGAACGCCCAGGAGATGCGGTTCCAATATCTGGGAGGCTTCATCGATGATCGCTACCTGGAAATGTTTGAGCCTGAAGAGTTCCATTTTCCCGGATATGGATGATACAGTTCCGACAAAAATGCGATAGCTCTTGATCTTGAGGCGAACGTCCGCGCGTGTCCGGCAATCGGCGATGAGACAGTCCAATAGTCTGCCTTTGTGCTTTTCATCACAGGAAAGCGTATTCCCGATCCGTACATACGATAGCTGATTGTCTATGCTATCCAGCGCATCGCAAATTTCGTCCACTGCCCTGTTGGTATAGGAAAGCAGAAGTATATTGTTTTCCGGCCCGGAATAGAATTCATCGACCATTGCTTTCAGCGCTTTGGACGTTTTGCCCGTGCCCGGCGGCCCGATCAGTAAAAAATAGTCCTTAGCCTGTTTGGCTTTCAGAACGATCTCATCTATCTCTTTATCGCCATATGTCCTTGCAAGTCTTATGGTGCCGTCGAACCGCAGGGCCCGCTGGCTTAACAAAAGATCCTTCCTGTCAGCGCTTGCCTGTAAAAAAAGAAATAACCCCTTGAACATCCAGTTGTAGGAAGAATCCAGGAAATCGGGCTCTATGGCGAATGTGCTCAGGCCGGAAAATATGTTCCGGTTACGTTGTTTGAAGCGCAGCCGGACCGTGACTTCCTGCTGACCGATCTGTTCTATCGCGCCCTTGAAGATCTGCTTATTGGTGACTGTGTCCGACTCGCTGTTCCTTTCATATAAATTCACAACCTCTCCTTTTCTGAAATTGGGTAAAGCGGCGTTTTCAGACTGATCCGGTATAGAAAAAATTATTTTGGGGGCTGCCTCATCCGCTTTGTTCCCCCCCGGCTTGATTTTCAGATCCGTCAGGATCTCCCCTGCCTCCAGCTTATCATTGAGGTCATTCTGCCATAAGCCGGCGACGCCCCTGTTGCCCGGGCTGTCCTTATCCCCATCCCCTATCTTGGAGATAAACAGCTCCCTCGTCAAAAAGGTGTAAAAGGAATGGAAGTATTCCCGCTCGAGCAATGAGCTATGGACAAAGACGTCTGAGAACTTCTTGATATCCGGGATCACATAATTCTCCAGGAATGAAGAGTTCACCCTTTCAAGAATCAGTTTCGCCGGTACTATTTGCCGGAATACCGTTTCAGCGTTGGAGCCATTGATCCCTTTACCAATAAAATGCTCTATAAGCACGATCTCGTTGCGTTTGTTTATTATCTGCTTCAGCCTTGACAGAGCAGGCTTTTCAAATCTTAAATTATGGGTCGATGGTTTGGAGTATAATACGTATACATTCAGGTTCTCCTTGTGCCTGTCACCTTCGTGAAGATTGTAGAGGACAGCCAGGTAGTAAAGGAATAGCTGGGTGCCATGGTTCTTCCCTATCCGGGTAGGGTCGGTTTGGGGATAGGGGGGCTTCCCTGATTTCAGCTCGATGATATTATAGTAATCGTTCTCGGGCTGATATTGAAAAAAGTCAAGCCGGCCCTGTATGCCGAAGTACTCACAAAAGAAAGAAGGTTCGACGGTCGCCTTGTCTTTGTTTATCCTGAAAGTGTTCTCGCTAAAGGTATGCTGGACCGTATTCCTGATATTCAGGTACTGCCTTTCCGTTTCCTCCCGGTATTTCTCCTCATCAAAGTCAATGCAGGTGGAGTACTCGAAAGGAAAGGACCTGAAGGCATTGCTCCTTATTATGTCGGCATCGATAGGTTTCGCCTCCTGATTGAAGATCTGTTCATCCAGGCACATATTGGCAAAGTCGCCGATCCGGAAATGCATTTTATTCTCCGGCAGTGTAAGCCGTGAAATAGTATAGTTCAGCTGATGGTCCCCATGTTCTTTATAACATTCTGCCAGGTTGCTGATGTCGATGAGATAGTCCGGCTCCAGAACCACAAATTCGGCATAAAAGGCGCCTTCCGACTCTGTGACATCGATCAGGTTAACCGATGCGCCAGCCCAGATATGCTTAAATGTCGATCCGAATTCCCGGTTGCCATAGTAGCCCTGAAAAATTTCGGCATCGACATTGGTCTTTACTTTATATAACTCATCATTTGCAAATTCTTCAAATTCACAAGACAGGGTATCGGCCGTGATGTCTCTGACAAAGGCCCTGATCCTTTTGAATTTTTTGCCGGTCAGTTTTTCCTTTGGGGCCAGCACATCGTTCTCAGGGAAGATCCGTAATAATTCGGGAGGGATAGCCGTGTCGTAAAAATAGCCGACAGTTTCGCTTATGACCTTCAGGTCCTGCAGATAGTCGGATGTCGACGGCTGCCATTGTCCATACTGTATTTTATTGGCATTGATCCGGAATGTATTCAGCTGGTAGGTTCTTCTTCGATCCAGCCCTTTCTTTTTACAGGCGTAGTTAAGCCGGGAGAAGAGGTTAGAGAACTGGACAGGTTCACCTGCAGTAATTTCTTTGCAGACCCTTTCCAGCAATCCGCGCAGCTTGGAGTATTTGCTATTCAGGCCGACGCGCTCCGAATGATATTCCATTATCTCATTAAAGAACTCAATGCCTGTAATATTCATAGGAACATTTGGATGCGAAATTATTCATTTTTAGTCTTAAATTAGATTTGAAATAGACAAAACAATATTCACTGTACATGAAACATGTATCCATACTGGTGCCCGATGGGGAGTGCAGCATAACCAATATCGAGGGGACCTATCAGATCCTGCTGCGGGTCAACGACTGGCTGGAGGAATCAGGACGTTCACCGCTGTTCACTGTTCAGCTGGTGGGACTTCGACGGGAGGTGAGGATGAAGAACGGATTGTTCAGCATAAACCCTGATGTGCTGATACAGGAAGTAGATCGGACCGACCTTATCCTCATTCCATCCGTGCATGGTGACAAACAGAAGATCCTCGCTGATAATGCTCCCATGCTTGACTGGATCGTCAAACAGTACCAGGGCGGTGCGGCCGTTGCTGCGATGTGTATCGGAGCCTTTGTCCTGGCGGGCACAGGACTATTGGACGGGAAAAGCTGTACCACGCATTGGGAGTTTACCGATGAGTTCCGCCAGTTGTTCCCCGCCGTGAAGCTGGTAGAGGATAAGATCATCACCGATGAAAATAATATCTATACGAGCGGAGGGGCTTATTCCTGGCTCAACCTGATTTTATACCTGGTTGAAAAATATGCAGGTAAAGAGATAGCCGTCACCTGTTCCAAGGGGTTTCAGATCGATTTTCAGCGCGACAGCCAATCCCCGTTTATCATCTTCAGCGGGCAGAAGGGACACGAGGACCAGGCTATCCGAAAAGCTCAGGACTTTATAGAAAAGAACGTCCACTCCAGAATTATGGTGGATGAGCTGGCCTCGATGTTAGCCCTGGGCCGCAGGAACTTCGAGCGCCGATTCAAAAAGGCGACGGGTAATTCCATCATGGAGTATATACAGCGGGTGAAAATGGAGGCAGTAAAGAAAAGCCTGGAAACATCCAGGCTGGGAGTGAATGAGGCAATGGATAAGGTAGGTTATTCGGACCCGAAGGCCTTCCGGGTAATCTTTAAAAAAGTGACGGGGCTTTCGCCGCTGCAGTACCGGAACCGGTATAACCGGGAGTTTGTCTGATAGCGTAGCCATGGGCGATGATGAAAGCTATACCGCTGAAGCCCAATGCCTCAAATACGCTTGTCAATTCATTGCCATTATCCGTTGGAGGCGCAATAGCAGCCCGGGGAATATGGAGGAAAATGAACCAAAGGAAGATCATCGTCCCGAGTAGAATACCAACCAGTTTCAGCCTGATCCGTAAGATGATGGCCAGGCCAGCTCCAATGAGGGCCATAGCGGCAAAGTAAGTCCAGAAAAGATGTGCGGGTATCCAGCCGGGGACCAGTGCGACCACAAAGTCAGGGTACAGAAAGTGGTCTATACCAAAGACGATCATGGTGATGGAAAAGAAAAGGCCGCCCAACGGGATAAACAATTCCAGTAGCCTGATAAGTCCGGTCTTTCTCTGGGCTGCGGACTGGTTATCGGGAAAAGAGCCCGCCACAGCAAAAGCCCCGCCGGCAAATGCCAGTTCCTTGAATGCATTTCCCCAGACGCCAATATGTTTGCTGGCCTGATCCACGATCAGCTCGTAAGGGATATGGCTAAATAACAATAAAATAAGAAAGAAAGTACCCAGGATCAGCATTATAGTCCGGGCTTTTTTCTCCAATAGGATCGCAACAGCAGCTCCGATCAGGGCCGTACTGAAAAGATATGCCAGGATGGTTTCGCCCGGAATACGGCCCGGCCATGGTGGAATAAAGACTGGTCTGAAGTCTGCATAATAATATTGCTGACCCGCAAGACCGATAAGGCAGATCGCGAAAAACCAGCGTCCGGCTTTAACCAGGTTCCACATGGAGAATGATTTTGGTGCGCTTTAAAGCTCGGAAACAAAATCAAAAAAAGCCATTCTCCTGTGATTCAAGTTCGTACAAGTTGGTACAAAGGGGGCCAATTAGAATTATTCGTATTTTTAAGGTATGAAAGCAATTTGGAACGAGGTTGTCATTGCTGAAAGCACCGACACCATTGTCATAGAGAACAATCACTATTTTCCCGCTGATTCGGTAAAAAAAGAGTTTCTGAAGCCCTCCGATAAAAACACGGTATGCCCCTGGAAAGGCCAGGCCTCATACTACAGTATCGAGGTTGATGGCAAATTGAACAAAGATGCAGCCTGGTTTTATCCGGCGCCGAAAGAAGCAGCCAATAATATCAAAGACCATGTAGCCTTTTGGAAAGGCGTGACCGTGATCGCGTAATCGCATTAAAGTGCCCGGTTACCTGCCTTAATAGAGGGCAGCCTGGGCAGTTATCCGGAAAAGTATAAGGGATCGGCAGATACGTATAAATCGGGCTCGACAAGTTGCCAGGGAATTCAGAGATCGTTAAGCTGCGCCTGCAACCTTTTCCGGGTCTTTGCCGGTTCCCTGACCGTTGCCCGCATAGCCAAACAGACAGCGGTCCTTGATCATGGCAGCTACTTCGGCCGGGACATATTCTTCCCAACCGGGCGCCCCTTGTCTTATCAGCTGCAATACCTTATCTGTCTGGACATTCAGATTATTCTCGTTGTAATGCCGGATGTCCTCTATCTTGTCATTGGCGATCAGGTAACGGTACAGGTCAATAAGGTGGGGTGGCAGGTTGAACCGAAGACAATTGTAGATCACCCCGTCGCGTAGTGTAGGGTAGATAAACAATTTTACTTTTCGGCTGAACAAAGTCGCGAATGATTCCAAAATCCCACCCGGAAGGTCCCCATAATGTTCTTCGGAGAAGATATATTCCAGGTTGGGATAACCAAGGACCACACCCAGCTTCAATTTCGTGATCTTTGACAGATAGGCTACCAGTTTATAATATTCATGAAAGTTAGAGATCAACACCGTTTGCCCGAGCGAGCAAAGGATATCGACCCGGTCGAGAAAGTCTTTTTCATCGATCTCCGCGGTCTGGTCGGCATTCCTTTCTTTTAATGACTGTAAGGTAAGCTCTGTAATAACGGCGATATTCGTCTTGTCGACATCAGGCTCCTGCGAGAACTGCTTGACGCCTGTATGCAGCATATCCAAATGCACATTGATGATGGGACGAAAACGCCCCCGCACGACGACGATATGCTTTTTGTACAAAGCCTCCGAAGGCTGCAGGTTCTTACCGTCGGGTCCAAAGACAGCTACATCCGAGAAACCATATTTTACCAGGTGTAAACTCATGAGCCGGTTGTCGACCTTTGTAAATCCCGGTCCTTCAAAACGGATCATGTCTATCTGGATCCGGTCTTTTGACAGATTGTCCATCAGCGAGAGCAGGAATACAGGCGGGATCTCATGATAATAAAAACAGGCATAGAGGAGATTTACGCCTAAGATCCCTACGGCTTGCTGCTGCAGGTTATTGTCATTATCCAGCAATTTGACATGAAGCACGACATCATTGAATTCTCCGTTCGGTTCCAGCTGAAACCGAACCCCCATCCAGCCATGTCCATCGTTTGTCTTGTGATAGTTCAGCGCAGAGATCGTATCGGAAAAAGCAAAGAATGTTGTCGTTTTGCCCCGTTGTACAGCGAGACGTTCGATCAGCAGTCCGTA
>Ga0310811_10005126_pt1 | contig 16523 bp, 12 predicted proteins | sample YCmetagenome_FD_207642 | JGI IMG/M metagenome (GOLD analysis project Ga0310811, IMG submission 207642) | Soil microbial communities from experimental microcosm in Duke University, North Carolina, United States - YC | ecosystem: Engineered > Artificial ecosystem > Soil microcosm > Unclassified ...
ATAGCAGCCGAGCATCGCCGCCGGTTCGTCCGCGAGCGGGCCGACGACCGCGATCTCGCGCACGTCCCCCGCCTGCGAGAGCGGGAGCAGGCCGGACTTGTTGTCCAGCAGGATGATCGAGGCCTCGCCCAGCCGGCGCGCGAGCGCGCGGTTCTCCGGCGGGTCGAGATCGATGCTTCCGGGCTTGACCTCCGGCAGGTCTACCGGGGTCTCGGTAGCGGACTCGGACGGCGACAACGACGCGGTCCCGGCCGCCACCTCGACCACCGCGCCGCGCAGGGCCTCTGGGATCGGCGACCAGTCCGGGTCGAGCAGTCCGAGTTCGCACTTCTGCATCAGCACTCTCCACAGCGCGCGGTCCACGAACTCCTCCGCGACCTCGCCCCGTTCCACCGCCGCTATCAATAGCTTGCCGTAGGCGTGCACGGTGGGCAGCTCGACGTCCACGCCGGCGCTCAACGCCTGGCAGGCCGCGTCCGCGTCGTCCTCGGCCACGCCGTGCGCCGTGTGCAGGAAGCCGATGGCGAAGTAGTCTGACACGACCGTGCCGGTGAAGTCCCAGCGGTCCCGCAGCAGACCTGTGAGAAGACCGGCGTCGGCCGCGGTGGGCACGCCGTCGATCTCGGTGTAGGACTGCATCACCGAGCGGGCGCCCGCAGCGCGCACGACGTACTCGAACGGCGGCAGGATGATGTCGGCGAACTCGCGCCCGCCGGCCCGCACCGGCGCGTGGTTGCGCGCGCCGACGGACGCCGCGTACCCGGCGAAGTGCTTGAGCGTGGCGACGACGCCGGCGGACTGCACGCCGCGCACGTACGCCGCGCCGACCGAGCCCACGAGGCAAGGGTCTTCGCCGATGGTCTCCTCCACCCGTCCCCAGCGCGGGTCGCGCACCACGTCGAGGACGGGGGCCAGGCCCTGGTGGATGCCGACGGAGCGCAGGTCCCGGCCGATCCGGGTGCCCATCTCGCCGACCAGCGCCGGGTCGAAGCAGGCGCCCCAGGCCAGCGGCACCGGGTAGACGGTGGCCTGCCAGGCGGCGAACCCGGCCAGGCACTCCTCGTGCGCGACGGCCGGGATGCCGAAGCGGCCGGCCGCCGCGATCGCCGCCTGGGTGCGGGCGAGCGAGAGCGCGCCGAGCGCCGGGTCCACCGGCGCGGTGCCGAACGGCCGGGTGAGCTGGCCGAGCCCGGACCCGACCAGCTCGTCCAGGTCGAGCTGTTCGGCGAGGTTCTCGTGCATGTGCGGGGCGACCTCGCCGCCCTCGGCGTCGGCGCCGACCCAGACGCCGTAGAGCTGGGCGCACTTCTCCGGCAGGGTCATCCGGGCGACCAGGTCGGCCACCCGCCGCCGGGCGGGCAGCGCGGGGTCGCGCCAGGGTGCGGCGGCGCGGCGCGGCGCGGGGGCGGCCGGGGCGGGGATCGGGGCGTCGCCGGAGCGTTCCGGGTCGTGCGCGGTCGTCATGGTGCCGCTGGGTCCTCTCGTTGCGCCGGGGGCGGCGGATTTCAGCACCGCGCACGGCGATAATTTCGATTGAGATCCCGAATGTTGCTGGAAAAGTAGCGAGGGTGTATTTCGGCGTCAAGGGGCGTGCCTCGACGGATTTCGCGCCCGCAGGCCGCGGCCCTGACCGGGGGCGAGATCACCGCGACCGGCAGACGCGCGCCCGCCGCACGGGCTACCATCCGTGCTGTGACCTCTTCTGTGACCCCGGCTCAGCCCGGCGCCCCGTCCGTCGACGGCGCGGTGACCGAGGCCGCGACCCTCGCCGACATCGCCCGTGCCGCCGGAGTATCGGCTCCGACTGTTTCGAAGGTGCTCAACGGGAGGGCCGACGTGGCCCCCGCGACCCGGGAACGGGTCGAGGAACTGCTGCGCCGCTACGGCTACCGCCGCCGCGGCGTGCAGGCCGCGCCGCTGCTCGACCTGGTGTTCCACGAGCTGGAGAGCGCGTGGGCGATGGAGGTGATCCGCGGCGCCGAGCAGGTCGCGCACGACGAGGGCCTGAGCCTGGTGCTCTCCCAGTCGGCCGGCCGGCACACCCCCGGGCAGTCCTGGCTGGACGGCGTGCTCGCGCGTCGGCCGACCGGCGTGCTGCTCGTGCTGTCCAAGCTGGACCCGGCGCAGCGCGAGCAGTTGGCCACCCGGGACATCCCGTTCGCGGTGATCGACCCGGCCGGCGACCTCGAGGCGGACGTGCCCGCGGTGGGCGCGACGAACTGGCAGGGCGGCCTGGCCGCCACCCGCCACCTGATCGAGCTCGGCCACCGGCGGATCGGCGTGGTGGCCGGCCCGGAGTCCATGCTGTGCAGCCGCGCCCGGGTGGACGGCTACCGGGCCGGGCTGGAGACGGCCGGGCTGCCCTTCGATCCCGCGCTGGTGCGCGCCGGCGACTTCCACCACGAGGCCGGCTACGGCTGCGGTCTCGAACTGCTGCGCCTGCCCGACCGGCCCACCGCGGTGTTCGCGGGCAACGACCTGCAGGCGCTCGGCCTGTACGAGGCGGCGCGCGAGCTGGGCCTGCGCATCCCGGACGACCTGAGCGTCATCGGTTTCGACGACCTGCCCGCGGCGCGCTGGGTGGGTCCGCCGCTGACCACGGTGCGCCAGCCGCTCGGCGAGATGGCGGCCGCGGCCGCCCGCATCGTGCTCGACCTGGCCCGCGGCCGCCGTCCCGCGGCCACCCGGATCGAGCTGGCCACCGAGCTGATCGTGCGCGCCAGCACCGCGGCGCCGCGCACGGCGTGACGGGACCCGGCCCGGGCTGAGCAGGTCTGGGCCGGGCGTGTGCAACGGGGGCGTAACAGGGGGCTGACGTCGGCGTGGGCGGAGACTGCGCCGGGCGACAGGGCGTGGGCGCGGCCGGTTGCGCACGCACGACCGTTGACGGAAGCGTGCGCGCGGCGTACGGTCCACTCCGCTGGCTCGAAAGCAATTACGAAACTTTCGAGGGCTTCTCGCGGCGACGCCCCGCCCACCGCCACGCACCTGAAAGTTTCCTCGCTCCACCTGCTGCTTCTTCGAGTTTTGTCATGCTTTGTAGGCATTGGCCTGCGCGCGCCCTAGCTTCCGGGAGCAAGGAAAGGAGGAGCAATGATGCTCATCGGCAAGACCGGGGCCAGAGCCGCGGGCGCGGCCACCGGCGTCGCGCTCGTGTGCTCGGCCGTCGTGGTCGGCGCGGCCCACGACGCGTACGCGGCGGACACGGCCACGATCAACGGCTCGACCACGTACCAGACCATCACCGGCTTCGGCGCCTTCGAGGCGTTCGGCGAGGCACAGACGGTGATGAACGCGTCGAGCCCGGTCCAGCAGCAGGTGCTGGCCGACCTCTACAGCCCCACCGCCGGCGCCGGCCTGACCATGCTGCGCAACGAGATCAGCGCCGACTCGGGCTCCAGCATCGAACCCGCCGCACCGTCCGGTCCCGGTGCCACCCCCTCGTATCTGCCGCTCTCCTCGATCGACCAAGACGCCGGCCAGCTCTGGTTCGCCCAGCAGATCAAGGCCGCCTACGGCGTGACCGACGTGTTCGCGGACGCCTGGAGCGCTCCGGCGTTCATGAAGACGAACAACTCCGCCGACAACGGCGGCGCGGTGTGCGGCCTGACCGGCGCCACCTGCAGCAGCGGCAACTGGGGGCAGGCGTACGCGAACTATCTCGAGCAGTATGCGAAGGACTACTCGGCCGCCGGGATCCCGCTGACAAGATCAGCACTCGGATTCGCTCAGTCACCGCGCAGCACTGCTCGGCATCGCTGAGCAGTCGCGCCGGCCGGCCGTCGCCCGCTCCTGGGGGCGGGCCGGCCGGGGCGACCAATCCCGACACGGCTACCTCAAGGAGCAGCCCCTATGGATCGACGACGATTCCTGGCCGTCGGCGCGAGCACGCTCGCCACCACCGCGCTCGTTCCGGCGACCGCCGAGGCGGCAGCCGGCACCGACACGGCGTCTGCGGACGCCGGAGCCGCCGGCGCCTCCCCCGCCACGGCCGCGTCCACCGGGGGCGGCACCGACGACGCGCTGCGCACCCTCGCCTCGCGGATCAACCTGCGCATCGGCACCGCCGTCATCCCCTTCGACCTCGACACCCCGGACTACGCGCAGGTCATGGCCGAGCAGTTCTCCGTGGTCACGCCCGGGAACGAGATGAAATGGGGCGTCGTCGAGCCCGAACAGGACGTGTTCGACTGGTCCGGCGCCGACCGGCTGGTCGCCTTCGCCGCACAGCACGGCCAGCTGGTGCGCGGCCACACGCTGCTGTGGCACAACCAGCTGCCGACCTGGCTCACCGACGGGGTGGCCGACGGCACGATCACCGGCGGGCAGCTCGCCGATCTGCTCAAGGCGCACATCTTCACCGAGGTGGGCCGCTTCCGCGGCCGGATCTGGCAGTGGGACGTGGCCAACGAATTCTTCCAGGACGCCAACCCCTCCGGCATCAACCCGAACGACTTCTGGATCTCGCACCTCGGCCCCGACATCATCCCGCAGGCCTTCCGCTGGGCCCACCAGGCCGATCCGCACGCGCTGCTGTTCTACAACGACTACAACATCGCGGGCGAGGACGGCACGAACGCGAAGAGCGACGCCGTCTACGCGTGGCTGAAGCAGATGCGCGGACAGGGCGTGCCGATCCACGGCGTCGGCAACCAGGGCCACCTCGACACCCAGTATGGATTCCCCACCCAGATGACGCAGGACCTGCAGCGCTATGCCGCGCTCGGCCTCAAGGTCGCGATCACCGAGGCGGACGTGCGCACCTTCGTCGACGGGCCGGACACCCAGGTGCCGACCGACCACCTGGCGACGTTCGCGCACCCGTACGAGTACTCGCAGATGCTCAAGGCCGCGCTCGCCGTGCCGGAGTGCATCTCCTTCACGGTGTGGGGCTTCGGCGACGCAGACTCCTGGGTGCCCGGCACGTTCAAGGGCGAGGGCTACGCGAACATCTACGACGTGAATCTGCAGCCCAAGGCAGCGTACTTCGACCTGCAGCGGGACCTGCAGCTCGCCGCGTCCGGCGCACCGCGCCGGGTGCACACCTGATCCGCGTTCCTGTTCGAGCCGCGTGCGCCGCACCGCACGCGGCCGCACCCAGCCGGCCGCCGCCGACCGCCGCCTCCCGCGCGGGTCGGCGGCGGCCGCTGCGTGTATAGCGACTCAGAGGACGTCGTCAACTCTAGGGTGGGAGGCGGCGTGCACGGCGCGCCGCACACGACGACGAGGAGCACGATCATGGTGGACATCTCCCCCGCGGCTTCGACGCTGACCGAGCTCGTCCGCGGTGTGCGCGACGAGCAGCTCGGCGCCCTGACACCGTGCGGCGGGCTGACGGCCGGTCAGCTGCTCGACCACATCGACAGTCTGAGCTTGGCGTTCGCGGCGGCCGGGCGCAAGCAGAAGCTGCCCGGCGGCGGCGCGGCGCCGGAGCCCGATGCCGCGCGGCTCGGCACGGACTGGCGCGACCGGCTGTCCACGCAGCTGGCCGAACTCGTCCGGGCCTGGGAATCGGCCGAGGCGTGGGACGGGACGACTGTGATCGGCGGCGGCGAGATGCCGGCCGGAGTCGCCGGGGCGGCCGCGGCGGACGAGCTGGTCGTGCACGGCTGGGACCTGGCCATGGCGACCGGACAGCGCTATCCCGGCGAGGATCCCGCGCTGCAGGAGGGGATCAGGACGGCCTACGAGTGGGCCGGCGGGGTGGCCGCGCAGCACCCTGACGGCACGCCCGGCCTGTTCGGCCCGGCGAATCCGGTGCCCGCGGACGCGCCGCTGATCGACCGGCTGCTCGGGGTCACCGGCCGCGACCCCGGCTGGCGCGGTCCGGCCGACTGACGAGGAGCTGCCGGACTGCTGACTGCAGCGGCGGCATCCGTAGCCGGTGCACGGCTACCCGCTGCCCCGTCCTCAGCCGCAGCCGCAGCCGCAGCCGCAGTAGCGTCCGCCGCCCCGCGGTCAGCAGTCCGGCAGCGGACGCCAGTCCGTGTCCCCCGCCGCCTCGTCGGCGACGCGTTCCAGGGCGTCGGCGACGACGGTGAGCTCGTCGCGGTCGAGCCGGTCGATCAGGTGCGTGCGCACGGCCGCGACGTGGCCGGGGGCGACCTCGGCGAGCTTGGCGCGGCCGGCGTCGGTGAGGCAGGCGAACACGCCGCGGACCTGTTCGCACGGGCGCCGGCGGACGAGGCCGGCCTGCTCCATCTGGCTGATCTGGTACGACAGGCCGCTCTTCGAGGTGAACAGCGCGTCGGCGAGCTCGTTCATGCGCACCTCGCAGTTCGGCGCGCCGGCGAGCCGCACGAGCACCTCGTACTGCACGTGGGAGAGCCCGGCCTGGTCCTTGAGCTGCTGTTCGACGCGCCGGCCGACGAGCGCGTCGGCGGCCAGGAAGGCCTGCCACAGCCGCATCTCCGTGGCGTCGAGCCAGCGCGGACGTGCCTCCTCGGGCCGGCGTGTCTGCTCGCCCCGGCCGGCCTCCCGCTGCTGCCGCGTCACGACCTCCATGCTAGCAGGTTGTTCAAATTTGAACTCGACGCTATGGTGGGCCGTAGCGTGTTCAAATTTGAACTGCGGCGCGAGAACGGAGCAGGTCATGAGGGAAGCTTCCGCCCCGCCCGAGGCCACCGTCCGCACCCGGGTGCGCGTGCCGTTGCGCTTCGGCGACGGGTTCGGCGCGGCGGCCGAGCTGATCACGTTCGACGGGCTGGTCGACGGGCGCGAGCACCTGGCCGTGCGGCTCGGCGCGGTGCCCGACGGCGAGGTTCCGCTGGTGCGGCTGCACTCGGAATGCCTGACCGGCGACGTGTTCGGCTCCGCCCGCTGCGACTGCGGGCCGCAGCTGCGCGAGGCGGTCGAGCGGATCGCCGAACGCGGCGGATACCTGCTCTACCTGCGGCAGGAGGGGCGTGGCATCGGCCTCTACAACAAGCTGGACGCGTACGCGCTGCAGGATCAGGGCCTGGACACCTACGAGGCCAACGCCGCGCTCGGGCTGCCCGAGGACGCACGCGACTACACCGCGGCGGCGCAGATGCTGGCGACGCTCGGCGCGTGCCACATCGAACTGCTGTCGAACAACCCTGACAAGGTGCGGCAGCTCGCCGGATTCGGGGTCGACGTGCAGCGGCGGATCAGCACCGGCGTGCACGCGACGGCGCACAACCTCAAGTACCTGTTCGCGAAGGTCGACCACACGCACCACAGCATCGACCTCGCCGGCCTGAGCGTTTGAGCGTCTGAGCGCCTTGACGTCCGAGCATTCGAATATTCGAGCGTCAGACCGAGCTAGAGCGCGTCCGAGCAGTTCGAGGATCGAGAGACGAGGAACGGAACGCGATGACGATGCAGGACGCGACCGGGACGGGCGCGGTCGGCACCCGGATGCCGACGCTGTTCATGAGCCACGGCGGGCCGACGCTCGGCGAGGACGCCGAGTGGACGGCGCAGCTCGCGCAGTGGGGCCGGGATCTGCCGCGGCCGAAGGCGATCCTGATGCTCTCCGCGCACTGGGAAGAGGCGCCGCTCGCCATCGGCGCCACTTGTGCGCGACCACTGATATACGACTTCTGGGGTTTCCCGGACGAGTACTACCGGCTGAAGTATCCGGCCCCGGGCGCGCCCGAACTCGCGGAGAAGGTGCGCAAGCTGTTGCGCGGTCCCGGCATGCCGGTGCAGGACCTGCCCGACCGCGGCCTGGACCACGGCGCGTACGTGCCGCTGCTGGAGATGTACCCGAAGGCCGACGTGCCGGTGCTGCAGGTCTCGCTGCCGACGCTCGATCCGCGGCAGCTGCTCGAGATCGGCCGCAAGCTCGCGCCGCTGCGCGACGAGGGCTACCTGATCGTCGGCTCCGGCTCGTTCACGCACAACCTGCGCGCGCTCAACCCGAGCGGCGTGGCGCCGATGCCGCTCGCCGAGTTCGACGCCTGGGGCAGGCAGGCGCTCGAGGCCGGCGACGTGGACGCCATCCTGGACTTCAAGAACAAGGGCCCCGCGGCCGTCTACGCGCACCCGCGCGAGGAGCACTTCGTGCCGCTCGCGGTCACCCTCGGCACGGCGCTGGACGATCTCGCCGCGCCGAAGCAGGTGATCGAGGGGACGTGGCTGGGGCTGTCCAAGCGCTCCGTCCAGTACGGCTGAGCCCCCGGCCCCGACGGATTCGGCTCATCGGGGCCGCGGGTCCGCTGTCAGGGCTTGCGGGCGACGATCCCGGCGATGCAGCGCGAGGCCGGGCTGAGGTTCTTCAGCAGCGGCCCGTCCGGCCACCACTCGGCGCAGGCGACCAGTCCGGGCGCGGTGATCGCGTTCGGCTTGACGATCTCCAGACCGTTCAGCATCGCCAGGATCTCCTGCCTGGTGCGGAATCGCCCGGCCCCCAACGGACCGCTGACGAGGATGTTCTCGATCCGCTTGGCGATCTCGGTCAGCTCGGGCTCCTCCGGGTCGAAGAAGTGGCTGAACACCACGTACGAGCCGGGGGCGAGCGCGTCGACGTACTCGCGCATCAGTGCCGGTCCGGTGTCCCCCTCGAGGTGGTGCAGGGTGCCCACGTGCAACAGCACGACCGGTTCGGAGAAGTCGAGGGAGCGCTGGACGAGCGGATGCTCGACGACCTTCTTCGGCTGGAAGATGTCGGCCTCGGCCATGTGGACGAACTCTTCGTCGGCGAGCAGCGCGCGGCCGTGCGCGAGCACCACCGGGTCGTTGTCCACGTAGACGACGCGCGACTCGGGGCGTGCGCGCTGGACGATCTGGTGGGTGTTCTCGGCGGTGGGCAGGCCGGAGCCGCAGTCGAGGTACTGCTCGATCTCGGTCTGCACGGCGAGGAAGCGGCAGGCGCGGTTGAGGAATCCGCGATTGCCGCGGGCGATGTCGGCCGCCTCCGGCACCACGTCGAGGATCTTCTTCATCACCGCGCGGTCGATCGCGTAGTTGTCCTTGCCGCCGAGGAAGCCGTCGTAGACCCGCGCGATGCTCGGCCGGGTCGGGTCGACGCCCACCGGGACCTGGCTGGGCGAGATCTCGGGCGCGACCTCGGGCATGATCCACCTCGCAGAATCCTGATGATGTCGGTTTTCGTACGGTCAGACTAGTGCGTGGATGTCGCGCGACACGCACAGGCGTATGTCGGACGCTCGGCGTGTTCGAAGATTTCTGCAGGATTCGCAGGTTCGCGGTCAGGACGACGCCTGCGGGCGGGAGCCCGGCGTCCGCGCGCGTTCGAGCAGCAGCGTCCGCTCGGCGCCGTTGCCGGCCAGTTCGGCCGCACGCAGGTACTCGGCGCGTGCTTCGTCCGCCCGGCCGAGGCGGGCGAGCAGGTCGGCACGGACCGCCGGGAGCAGGTGGTAGTGCGGCAGCGCGTCGGTGGCCACGAGCCGGTCGACGAGGGCGAGTCCGGCAGACGGCCCGTCCGCGCGGGAGACCGCTACCGCCCTGTTGAGCTCCACCACCGGCGTCGGCAGCTGCGCGGCCAGGGCGTCGTAGAGCCGTGCGATGATCCGCCAGTCCGTCTCGTCAACGGTCAGCGCCCTCGCATGCGCCGCCGCGATCGCCGCCTGCAGCGCGTACGGCCCGGGAGACCGCTCGCCCTCCGACGCGGCTTCCTTGCGTGCTTGGTCAGACCGGGCGAGCGCGGCGAATCCGCGCAGGATGAACATCCGGTTCCAGCGGCCGCGGTCCTGGTCGCCGAGCAGCACGGCGGTGCCGTCGGCGGCGGTGCGCGCGCCGAGCCTCGAGGACTGCAACTCGAGCAGCGCGACGAGCCCGTGCACCTCCGGCTCATCCGGCATCAGCCCGGCCAGCACGCGGGCGAGCCGCACCGCGTCCTCGCACAGCGCGGGACGCACCCACGCTTCGCCCGCGGTGGCCGTATACCCCTCGTTGAAGATCAGATAAATGACCTCGAGGACGGAGGCGAGCCGCCCCGCGAGTTCCTGCTTCTCCGGCAGTTCGAAGGGCACCTCGCGCTCCGCGAGCGTCCGCTTGGCCCGCACGATCCGCTGCGCGATCGTCGCCTCCGGTACCAGGCAGGCGCGGGCGATCTCGGCGGTGGTGAGCCCTCCGAGCAGACGCAGCGTCAGGGCGGTGCGCGCCTGCGGCGTGAGAACCGGGTGGCAGGCGATGAAGACCAGACGCAGCAGGTCGTCCTCGATGTCCGGTGCGTCGGCAGCCTGCCCGGGGTCGCCGAGCGTCGTCTGCTCGGCGGTCTCCAAGTCTCGCGCCACCTGTTCGAGTTTGCGCGCGTAGTTCTGATCACGGCGGATCAGGTCGACCGCGCGGCGCTTGCCGACAGTCATCAGCCAGGCGCCGGGATTGCGCGGCACGCCTTCGTCCGGCCACTGCTCGAGCGCCGCGACGAGGGCGTCCTGCGCGAGATCCTCGGCCAGGCCCAGATCACCCACCAAACGGGTCAGCCCGGCCACCAGCCGCGGCGCCTCGATCCGCCAGACCGCCTCGACCGCCCGCCGGGCCCGCTCGTCCGCTTCGTCCACGCCCCCATCTCAGCAGCCCGGGCGGTGCCCCCGCAAAACCGGCTCCGCCCGGGCATACCGGATGCTTGCGGTCAGGACGCCTCCATCACCGGCCGCACCTCGATGTCGATGGTCCACTCGTCGCCGTGCACGTCCAGGAAGCGCCGCGTCCACTCGACGGCCTCCTCGCGCGAGCCCACCTGCAGCAGCGCGTAGCCGCCGACGACCTCCTTGGCCTCGGTGAACGGCCCGTCGTGCACGGTGGTCTTGCCGCCGGACAGCCGTACCGTGCTGGACTGCTCGATCGGCCCGAGACCGCCGGTGTCGAGCAGTACCCCCGCCTTCGTCATCTCGGACAGCAGTTCCCCCATCGCCGTCATGAGTTCCTCGCTCGGGCCCGAAGGGCTGTTCGCGAAGTCCGGCTTCATCAACATCAAGTACCGCATGGCGAATCCTTCCTCGTCACAGGCGCGGTCGCGCCCTTTCGCCCAAGCGTCGAGCGGGTGCCGCCGTTCTCGACACTACTGAGGGAAATTCATTCCGCGCCCCTGCGACGCACCGGCGTTCCGCCGCTCCGGGAAACCGCAGCACTCTTTCCGGTCACCGGGCGGCCATGTGCCCATCACCGAGGGTTGGCCGAGGACCGCTAACTTCCGCGAGTGGCCATTTCGGATCTGCGCCGACGGATCCTCGCGGGCGCGCTGCTGATAGCGGCGGTGTTCACGGTGATCCAGGCGGTCGACTATCGGCAGGACGTGCCGTCCAACGACACGTACCAATATGCCAAGCAGACCCTGCGCATCCTCGGCGAGAGTCCGCAGCAGTCGGTCCACGACGCCGTCGTGATGTACTGCCAGGACAGCGGCAACGCCGCGGCCAGCGCCGACACGCTCAACCATGCGGCGAGCAGCGGCAGCAGCTCGTACGCCTCGGCCTACAACGCGTGCCTGCAGACCTACCGCGACGGCCTCACGCCGAGTTCGCCGCGCTACCTGGCGATCTTCACCTCGCGACCGGGATATCCGCTGCTGGCCGCGCCGATCGCGGCCGTGTTCGGGCTGCGCTTCGGGCTGTGGGCGGCGGCGATGCTGTGCACGCTGCTGGCGAGCCTGCTGGTGATCGTGCTGCTGCGCGCGGCCGGTTGCAGCGTGCGGATCGCGCTCGCCGGGCAGGCGCTGTATCTGGCCGCGCCGACCGGCTACTGGGGCAGCCGCATGCTCACGGACGGGCCCTCGCTCGCCACCACGATGCTGGCCCTGGTCGGTGCCTGGTGGCTGGTGCAGCACCGGACGAAGGCAGGGCTCTGGCTGCTCGGCGCCGGCTTCGTCACCGGTTTCGCGGTGCGCTACTCGAGCGAGCAGGTGGTCGCGCTGCTGATCGCGCTGGCCGCGCTCGTCGCGCTCAAGTGGATGCCGGGCGCGCGCCACCGGGACATGAAACTGCTGGCCGCCGCCTCGGGCATCGGCTTGGTGGTCTCGGAGCTCGCGAGCACCCTGCTGGGCTGGCCGGGCGTCTCCGACTCGCTGCAGGACACGTTCACCAAACACTTCATCCGGCCTGACGTCTCCGACCCGGTGGCGCGGCTGGTCCGGCTGGATCTGCACTACTGGGGTTACTTCCCCGTCTCGGAGCCGACCGCGCTGCTGACGGCCGCCGGGCTGGTGGCGCTCGCGGTGCTGCTGATCAGGCGGAACCCGGTCTACGGCATCCTGGTGGTCGCGATGGCGCTGACCGGTGTCGCCGCGGTGGTGGCGCACCCGGTCGCCTCGCAGTCCGACCGGCTGATGGCCCCGGTCTGGCTGCTGCTCGCGCTCAGCCTGCCCCTGCTCGCGGCGCGGCGGCCGTCGGCACGGCCCGCCGGACCCGAGCCCACGCCGGAACCCGGCGAGCCCACGACCGAGCCGCGACCGGCGATGGCGATGCAGCATAAAGGACTTGAGACTCCCATGGACGTATTGATGCTCGTCATGTCGGACGTCGCGCACGACGCCCGAGTGCTGCGGGAGGCCACCGCGCTGGCCGCGCAGGGGCACGCCATCCACATCGTCGGCAAGGACGTGCCGGAGGGCTGGACCCCGCCGCCCGGCGTCACCGTCGAGTCGGTCTCCGGCGGCAGCGGCCTGAAGTCCTCCGGCGCGGCGACGGTCTCCCGTGCCGGGCTGGCCGGGCGGGCCCGCAGCGCCGGCCGCTGGGCGCTGTTGCCGCGTCACCGCCAGCGGGTGTGGGGCACCTGGTGCGCGCGCGCCCGCACCGCCGTGGGCGACCGGCGTTTCGACGTCGTGCACGCGCACGATTTCAACGTGCTGCGACTCGCCGACGAGCTGGCCCGCGGCGCGGGCTCCCGGCTGGTGTACGACGCGCACGAGTTCTGGTCCGGCCGGGAGCGGCACGGGCGGCCGACCCCGGCCGAGCGCGCCCGCGAGCGGCGGATCGAGCAGGAGATCATCCGCCGCGCCGACGCGGTGCTCACGGTCAGCGACGGCATCGCCGAGCGGCTCGGCCGCTGGCGCGGCGGGCCGGTGACCGTGGTGCGCAACACCTTCCCGCTCGACGCCGCGCCGTACCCGGGCCCCGGCATGCTGCCGGCCAGGCCGCGCGGAGCGGTCTACGCCGGCCGGATCGGCGCGGCCCGCGACATCGAGACGCTGCTGGACGCGACCGCCGCGCTGCGCCTCGACACGGTGCTGATGGGCAAGGCGGACCGCGAGTTCCTGCCGTCGCTGCGCTTCTCCGACGCCTCGGTGAAGATCGAGCCGGCCCGGCCTGTGGACGAGGTGGACGAGGTGCTGCGCGACGTCGGCATATCCGTCGTCACGCTCACCGACACGTGCGAGAACCACCGGCTCGCGTTGCCGAACAAGGTCTTCCACGCCGTGCGCGCCGGGGTGCCGGTCGTCGCGGCCGACCTGCCGGAGCTGCGCCGCCTGGTCACCTCGTACGGGATCGGAGCGCTCTACCGTCCTGGCGACGCGGATTCGATGCGCGCCGCGCTGGAGAGCGTCGCCACCGACTACGCGGGCCTGTGCGAGCGGGTGGCGCGGGCGCGCGACGAGCTGAACTGGGACCGGGACTCGGAAGAACTGGTCAAGGTCTACGCGGCGCTGGCGGCCGCCCGGTGACCGGGGTCCCCCGCGTTCCCCGCGTCGCGATGCTCGTCGCCAACGGCGTCGTCGGCGACTCCCGGGTGCAGAAGGTCGCCTGGTCGATGGCGGCCAAGGGCTGGGAGGTCACGCTCGTCGGCCGCTCCCCCGGCGACACGGTCGTCCACTACGGGCTCGGCGGCGCGCGCGTGATCCTGGTGCCGGTGCCCAAAACCGTCTCAGGGTACGAACGCACCCGGCTGCGCGGCGGCCGGGACGCCGCCGACCTGCGGCCCAACTACCGGCACGCGCGTGCCCTGCTCGCCTCCCGGGACGCCGCGCCCGCAGGCCGCGCCCGCTCCCGCACGTCCGCGGCCACCCGCCGCTGGCTGGTCGAGCATCCGGCCGTCGACGACGCGCTGGCCGCCTCCGCGCGCGGGCCGGTCGGCGGCTCGCTGCACAAACTGGTCGGCGGTTCGCTCGGCCTGACCGACCGCTACGGCGGCTGGCGCTGGTTCAACCCGTGGTTCGCCGACCTCGAACTCGCCTTCGCCCCGGTGGTCAACGAGATCGACCCCGACCTGATCCACGCGCACGATTTCCACATGGTCGGCATGGGCGCGCGGCTGGCCGCGGAACTGAGCACGCCGGAACGCAGGGTGCGCTGGATCTACGACGCGCACGAATACCTGCGCGGCATCGAGGTGCCGAAGAACTCTGACGTCAGGGCCCGCATGCGGCGGCGGATGCTGGTGGGCGTGGAGCGGGAGTACATCGGCCTCGCGGACGGGGTCGTCACGGTGTCCGAGGGCATCGCGACCAAGCTCGCCGAGGACCATCAGCTGCGGCGGCGTCCGCACGTGATCCTCAACGCCCCCGTCATCGCCGCCGGCAACGCCTCAGACAGCACCGGCAGTGCCGCCGGCAGCGCCCACACCACGGCGACGGCCTCGACGCGCCGGTCGCTGCGCGCCGACTGCGCCCTCGCCGACGACGTCCCGCTCCTTCTCTACAGCGGCGGGATGTCGCCGCGCCGCGGTGTGGCCACCGCGATCGACGCGCTGGCGCACCTTCCCGAAGCCCACCTCGCCCTGATCGCTCGCGAGGACGATCCCGACATCCCGGCGCTGCGCAACCGCGCCCATGCCGGCGGCGTGGCAGACCGCTTACACGTGCTGCCCTACGTTCCAGTCGACGAGGTCGTGCCGTACATCAGCAGCGCGACGATCGGCCTGGTCCCGATCCTGCGCCTGCCGAACCACGAACTGTCGCTGATCACCAAGTACTTCGAGTACCTCCACGCCGCGCTGCCGATCGTCACCAGCGACGTGCGCGAGATGGCGGCGGAGACGCGGAGGCTGAACGTCGGCGAGGTCTTCACCGCCGGCGATCCGAAGTCCCTCGCCGACGCGGTCGACCGCGTCCTCGCCGACCTCGGCTCCTACCGCGCCGTCTATCAGGGCTCGAACGACCCGCGCCCGAGCACCTCGTGGGCCGGCCAGGCCGACCGCCTCGACGCGCTCTACCGCGAGATAACCGGCACGGAGCCCGGCCCCGCCCGACCCGCCGGAGACCTCCGCCTCGAGCCCTGACAGGTTCAGATAATCCGGATGCGGGCGTGCACGTGCATGTCATGCCGACCGTCGTCGTGCAGGGCTGCGCTGCGCTTGGTGCCTTCCAACAGGTAACCGGACTTCGTAGCGACCCTGCAGGAGGCGAGGTTGCGAGTCTAGTGGTCCAAGTACAGGCGGTGGAAACCGACCTCCTCCATGGCCCATACGGTCAGCGCCTGCACGGCGCGGGTCGCCACACCTGCGCCGCGTGCCGCCGGGAGAACCCACCGCCCTCCTCCTGTGCCCAGTTCCGGCGGTAGGCATCGAACCACTGCAGAACGTGGCCCTCGGACGAAGGACGGCGCGTATGCCAATTCCGTCAAGACCGCGCCCCGCAGTGCCCTGCTACCGTCCGAATCGTTCGAGCTCTGCCACGACACGCTCCGCGGCGCGGCCGTCTCCGAAGGGGGCGCCGGGCGGGACGACCGGGGTGGGGCGCAGGACGGCGCTTTCCAAGTCCTCGATCACCGTGTCCGGGCGGACGAGGACGTTCCAACCGTCGGCCGTCGTCTCGGGCCACTCGGTCTCCGTGCGCACGGTCGTACACGGGCGCTCAAGCAGGAATGCCTCTTTCTGCAGACCGCCGGAGTCGGTCACCACTCCCCTCGCACCGTGAACGGCGGCGACCATCTGGGCGTAAGGCAACGGCGCACGTAGCTCGATCGCACCGCGCTCCAGCGTTATGCCGTGATCCGCCGCCTTGGCACGCAGGCGCGGGTGCGCGAGCAGGTGCACGGGCAGCGGGAGCGCGGCGAGGGCGTCGATGATCGCGGCCAGGGTTTCGGGGGTGTCGGTGTTCTCGGCGCGGTGAATCGTGGCGACGAGGTATTCGCGGTGCCGGTGCCCGCCGTCGGAAGGCTTCTCAGTGGCCTGCGTACCGGCCAGCGCGCGATCGCGGGCCTGCCTGCACGCGTCGACCATGACGTCCCCGACGAGCACCGTGCGCTCCCCGAGGCCTTCGGCCCGCAGGTGTTCGACGGCCTGCGGGGTGGGGGCGAGCAGCAGGTCGGCGGCGTGGTCGGTGAGGATCCTGTTGTGCTCCTCCGGCATCCGGCGGTTGCCCGAGCGCAGCCCCGCCTCGAGGTGCGCCACCGGCAGGTGCAGCTTCACCGCGCTGAGGGCGCCGGCGATCGTGGAGTTGGTGTCGCCGTAGACGAGCACCCAGTCCGGCTCCGTCGCCTCGAGCACCGGGTCGAGCTGCGCGAGCATCGCGCCGGTCTGCACGCCGTGGCTCCCGGAACCGGTGGTGAGCCGGACGTCCGGTTCGGGGATGCCGAGGCCGTCGAAGAACACGCCGCTCAGTTCCTCGTCGTAGTGCTGCCCGGTGTGCACGATCACGTGCCGGTGGCCGGCCGCGGTGA
>Ga0310811_10005128_pt1 | contig 16521 bp, 11 predicted proteins | sample YCmetagenome_FD_207642 | JGI IMG/M metagenome (GOLD analysis project Ga0310811, IMG submission 207642) | Soil microbial communities from experimental microcosm in Duke University, North Carolina, United States - YC | ecosystem: Engineered > Artificial ecosystem > Soil microcosm > Unclassified ...
CTCAGCGGGCCGGCCAAGCGGCACGGGGATCATCCCGGTCACCGCAGATCTCACGGACCCCGCTGCTGTGCGGTCCCTGGCGGCGAGCATGGCTGGGGCTAAGGCGCTCTTCCTGCTTGTCCCGGGTGTGGGCGCCGGCGTGGACGCGCCCGCGCTGCTGGAAATAACCGCGGCAGCCGGTGTCCAGCGGGTGGTGCTGCTGTCCTCCCAGGCGGTCGGTACGCGACCTGGTGCCGCCGCGTACGCGCCGATGGCGGCCATCGAGGATGCCGTCACCCGCTCTGGGCTGGAATGGACCATCCTGCGTGCGGGCGGCCTGGCGAGCAACGCCTTCGCCTGGATCCCTGCGCTGCGCGCCCGGCAGACGGTGTTCGCGCCGTACGGAGACGTGGCCTTGCCCGCCATTGACCCGCTCGACATCGCCGAGGTCGCCGCGGAGGCGCTTACCGGTCACGGGCACCTGGGACAGACCTACGTGCTGACCGGCCCGGAAGCGACCACGCCCCGGCAGCGCACGGAGATCATCGCGACGGCGATCCAGCAGGATCTCGCCTTCATCGAGGTCTCTCCTGATGACGCGCGCGAGCAGATGCTCCAGTTCATGCCCGCGCCAGTCGCGGACGCGACGCTCGCCATCCTCGGCCACCCGACCGTAGAGGAGGCACAGGGGAGCCCTGATGTGGAAAAGATTCTCGGCCGCCCGGCCCGCTCATTCGCCGACTGGGCCCAGCGCAACGCCCCCGCTTTCCGTTGAGCACGACCTGGCGCTAAGCCAGGTCAGCTTCCGGAGAGAAACACCACGTACACGACGAGGGCGAGGGTGGTCACAGCGAGAATGCCGTGAATGAGGATGACCGGGCGCGGGAAGTGCCGTTCCGGCGGAACGGCGACCACTCTCGTCGCTGATACGGAAGGCGCGGCGTACGCCCGGTACACAGTTACCCACCGGGCTGCCATGACCAGGCCGAGGACAGCGACGACACCGAGGTCGGCGACAGTGGCCCAGGCGAGCGGATCGCTATCGGTTACCAGGTAGAAGCCCCACACCGTCAGGCCGCCGACGCCCAGCAGGGCGTGGGTGGAGATGACGGGCACGGGCAGCCGGGTAGCGGCCACGGACTGGAAGTCGCGGTCGTACTCCATCAGCCAGATAACGAGAAGAATGAGGCCACAGAGAACTGTGGCCATCCAGGTAAACAAGGCGGCGGCGCTCATCGGGATCGCGTCTCCTGACAGTGGGGAGTCATCTGTGACGCCTGACTAACTGAGAGGTTGCTATATCTACGGCCCCGACCGGAAAATGGATTGGCGCTGACGCTAGCAGCTTTCTGCTTGCCTTAGCCGGGCTGAGCCTGCCGGCTACCTGAAGCGGCGCTGGGCTCCTCTACTGGGGTTAGGGACGCCGCACCATCCGGACTAGTTGTGGTGCCTTCCACAGGCCCATGATGACCGTTGTACGGTGGTTGACCGCTGGCACCTCGCGCACCCTGACTTCGGCGCCTGCCTGGAGCATCGGTTCGAGGTACCGCGCGATGTTTCCCAACGGGGCAATGGCGTCGCGGCGCGAGCTCGCGAATATGAACCGGCAGCCATCTAGCCGGCCGAAGTCGGGCCATTGAAGCCTGGCCCACTCTTCTTCAAGCCCCGCGAGGGACCATCCCCGTGCTACATGCAGCTGTCGCAGGCTCGCCATATTCCACACGCCTAGTGCGATATTGCCGCCGGTGTTAAATACGCCCCACCGCAACTCAGGGATTTTATGGCCTACGCAGTTATAGAGGATGAAAGATCCCAGGCTGCTGCCGAAGAATCCGAACTCGGTTACGCCTGCTGCGGTCAGCTCTGCTATCCGCGACTTGATGTCCTCGCGTATCTGAGAGATCAGCTCTGGGAGGATCAGCGGGTCGGCCTCCGTAAAGACGGCCGCGGTCGTCTGGTATGCCACAACGTGATAGCCCGCGCTAATCAGCCGCCGTATTGCGAAACGGACCTTTTGGATCGGAGTGCCGTACGGGCAGATGAAAATTATGGTGGCCGTAGCCCGCGTGGAAGTTCCGAATTCGGCAGACTCAAACAAGCTGTGCATAACCGCTAGCCAGGGCTAAGGCGGGTGAGCGGGAGGCGGGCGAGCTGGTTGCGTGAGGTCACGTTGAGCTTGGCGAAGACCTTGCCGAGGTGGTACTGGACGGTGCGGGGGCTGATGAACAGCTGGGCGGCGATCTCGGGGCTGGACAGGCCGTCCCGGGCGAGCCGGGCGATCTGGGCTTCCTGCGGGGTGAGGTCGTCGCGGGTGTCGACGGTGCGCTTGCGGGCGGTCGCGCCGGTGGCCTGTAGCTCGCGGCTGGCCCGCTCGGCGAAGGCCTGCATGCCGATGGCGGTGAAGGCGTCGCAGGCGGCGCGCAGCTGTGCCCGCGCGTCGGTCCGGCGGTTCTCCCGGCGCAGCCACTCGCCGTAGACCAGCTGCGCGCGGGCCAGCTCGGCCTGAAAGCCGATACGGCCAAGCTGGTCGACCGCCTCGCGGTAGCAGCTCTCGGCGTCATCGCCCTCGCTCAGCAGCGCCCGGGAGCGTGCATAGATCCCTTGACCCCAGTCGGTCTGGCCGATGCTGGTTGCCTCGGCCAGCCGGCTGAGCGCGTTCGCGGCCAACTCGGTCTGCCCGGTCCGGCTGGCCGCCTCGATCAGCTCGGGCAGGACCCACATGGAAACGTACAGTTCAGGCGCCTGCTCGGCCGCCTGCTGTGCCTCCACAAACGCCTTCTCATACTGGCCAAGCCCGTTGCAGAGGACGGCAGTTATCCACTGCGACATCTGGACGCCGCTGCCTTGGCCCGCAGCCTGGGCAGCCGTGGACACGGCCTCAATCAGCGGGGCGTCCTGGGTCTCGTTTCCCCGGAATCCGGCGAGGATCAAGGCCGCGTGGGGGACGAAGCGGGTGCCTGTCGCCGCCGCAAGCGCTTCTTCCTCTGCGGCGAGCGAGGCAGCCGCCGCGAGATCGCCGCGCCAGATCGCCATCACAGCCATCGGGCCTAGGTAGAGCGCCAACTGGGTAAGCATGCCCGCCTCGCGGCAGGACAGGACATCGCGGGCCAGAATCGCCCGCCAGTGCTCCTCGTCCCACACCAACGCGGCGGCGGCCAGCGCTACCCGGCTGCCTCGTAGGCGCTCCGCCGGGGGGATGTCGTCTTCGGCGAAGGCCCGCACTGCCTGCCTCAGCTGAGGTGCCGCCTGGGCGCGTCCCTCGGTGACCAGGGCGGACAGCCCGTCCAGCAGCAGGTCCGACGGGTGGGTCTCGCCCGTGCCCGGCAGGGCGGACCGGGCCGCCTGGGAGACTTCGTGCAGGTCACCGGCGCCCGCGGACCGTCCTGCGTAGACCGCGGCGAACCACGCTTCCAGATACGTCTGGCGGGCGAGCGCGGCATCCAGTGGCTCCAGTTGCTTGGCCGCCTTCAGCAGGAGTGCTGGAGCGTCGCTCCCGGCGCCGGAGGCGAACGCGACCTGCCCGCGCAGTAGTGCGGCGCGGGCCTCCTGGAGCTCATCCAGCGGCCCTGCCGCTGTCGTAGCGAGCAGTTTGGCCGCCGCATCCAGCGCGCCGGCCTGGAGACTCGCCTGTGCGGCGGCGACGGCGCGCTCGGACCGCCGCCCGGGATCGCCGGTCAGCTCGACTGCGCGCTGCAGAAACGCGGCCGAGGCGGCGATGCCGCCGCGCGCTTGCGCCCGGCCCGCGGACCGCTCAAGCTCAGCCGCCACGCCCTCATCGGGGCCGATCGCCGCCGCCGCCAGGTGCCACGCCCGCCGGTCCGGATCCCGGTGGCGATCGGTCACCTCGGCCAGGGCCTGGTGCGCCGCCCGCCGCTCAGGCAGCGACGCCCCTGAGTAGACCGCCGAGCGCACCAGCGGATGCCGGAACCGTACCCGCGTCCCGGCCTCCAGCAGCCCGTCGGCCTGGGCAGGCTCAGCGGCGGAAGCCGGGATCCCGAGTCGCCCGGCTGCCTGCCATACCAAGGCCGTGTCGCCGACCGGATCGGCCGCCGCTACCAGCATCAGCGACCTGGTGTCGGCGGGAAGCGCGTCGAGCCGGCGGCGGAAGCCCTGCTCGATCCGGGCCGGGACCGGCTGTGCCCCGACCAGTCCCAGACCCCCGGCCAGTTGCGCCGGGTCTAGCCCGCGCGGCAGTTCCAGCAGCGCCAGCGGGTTGCCGTTGGTCTCAGCCAGGATCCGGTTCTGCACCGTCTCATCGAGCCGGAACCGGACCACCGAGCGGAGCAGCGTGCGGGCGTCCTGATCTGACAGGCCGCGCACCTCCAGTTCGGCCAGCCCCCGGAACTGCTCGACTGGCTCCCGCATGGCGAAGATCAACCCCACCGGCTCGGCCAGCAGCCGCCGCGCCGCGAAGGCCAGTGCTTGCGCCGACGCGCGGTCCAGCCACTGCGCGTCGTCGATCACGCACAACAGCGGCTGGTCGTCCGCCGCCTCGGCCAGCAACGTCAGCACGGCCAGCGCGACCATGAACCGGTCCGGTACAGCCCCCTCCCGCAGCCCGAACGCCACCGCCAGCGCGTCGCGCTGCGGGCCTGGCAGCCTCTCCAGCTGGTCAAGCAACGGCATGCACAGCAGGTGCAGGCCGGCGAAGGCCAGCTCCATCTCCGATTCCACGCCCGCGGCCCAGGCCACCCGCATGTCCGCTGCCGCGCTGACGGTGTACTCCAGCAGCGCCGACTTGCCTACTCCGGCCTCGCCCCGCAGTGCCAGCGCCCGCCCGCGTCCCGCCCGCAGGTCTTCCAGCAAGTCGTGGAGCGCCGCACGCTCCTGCTGCCGGTCCAACAATGCTGGCGCCGGCTCAGGTCGCGTCCTCATGCTGGCAGCCTAGCCGGTGCCTATGTCGGGTTACCCCTGGCTAGCGCGGGCTGCCTGGCGGAACGCAGACGGTGACCGAGTTGCGGCGAACCTTGACGCGCAGTTTCTTGCTGGCCGGACGCGCGCCGCCGTCAAGTTCGAAGCGGACCTTCTGGTCGAACCGGATCTTGAAGTCGGACCCCTGCGTGATCTCGGCAAAGGGAGACCGCTCTGGATGCTTGAGCGCCAGCCTGCCGAATGTCCTGGCCCACTGGACTGGATTCTTGGCGGTCACCACCCCTAGTTCAAGGCGCCCGTCATCTGGTTGCGCCTGCGGGAAAGCCTCGACTCCGCCGAAGATCTTGCCGACATTCGCGGTGAGCACGCACGAGACCTTACCGCTGAAGAAGCGCTTGCCGTCCACCTCGATGGTGGCCCGCACCCGGCGCGTGCCGAGGTTCCTGACTCCGCTGACGACGTAGGCGGCGCGGCCCAGCCGGCGCTTTGCGGCCCGATCGGCATCGGCGATGATCCGCGCATCGAAGCCTGCGCCCGCCATCACCGCGAAACGCTCACCGTTCACCGTTCCGGTGTCTAGCCGGCGCCGGTCGCCGTGCAACCCCGCCTGCACCGCCTCGGCGAGATCGTACGGCACGTTCAAGTTCGTCGCCAGCAGGTTCGCCGTCCCCGCGGGCAGGATGGCCACGGCTGTGTCCGTTTCTGCCACGGCGTCAATGCAGCGCTGGACGGTGCCGTCGCCGCCCCAGACGAATACGACGTCGGCACCCTTGGCCGCTGCCTGCCGGGCGTACTTGGGAGCGTGGCGGCTTTTCTTTACCTCGTACCAGAGGGGATCGGTCACGCCTTCGCTGGCCAGGATTCGCCGCAGCTCAGGCAGGCCGCCGCCAAGCGTCTTCCTTGAGTGCGCCACCACCGCGACGTCAGCCATGTCCGTTCCCCTTTCCGAGTCCAGTCGGCGTCCGAGTGCTCCCGCCGGGCTCAGACCTTCCGCCAGCGGGCCTCGCACAGCCCGTAGATACCGAAGATCAAGAGGCCGAGCGCGGCCAGCAGCATCAGGAACTCGCCCAGCGGCTGTCCGCGCAGTGTCAGCAGCGCCTTGTCGATGCCGCCGGACTGAGATGCCTTATGCGCGACCGCCGCATCAGCTACCAGCACGCCGACCAAGGCGAAGACCAGCCCACGCGCGATGGTTCCCGTCATGCCAAGCAGCTTGACCACGCGCCGCGTCCTGGTGCTCATCTGGGCTGTATGCAGGTGCTTCAAGAACTTCTTACGAGCACCTTCGGCGACGAGGACGATGCCGCAGGCGACGATGGCGAGCCCGACTACGCCGACCAGGATCCGGCCGCCCGTGTGCTGCATCGCGGTGGCCGTCATGTCCTGCTGCCGCCCAGATAGGCTGCGGCTCGTGCCGGAGATCACCGTGACTGTGAGATAGCACAGGCCCGCGTAAACGACTGCCCTGGCCAGCGACTTCAGCCTGGGACCGACCCCGGCAGGTTCGCCGGTGACGCCGAACGCGGCCTCGCTCAGCCGCCACAGCGCATAGCCGGCGAAGCCGATGGCGAGAAGCCAAAGCGAAACCAGTCCGTAGGACGTGCCGGCGAGCATCTGCAAGGCACCCTGCTGGTCCGCCTCGCGAGAGCTGTGCCCCAGCGCGACCAGCACCGCCACCCAGCCGATCAGGATGTAGATGACACCCCGCGCGGTCAAGCCCGCGCGGGCCAAGAAGTGCGCCGCTTTGCTGGTCGAAGCCCGCCTTGCGGTGCGCCTTATGCCCGGCGCCGATACAGAATGCATACCCGTCACTACCTTGTGGGCAAGTTAGTAAACGTAAATACCCGCGGCCTATTTCGGTCAGGAAACCAGCTATGGCGCGATTCCGCTAACGCCTCGTAGGACGCGTCACGCCGAATAGGTGCAACGGTGAATGAGAGATGTACAGGAGTGAAACAGTTCACTGTGGGCAGTAGGGGAGCCATGTCGGTTCCAGCCACTACCCGGCGCAGTCTCGCACCGCTCGCTATCGTCACCGCGGTTGCTCTCCTCTTTGCGCTCCTGCTCATCTTGGTACGGGTGCAGTGGGCACCACTGGAGTCGGTCGATCACCGCACTGCGACCTGGCTGAACAGTCTGATTGCGGTGCACCCCGTGGCGGTCAGCGTCGTCAAGGCGGTCACCTGGCTCGGTAGCGGTGGCGTGCTCTGGACGCTGATCGGGGCGGCCGCCATCTTGCTCGCCCTCCGGCGGCGGTGGCGGCTCACGGTCTATCTCCTGGTCACCGGCGCGGGTGCGCTGGTGCTTGACCCGGTGCTCAAGGCACTAGTCGGCAGGCTGCGGCCAGTGGTGGCGAACCCGATCGCGCACGGCAACGGCAACAGCTTCCCGAGCGGGCATGCGCTCGGCTCGATCGTTTGCTACGGCGCCCTCTTGCTGGTCTTCCTGCCTGCGACCCGCGGGGTGTGGCGCCGCGTGCTCACCGCCGTGTTCGTCACGCTGATCGCGGTGATCGGCATCAGCCGGCTCCTGCTCGGCGTGCACTACGTCTCCGACGTGCTAGGCGGCTGGGCCCTCGGCATCACGTGGCTTGGCCTCACGGCCTTCGCCTTCGAAGTATCCCGCCAGGCCGCCGGCGAGCCGGTGACCGATCCGGTGACCGAGGGCCTGGAGCCTGAGGCTCGCGCCGATCTCAAGCCGACCGAACCGGAGGCAACCACGCATCGCCACCGCGCTCGCACCTACGGCCGTATTGCCGCCGGAGTGGTGATCACCTGGGTGCTGATCGTCGGCGCCCTCACCGGCATCGGCAAGCTGATCATGAACACCGGGAACGGGAACGGCAACCTGCTAGGCGACCACGCGGTGCCGCACTGGTTCGCCGCGCAGCGCACGGCCACGCTTGATAACTGGAGCCTGGTCGCGAGCAATCTCGGGGCAACCCAGGACATCCTCATCGTGAGCGTCGCCACCTGCGTGGTGTTCGTCGCCGTCACCCGGCACTGGCGTCCGGTGATCTTCCTCGCCGTGGTCATGTTCGGCGAGTTGGCCGCGTTCCTGATAATCGCCGCCATCGTCAAGCGACCGCGCCCAGACGTCCCGCACCTGGATACGAACCTGCCTACGTCGGCGTTCCCGTCGGGTCACATGGCCGCCACCACCTGCCTCTACATCGCCATCGCCATCCTGGTCATCGGCCACGCCCGCGGCTGGTGGCGCTACCTGTTCGTGATCCCGGCGGTCGTGATGCCCGTCCTGATCGCCGTCGCCCGCATGTACCGCGGCGAGCACCACCCCACCGACATTCTCGCCAGCGTGCTGTTCGCCGCGCTTTGGCTGACCGCGGCCACGATGCTCATCAAGCCGAACAAGGACGGCCTCGACCGCGCCGGCCGCAGGCCGTTGGGCCTTCCCCACCGCAAGGCGGCTGACGTCACGCGGGAAACCGCACACGCAAACGGCTGAGCCTTCCGGTTAAGACAGCAGCCGTTTGGTGGGGAATCATTTGGGTAACGGCAGGTGAATGAATTGGATCGGTGGTGAATTCGCACTTCCTCGGCGGCCGACGGCGACCCGTACCAGGTCAGCGGACGAATCTGTGTCGGCCCGGTTAAACAGCGGAGGGCGGACTGACAATGGTCAGCATGGCTACCTGGGAGCGGATCGAACGCCAGAAGCTGCGGCAGCGGGAGTTCCGGACACGTCGTCACCGGCCGGGCGACAGGCCAGACTCCTCGCGCCCGGTCGGCACAGACATGCTTCCGCAGATCAAGCACATCGTCGTGCTGATGATGGAAAACCACTCTTTCGACAACTACCTGGGCACCCTCGGAAAAGGGGAGGGGCTGCCTACTGGTGGCGACGGCAGGCCGGAAGCCGAGAATCCTGACTCCGCAGGCACGATGATCCGGTCGCATCACGCGAACTCCACCGTGCAGGACCCCGGGGTCCCCTGCCAGAGTTGGAGCGCCAGCCACGCCCAGTGGGCCGGCGGAAAGTTGAACGGCTTCGTCACGTCGGCAGAACAGGCCTCGCCCGAAGGCGACAAGACTGCGCCCATGGTCTTCTGGACCGGCCAGGACCTGCCCTTCTACCACGGTCTGGCCGGGACCTTCCCGCTAGCTGACCACTGGTTCAGTTCGTGTCTCGGACCGACGTTTCCCAACCGCCGGTTCCTGCTGGCCGGGACGGCCAACGGCCTGATGGACGACCTGCCGCTCAACCTGCTGGACCGGCCGCGGGCCGGCACGATCATGGACCTGCTGACCCGGCACAGGATCTCCTGGGTTAACTACCGCCCGGCCAGTAGCGACCAGTCCGAGTTCCGCCGCTTCGTCCAGTACCGGCGCCGACGCCGGCGGCATCACCTGGCCTCCCTCGGCCGCTCGCTCCGCAACCCGAGTTACGTGTTCCAGCGGGACCTCCAGTTCACTACGGCCCTTTACCCGCTCGGGATTACCAGCTACATGGCCCATGTCCGCAGCATCGAGCAGTTCTTCGCGGATGCCGACTCCGGCAATCTCCCGTCGTTCTGCATCGTCGACCCGGACTTTCGCACCTTCTCGGAGGAGAGCCCGCAAGACATCCGCAAGGGGGAAAGCTACGCCGCAGAGGTGATTAACCGGGTCATGCACGGCCCTGGCTGGGCGGACACACTGCTCATCTGGATGTACGACGAGCACGGCGGCTACTACGACCATGTCGTGCCGCCCGAGGCGGTGCCGCCGGATGACGTGCCCGGCCGCAGCCGGGTCGCGCACCCGTCCCTGGTGCGCAGCCTGCTGAAGGTGCTGCTTCCCCACTACGTCCGGCATGCCGAGCAGCTTGTCGCAGGACCAGTCGCCTACGACACCTACGGGTTCCGGGTGCCCGCCGTGATCGTGTCGCCTTATGCGCGGCCGGACTGTGTCCTGTCGGACGTATTCGACCACACCTCGGTGCTGAAGCTCCTTGAAGAGAAGTGGAACCTGCCCGCGCTGACCCGGCGGGACGCGGCGGCCACCTCGCCGCTTGGCGCGCTCGACCTGACGGCCCCGCCGACGTTCTTGACGCCACCGGAACTGCCCGCACCCGCGCTCGCGTGGGGTACCTGGTAGGAGGGGCAACCTGTGAAGCATGTTGGCCGGTGTGGTGACTGTTGTGCAGATGAGGCGATCAACGCGCGTAGCCGCAGAGGCTGGGCTGAAGGCGTTGAAAAGTTATCGTGCTTGGTGCCACGGCCCTGTCGCATACTGGTCCGGTGGAGCCAGCAGCGGATTCCATCGGAGGGCAGATCCGGCCCTTTGCGGTCCGGCGTACGCGGGTGCGCGGATCACGGGTAGCAGGGCCATCCGACGAGGCCCTGCACTGGCTCGCTGGCTGGTATGCGATCGGGTTGCGCCTAGGCGGGGCGGTCTTGTTCACCGCCGTAGCCCTGCTGGCCGCGACGCCGCAGATCTCCGGCTGGTGGCTGGGCGCGACGCTGACCGCGCTCTGCTTGTGGTCAGCCTTCTTCACCCGGCAGATCTGGCGGTTCGGGTTGACCCCGACCCTGGTGCTGGCCGACGCCGTGGTGATCTCGGCGCTGGCGCTGGCGCAGCAGCACCTCGTCCCGGCGGTGCTGATCAAGGACAGCTTGACCTGGATGCTCCCGCTGGCCTGCACGTCGGTGTACATCATGCAGATCGCGCTGCGGCCGCGGCTCGGGCTGACCGGGGCCGCGATGCTGGTCATCGCCTACGGGCTCGGGGCCGGCCACCTGGCTGATGGCTGGCTGCTGGCGGTTGAGGCGATCGTCGTCGCCGGGTTGGTGGCGGTGGTCCGTGGCGGTGCCCGGCAAGCGGACGCGAGCGTCGCCGTTAGCCTGGAGAACGAGCGGCGGATCCGAACCGAGGAGGCACGGCGCGCTGACGAGCGGGAGCAGCACCGCCAACTACACGACACCATCCTGTCAACCTTGACCATGGTCGCGGCCGGCGCCTTTACCGAACCGTCCCCCGCGCTAACCGCGCAGGCCGCCCGGGACTTGCGCGTGCTGCAAGGCCTTGCGGGTGCCCCGGCCGTGCCTGGCGGGCCGGCGCCGATGACTGACCTGGGACCGATGCTGGAGCGGGCCGCGGCTAGCACCGATGGCCTGGCCGTGGAGCTGAAACTTGTCCCAGTCTCGCTGCCGTCTCCCGTCGCGGATCAGGTCGTCGCCTGCGTTGGCGAGGCGCTGCGCAACGTCGAGCGGCACGCCGGTACCAGCCAGGCAGAAGTGACCGTCACCGGGGATGCGGGCTGGGCGGTCGTCAGGGTCACTGACCACGGCCGGGGATTCGACCCGGCCACCGTCCCGCCGTCCCGTCGCGGCATCCGCGAGTCGATCACCGAGCGGATGCTGGCGGCCGGCGGCCGGGCCTCGATTGAGAGTCGCCCCGGCGCGGGCACGACCGTCACCGTGAGCTGGCCGGCATGACCGCCGTGCAGCCGACGGCGATGATGTCGGGCCGCTACCAGCGGGCCTTCACCCTTGCGGTGATCTTCCTGGTCGTGAGCTGGCATCTGGCCGGGGCAGGCGGACAGCTGCTCCACAACCGGTCGGACTACAGCTCGTTCGCCTTCCAGGGCGCCATGTGGCTGGTCATGGCGGTGGCGATCGCGGCCGGATCGGTCCTCGCGCTGCGCGGAACGCCCTCTTGGCGCTCGGCCTGGGCGGTGGCCTTGGTCACCCTGGCCGCCAGTACGGCAGCGGCGGCGGCCAGCCCGGCCAGCGACATGCTGGCAGTCAACTGGGCGTGGGGAGCTGCCGGGTGGACGGGGTTGCTGGTCCTGCTGCGCCGCCGGATCGGCGAGCTTGCGTGGTTTCTCGCAGCCGAGGCCGCAGGTATCTTGAGCGTCCAGATGTGGGACGGGCTGCACCGCACCGACCTGGCCGGGTTCCTCGCCGTGCTGGCCTGGTCGACCGGTGCCCAGGTGGCCGTCGCCGCCGGGGTCAGAGCGCTGGATGTCGCCGCCGACCAGGCGGCCGCGGCGGCGCGCAGTGAGCACGCCGCGCGCGAACGGGCCGCCACCGCAGAGATCATCCAGGCCGCGCGGCACACTCGCTGGCTGGCGCTGCAGGAAAGCGCCGTCCCGCTGGTCGCCGAGCTGGCGGCGGGGACGGCTGACCCAGGCGACGCGCAGGTGCGCATCAGGTGCGCGGTCCAGGCGGCCCGGCTACGCCGGCTCCTGGCCGAAGGCGACGAGGTACCCGGTCCACTAGTGCACGAACTGTACGCGAGTGCCGACGTGGCGGAGCGGCGTGGGATTGCGGTTGAGATCGAGACGGCCGGGCCGCTGCCGCAGGTGCCTCGCCCGGCTCGGCGGGTGATCACCGATGCCGCTATCGCGATCCTGACCGACGCGCGGACCCATGCGCGGATCACCCTGGCCGCCGTGGCCGCTGGAATCGCCGTTAGCTTCGTCGCCGATACCGGCGCGGGCGTCCTACTGCCCGCAGCCGGCGAGGGGGTCACCATCCAACAGCAGCAAGACGGCGGCGTGTTCTGGGCGGAGGCGCGATGGAACAGCAGGTGACAGTGGTGATCATCGAAGACCACCCGGTCGTCACCGAGGGAGTGACGTCCTGGATCCGGTCCGATCCCGGCCAGCGGGTGCGGTTGGTCCACACAGCGCGCGACCTGACCGGGCTTCGCTCCGCCCGGCAGCCGTCAGCCGACGTGGTCATCCTGGACCTGGAACTGGCCGGCGAGCTGGTCACTGCGCAGATCCCTGAGCTGGTGGCGGCCGGGTACCGGGTGGTGGCCTTCTCCGGGCACAGCGATCCGGCGATCGTGATCGCGACCCTGGACAATGGCGCGCACGCTTACGTGTCCAAGGAGGAAGGCAGCGACCACCTGGTCGAGGCTGTGCTCGCGGCGGCCGCCGACCGGCCTTACGTGACCCGGTCCCAGGCCAGGGCGATGCTCGCCGACCAGGAACCGACCCGGCCGGTGCTGTCGCAGCAGGAGCAGCAGGCGCTGCTGCTGTGGTTCCAGGGCATGTCAAAAGCGTCGGTCGGGCGGCGCATGTCGATCAGCGAGAACACGGTCCGGCAGTACATCAGCCGCGCACGCGCCAAGTACGCGGCCACCGGGCGGACTGCGGCGAGCAAGGACGCGCTGCTCGCCCGCGCGATCGAGGACGGCGTTCTCAAGCCGGGCGAGATCGTTCAGTACAAATCATTCGCCAGCGGCGCGACCGACTGAGCCGGCCTGGGTCCCCCGGGGCGGTGATGCCCGCCCCGAGGGACCCAGTCCCCCACTCCCTTGCGACGAATCGGCCGCGGACCGGCGCCGGGCTGCACGTCCCGGCCCCAGCCCCGTGAGATCGCCGGCTGACGCATAGCTAGCATCGTCGATCTAGGGCGACGTTGTCATGACGCCCGATCGGGTGACACGACGTTTAGCCCCTTTTACGCCTTTAGCGGTTCTCTATAATCGCCTTCATGCTGCCCACTCGCCCACCTCATTGGGTTGGTCGGGAAAATGAGTTCGCAATTCTCCGTACTGCTACCGAGGCCCTCGGCCGTGGCGAGGGAACAGTGGTCTGGGTTGAGGGCGAGCCGGGCATCGGCAAATCCTCTCTGGTGGCCGAGGCTCTAGCGCAAGCGGGCCAGCCAGCGTGGGATGTCGGGTGGGGCGGAGCGGATCAGCTCACCCGGCTGCCGCTACGGGTGATGCAAGACTGCCTTGGGGTGTCGCTGAGCTCACCGGATCCGCGGCGGGCGCACGCCGCCAGCTTGCTGCGCGGCCGCTGGGAGGGACCGCACGCGGAGGGCGACGCGGCGGTGAAAGGCATCGAGGTGCTGCTGACGCTGGCGGACGAGCTGAGTGCGGCCGCCCCCACGGTGCTGGTTGTCGATGACCTGCAGTGGACGGATGAGGCGTCGCTGACCGTGTGGCATGAGCTCGCCGCGTCCATCAGCCAGTTGCGGCTCCTGCTGATCGGCACCTGCCGCCCGACGCCGCGCCCGCCGGAGGTGCAGCAGGTCCGCGCGGCGGTGAAGCGTCGCGGCGGCCAGCTGCTCACGCTCGGCCCGTTGCCTGACACGGATGTGACCGCCCTGGTCACGGCCATGGTCGGCGCGCCGCCAGGGGACGAACTGCGCCAGTTGACGGCACAGGCGGGCGGCAATCCGCTGTACGTGCGCGAGTTGGTGGATGCCCTGCTGCGCGAACAGGCGGTACAGATCAGCTCTCCGGCCGAGATCGCTCCGCGATCCGAGCACCTGCCGATCTCGCTGGCTGCGGTGGTAGATGACCGGCTCAACTCGGTGTCCGCTGAGACAGCGCAACTGCTGCGCACTGCCGCGTTGCTCGGCGGCAGGTTCGCGGTCACCGACCTGGCGGTGGTGCTGCACCGGCCCGTGGCGGGGCTGACGGCGAGCCTGCAAGAGGCAGTGACCGCCGGCGTCGTGGAGGGCTCGGGTGCTGAGCTGGCGTTCCGGCATCCGCTGATCCGGCAGGCGCTGTATGAGGGCACGCCGGAAGCGCTGCGCCTGGCGCTGCACGCCGAGGTCGCGCGGGAGCTCGCGGCCACCGGCGCGGATGCGTTGCGCGTCGCGCAGCAGCTGTCCGCGGCGAGCAGGACGGGCGGGGACTGGGCGCGGGCCTGGCTGATCCAGACCGGGCGCTCGCTGGTCACGCGGGCGCCTCAGCTTGCGGTGGAGCTGCTGCGCCGGGAGCTGCAAGAGACGCCCGCCGGAGATGCGACCTGGGGCGCCCTTGTTGTCCGCCTAGTCCAGGCATTGCTCGCCGTCGGCGACTACCAGGAAGCAATCAGCCAGGCCAGCCGCGCGCTAACGATCATGACAGAGCCCGCGCAGCGGGGCGAAACATCCTGGATGCTGGCGCACGCCCAGTGGAGCGCAGGCAGCAACAACGACGCCGTCACGGCCCTGCGTGAAGCCCTGGCGGCAGCTGACCTGCCACCGGTGTGGCAGGCCCGGCTGCTCGCCTTGCTGGCACAGGTGGAACGGCACGCTACCGGGTTCGACGTCGCCGAGACCATGTCCCGCCAGGCACAGACCGCCGCCGAAGCGGCCGGCGATCCGTTCGCGATAGCGCAGGCATTGAATGACCTGTGGCTGATCCATTCGGTCAAGCGTGACCACGCCGCCGCGCTGGGCTGCATCGACCAGGAACTCGTTGTCCTGGGCGAGGATCTCGGCCTTGCGGATCTGCGGTCGATCGCCCTGGACTGCCGCACTTTCACGCTGCAGAATCTCGACCAATGGCAGGACGCTGAGCTGGCTCTCCGGCAAGCCCGTGAGTTCGCCCAGCGCACGGGGAGCGCTGACCGTGCGACATGGGCGATCGCGGCGGTCTTGCGGTACTGGCTCGGCCAGTGGGATGACGCCCTCGCCGAACTCGGTTCCGATGCCCTCGGGCTGGTGTACTCCTTCTTGCGCGAACGCTGGTCTACCTTGCTGGTGCACGGCGTGACCGCGCTCATTGCCGGGCGCCGGGAACAGCGCAGCGTCGCCGACCGGCACCTCAGGGAGGGCCTGGCCCTGTCGCTCGATCTCCTCGCTGACCGGGAGAACCGGGACTTCCTAGTCGCCGCGCACGCGCTCTCACTGGAGCAGCGCGGGGAAACCCGGCAGGCCATGCTGAAGCTGGCCGAGATATTGCCACGGTCCGACGGTGAGATGACCCTGACCCACCAGTGGCTGCCCGACCTGGTCCGGCTCGCGCTCACCGTCGGCGACAGAGCACAAGCGCAGGCCGCAGCGCAGGCCTGCCGGCAGGAGGCCGCCGCGGAGACCAGGCCCGCCCGGGCCGCCGCGGCTAGCCTGCGGTGCGACGGGCTGCTTGAGGCCAATCCAGACCGGCTCACTGAAGCCGTCGCGCACTACCGGACCGTCGGCCCGGCGGCGGAACTGCCTGCCGCGCTGGAGGACCTGGCTGTCGTGCTGGCCGGACACGGCTATGAAGAGGACGCGCGGGCCGCGCTGAACGAGGCCGTCGGCCTGTACGAGGGCATGCAGGCCCGGTGGGACATCCGCCGGGCCGAGGGCCGGCTGCGGCCGCATGGCGTCAAGCGCGGCGGGCGCAGCCGGCGCGCGCCCCGCGCGACCTTCGGCTGGGAGGCACTCACCCCCACCGAGGTCAAGATCGCCGCGCTAGTCGCCCGGGGCGACTCGACCGCGAACATCGCCAGCAGCATGTTCTTGTCCAGGCGAACCGTGCAGACGTACATCTCCCACATGCTCGTCAAGCTCGACGCCAAGAGCAGGGTGGACATCGTCCGGGAGGCGCTGCGGCAGGGTGTGACAGCCTAGCCGCGCGGTGATCGTCAGCGCGGCAACGTCGTAGACGGCAGTCGCCGGGCCGCCTAGTCTCAGGTTGATGATGCCGACGATGCCTGTTACCTCGCCCAGCCAGGATGTGGCTCGGCGGCTAATGGACGACGGCTATGTCGTCGTGACTGGCATGGTGACCCCCGACGGCATACAGAGCGCCCACGCGGACCTGGACCGGCTGCTGCGCACCACCCGGACCGGGCGGAACTCATTCGAGGGGTTCGGCACGCAGCGGATCTACGCGCTGTTCGCCAAGACCCGCGTCTTCGACGCGGCCGCTACCCACCCGTTGCTGCTTGGCGTCCTTGACCAGGTGCTGGGCCATTACCAGCTCAGCGCACCCGTCGGCATCTGCATCGGGCCCG
>Ga0310811_10005129_pt1 | contig 16521 bp, 15 predicted proteins | sample YCmetagenome_FD_207642 | JGI IMG/M metagenome (GOLD analysis project Ga0310811, IMG submission 207642) | Soil microbial communities from experimental microcosm in Duke University, North Carolina, United States - YC | ecosystem: Engineered > Artificial ecosystem > Soil microcosm > Unclassified ...
CCCTGCGGCTGGCCGGAGAAGCTGCCGCCCATCTGGACCCGCCTGCTGAACCGTTGAAGCGGGACGGAAATATCCTTACTTCTGGCCCATGAGCGGAGCCCCCGAGGACGACAAGGTCATCGTCAAGCGCCCGCTGGAGCCGGGGATGAAGCTCGAGTTCGAGGCCCGTGGGCAAGCCGGCAGCCGACGCCAGACCTATAGCGACTTCCTGAAGCTCGACCAGCTGCTCTCCCTCCAGGCGCCGATCCAGGATCCGCCCCAGCGCGACGAGCTGCTCTTCGTCATTCTCCACCAGGTGGCCGAGCTCTGGCTGAAGCTGCTCCATGCCGAGCTGGTGGAGGGGTGCCGCTCGATCCGCGCCGACGATATCAAGACCTGCAACAAGACCCTGGCGCGCAGCAAGGCGATCCTCGAGCAGCTCATCAGCGCCTGGAAGGTGCTGCTGACCATGACCACCGCCGACTACCGCGCCTTCCGGGGCGGGCTCGGCCAATCCTCCGGCTTCCAGAGCGCGGGCTACCGGCTGGTGGAGTTCGTTCTCGGCAACAAGGATGCGGCGCATCTGAAGGTGCATGCGCATGACCCCGAGGCCCATGCCCGGCTGACCCAGGCCCTGGCAGAGCCCGCGATCTACGACGAGGTGCTGGCCTATCTCGCGCGCCAGGGATTCCCCGTGCCGGCCAGGCTTCTCACCCGCGATGTCCGGGAGCCCTACGCCGGCGATCCCGAGGTGGTGGAGATCTGGGCCAGGATCTACCGCGAGCATGACGCCTTCTGGGATCTCTACGATCTCGCGGAGAAACTGATGGATGTCGAAGGCCTGTTCCAGCGCTGGCGCTTCGACCATATGAGCACGGTCGAGCGCATCATCGGCCATCAGCCCGGGACCGGCGGCTCCTCCGGCGTCGGCTATCTCAAGGCCGCCCTCAATCTGCGCTTCTTCCACGACCTCTACGCGCTGCGCAACCGGCTCTACGCCCAGCCTTAGCTCACTCGTTGCCCGTGCGGCCGTGCCAGGGATCGGGACCGGGGTCGCGTCCGCCGCCGACCTCGGCCAGCCGGCCGAGGTAGTGGGCCCAGCCCTCGGCATGGCCGGCGCATTGCTCGGCCGTCGGCAAGCCGGAGTGGGTCAGGCGCAGCAGCGTTCCCGCCGGCTCCTCGATCAGATCGATCTCGACCAGGCTTGACCCCGGCGGCACCGCCTCGCTGCCATCCCAGCCGAAGCTGTAGGCCAGGCGGTGCACCGGCACGACCTCGCGGAAGGAGCCGCGCGCGTAACGGGCGCCGGTGACATTGACGAGATAGAGCCCGCCGGGCTGCGGCTCGACCTGGGCGTCGGTCCCCATCCAGCGCAGAATCTTCTCGGGATCGGTCAGCAAAGCGAACACCGAGGCGGGCGGTGCCGGGATATGCGTCTCGCGGCGGACGATCAGGCCGTCTTGCATCGGTTTCCTCTCCAGCGCTGCGTTGTTCTGAGATGAAGATGGGTGCCCCCTCTTGCCGGCGGGAGTGACAAGTGTGGCAGGATTCGACGGGACCGGCCCTTCATTCCATCCACAGCCGCAGCCGCAGGCCCCGGTTGACAGGACCGGCAATTGCCGTGAGCCTGAACCTCTCTTCAGATCGATAACGGGACAAGCATGAACAAGCCTAAACCTGCAGCACCGGCGCCGCGATCGCCGGATACCGCCGCCCTTGACCGCGCCCTGACCGCGACGGCGGCCGAGGTCGATGCGGCCTTGGAAGAGCTGCTGCCACGGCCGGCGGGCAGCTACGGCCGCGTCCAGGAGGCCATGCGCTATGCGGTCTTCGCCGGTGGCAAGCGGCTGCGCCCCTTCCTGGTGCGGGCCTCGGCCGGGCTGTTCGGGCTCTCCGGCGCCGCGGCCATGCGCGCGGGGGCGGCCGTCGAGGTGCTGCATACCTATTCCCTGGTCCATGACGACCTGCCCTGCATGGACGACGACGTGCTGCGGCGGGGCAAGCCCACCACCCATGTCCAGTTCGACGAGGCGACGGCAGTCCTGGCCGGCGACGGCCTCCTGACCTTCGCCTTCGAGATCCTGGCCGATCCCGCCACCCATGCCTCCCCCGCCGTCCGCTGCCAGCTGGTCTCCGGGCTGGCCCGGGCCGCCGGCAGCGAAGGCATGGTGGGCGGGCAGATGATGGACATGCTGGCGCCGGACAAATCCTTCGATTCCCAGGCGGTGATGGAGCTGCAGCGGCTGAAGACCGGGGCGCTCTTTGAATTCGCCTGCGAGGCAGGCCCCATCCTGGGCGAGGCGGGCGGCGAGGCGCGGGAGACCCTCCGGGCCTATGCCCGGGACTTCGGCCTCACCTTCCAGATCACCGACGACCTGATCGACACGGTGAGCAGCGCCGGGGCGGCCGGGAAGTCGGTGGGCAAGGACGAAGCCCAGGGGAAGGCGACCCTGGTGTCAATTTTCGGGGTCGAGGGGGCCCGGGGCAAGGCGGCGGAGCTCGCCGAGCGGGCTGCCGCGCGGCTGGACGGTTTCGGGCCCGAGGCCGATCTGCTCCGGGCGCTGCCCTACCGCCTGCTGGATCGGGACCGCTAGCCGCCCCCCCGGGGGCCTTCGGGGGCAAGCGAGGGGGCGGCCTGATCGGCCGGGAACCTTGAATTTGGCCGGGTAGAGGCATAACTGGGGTGGAATGAGCCGGGGCCTAGGGTTTATCAGGCCATGCGCCCGTGCTAGGAGGACGAATCCGGCGGTGCCGGATGGGGATTAGCTTCACATCTTAGGGGAAGGGCTGAGACGGATGACCCACGCGATGTCACGGCGCAGGTTACTGGCGGTATCGGCCCTCGGCTTGGCCGGCTTGGGCAGCTGGAGCGGGATTGCCGGTGCGGCGGATGCCCTCGACCCCGCCGCGGCCCGCATCCAGGCCTTCTACGACGTGCTGCTCAACGGCATGCAGCATGCCAAGGACCTTGGGGTCCAGGGGCGCTATGAGAAGCTGGCCCCGATCGTCAAGGAAACCTTCGATTCCGCGACCATGACCCGGGTGGCCGCCGGCCCCGCCTGGAACAAGATTCCCCCGGACAAGCAGCAGGCCCTGATCGAGGCTTTCGCGCGCATGACCACCGCCAGCTATGCGAGCCAGTTCGCGGGCTATTCCGGGCAGAAATTCACGGTCGAGCCCAAGGCGACGCCGCGCAATGCCGATGTCATCGTGCATAGCCGCTTGGTGCCCGCCAATGGCGATCCCGTGACCTTCAATTACCTGATGCGGGGCTCCGGCGCGGATTGGAAGATCGAGGACGTCTATCTCGACGGCACGATCAGCCAGCTCGCCGTGCGCCGCTCGGAGTTCAGCGCGATCTTGGCGTCGGATGGCGCCGACGGGCTGTTGTCAAAGCTGAAAGCCCAGAGCGACGGGCTGCTGAAGAGCTGACGGGCTGAGACGCCCCGGCCGGCGCTATGCCGGCATCGACGCTAAGACGGGCGCGGCATTGCTTCGAGCCGCCGCGACAAGAATTGATAGCGATTAACGCGTAGATTCTGGCGGATACGACGACACTGACCGACGTGAAGATACTGGCTCACACGACGATACTGACCGATACGACGAAATTTGGCGCAGCTACGATACTTGGCGAAGCTCGATGGCGCATATGACGACGGTTCTTCTTCAATGGGTCGCTCCGGCCTTTCTGATTCTGTCGGCCGCCGGAAGCTTCTATGCGGTCGTCGCGACCTTGCTTCTCGGCCGCTTCGCCGCGCGCCCGCTGCCGCGGGCCAGCCGATTCCCCAGCGTCACGGTGCTGAAGCCGCTGCATGGCGCCGAGCCCGGGCTCTACGAGAATCTCCTCTCCTTCTGCCGCCAGGATTACCCCGCACCGATCCAGGTCGTCTTCGGCGTTCGTGACCTTCGCGACCCGGCCGTGGCCGTGGTCCGGCGCCTGATGGCGGATCTGCCCCAGGCCGATCTCGAGCTGGTCGTCGACGCCACGGAGCATGGCGCCAATGGCAAGATCTCCAACCTCGTGAACATGGCGCGGATGATCCGTCACGAGCTGGTGGTGCTTGCGGACAGCGATATCCGGGTCGATGCCGGCTATCTCAGCCATCTCGCCGGGGCGCTGGAGCAGCCCGGGGTGGGGCTGGCGACCTGCCTCTACCGCGGCGTCGCCGCCGAGGGCCTCTGGAGCCGCCTCGCCGCCAGCGGGATCAACCACCACTTCCTGCCCAGCGTGCTGGTCGGGCTCGGCATCGGGCGCGCCGATCCCTGCTTCGGCGCTACCATGGCGCTGCGGGCCGAGACGCTGCGCCGGATCGGCGGTTTCGAGGCCTTCGCCAACCATCTGGCCGACGACCACGCGATCGGCGATGCGGTGCGCCGAACGGGGCAGAAGCTCGCCGTCACCGCTGCCCTTCGCCTTGCTGGGCCTGGCCCTGTCGCCGGAAAATGCCTGGGCCCTGGGCGTGGCGTCCGTGGCGCTTATCAGCCGCCTGGCGCTGCAGGTCCAGGCCGACCGGGTCACCCGCATGGCCCAGGCCACCTGGCCGCTCGGGCCGCTCCGCGACCTTCTGTCCTTCTCCGTCTTCGTTGCCAGCCACTTCACCGACGCGGTAACTTGGCGCGGGCAGCGGTTCCGGGTGCGCCGCGACGGCACCCTCATTCCCGCCAAGGATCTGGCATCATGATGCGAACGCTTTTTCTACAGGCTCCCTCCTTCGACGGCTTCGACGGCGGTGCCGGCTCGCGCTACCAGGCGAAGCGGGAAATCCGCTCCTTCTGGTATCCGACCTGGCTGGCCCAGCCGGCGGCCCTGGTCACCAACAGCAAGCTGATCGACGGGCCCCCGCACGACACCCGGCTGGCCGAGGTGGTGGGCCAGGCGCGCGACTTCGACATGGTCGTGCTGCATACCTCCGCCCCCTCCTTCGCCTCCGATGTGAAGACCATCGAGAAGCTGAAGGAGGCCAACCCCTCCCTGAAGGCGGGGCTGATCGGCGCCAAGGTGGCGGTCGACCCGACGGGGAGCCTGCAGGCTTCCTCGGCGATCGACTTCGTCGCCCGCAACGAGTTCGATTTCACCATCAAGGACGTGGCCGACGATCGTCCCTGGAGCTCCATCAACGGCCTCTCCTACCGGACGGCCGATGGCGCGCTGCATCACAATCCCGAGCGCGCGATCCTGGAGAACATGGACAGCCTGCCCTTCGTGACGCCGGTCTATCAGCGCGACCTCGTCATCGAGAAATACTTCATCGGCTATCTGAAGCATCCCTACATCTCGATCTATACCGGGCGGGGCTGCAAATCGCGCTGCACCTTCTGCCTCTGGCCGCAGACCGTGGGCGGGCATCGCTACCGCACCCGCAGCGTCGGCCATGTGATCGAGGAGATCGCCTGGGCGCAGAAGGCCTTCCCGCAGGTGAAGGAGTTCTTCTTCGACGACGACACCTTCACCGACGATCTGCCGCGGGCCGAGGCCATCGCCCGCGAGCTGGGCAAGCTCGGCATCACCTGGTCCTGCAATGCCAAGGCCAATGTGCCGAGGGAGACGCTGAAGGTGCTGCGCGACGGCGGCCTCCGGCTTCTGCTCGTCGGCTATGAATCCGGCAATCAGCAGATCCTGCACAACATCAAGAAGGGCATGCGCATCGAAGTCGCTAAGCGCTTCACCAAGGATTGCCACGACCTCGGCATCACCATCCACGGCACCTTCATCCTGGGCCTGCCCGGCGAGACGAAGGAGACGATCGAGGAGACGATCCGCTTCGCCACCGAGATCAATCCCCATACGATCCAGGTCTCGCTCGCCGCGCCCTACCCCGGCACCTTCCTCTACAAGCAGGCGCTGGAGAACGGTTGGCTCGACAGCGCCAATGCCGAGCTGGTGGATGACAACGGCGTGCAGATCGCGCCGCTGCACTACCCCCATCTCAGCCACTCCGAGATCTTCCACTCCGTCGAGTCGTTCTACAAACGCTTCTACTTCCGCTCCGGCAAGATCGCTTCCATCGTCGGCGAGATGGTGCGCAGCCCGCAGATGATGAAGCGCCGCCTGCGCGAGGGCGTGGAGTTCTTCCATTTCCTGAGGGAGCGCAAGGAGCTGGCGAGCTGAAGCATCTCGTCGTTACGGCCGACGATTTCGGGCTGGCGCCCGAGGTCAACGAGGCCGTCGAGGAGGGGTTTCGCGACGGCATCCTGACGGCGGCAAGCTTGATGACCGCCGAGCCCGCCGCGGCCGATGCCGTGGCGCGGGCCCGGCATCTGCCGGGCTTGCGCGTCGGGCTGCATCTGGTGCTGGTGGAAGGCCGCCCCGTGCTGCCGCCCGAGCGGGTGCCCGATCTCGTCGACGCCCAGGGCTATTTCCGCCAGAACATGGTCCGGGCCGGCATCGACTTCTTCTTTCGTCCCAAGGTCCGCCGCCAGCTCGAGGCCGAGATCGAGGCGCAGTTCGCCGCCTTTGCCGCCACCGGCCTGCCCCTCGACCATGTCAACGCCCATAAGCATTTCCACCTGCATCCCACCATCGCCGGGCTGATGCTGCGCATCGGCAAGCGCCACGGCGCCAGGGCCATGCGCGTGCCCCTGGAGCCCAGAGGGGTGCTGGCGGCGGTGGAAACACAATCGAAAGGCCGTGCCGAGGTGACCCGGCCCTGGGCGCGGCTGCTGCGCCGGCGCCTGGGAAAGGCCGGCATCGCCACTCCCGATCAGGTCTTCGGCCTCGCCTGGTCCGGTGCCATGACGGCGCCGCGGCTGGCCGGGCTGCTCGCCCATCTGCCCGACGGCCTCAGCGAGATCTATCTGCATCCGGCCCGGGCCGGCGGCTTTGCCGGTGCGGCGCCGGGCTATCGCTATGCCGAGGAGCTGGCCGCCCTCACCGACCCCGCCGTCATCGCGGCCGCCGGCACCGGCGGTATCCGACGCGGCGGCTTCACGGATTTCCTCCCCCCTTCTCCCTCGCCCCCCGAAGGGCAGGGCTATCGCGTCTGACGACCTCAAGCCCCGCTCTATCTTTCCGTCATTCCCGCTTTCCGCGGGAATGACGGCAGAAAAAAATTGTGGGCCCTTTCCCACCTGCGATCGCCCTGCCCCGAATGGCGAGGGAGTTAAACGTCAGGGGACGGGCGCGGCGCCGGGGTCGGAGGGCGCCGTCTTCACCGGGCCCAGCAGGGCCGGCAGGAAGAGCAGCGTGGCGACCAGGGTGCAGCCCAGCGACAGGGCCAGCAGATTGCCCATGCTGGCTGTCCCGGGATGCTTGGAGAGGCAGAGGCTGCCGAAGGCCGTGCCGGTGGTGAGGGCGCTGTAGAGGATGGCACGGGTCAGGCTCGAGGAGAGCAGATCGCCGGTGCCGTGCCGCCAGGCCATGACGAAATAGATGTTGAAGGCGACGCCGATGCCGAAGAGCAGCGGCAGCGCGATGATATTGGCGAAATTGAGCGGCAGGCCGATGGCGACGCTGATGCTGAGGGTGGCGAGGCCGGAGAGCAGGAGCGGCAGCAAGGTGACGACCACGTCATGAAAGCGCCGCAGCACGAAGGCCAGCATCACCGTGATGGCGAGGAAGGCCAGCACCCCCGCCTCGATGAAGGCATTGACCACGGTGCGGCTCGTCTCCAGCACGGAGATGGGCGCGCCGGTCGCCTCGGGTGCGGCCTTCAGCACCGCATCGGCGAATTGCCGCATCGCCTCGTTGTCGTTGGGATCGCCCTTGGGGAAGATCTCGATCCGCGCCCGCCCGTCGGCGGCGATCCAATCCCCGACCAGCTGCGGCGGCAGCGTCTTCAAGGTGATCGGCTCGGCCTGCAACGCGTCGCCGAGCTGCTTGAGCGTCGCCTTCAGCCCCGGGATGATCTGGGCTTCGGCATCCGCGCGGCGCCGCGGCGGGGCGGCGGCAAGGGCATTGGCCAGCCGCGCGAGGCGCTTGGCACGCCGCGCCGGCCGGTCCTCGCTGCTGCCCGCGGCGGCGGTGAGCGCCGCGGCGGCATGCTTCAGCGAGGCGATGACCTGCGCATCCGTGGGCGGCGCCTTGATCTCGTCCGGCTGCAGGGTCGGGCCGATCAGCATGGCCGCATCCTGGATGAGGGCGAGCTTCTCGTCCTGATCCTGGGGCACGAAGCTCGCCAGAGTGATCACCTGGGCGATGGTGGGCAGCTTGGCCAGCCTCTCGGCCTCCTTCTGCGCCGCGGCCAGGGAGGGCGCCAGCACCTCGATGGTATAGGGCGAGGTGGAACGGTCCTTCATCAGATCGAGAATCGTGGCGACCGATTCGGTCTTCGGGCTGCGCAGATTGAGGGGATTGAAATCGAAACTGAGGCGCGGCAGCAGGATGGCGAAGGCGACCGCCAGTATCGCGGCCAGACCCAGCACCAGGCGGCGGCGCTGAATCAGGAAGCGGTCGAGAGGCGCCAGCCAGTGATAGCCGATCTCCCCCGACTCGCCGCGCGGGCGCAGCAGCCGCAGGAGCGCCGGCAGCAAGGTGAGGCTGAGGACGAAGGCCACGAGCATGCCGGTGCCCGCGATCAGCCCGAGCTCCTTGACCCCGCTGTAGTCCGTCGGCAGGAAGGCGAAGAAGCCGGCGGCGATGGAGGCGGTGGCGAGCGCGATCGAGCCGCCGACCCCGGCCCCGGCCGCCACCAGCGCCTGGCGCAGATCATTGAGCACGTGACGCTCGGCACGATAGCGCACCGCGAATTGGATGCCGAAGTCGACGCCCAGGCCGATGAAGAGCACCGCGAAGGCGAGCGAGATGGGATTGTAGGGTCCCACCGCCAGCAGGCCGAAGGCCGCTGTGATCCCCAGACCGACCACGAGGGTAAGGAGAATGGCGAAGATGATCCGCACGGATCTGAGGGCGAGCCAGAGCAGCAGCGCCACACCGGCGACGGTCAAAATCGAGTTGAGCAGGAAGCCCTCGGCGAGGGTGCCGAATTCTTCATCGGCCAAGGGGATGCTGCCGGTGAGCCGCACCCGGATGCCGTGATCGGGCGTCAGCCCGAGCTCGCGGACGGAGGCGCGAATGGAGTCCGACGCCATGGACCCCGGCTGCAGCGAATTATAGTCGAGGGTCGGCTTCACCAGGATGAAGCGGCGCAGCTCGCGCAAGGTCGGCTGGGAGCCGGTGAAGAGCGTGCGCCAGGCGAGCGGATGCAGCTTCCCCGCCAGCACATCGGCGATCATGTCGCCGATGGCGCCCATCGGCCGCTCGAAATCCACGAGCTTGGCCTCGCCATGCTGCACCCCTTCGAGAAAGCGGGCGAAGACGTCCATCAAGCCGCGCAGGCTGGGATCGGCCGCCAGCGGACCCAGCAAGGGCTGAGCCGCGATGAGCTGATCGGTCAGATGCTTGACGTCGGCGGTGGGCAGGAACAGCAGGCCGTTGCGCTGGAAGAAGGTGCCGCCGTCCGGCCGGTAGACCACGGGGAAGAGCTTGGGATCTTCCTGTAGCCGCGCCGTCAGCGAGGAGGTCGCCTGCTCCGCCAACTCGGGCGTGAGCGCGTCGATGACGACGGCGATCTGGTCGGCCTTCATGGGGAAGGCATTGTCGAAGGCCGCCTGGTGCTGGCGCCAGGGAAGGTCCGAGGGGAAGAGCTTGACGGTGTCGGTGTCGATGGCGAAGTGATGCGTCGTATACTGAAAGGCAGCCCCCGCGATCACCAGGAAGAGCAGCACGATCTTCCAGGCATGGCGGCAGCAGAAATCAACGACATGAGCGAGGGCGGCAGCCGTCATCGGGATTTACGAGAGGTCCGAGGTGATGGATCCGAGATGATGTCCGGAATCGGGGACCGCGCATAATAGTGACAAATGAAATGGCTGGCGACAGCCTCCTCCCGCAAGTCTCCGGCGACCCGTCGTCGCAGCGGCAAACGGGCGAAACGAGCGATATTCCGGGCATTTCAGACATTTGCGGAGAGTACCCCCAGTACCAATAAGGGCATAAGCGGCAATATCGGGATCGAGGTGCTCGAAGAGACCGCGACAAATCGAGCCGAGACAAGTAACATGAAAGCCACAGGGGTCGCCGGGGCAAGCCGCAAGCTCTTGCAGTGCGGTATTGACGACTTAAATCGGTAGACCACCGGCGATTGTCCTCGCCGCCTTTTGTTTGCGCGGAAGGCGGCGAAGAGGCCCCTCGGGCTCGCGCAAGGCGCCCTTCATCTGGCGCCCCGTGGATGAGAGTTCGTCGGAATTGGATCGAGGTGCAATTCATGCAGGTGATTCTGGCCCAACCCCGCGGTTTTTGTGCCGGCGTCGTTCGTGCCATCGATATCGTCGAGCGGGCCCTGACGCTTTATGGCCCCCCCGTCTATGTCCGTCATGAGATCGTCCACAACCGCCATGTCGTCGAGCGGCTCGAGCGGATGGGCGCCCGTTTCGTCGAGGAGCTGGCGGAGGTGCCGGCCGGGGCCCATACCATCTTCAGCGCCCATGGCGTCTCCAAGGCGGTCGAGGCGGATGCGGCGGAGCGCGGTTTGGCCGTCCTCGATGCGACCTGCCCCTTGGTGGCCAAGGTCCATATCGAGGGAAAGCGCTATGTCCGCCAGGGCCGCCAGCTGATCCTGATCGGCCATGCCGGCCATCCCGAGGTCGAGGGCACGCGCGGCCAGATCGACGGCCCTGTCTATCTGGTCCAGAACGTCGGCGACGTCGCGACCTTGGCCATCGCCGATGACACCCCGCTCGCCTTCGTCACCCAGACGACCCTCAGCGTCGACGACACCCGCGCGATCATCGCCGCGCTGCGCCGCCGCTTCACCGATCTGGTCGGGCCGGACACCAAGGACATCTGCTACGCCACCCAGAACCGCCAGACCGCGGTGCGCGAGCTCAGCAAGCTCGCCGATGTGATCCTGGTGGTGGGCGCCAGCAACAGCTCCAATTCGAACCGGCTGCGCGAGATCGGCCTGGAGGAAGGCGTGCCCAGCTATCTCGTCGGCAGTGGGGCGGAGCTCGACCCCAGCTGGGTCGAGGGGGCGGAGGTGGTGGGCATCACCGCCGGCGCCTCGGCGCCCGAGGCCCTGGTCGAGGATCTGGTCGAAACCCTGCGGCGCAGCGCCCCGGTCGAGGTCAGCCTGCTGCCGGGGATCGTGGAAGACGTGAAGTTCCGCTTGCCAAGCGAGTTGCTCGACGCGTAGCTACTGTCCCATGGTATCGCTCGAAGCCGGGAACCCCGGCTCCTGGCGCGTTTGAACGTGACGATAAACCGAAGCTAAGAACGAGGCTGCAAGTGGCAATTCCGGCTCTGCAAATGGCCTATGTCGGCGCCTATGTCCTCCGCCAGCACCTGGCGCGGCGCAAGCGCTACCCTCTCGTATTAATGCTCGAGCCGCTGTTTCGCTGCAATCTCGCCTGCGCGGGCTGCGGCAAGATCGACTATCCCGACGAGATCCTGAATCAGCGCCTGAGCGTCGCCGACTGCCTCGCGGCGGTCGACGAATGCGGCGCCCCGGTGGTCTCCATCGCGGGCGGCGAGCCGCTGCTGCATCGGGAGCTGCCCAAGGTCGTCGAGGGCATCATCGCGCGCAAGAAATTCGTCTATCTCTGCACCAATGCGCTGCTGATGGAAAAGAAGATCGACCAGTACAAGCCCAGCCCCTTCTTCGTCTGGTCGGTCCATCTCGACGGCGACCAGGAGATGCACGACCGCTCGGTCTGCCAGACCGGCGTCTACGATCGCGCCGTGGCGGCGATCAAGCTCGCGAAGTCGCGGGGCTTCCGCGTCAACATCAACTGCACCCTGTTCAACGATGCGAAGGCCGACCAGGTCGCCAATTTCTTCGACACGGTCAAAGCCATCGGCGTCGACGGCATCACCGTCTCGCCGGGCTATGCCTATGAGCGGGCGCCGGACCAGCAGCATTTCCTCAACCGCACCAAGACCAAGCAGCTCTTCCGCGACATCTTCAAGCGCGGCGGCGGCGCCAAGGCCTGGTCCTTCAGCCAGTCGAGCCTGTTCCTCGATTTCCTCGCGGGCAATCAGAACTACCACTGCACGCCCTGGGGCAATCCGACCCGCACCGTCTTCGGCTGGCAGCGGCCCTGCTATCTCCTCGGCGAAGGCTATGCCAAGACCTTCAAGGAGCTGATGGACGACACCGCCTGGGACAATTACGGCACCGGCAATTACGAGAAGTGCGCCGACTGCATGGTCCATAGCGGCTTCGAGGCGACGGCCGTCACCGATGCCATGCGCAAGCCGCTGAAGGCGCTGGCCGTCAGCCTGCGCGGAATCCGCACCGAGGGCGAGATGGCCCCGGATATCCCGCTCGATAAGCAGCGCCCGGCGGAGTTCGTCTTCTCGCGCCATGTCGAGCACAAGGTCGCCGAGATCCGCGAGCGCGAGTCCAAGGCGAAGCGGGCACCGGCGGCGGAGTAGCCGTTTTCTCTTCCGTCATCCCCGCGAAAGCGGGGATCCAGGGCCACGGGGCAAGGTCCTGCGCATGAGGCCCTGGATTCCCGCTTTCGCGGGAATGACGCCAGTAGAGGGGTTAGCTTCTCACTCCCTAATCTTCCAGCCTCGTCTGGCGCAGGCCTTTGTTGCGCGAGCGGCGAAGCTTGCTCTCCAGGCGGCGCTCCTTCGAGGCCTTGGTCGGTCGCGTCGGCCGGCGGGGGCGCGGGACCACCGTCGCCCGCTGAATCAGCTCGACCAGCTTCGCCAGCGCGTCGGCCCGGTTGCGCTCCCGGGTCCGATGGCCATGGGCGGTCAGGATCAGCACGCCCTCCTTGGTAAGGCGCTGGCCCGCCAGACCCTCGAGCCGCCGGCGGACATGCTCGGGCAAGGAGGGGCTGCGGCGCACGTCGAAGCGAAGCTGGACCGCCGTCTCCAGCTTGTTGACGTTCTGGCCCCCGGGACCGGGCGAGCGCAGGAAGCTCTCCTCGATTTCCCGCTCGTCGATGGCGATGGCGGCGTTGATGCGAATCACGCCGCCCAGAGTATCATGAGCCGGTATCTCGCTCGACTCGGGGGAGGACGACATGGCCGACTACCGTCTCTACTGCGCCGGCGTCTCGGGCAACGCCTACAAGGCGGCGCTGATGCTGAACCTCTCGGGCTGCGACTGGGAGCCCGTGGTGCTGGATTACCTCGGCGGCGCCACAAGGCAGGAAAGCTACCGCGAGGAGATCAACGAACTGGGCGAGATCCCGGTCCTCGAGCATGGCGCCAAGCGCCTCAGCCAGAGCGGGGCGATCCTCACTTATCTCGCCGAGAAGACCGGGCGCTTCGGCGGCCGCGACGAGGACGAGAAGCTCGAGATCCTGCGCTGGATCCTGTTCGACAATCACAAATTCACCAGCTATTTCGCCACGCTTCGCTTCCTCGTCGGCATCCAGAAGACCGGCGAGACGGCGGTGACCGAATTCCTGCGCGGGCGCGCCCAGACCGCCTTCGGGATCGTGGAGAAGCATCTCACGGGCCGCGACTTCCTGCTCGGCGACCGGCCGACCATCGCCGATATCTCCATGGTCGGTTATCTCTACTACACTGAGGAGACGGGCCTCGACCGCGCCCCCTTTCCCAACATCACGGGCTGGGCCAAGCGCATCGCCGCCTTGCCGGGCTGGACGCCGCCTTACGACCTGATGCGGGCTTAGTCCTCGCGCCCGGCGAAATCCCCGGCGAGCCGGAGGCCCTCCATCCAGGTCTCGCCCTTGCGTTTGATGACGGTGCGGGGCGCGATGCTGCCATGCTCGGCGAGCGCCACCGCCAAGACCTGGGAATGGGTGACGAGCCAGACCTGGCTGCGCTCGGCCGAGCGCACGATGAGGCGGGCCAGCGGCTCCAGAAGATCGGGATGCAGGCTGGTCTCGGGCTCGTTCAGGGCGATGAAGCCCGGCAGGCGATAGGCGAGCAGCGCACCCGCCAAAGCCAGATAGCGCAGGGTGCCGTCGGAGAGCTCGGCGGCTTCGAAGACCCGCTTGGGATAGTCGGGAAAGATCATGCCGAAGGCAGCATCGCGACCGGGCGGCGGCACCACGAGCCGCGCGCCGGGAAAGGCATCGTCGATGGCCCGGTCGAGATCCGACCTGTCCTCGCGGATATGGACCAAGGTGGCGAAGACGGCCGCCAGATTGGATCCGTCGGAGGCGAGCGTCGGGCTCGTCACCGCGAGACAGGGCGCGCGCAACGGCGAGGCCGAATCGGTCCGCATCTCGTGATAGAAGCGCCAGTCCAGCATGGTGCGCCGGATCAGATGCAGATCGGGAAAGCCGACGGGATCCTGCAGAGAGGCGAGCGCCGTCTCCGAGGCCAGGAGCTCGGTCTCGATCTCGACCCGCTTGCCCGCCTCGTCGCGGGCCGCGACCTGGGGCCCATGACGCTCCAGCAGCTTGATGGCGCGGCCGGCGTGATGGAACGTCAGCGTCTCCTCCTTCACCAGCGGCTCGAAGGGAAGGGCCGCGGCGGTGGGATGGCGCAGCCCCACCGCGACCTCATAGCCATAGCTGCGGGCGCCGCCGGCGGTGGGTGAGAATTCGGCGCCGAGGGTGATGCGCACGGGATCCTTCGGCCGGCGTTCCCCGGCCCAATAGGCCGAGTCCATGCCGCCTTCGCCGGCGAGCTCGTAGGAGAGCGTGCCCGCGGCCGCGGCCTGGATCAGCTGCAGGGCCCGATAGAGATTGGTCTTGCCGACGCCATTGGCGCCGAGGAAGACGGTCAGCCGGTCGACGGGAAAGCGGATGGCGCGCAGCGAGCGGTAGCCCGCGGCGTGGACCTCCCGCACCATCAGCGGCATTGGCTCTATGCCGGATCTCCGCGACTGGCCTGCTTCAACCTATAGGGCTTGATCAGGCTTTCGGCCGGGATGCCCCATTTGCGATTGAGCTGCCAAACCATGTCGAGCGTGAGGTGCCGTCGACGGTTGAGAATCTCCGATGCGCGAGAGCGGGAGCCGATCACTTTGGCCAGATCCGCTTGTGTGTAATGGTGCGTCCGCATGTGGTGCTCGATCGCCGCAAGAGGGTGCGGTGGATCTATTGGCCAGTGCCTGTTTTCGTAAGCTTCGATGAGCGTGGCCAGAAGATCAAAACGATCTGCCGCGGGCGTGCCGGGTGCGGGCTCATCATCGAAATATTGAGCGATCTCCCCGAGCGCTTCGTCGTAGTCGGTTTCGGTTCTGATAGGACGGATCTTCATCGCACGTTCTCCGCATCGATCTTGTCATATTCGGCATGGGTGCCGACGAACTTCACGAGCACCCGCCCAAACCTGTAGGCGATATGAACGACGAGGCGGTACTTGTTGCCACCGATGTCGAAGATCGCCCTGTTATCGGCCACGAAGTCCACCCCACCGCCAAACTGGCGCTTTATATCCGCGGGTGACGTCCAGGCCGCTTTTGCGACCATCGCGTACCAGACTTTCAAGGGTGTCTCTGCCGGCGGGTGCTTGTCCCAAAAGTGACGAAGCGTCCGGCGGGCGATGATCTGCACGTTCTATTTATATCTCATTCCCAATATGGGAACAATCCCAAATTGGGAAATCGACCGCCGCTTTTCAAGCCAAACCCGGCGTCCAGGAGGAGTTGCGAAGTGAGATTTAGGCACCCGGGCGCTGATACAGCGAATCTAGATGCCCGTCGGCTCGATAAATTCGCCTTATCCTCCCTACTCTCGATCAACTGCTTCTGCAGGAAATCTACAGGGAGCTCGCCCCCATTTCTCGGGCTGAGCCCAAGTTTACCTTATGCTTGGCCGACTTCCGCTCCGATGTATCGGCCTAAACCCTCAGAATATACGTAAAACGCGTATCAGTCAAGATGTACGAGGGCCCGGCGGCAGCGCCCGAGAACGCCGAAGGCGGTTCGCGCGTCGGCGGCAAGGCGCATCATGGCGGGGAGCTGACCGGGGGCGCGGAGGAGGGCCAGGAGGATGGCGCCCAGAGCCGTCCCGCCATCCTCCCGCATGCCGGCGATGGCGGCCGGCGGGATCGTCCGGCCGGCGGGGTCGCAGATGACCCGCAGCGCCGCGAAGGGAAGGCCATGGGCGGCGGCGAGGCGGGCGGCGATATGGGATTCCATGTCGACGGCAAGGGCACCCGTCGCCGCGGCCAGCGCCTGCTTGTCGGCTTGCGTCATGACCGGGAGATCGACGCCGGCGAGGTCGCCCAGGCGGGCGTTGGGCAAGCGGCCGGCGAGGCGGTCTCGCCAAGCCGTATCGGCCGTCCAGCGCTCTACGCCGGCGATGATCGCGCCGGCGAGGATCGCCGTGCCGGGCGGCAAGGCCGGATCGAGGCCGCCGGCGATGCCGAAGCTGAGGATGCCGGTCGCGCCGTCGGCGATGGCGGCTTCGATGAGAGGGGGAAGCCGCGGCCCGCCGGCCGCGATGGCGCGCAGGCCCGGGCCTCTCGCAATCGCCGCCTCGCGGGCGAGACCGGAAACGGCAAGGATGAATCCAGGCAGGGGCACGCTTAGAGCCCGTAGAGCACGGCGCGGGTATTGCCCTTGGTCAGATTGCGGTACCGGGCCATGGCCCAGAGCGGGAAGAATTTCCCATAGCCGTGGTAGCGCAGATAGAAGACGCGGGGGAAGCCGGTGGCGGTGTAGCGCT
>Ga0310811_10005130_pt1 | contig 16517 bp, 13 predicted proteins | sample YCmetagenome_FD_207642 | JGI IMG/M metagenome (GOLD analysis project Ga0310811, IMG submission 207642) | Soil microbial communities from experimental microcosm in Duke University, North Carolina, United States - YC | ecosystem: Engineered > Artificial ecosystem > Soil microcosm > Unclassified ...
ACAAATATTCGACGCCGGACAAACCGCGCTTCGTCGCCGGCGCGCTGGGCCCGACGCCGAAGACCGCGTCGATTTCGCCGGACGTCAACGATCCCGCCGCGCGCAACGTCAGCTTCGATCAACTGGTCGCTGCCTACCTGGAACAGACGCGCGCGCTGGTCGAAGGCGGCGCCGACGTGCTGCTGGTCGAAACCATTTTCGATACGCTGAACTGCAAGGCGGCGCTGTTCGCGATCGACACCTTCTTCGAGGAATCCGGCAAGAATCTGCCGATCATGATTTCCGGCACCGTGACCGATGCCTCCGGTCGCATCCTGTCCGGCCAGACCGTGCCTGCGTTCTGGCATTCGATCCGCCACGCGAAACCGCTGACGGTCGGCCTGAACTGCGCGCTTGGCGCGGCGCTGATGCGGCCGTACGCGGAAGAGCTGTCGAAGATCGCGGACACCTATGTCTGCATCTACCCGAACGCCGGCTTGCCGAACCCGATGAGCGACACCGGCTTCGACGAGACGCCGGACGTGACGTCCTCACTGCTGAAGGATTTTGCCGAGAGCGGCTTCGTCAACATCGCCGGCGGTTGCTGCGGCACCACGCCGGATCATATCCGCGCGATCGCCGACATCGTTGCAAGCATTCCGCCGCGCGTCGTGCCGACAGTAGCACCGACGATGAAATTGTCGGGCCTGGAGCCCTTCGTCATCGACGACCAATCGTTGTTCGTCAACGTCGGCGAGCGCACCAACGTCACCGGCTCCAAGGCCTTTGCGCGGCTGATCATCAACGAGCAGTACGACGAAGCGCTGGCCGTCGCGCGCCAGCAGGTCGAGAACGGCGCGCAGATCATCGACATCAACATGGACGAGGCGATGCTGGATTCGCAGGCGGCGATGACGCGCTTCCTGAATCTTGTTGCGTCCGAGCCGGACATCGCGCGCGTGCCGATCATGATCGACTCGTCGAAATGGTCGGTCATCGAAGCGGGCCTGAAATGCGTGCAGGGCAAATCCATCGTCAATTCGATCTCGATGAAAGAAGGCGAGGAGAAATTCCTGCACGAAGCCAAGCTGTGTCGTCGCTACGGCGCCGCCGTGATCGTGATGGCCTTCGACGAGCAGGGCCAGGCCGACACCTTCGAGCGCAAGATCGAGATCTGCGAACGCGCCTACCGGCTGCTGGTCGACAAGGTCGGCTTTCCGCCGGAAGACATCATCTTCGATCCGAACATTTTCGCGATCGCGACCGGCATCGAAGAGCACAATAATTACGCGGTCGATTTCATCAACTCGGTGCGCTGGATCAAGGAAAACCTGCCGCACGCAAAGATCAGCGGCGGCGTGTCGAACGTGTCGTTCTCCTTCCGCGGCAATGACCCGGCGCGCGAGGCGATCCACACCGTGTTCCTGTATCACGCGATCAAGGCCGGCATGACGATGGGCATCGTCAACGCCGGCATGGTCGGCGTGTACGACGATCTGCCGGCCGAATTGCGCGAACGCGTCGAAGACGTGGTGCTGAATCGTCGAGAGGATGCCACCGAGCGCATGATCGAATTCGCCGCCACGCTGAAAGCCGGCGACAAGAAGGAAGAAGCCACGCTCGAATGGCGTAACGGCACCGTGCAGCAACGCCTGTCGCATGCGCTGGTGCACGGCATCACGCAATGGATCGTCGAGGATACCGAAGAAGCGCGCCAGCAGTTGCTGAAGAACGGCGGCCGTCCGATCCACGTGATCGAAGGCCCGCTGATGGATGGCATGAACGTGGTCGGCGACCTGTTCGGCCAGGGCAAGATGTTCCTGCCGCAGGTGGTGAAATCCGCGCGCGTGATGAAGCAGGCGGTGGCGCACCTGATCCCGTTCATCGAGGAAGAAAAGCGCCTGCTGGAAGAACAGACCGGCATCGTCAGCAAGCCGAAGGGCAAGATCGTCATCGCGACGGTGAAGGGCGACGTGCACGACATCGGCAAGAATATCGTCTCGGTGGTCTTGCAATGCAATAACTTCGAAGTCGTCAACATGGGCGTGATGGTGCCTTGCACCGACATCCTGAAGAAGGCGAAGGAAGAGAACGCGGATATCGTCGGCTTGTCCGGTCTGATCACGCCGTCGCTGGAAGAGATGGCTTACGTCGCCAAGGAAATGCAGCGCGACGAATATTTCCGCGGCTTGAAAACGCCGCTGCTGATCGGCGGCGCCACCACCAGCCGCGCGCACACGGCGGTGAAGATCGCGCCGAATTACGAAGGCCCGGTGGTCTATGTGCCGGACGCATCGCGCTCGGTATCGGTGGCGCAATCGCTGCTGACGCCCGAGCATCGCGATGCTTACGTCGCCGAGATCGCGGCCGATTACGAGCGCATCCGCGAACAGCATGCGAACAAGAAGGCCGTGCCGCTGCTGACGCTGCAGCAGGCGCGCGCCAACAGGATGCAGTTGTCCTTCGTCGGCAAGGAAGCGCCGCGCAAGCCGAAGTTCATCGGCCGCCGTGAATTCAAGAATGTCGACCTGGCGACGATCGCGCGTTACATCGACTGGGGCCCGTTCTTCCAGACCTGGGATCTGGCGGGGCCGTACCCGGCCATCCTGCGCGACGAAGTGGTCGGCGAAGCGGCCAGCAAGGTGTTCGAGGAAGGCCAGGCGCTGCTGAAGAAAATCATCGAAGGTCGGTGGCTGACCGCCAACGGCGTGATCGCGTTGCTGCCGGCGAATACGGTCAATGACGATGACATCGAGATTTACACAGACGAGACGCGCACCAAAGTCGCTTTTACGTATTACGGTGTGCGGCAACAGACAATCAAACCGGTTATCGATGGGGTACAACGTCCTAATCAGTGCCTGTCCGACTTCATCGCGCCGAAATCATCCGGCGTGGCCGACTACATCGGCCTGTTTGCGGTGACTGCCGGTCTCGGTATCGAGAAGTACGAAAAACGTTTCGAAGATGCGCACGACGATTACTCATCGATCCTGCTGAAGTCGCTGGCCGATCGCCTGGCTGAGGCGTTTGCCGAACATCTGCATGAACGCGTGCGCACGGATCTGTGGGGCTATGCGCCGGACGAGCATTTGAGCAGCGAAGCCATGATCAGGGAAGAATACAGCGGCATTCGTCCGGCGCCGGGTTATCCGGCCTGCCCTGAACATACGGTCAAGGCCGATATGTTCAAGTTGCTGCAGGCGGAGGAAATCGGCATGATGCTGACCGATTCCTTTGCCATGTTTCCCGGCGCAGCGGTGTCGGGGTTCTACTTCGCGCATCCGGAATCAAAATATTTCGTGGTTGGCAAGATCGGCGACGATCAGGTCAACGACATGGCGGCAAGACGTGGCGTCGCCAAGGAAGACATCGAACGATGGCTGGCGCCGAACTTATCCTGACAAACTAGAAAAACATGCGCACAAGAATAATCTGGAAAGAACGGCCGTTAAAAAGCAAACTTCTGATTATTTTTGTCAGCGTTATCGTCACGCTGCTGGCGGTATTGCTGGGTTTGAACCTGACGATCGGTGAAAAGAAAGTTCAACAGGAAATCCCGCGCCTGTATTCGGTCGCCGATCCGCAGTTCGAGCGTTCGATGGGCGTATTGATGGGGCCCGCCATCCTCGGCGGCAATCGCACGCAGGCCCTGATGAACGGCGCGGAGATCTTTCCATCCATGCTGCAGGCAATTCGCGGCGCGCAGAAAACCATTAACTTTGAAACCTACATCTACTGGTCGGAAGCGATCGGCAAGGAGTTCGCCGACGCCTTTGCCGAACGTGCGCGCGCCGGTGTCAAGGTCCATGTGCTGATCGACTGGGTCGGCAGCGCCAAGATGGAACAATCGTATCTCGACGAAATGGAACAAGCCGGCGTCGAAGTGCGCAAGTACCATCCGCTGAAATGGTACAACCTGGCGCGGATAAACAATCGCACGCATCGCAAGTTACTGGTAGTCGATGGCCGCATCGGCTTTACCGGCGGTGTCGGCATCGCCGGACAATGGACCGGCCATGCGCAGGATCCGGATCATTGGCGCGATTCACATTATCGGGTCGAAGGCCCGGTGGTCGCGCAGATGCAGGCGGTGCTGATCGACAACTGGATCAAGACCACTGGCAAGGTACTGGACGGGCCGGACTATTTTCCCGAACTGAAACCCGTGGGCAACGACCATGCACAGATGTTCAGCAGTTCGCCGCAGGGCGGCAGCGAGAGCATGCGCTTGATGTACATGCTGTCGCTGACGGCCGCGCAGAAATCGATCCATCTATCGATTTCATATTTCGTGCCGGACGACATGACACGACAAATCCTGATCGATGCCGCCAGGCGCGGCGTCAAGGTGCAGATCATCGTGCCGGGCGAATTCATGGACGTCGACCTGGTACGCCGCTCGTCGCGCAGCATGTGGGGCGATTTGCTGAAGGCGGGCATCGAGATCTATGAATACCAGCCGACGATGTATCACTGCAAGGTGATGATTGTGGATGGCCTGATGGTGTCGGTCGGCTCGACCAATTTCGACGATCGCTCATTCCGTCTGAATGACGAAGCGAACCTGAATATCTACAGTGCGGCCTTCGCCGCTTCGCAGATTGGCGTGTTCAATGACGACCTCAGGCATTCACGCCGTATCACTTATGAAGAATGGAAGAACCGGCCGTTCAGTGAAAAGATTCACGAACATCTGGCAGGCATGCTCGGCCCGCTGTTATAGACGTGCCGGAATGCCTTTGCTCAAGGCAGCGGCAACCCGTCGATAAACACCTTTAACTCGCCAGCCTTGAATGGCGTCCACTTCTCGTTCGCGGTCAGTGGTTCGGTCACGATGATCGCGACACGATCGTTCGGTGTCGTCACTTCGGAAAAATCCACCTTCATGTCTTCGTCGCTCAGCACTGCTTCCGAAAACGGATATTGCCGCACGATGTAATGCAATTGCGTCGAGCAATGCACGAACATCGCCGAGCCGTCGGACAGCGTCATGTTGAAGGTGCCGTGCGCGGCGATCTGCGCCGTCAATTCCGCCAGCGCTTCCCGCATCTGGTCCAGCAGCGGCGGCGCGTCGCCAAAGCGCCGCCGCAGTTCCTGCAGCAGGTAGCAGAACGCGGTTTCGCTGTCGGTGGTGCCGACCGGCCGGTAAGGGCCAGTCAGCTCGGGCGTGAAGTTCTTCAGGTCGCCATTGTGCGCAAACACGAAGTAGCGGCCCCACAATTCGCGCACGAAGGGATGGCAGTTTTCCAGCGCGACGCGGCCCTGCGTCGCCTTGCGGATATGCGCGATGACGTTCATCGACTTGATCGGCACGCGCCGGATCAGGTCGGCGATCGGCGAATCCACCGCCGCCTGGTAGTCGACGAAATGCCGCACGCCGGCGCCTTCAAAAAAGGCGATGCCCCAACCGTCATTGTGGTGATCGGTGCCGCCGCCGCGCGTGGCAAAGCCGGTGAAACTGAACACAATGTCGGTCGGCACATTGCAGTTCATTGCGAGAAGCTGGCACATGTTGCTGGGCTATCCGGATGATCGATGCGATTTCGAAACAGTAACATGAAGCCCGCCAACAGTAACGGCGAGAAAAATTCCGGCGCGCAGAGAACATTTGCGGCGGCATGCCGTCGAAAGCAGATTCGCAAACCAAACGCGCAAGCCGCGACGCGGCAAAGAGACCGGCATGGCAGATCGACATCATTACGCTGATTGCACAGCGCATTGCAGAAAGTCCGCAGCATGACGCATATGAGCCGTTACGCGCTGTATTTCACACCATCGCCGACGACATCCTGGCATGCGGCGGGCAGCCACTGGCTCGGACGCGATGCGTTCAGCGATCGCTCCTGCGCGCAACCGGCGATACCCGGCATATCCAGCGAACTCTTGCAGCGGCTGACGGCCGATGCGCGTCGCTACGGCTTTCATGCCACGCTGAAGGCGCCGTTCCGGCTGATCGAGGACGCGAGCGAACAGCAGTTGCTGGAACAGCTCGCCGCGTTTTGCGCCAGCCAACGGCCGATCGTGCTGCATACGCCGCATGTGGCGCAACATCGTGATTTTCTCGCGCTGCAGATCGACGATAAAGGCGGTGAAGTGTCGGCGCTAGCGGCGCAATGCGTCAGTCAATTCGATTGCTTGCGCGCACCCCTGAGCGAGCGCGAACTGGCGCGCCGCAGACGCGATGCACTGACGCCGCGACAGGAAGTGCTGCTGCAGCGCTGGGGCTATCCGTACACCGAGGAGCAGTTCCGCTTTCACATGACCTTGAGCGGCGCGCTGCATGATATCGATCCCGAGACTGGCGTGCGCCTGCAGCGTGCCGCCGCGGATCATTTCGCCCTGCCTGCGGCGCATGAGCCGCTGGTTATCGATGCCTTGAGCATCCTGCGCGAAGCGGCGCCCGGCGCGCCTTTTGTCGTATGGCAGCGCTGCGGTTTTATGCAAACGGATGCCGACCTCCTGTCGAACTCGCAACGACATTACGCTTGAGCGCGTGCCGGATCAGCGTGGCGCGGCCAATGCCGGCAAAGCCATGCGGCAGCGCCACAGCGCGTGGCCCGAATCCTGGTATTTTTTTTCGAAGGGCGTGATCGCTTGTTCCGCTGCGTAGGCTTCGCACGCAACCGTCTGCCGCGTCAGCAGCGTGAGTGCGGCGGCAAATTCCTCGATGTAGATGCGCCAGTTGCTGCGGCATTCCAGGTAGCCGCCGAGCGCGACGATAGCAGGGAAGACGGCATGACCATGCCAACGGCGCGACAGGTGGCCGATCTTCGGCCACGGATTCGGATACAGCACGTAGTGGCGCGCCGGGCGGACGCCGCTTTCGAGCAGCAGGCGCCAATAGTCCACCAGGTTGGCGCGCACGCGCAGGCAGTTGCCCGGCGCCGCGCCTTTCCATTCGGTGTTGCGCGCGTTGCGGTCGGCCGATTGATCGACGCCGATGACGAAGTGATCGGGAAATTGCGCCGCCAGATGCATGGTCGACAATCCGACGCCGCAACCGGCGTCAAGTATCAGCGGCGCGGCGCCGCGCTCGCGCCAATGCGCAATGCTGTCCTCGAATGCGTGGCGGTTGTGTGCGGCGATCGGTTGCAGGAAGGCGTGGCTGGCGTGGCGTGCGACCAGCGCCGCCAGTTGTTCATGCGGGCCGGTTTGTGCGCTGACGATGACAGAGGAATTCGCGTACATCGGTCACGCGGCAGTGATGGATAGAAAGCTTGAAGGAGAGAGAAGGCGAATCGCAGCGCAACACGCCGGCCGCAATTGTATCGAAATCCGCCGGCCGGCGTTTCAATATACCCGAGGTAAAACGAATGCGATCGCTTAGTGGAACACCACCGGCTGCCGCATCATCGCATCGTACTTGCCGAGAAAATCGTCGATTTCTTCTTCGCTCGGTTCGGTCGCGATCAAGTCCCGCACATGTTGGCGGAAACTCACGGCCATTTCGCCGCCGATGAAAATCTCGCGCTGGGCCGGTTTGTCGGTGATCTCGTAGCCGCCGCTGCGCAATGCATCGCGCTCGCTGTCCGCGCCGAATTCCACCACGCTGTATTGTTCGCTGTTATAGATGAGGTTCATGTTCATTCCCGGTTTGCTGGTAACGACAAAGTCATCGCATTGATACCGACATGGCGCTGCTGCACTGAATTTCAAGGTTTGACGCAGGGTGTAAAGCCCGGCTCTTGAATTCAATAACGGCGGCGAACGGGAAATATTGAGTGCAATTAACAGGATTTGACGAATTCGCGCGCGGCGAATTTCCGGCGCGTCAACTACTTGTCATTCACGCATGCCAGATCGTCGCTCAACGTCAGCAGGCTGTCGTACGGTTCCGTTTGCAGGAACTGCCGCAGCAAATCGAGATGCTCGGTGTTGGCGACACTGACATACATGCGTTGCGGCCGTTCGCGCAGCATGCGGTTGAGCGTGACGCGCATGACCAGGTTGCCGGTGCAGTGCATGCAACCGGGCGCGATGCGGATGATGAACAAATTGGCAGCGGCGGCGTCTGGCGCCAGGATGTCCTTGCCCTCGGGCAGGCCTTCCAGGATGACGGCGGTGCGTTGAACAGGATCGATGCGGGCGGCAATCGCCGCTTCGCGGATGCCGGCGCTGGCGCCGGTCACCAGCGTCAGCAGCGTCATAAACCTTTCTTTGCCAGCTTGCCGGGCTCCACGCCGAGTTGCTTGAGCTTGCGATACAGGTGCGTGCGTTCAAGGCCGGTCTTTTCCGCGACGCGCGTCATGCTGCCGCCTTCGCGGCCGAGATGATGCTCGAAATAGGCGCGTTCGAACGCATCGCGCGCTTCGCGCAAGGGCAGTTCGAACGAGGCAGTGAAGAAATGCGAATCGGCGGTCATCACCGGCGCCGGTGCGCCGTAATGCAGGCCCGGCGCAGCAAACGCTTTTTCCTGCAGCGGCAGATGATGGCCGTCGGCGGTCGCCGCCGCGATCGGTGCGCGCACCGGGGGCGCCGCCACCGGGCGCACGACTTCCTGGCCGCGCGTCAGGCCCTGTTGCACGGCCTTCAGCAATTTTTGCAATGAAATCGGTTTTTCGAGGAAGTTCAGCGCGCCGATGCGCGTCGCTTCCACCGCGGTATCGATGGTGGCGTGGCCCGACATCATGATCACCGGCATGGTGAGCATGCCGTCGCGCTGCCATTCCTTCAGCAAGGTGACGCCGTCGGTATCGGGCATCCAGATATCCAGCAATACGAGATCAGGTTTGGCTTGCGCGCGCAGCTCGCGTGCCTGGCGCGCGTTTTCGGCTGTTGAGACGACATGTCCTTCGTCTCCGAGAATTTCGGAGAGGAGTTCACGTATGCCCATTTCATCGTCAACAACTAGAATATTGGCCATTTATTTCTCTCCCTCATCGGTGTCTCCCTTCCATCCTGCGCATGATATGCGCTAGGGGAATAACTTTAACAGCAAAATTGCCACTTTCGCACCTGTTGCGTCTGTGCGGTTTTTAACGTCGATGCGGCCGCCATGCTCCTCGACGATTTTCTTGACCATCGCGAGACCGAGGCCGGTGCCGCGCGGTTTGCTGGTGACATAAGGTTCGAACGCGTGCGCCAGAATTTTCGGCGAAAAGCCGGGACCGTTGTCGGTGATGGTCAGGCGCACCGCGTTGCTGACTGCGCCGTCCGGACTGCGATAGTGAATTTCCTCGGTGAGCAGATCGATGCGCGGCGGCGCATCGCGCTTGACGTGTTCGCTGACGGCGTCCTGCGCATTCTGCAGCAGGTTGTGTATGACTTGCCGCAACTGCGTGGCATCGCCCATGACTTGCGGCAAGCCTTCGGCCAGCGTCGCGTGAATGATGTCGCGGTCGTCGCCGGCCAGATACAGGTGCAGGATTTCTTCGATCAGCGCGTTGAGGTCAAGCGCGGACAGCACCGCCGGCGGCGTCTTCGCATAGTCGCGGAAATCGTCGACCATGCGCTTCATCGCCGACACCTGGCTCACGATGGTTTCGGTGCCGCGTTCCAGCATGGCGGCATCGGCATCGCTCAGCTTGCCGATCAGTTTCATCTGCATGCGTTCGGCGGACAACTGGATCGGCGTCAGCGGATTCTTGATTTCGTGCGCGAGGCGGCGCGCCACTTCGCCCCAGGCGATCGAACGCTGCGCGGAAATCACGTCGGAGATGTCGTCGAACACGACGACGTAACTGCCTTCGCGTGCAGCCGGCAGCCGCGAGCCGCGTGTCAGCAGCGAGATTTCGTCGGTCTCGGTGTCGTCGCCTTCGCGGCGCGGCAGGTCGATCTGCTGTTGCCAGTGCAGGCTGTCGCCGCCGGCGGCGGAGTGCGCGCTTTGTTCGGAGAAGGCCTTGCTGATCGCTTGCGCGAATGCGCTCAATCCTGCGATCTCGCTGAGCGGCTTGCCGATGTAGCGGCCGAAATCCTGGTGCAGGATGCGCTCGACCGATTCGTTGCAAGTGATCAGCTTGAAGTGCCGGTCCAGCACCATCACGCCGGCCGACATATTGGCCAGCACCGATTCCAGATAGCCTTTCGCACTCTCCAGTTCGGCGCGGTTTCTTTCCACCGAGGCGCGTGCATCGAATAGCTGGCGCGTCATGGCATTGAAGGATTGCGTCAGCGTGCCGAGTTCGTCGGAGGTGGCGATGATCGGTCGCGGCGACAGATTGCCTTCGGCCACCGCCTTCGTGCCTTCTGCCAGCAGCAGCAGCGGTTTGGCGAGATCGCTGGCGATCAGGAAGGCGGCGGCAATCGCGCCGAAGATCGCCAGCAGCAAGGTCAGCGTCAGCGTGACGATATAGATCTTGCGCAGGCCGGTGCGGGCCAGCGAGCGTTCCTGGTATTCGCTGTAGGCCACGCGCAGCGCGTCGGCATTCGTGGCGAGTTGTTCCGGCACCGGTTGCAGCAACTGCAGGTAGCGCGGTTCGCTTTGCAATGAGAGCGCGCGGCTGGAATCCGGAATCGAGACCACCACGCGCAGCCGCAGGCTGGTGGCCGGATTGACGGCCGGCGCGGTGCTCATATTGGTTTTGGCATCCGACGCGATCGGGCTGTTGTCCTGCAGATCGGTATTGCCTTCGATGACCGCATAGCCGCGCGTGACGCGCGCCTGCCGCAGCATTTCAGCCGTCGGCAAACTTGGCAGCAGACTGCCGAGCTGCGAGCCGGAGCTGGCGATGACCTGGCCGCCGCCGCTGACGATGGTCGCTTCCTGCATCAGGTTCTGGTCGCGCATGCGCGACAACTGCGTGATCTGCATGGATTCGGACAGATCCGACAGTTCGAGCGCCATGTTGCGCGCCTTGATGCGCAATTCCTCCAGCGAGGAATCGAGCGAGGCGCGGCCGATGTTGAGGCCGGCTTCCAGCGCCGACTCCACGCGCACGTCGAACCAGGATTCGATCGAGCGCGATACGAATTGCACGGAAACGGTATAGATCACGGCGCCCGGCAGAATGCCGACGACCGCGAACAGCAGCACCAGGCGCGCCATCAGGCGCGAGCCGAACTTGCCGCGCTTGTAGCGTCGGTACAGCCGGTACAGCAGCACGCTGACCAGCATCAGCAGCGCGGCCGCGATGACGGCGTTGAGGATCAGCAGCCAGGGATAATTCTCCTCGAACAGATCGGAGTTGTCGGAAGCCGAGGCCAGCAGGAAAAGCAGGATACTGACAACCGCACCGCCGACGATCAGGCCATACCGCAGCAGCCGTGTCACGGACGTTCTGCCCTGTAGGTGAAGTGTTGCCAGTCGGTCGACAGCCGCCAGTCGCTGCTGTTCAGCGCGTGCACCTGGAACGGCTTGGGCAGTTGCGCGACGTCGAGCTGCATGCGTATCGCCACGTCATACGTCTGGCCGGGTTTCAAATCGTCATTTTCGGCCACGACCCAGCGGTTCGGCCGCCGCACCAGCGCCAGCGCGTCTTCCAGCGTATCGAAGCTCAGTTGCAGGCGGCCATTGATGGCCGCATGGTACTGGCGGGTCAGCACGTTGTAAGAGATGCGGATGGTTTGCGATTCGCCGACCAGCTTGGCGTCGAACCAGTACCAGCGCGGGCGCGTGATTTCGATATCGGTCGTGAAATACAAGGGGATGCCGCGATTCAGCGCATCTTCCAGTCCGCGGTTGAGATCGAAGGCAAAGGTTGCCGATAGCCGGTAGCCTTCACTGCTGCTTTCCAGGTGCGCCTGTTCGATCTCGATGCCGTCTGCGGCTTGCGCCGTCTGCACCAGCGACAGGGCCAGCAGCAGCGCAAGGCATAGGCGGAAGAAGGACAGGGTTCGTTTCACGCGTTTTCGAAAAATGAAATCACTGACATGGTCGGGACAATGCAATCAAGGTCAAGCAGCGGATTTTTCAAACAAGGCATAAAACAAACCGTCATGATCCTGTTCCGCATCGGCCGTCGGTAGCAACTGGCCGGGCGCCGGCAATCGGGTTGCGCCATTGCGTGCGGCAAAGGCGGCGGCCTGCGCTTCGGACTCTTGCGGCCATAGCGAACAGGTCACAAGCAGCAATTTACCATTGGGTTGCAACATCTGCCACAGATTGTCGAGAATTCGCGCCGACACTGTTGCGAGCTGTGCTGCATCGCCTTGGCGCCGCAGCCAGCGGATGTCGGGATGACGGCGCACGATGCCGGATGCGGTGCATGGCACATCGGCCAGGATGCGGTCATAGCGTTTGCCATCCCACCAGTCGGTGGCGCTGGCATCGCCATGCTTCAACGTCGCGTGCAATTGCAGGCGCTGCAGGTTGTCGGCAATGCGCGTCACCCTTTGCGCATCGCTATCCAGCGCGGTCAGATCGACATCGGCGCTTTCCAGTAGATGTCCGGTCTTGCCGCCGGGTGCGGCGCAGGCATCCAGCACCCGCATGCCGTCGCGCATATCCAGCAGCGGCGCCGCCAGTTGCGCGGCGGCGTCCTGCACCGAGGCCAGGCCTTCGCCAAAACCCGGAATCAGCGCGACCGGCAGCGGCCGCGCCAGCCGGATTGCATGCGGCCCGATCTGCGTGGCAGCGATGCCGTCCTGCGCCAGCCGCGCCAGATAATCGGCGACGGTCGTCTTGCGTTGATTCACACGCAAGCTCAGCGGCGGCGCGCTATTGCCGATGCTCAGGATCGTTTGCCATGTGTCCGGATAGGCGGCGCGGCAGGCGTCGATCCACCATGCCGGATAATTCCACTGCGCCACCGGCTGCGACGCCACTTTCGCCATCAGGGTTTCGCGTTCGCGCAGGAAGCGGCGCAGGATCGCATTCACCATGCCTTTGGCGCGCGCCATCGCGGGGTCGGCGGTCGCCGCGGTGACCGCCTGGTCGACCACGGTGAAGGCGTCGTAGCGCGGCCGCTGTTCCGATTCGTCGGACAGCAGCGCCAGCGCGCAGCACAGCAATCCATGCAGCGCGGCAGGTTCGGTCTGGCGCGTGGTCATCGCGTTCAGCAAGGCTTCGGCGCGGCCGATATGACGCATGCAGTGGTAGGCGATGGCCTGTATTGCGCCGGCGGCTTGCAGTGTCGCGTGGGTTTGCTTGCTGTTATTGGCCAGCGCCTGCGGCAGCGCAGTGCCGCTTCCGACCTCGGCCACGGCGTGCGCCGCGCCGTACAGGGCGAACGCGAGGGAATCGGGTTTCAGAGAAATCTTGGGCACGTTTTGCCTGGATGAATGAGGATATGCAGCGACCTTTCGGCGCGCTGCGTGTGGGCGTATCGAAGAACGTGATTGTAGCGGGTCCGGCGGTGCGGCCGCGTGCTGGGCGGCGAGATGTATAGGGAGTGACGTGGGGAGGATGCAGTCCTGCCGATACGTGGCGTATCGGCAGGCGCGTTTTTAGCAGCGGGAAGAGCAGGAGCTAAGCGCGTGCCGATAAGCGCTTAGCGATGCACGAGGTGCAACTCAGGGCAGCACGCCCCACAGGATGTCGGCTTTTTCTTCACGCGCCGCGCGCAGCATTTCCAGCAACGGATAGGCGCGCGAGGAAAAGCTGACTTGTTGCGGGCTCTCGTGTTCGTTGTCGTCGCCGTTCTCATTGTGATGGGCGACAATATCGCGCTGCACGGCTTCGGACGCAACGTGCGCCTTGCTCAACACGATTTCGTTTTCCAGCAATTTGATTGCGTGATCGGTTTCGGCAGCGGTAATGACACCTTGCTTCGAATCCTTGTGGAGAAGATCGAGGATGCGTTTCGCATGTTCCTCGTACATCATGACCTCGGCGGCAGCTTTGGATTTGAATTTGACTAGCATGGGCGGCCTCCTGTAAAAATCACTGACGATAAAACCTTAACACGATTCCTGCCTGCTTTCTAGCAACGGCATGAGGTATGCAAGAGAAGACAGTCGCGGCGGAAAAATGTTTCATCTCGCCATCTCAATCCAGTTTGAACGACGAAAAAAAAGTGTCTACCAGTTCGCGCTGCAAGGCTGCTTCCGGTCCGGTCGCCACTAGCTGGAACACGCGTTTGTCCTTTGCAACAAAACGCGCGAACAAGGCGCGCGCTTGACCATCGCTCGCCTGGTCGGCGGGACCGATTGCCGCAATCTCGATGACGGCGACGCGTCCGCCGTCTGCATGCGACGACTGCGGGATGGTCAGCGTTCTTTGCTGCCGGATCGTGCCGCGGATATTGCGCACCAGAGCGGTTTTCATCGCATCGAGCGAGGCCTGCGCCTGCTGCGCCGTCGGCAGTTCGGCGCTGCCGACGGCGAAGGTCACCTTGCCGACTTCGGCCGCCGTCATCGTCATCGAAACCGGCACGCCATTCAGATCGATCTGGCGCGAAAAACTGGCCGGCCGCGCCGGCATCGCAACCGCATACGGCGCATCGGCAGCGTGCAGTTCGCGCCAGTCGTAGCGCGGCGAACACGCCGTCAATGCCAGCAGCATTGCAGCCGCGGCAACGCGCGGCAAGCGGAAAAGGATCGGTGTGCTCATCATGCAGGCAAGAGTGATCGAACATTCATGGTACACCGGCGCGCCGGACAGTCGTCGCCTCGCAGCTAGCCTGTAAAATGCGGCATCGCCAAGACCGAACGCCGTGCACATAAAAATCGGAGAGCCGACCAATCTCATGGGGAAACTGCTTGCCATCGACGGACTGAATATCGTGCGCCGCCTGTACGAGGCGAGCGACGAGGAAGACGCCGGCTTGCGCACCGACAAGGTGTTGCGGCATGCAAGCACGGCATTCACGCGCTTGCTGTCTTCGCATCAGCCGACGCATGCGCTGGCGGCTTTCGATGCCGGCGGCCATACCTGGCGTCATACGCTGCACGCAAGCTACCGGCAAAACAGAAAGCCGATGCCGGACGAGTTGCAGCACGCCTTGCCGGATCTGTTCGCGCGTCTGGCCAATGCCGGCTTGCAGGTAGTGAGTGTGGCCGGCGTCGAGGCGGACGATGTGATTGCAACCAGCGTGCTGCGCTGGCTGCAGGAAGCGCGCGGCGAAGCGATCATCGTATCGACCGACAAGGATTTGCACGGCCTGATCGCGCATGGTGCGCTGGTGTGGGATCACTTCAAGAACGAATGGCACGACGAGGCGTGGGTGCAAGCGAAGTTCGGTGTGCCGCCAAGCTTGTTGCCCGATTTGTTGGCGTTGGTCGGCGATGTGCCGGATGGCATTCCCGGCGTGTCCAAGGTTGGCGTCAAGACCGCCGCGAAACTGTTGCAGAGCTACGGCAGCATAGACGGCATCATGGCGGGCGCCGGCATCCTGAAAGACGCACTCGGCGAACGCCTGCGCAACGAACGCGAGCAACTGAAGCTGTCGCGTGAATTGACTGCGCTGAAGACCGATGTCCGTCTCGGTGTGACTTGGAACATGCTGGCCTGCACGCCGCAGGCATGATGCCGCTTCCTTCGGTTCAGGCCTCGCGCAACGCGCGCCGGTACTGGATCGCTTCCGCCACGTGCTTCTTGCCGATGTCCGCGGCATCGTCGAGGTCGGCAACCGTGCGCGCCACCTTCAGCACGCGGTGATAGGCGCGCGCCGACCAGTTCAGCCGTGCCATCGCGGTGCGCAACAACTGTTCACCATCCTCATCCGGCTTGCAGTAGAGATCGATGTCGGCGCTGCTCAGCAAATGATTGCGTTTGTCCTGACGCCTGGTTTGCCGCGCCGCTGCATGCGCCACGCGTTGCGCGACCTGCACCGACGATTCGCCGGCGGACTGTTGCAGCAGATCGTCATGCGGCAAGGCGCCGACCTGGATCTGCATGTCGATGCGATCGAGCAGCGGGCCGGAGATCTTGCCCTGATAGCGCGCGATGGCGTCCGGCGTACAGCGGCATTGCCGCGCCGTATCGCCCAGGTGGCCGCAAGGACAGGGATTCATCGCGGCGATCAACTGGAACTGCGCCGGAAAATCGGCTTGCCGCGCGGCGCGCGAAATCGTGATGTGGCCCGACTCCATCGGTTCGCGCAGGACTTCCAGCACCGAACGATTGAATTCAGGCAGTTCATCCAAAAACAGCACGCCGTGATGCGCCAGCGATATTTCGCCGGGACGCGGCGTGCCGCCACCGCCGACCAGCGCGACGCCGGATGCGGTGTGGTGCGGATGCCGGAACGGGCGCACTTTCCAACGTGCGCTGGTGAAGCCGCTGGTCAGCGATTGCACCGCGGCCGATTCGAGCGCTTCGTCGTCGCGCATCGGTGGCAGGATGCCGGCAAAGCGCGCCGCCAGCATGGACTTGCCAGTGCCCGGTGGCCCCACCATCAATAAGCTGTGGCCGCCGGCGGCAGCGACTTCCAGTGCGCGTTTGGCCTGCGCCTGGCCTTTGACGTCGGCAAGATCCGGATAGACCGGACCTTGCGTGATCGGTGCGGCGATATGCGGCTGCAAGCGCGCATCGGTGTCGTGCGCGGCGAAATGCGCGCATACCTGCAGCAGCGTATCGGCCGGCAGGATTGCGACATCGCCGACCAGCGCCGCTTCGTCGGCATTCATGCGCGGCAGGATGAAGGCGCGCTGCCGCGTGCCGCTGCGCGACATCGCATACGTCATCGCCAGCGCGCCGCGGATCGGCCGCAGTTCGC
>Ga0310811_10005131_pt1 | contig 16517 bp, 19 predicted proteins | sample YCmetagenome_FD_207642 | JGI IMG/M metagenome (GOLD analysis project Ga0310811, IMG submission 207642) | Soil microbial communities from experimental microcosm in Duke University, North Carolina, United States - YC | ecosystem: Engineered > Artificial ecosystem > Soil microcosm > Unclassified ...
GTTCACCAGGTCGTAGAAATGCTGGCTTTTGAAGAGCACGGAAAGCGTCGCGCCGATGTTGTAGCCGCTCTGCCGGAGGACATTGGCGAGCGGGGTGATGATATTGTTCTCGATGGTGTCGTCGATGACGTAGTAAACAAAAAAATTATAAAGCTTGCGGCAAAGGAATCTCGCCGATTCGGGCGTGGAAAAGAGCATGTTCAGCAGGGTGTCCAGCTCCCCCGCGCCGTTCGCCCCGGAATAGCCCGTAACGATCTGGTTACCATAAAACGCCGAGAATGTTTTGTTGGTGTCATCGTGCTCGCCGGCCTGGAAGAGATAGTTGTAATTGAGGTCCAGGGTATGTCCCGTCAGCACCCGCGCGGCAGCGGCGACATCGCCCTGCGTATACCCGGAGCCGGTACCATCCGGCCCCTTTCCAATACAGTACAGCTCTTGTAACTCTCGCCCAAAGTTCTCATTGGGCGCCGTCTTCGTGTTTGTGCTGCCGTTGAGCATCAGCAGCATGGCCGGGTCGAGCGTGATCGCCTTCATCAGCTGCGGAAAATTGCCAAGGGCATATTTGCGAAGGGTGAGATATTGATCGAACCACAGCTCGCAGGGGATGCTGAGATTGGGAAGCGCGTTGGGCCCAAAATGATTGTGCCAGAACAGGGTCATCTTCTCGTGGATGGACCTGCCACATCCGAGCAGCTGGCCGATCCACCAGGCCTGGAGGGACCGCAGGCGGTTGGTGTTCATCCCTTCATCGACATAGGTGAGATCGGCGCCGATCCAGGTCTGGAACAGGGCGATGCCCATCGGGTCGGAGCCGTAGTTGTTGAGCGGCTTTGTCGCCGGCACGGCCGTTGGCTGGAGCAGCTGATCGACGGCCTGCGACATCGATAGCCCTTTGAAATAGTTGACGTCCTGTACGGTCGCGCCAAAAAGCGTTCGCTTGAGGAGGTGGACCACCTGGGGTGTATCCCAGACACCGGAATAGGGATCGAGGCCCAGCGGGCTTCCCGGGAGCTTCATCATGGTATATTTGAATATTAGCGTTGCCGCCTCTACGCGAGCCGGCTTATTTTTGAAAAATGGCGATAATGGAACCGTTGGAAAATTTGATATTCCCCGCGCTGCTTTTCGCGGTGAACGAGAACCGGCCACTCACGATCCCATTGTAGGTCTTGGGATATTTATCCAGCTGCACATAATTCGTTGTGTCGGCCGTATTATAATATTGATCGCCTTTCGCATCGGTGTAGGTGATGTGAAGGCTGCTGCCCGTCCATCGCCCGGTGGTGTCGCCGGGCAGGCGGATGGCGAGGCTTCCTTTTTTACTGGAGGTGTCCGCATACTCACCCGAGATCAGGGTGGTGTGTACGCTGTCGACATCTTGTATATAGACGAGATTGACGGTGTAGTGGAGGGCGGAATCGCCCGCAGTGACAGAGATAGTGGTGATCGGCGGGGCCGGGGCGGCGGGCCCATGGCTGCTCTTGCCGCAGGCGGCAAGAAGGCCCGAAAGCAGGACAAGGGATCTTCGCAGGGTGCTATTCATAGTGTTGTTTTGGTCCACGCGCTCACGCCTGAATTGCAATTTTCAGGCCAAGAACCAGATTTTATTCCTATTTTGGTAAATCCAATTTGTAAACCAAACCTCTTTTTATGAACATTTTCGATCGCTTCTCGAATGGCTGGAACATCGCCAGCAACAGCTGGGCTGTCCTCAAAGAGAACCGTAAGCTGATCCTCTTCCCTATCCTCTCGGGTCTTTCGATGCTGCTGGTGATCCTGTCCTTTGTGCTCATCGCCCTGGCATCTGTGGGTTGGGACTTCGGCGCCTTCAACGATATCAAAGAACAGGGCACGCTTGTCCATTATCTCTTTGTCTTCGGCTATTATCTCATCAACTATTTCATCATCGTCTTTTTCAATACTGCGCTGATCCATTGTACGCACCTTTATTTCCATGGTGAGAAGCCGACCCTCCGGCAGGGTTTGCAATTTGCCATGAGCCGGATCGGGGTGATACTGAGCTGGGCGGCGTTTGCCGCGACGGTGGGCACCGCGCTGCGTCTCCTGCAGGACAACCTGGGATCGATCGGCAAGTTCGTTACCGGGCTGATCGGCATCGTGTGGAGCATCGCGACATTTTTTGTTGTACCGGTGATCGCTTATGAGAACCTGGGACCGATCGCCGCCTTCAAACGTTCGGCCGAGCTGATGAAGCAGAAGTGGGGAGAACGGCTTGGGGCCGGCTTCAGCTTCTTCCTGATCCAATTCGTTTCCTTTATCGCGCTGGCGTTGGTGGGGCTCTTGCTGGGCTACATCATCCACCCGCTCGTTGGCATCGTTGTCTTTGTCCTGGGTATCTTCGCCGTACTGACGCTGGTCAGCGCCGTGCGGACCATCTTTATCAGTGCGGTCTATCATAACCTCAATGGGGACCCGGTGAAACATTTCAACCAGGAGTTCGCCGATAATCTGTTCGTGCAGAAGTAGGGCCTTCCCTTACCATATTGACGGCCGCCGGGTCCCCCCGGCGGCTTTTTTATTGGCCCCTGTCAACTTGTCATTGCAAAACGGTTTATCCGTATCTTTGCCGTCTAAATCACGAAAGAGAAATGCTTGAGTCGTTGAATAACAAGGTTCATGACGAGGCGCGGCAAGGGGAACCTTATTCACCCCAGGCCGTGGGCAAGAAGGAATTCCGGAAGAAGTTCTATATAGAAAGCTATGGCTGTCAGATGAATTTTTCGGACAGCGAGATCGTGGCGTCGATCCTGAATGACAACGGGTTTGGCGCCACGGGCAATTATGCCGAGGCCGACCTGGTGCTGCTGAATACCTGTTCGATCCGGGAAAAAGCGGAGCAGACGGTGCGTAACCGGCTGCACCTGTTCCGGCAGGTGAAGGAAAGCCGGCCCGGGATGCTCATCGGGGTGCTGGGTTGTATGGCCGAGCGCCTGAAGGGAAAGTTGCTGGAAGAGGAGAAGCTGGTGGATATGGTGGTCGGGCCGGATGCCTACCGGACCTTGCCCGGGCTGATCGAAGAAGCGGAAGGCGGGCAAAAATCCGTCAACGTCCTGCTGAGCCGGGACGAGACCTACGCAGATATCTCGCCGGTGCGGCTGGACAGCAATGGCGTAGCGGCCTTTGTCAGCATCATGCGCGGATGTAATAATATGTGCGCTTTCTGTGTCGTGCCCTTTACCCGGGGCCGGGAACGGAGCCGGGACGCGGACTCCATCGTGCGGGAATGCAGGGAGCTGTTCCATAACGGCTACCGGGAGGTGACCCTGCTGGGCCAGAATGTCGACAGCTATTACTGGATGGATGAGGCCGCAGATCAGGCGGTGACTTTCGCCCGCCTGCTGGAAAAGGTTGCGTTGATCGATCCAATGCTGCGGGTTCGTTTTTCGACGTCGCATCCCAAGGACATCACCGACGAAGTGCTGGAGACCATGGCGCGGTATGAGAATATTTGCAAATACATTCATCTGCCCGTGCAAAGCGGTAGCACGCGCATCCTGCAGCTGATGAACCGCACCTACACCCGGGAGTGGTACCAGGCGAAGATAGACCGCATCCTGGCGGTGATGCCCGATTGCGGCCTGAGCACAGACGTCATTACAGGATTCTGCACTGAGACCGAGGAGGACCACCGGGACACGCTGAGCCTGATGGAATATGCCCGTTACGACATGAGCTATATGTTCTTTTATAGCGAGCGCCCGGGGACGCTGGCATCACGGCGCTATGCCGACGATGTGCCGGAGGAGGTGAAGAAACGCCGGCTGGATGAGGTGGTGAAGTTGCAGAACCGCCTCTCGTTGGAAAAGAACAAAGAAGACGTTGGAAAAACCTTCAAGGTGCTGATCGAAGGCGATTCCAAAAAGAGCGCCGCAGACTGGCGGGGCCGCAACAGCCAGAACAAGGTGGTGGTATTCCCCAAGGAGGGACAGGCGTTCCGTAAGGGTGACTACGTAAAAGTAAAGATCGAAGATTGTACCGGCGCGACGTTGATCGGCCGGGTAGTAGAATAAAAGAATATGGAAATTCAATCAATAAAGAACCGGTTTGGCATCATCGGCAATTCGCCGGGACTTAATTTCGCCCTGCAAGTAGCCGTACAGGTGGCCGCTACCGATCTTACCGTGCTTATTTCTGGTGAGAGTGGAGTTGGGAAGGAAGCATTCTCGATGATCATCCATGCATTATCTGCCCGAAAACATAATCCCTTTATTGCGGTCAACTGCGGGGCCATTCCCGAAGGGACGATCGATTCCGAGCTGTTCGGTCATGAGAAGGGGTCCTTTACAGGTGCGGTGGATTCACGAAAAGGGTATTTCGAAACGGTGAACGGCGGGACGATCTTCCTCGATGAGATCGGGGAGATGCCGCTTGGGACCCAGGCCCGGCTGTTGCGGGTGCTGGAGGCGGGGGAATTCATCCGGGTAGGTTCTTCAAAGGTGCAAAAGACAGACGTGCGCGTGATCGCGGCGACCAACAAGGACCTGCTGGAGCTAACGGAGAAGAACAAGTTCCGGGAGGACCTTTATTACCGGCTGAGCACGGTCCCCATCCGCGTGCCTTCGCTACGGGACCGGAAGGAGGATATTCCGCTGCTATTCCGTAAGTTCGCCGTGGACTTTGCCGAGCGGTACAAGACGGCGCCGGTACAGCTGGACGAGGACGCGAAAAATCTGTTAATTAACTACTTCTGGCCGGGGAATGTGCGGGAATTGAAAAATATTGCAGAGCAGGTTTCCGTTCTTTCGGAGGACAAGCATATCACGATGGCGGCTTTGCGGCGGTTTATCCCGGAGACGGGGTCGCGGCTGCCGATGGTGATGCCGACCAATGGGGTCAGCGCAGGTAATGGGACGCCGGAGTTTGCCAACGAACGGGAGATATTGTACAAGCTGTTCTTCGACATGAAAAAGGATGTAACGGAGCTGAAGAAGATGTTCCTGGAGGTTGTTCAGAACCCGTCGATGGTGTCGCAACAGCATGCCGCCTTTTTGAACGATCTGAAGGAGCTGAAGCCGGCCGACACGATTTACCAGCCGCCGGCCCTCGCGACAGCGCAGCCGGTGGTCTTGCATAATAATGTCAATGGACACGAAGATATCCACCACCATGAGGAGGTGGAGGAGTCGCTGAACATCATGGACAAGGAAAAGGAGCTGATCGTAAAGGCACTGAAGAAGCACAAGGGCAAGCGCAAGGATGCCGCCTCGGACCTGGGCATCAGCGAGCGGACCTTGTATCGTAAATTAAAGGAATACGACATTAATGAATAAAATTCTTGGAATTGCCCTCATCGCGGGTCTTTGTATCGGACTCCCTTCCTGTAAGATCTATTCTTTCAAGGATGTGTCGATCCCTGCCGAGGTGAAGAGCATTCATATCTCCTACATCGAGAACCGGGCCCCGCTGGTGAATCCGCAGCTGGCGCCACAGCTGAACGATGCGTTACGGCAGAAGATCAACAACCAGGCATCTCGGTTATCGCAGATCCAGACCTCGGACGCCGACTATGAGGTCAGCGGCTGGGTGTCGGGCTACAGCTATTCCACCTCGGGGGTGTCCAATCAGCAGGCTGCTTCCACCCGCCTGACGGTGACGGTGCACATCGTCTTCAAGAACCATCTCGATCCGACAGGGAAAAAGGTGGCCCCCGCGGACTTCGAGGCGGACGTGACGCGAAGCTTCGACTTCTCTGCGCAGACCTCGATCACGGAGGCCGAGCCGCAGCTGATGCCGACGATAATCAGCAATTTGACCGACGAAATATTTAACAAGCTTTTCTCCAACTGGTAAAATGCAGCAACCCATGCAGCCGATCCTCCAGCATCTGTTCCAGGTCTCGTCCCTTGATGAACTTTCCCGTCAGCGGCTTGAATCTTTTGTAGAGGAATATCCTTCGTTTGGGATCGGGCATTACCTGCTTTCGCGTAAGCTGAGGGCAGAGGGTTCCGATCAATTCCCGGCCGAGGCGCAAAAGACCGGTCTTTATTTTACAAATCCGTTCTGGCTGCAATGGCAGCTGGATCATGTGGCGTTGGATGGAGGTCATTCTTCGCGGCCGGCGCCGGTGCGGGAAGCCTTTGTTGCGCCGGCTTTTACGGAGCCACCGGTTGAAGCCCCTCTCGTGGAGCCACCGGTTGAAGCCCCTCCTGCAGAGGAATCCTTTGGCGCCGCGCCGGCGGAGGCTTATGAAGCCCCTCCTGCGGAGGAGCCGGTGTTCGCGGCGGCAAGTGTGGTGACAGTGGCGGAGGAAAGCATCGGGCTGCCGGAGGGGGATGATCTGGCCGAGGCCCTGAGCAGTAGTCAGCCGGCGGAGCATTCCGCTGCCGACGAGCTGCTCCGCAGTATCGAAGAGGCGAAAGGATTGCGGGACACATTGCATAAGATCAATAATGATTTTGAGGTTGAGGAGCCTATCCACGATGAGGAAGTGCCCTTTGTGCTGGACGAGTCGGCACAGGTGGCGCCGGAGGTGGAATCGCAGCCGATCCATGATGAAGAGCCTCCGTTCGTGCTGGATGAGCCGGATGCGGTGGTCGAGGCGGCGGTGGCTATCGGGCCTGCGTCGCATACTGAGCAAGCTCCTCCTATCGGGCCCGCGGCTGCTGAACCTGAGCCCACCCCTACCCCGTCCGGACAGACTATCGACAGCGGCCTGGTCTTCGAGCCTTTTCATACGATCGACTATTTTGCATCGCAGGGCATCAAGCTTACGCTGGATGAGAACCCCAACGATAAGCTGGGCAAACAGCTGAAGAGCTTTACCGAATGGCTGAAGGGGATGCGCCGGCTGCCGCATAAGGACCGGGAGGTCATCCCCGACCGGGTGGCGGAGGAGGCGGTGCAGAATATTGCGGCGCATTCCATCGAAAGCAAGGACGTGCTGACCGAGACGATGGCGGAGGTGCTGGCCATGCAGGGTATGCGGGAGCGCGCAAGGGTGGTTTATGAGAAATTAAGTTTGCTCAATCCCGGGAAAAGGGCTTATTTTGCAGCCAAAATCGAACAATTAAATATTCCTTGATATGATCTTCTTTGTGATCCTGATCGTTCTTGCCTGTGTGATACTCGGATTGATCATCCTTGTGCAGAACCCCAAGGGGGGTGGATTGGCAGGAACCGTGGGTGGTTTCAGCAACCAGCTGATGGGTGTCAAGCAAACTACGGATGTGCTGGAAAAAGGCACCTGGGCGCTTGCCATCGTCGTTGCCCTGCTCTGTCTTTTCTCCGCGATCTTCGTTCCGAAGGCTTCCGGCAGCAACCGGGCCATCCCGGAGAAGGTGAATGCACCTGCCAATCCCGCCAAGTAGGCAATAAAAAGAGCTGGAAATAACGGCCATCGCAAAAATGTTTACCTGCGGCCATCACTTCGATGGCCGCTTTTTTATCCAAAGCCGCCAAGGCGGCTTGTCCGAAGGACAGACATTTAACCTTTGCCGGGAATTTGGTATTTTGCTTAAAGCGAATTCCCGGCGTATATTAGCCGCCAATCGAATTACCTATGAAGAAATTCATATTTGGCTTTATTCTTCTCGTACTGGTTGCCGCGGTTTTTGTCCTGTTCCGCCTCTTCGGTCCGGCAACCGCTTTCGACAGCGATAATTATTACCTGTATATCCGTACCGGGGCGACCTATGAGCAGGTGCTCGACACGCTGAAAGAGGAACACGTGCTGCGAAGCCCGGCATTTTTCAATTTTATGGCGGGCCGGATGGACTATCCAAAGAATGTCCGTGCGGGGAAATATGAGATCAAAAAAGGCATGGGCCTGACCACTATTCTGCGAATGTTGCACAACGGGCGGCAGGCGCCTGTAAAGATCGTGATCACCAAGTTCCGGACCCTCGAGGGATTGGCAGGGGCGATGGGCAAGAAGCTGGAAGCCGACTCGGCCGCCCTGCTGGACTATCTTCACAACAATGATTCGCTGCGCAGTTTTGGCGTCGACAGCAATACCGTTATGGCGATCGTGGTGCCCAATACGTACACCTATTTCTGGAACACGCCGCCTTCGGCGGTGTTCAAAAAGATGTATGCCGCCTATAAGGCGTGGTGGACGCCCGAGCGGGTACAGGCGGCAAAGGCGAGGAACCTGACCCCCGTGGAGGCGACGACCCTGGCTTCCATTGTCGAGGAAGAGACGAACATGCAGGCCGATAAGGGCAAGATCGCGAGCGTGTACCTCAACAGGCTGGCCAAAAAAATGCGCCTTGGCGCCGATCCTACCCTGAAATTCGCAGCGCGGGATTTCGAGGCCCGTCATATCTATTTCAAGAACGAGGAGATTGAGTCGCCCTACAACACTTACCGGCACGAAGGGCTGCCGCCCGGTCCGATCTGTACGCCTTCCGAAGCGACGCTCGATGCCGTGATCCATTCGCCAAGCACCGACTATCTCTTTTTTGCGGCGAGACCGGATTTCTCGGGTTACTCGAACTTTTCCGTCACCTTCCAGGAACACCAGGCCAATGCGAACGCCTACCGGACCGAGCTACGCAAGCAGGAGGCGATCAGGGACAGCATCAAGAAGAAATAATTTGTGCGGGAAATGATCAAAATCGAACGAAAGATCTATAACAGCGCCCCCTTCCGCTTTCTTGAAGCCCGGAGCAAGAAGATCGTGCTGCCCGGGTTCCGGGGCAAGCCGCTTTTCGACGTGGCGCAGTTCTTCTTTAGCCAGATCAAGAAGGTGGGATTCAACGACCGGGCCCGGTCCATCGCCTTCAGCTTCCTGACCGCCATCCCCGCCGCGACGATCTTTATCTGTACGGTCATCCCCTACCTGCCCGTCTCACAAAAGCTCGAGCGGCAGCTGCTATTGCTTACACAAGACATCACCCCCAACCAAAACACCTATGTGCTGGTGAGCCAGTTCCTGAAGGATTTCCTGGAAAAGCCGCGGGCAGGCCTGCTCTCGGTCGGTTTTGTGCTGGCCCTGTTCTACTCCTCCAATGCCATGATGGGGATCATGCGATCCTTCAACCGCTCCCTTTTCCAAAATACGGCCCGGCGCAATGCGCTGCAAACCCGGTGGATGGCCATCAAGCTCACCTCGCTGGTGCTGTTCATGCTCATCGGGAGCGTGATCATCCTGGTGACGCAAGCCGATCTGCTGCGGAGCCTGTTACGGGCTTTGCATGTCCGGAACAACAACCACAGCCTCCGCTGGCTGTTCCGGACCATCCGCTGGGTGGTGATCCTTCCGCTGTTCTACATGACCATTGCCTGCGTCTACAAGTACGGCCCGGCCGTGCGGAAGCGCTGGTCCCTCTGGTCGCCCGGGACCCTGCTGGCTACCTTTCTGACGATCCTGACCACGATGGGCTTCTCTTACTGGGTAAACCGCTTCGGTACTTACAATAAAGTGTATGGCTCCATCGGTACCGTCATGATCCTCATGCTGTTGGTTTATTTCAACTCGCTGGTGCTGCTGATCGGCTTCGAGCTCAATGTAAGCATTCACTATGCGCAGGAGCCTCCGGACAAAAATGAGTAACTTTATACTCACAAAAACCAGCATTATGAAGAAGCTATCTTTCATGGGCTTTTTCCTGCCCGCACTGGCCCTGTTATCCTTTTTTCCCCATCGGATCACACCGGCCTTTCGGACGGCTGATGACGCCCTTCCGATCGGCGCGCCGATGCCAAAGGCGGAAGTGACGCTCAAGGATGTCTCGGGCAAGAATATCACTCTTGCGGGGGCAAAGCGGGAGAACGGCCTGCTCGTGATGTTCAGCTGTAATACCTGTCCTTACGTGATCCGCAACCAGGGCCGGACAAAGGAGGTTTGTGGCTATGCGGCCAACCGGAAGATCGGGGTGATCCTCCTGAATGCAAATGAGGGTGACCGCAATGGCGGCAATTCCTTCGAAGAGATGCAGGCCTATGCCAAAGACCAGGGGTATAGCTGGTATTATGCGCTGGATGGGAAGAGCGTATTGGCCGACGCATTCGGCGCCAGCCGGACGCCGGAATGCTATCTTTTCGACAAGAAGGGGGTACTTGTCTATCACGGGGCGATAGACGATTCACCGGGGGACGCCGAGCAGGTAAAACGGCATCATTTGCAGGCCGCGATCGATGAGATGGTGGCAGGCAAGGAGGTGACGGTAAAGGAAACGCGGTCCATGGGTTGCTCTATCAATAGAGGGATTTAGTCAAGCATCTTTTTTATTTCGGGCTCTACCTGGACATCGGTGAGCTGCCGGTCGAAGAACCGGCGATAATGTGTTTTGTTGTTGATGAACAGCGAACAGGGAATGCCGCCGGTCCATTTTGGGTCTACCTTCGGGCAGAAATAATCGGCATCGGTCTCGTTGAGCCAAACGATGCGGGCGGTATAGGAATGGGCCTCGACGAAGGAGGCGATCCGCTGGGGAAAATAGTCGGGAAGGTCGAGGCTGACGAGGATCAGCTCGACGTGCTGGTCCTTATAGCGGTCTGCCGTGGATTGAAAATACGGGATCTCTTTATTGCAGGGGGCGCAGAAGGTCGCCCAGAAGTTGATGATCAGGGGATGGTCGCTTTTAGCGATATAGTTTTCCAACTCCGTGATCTTCATTTTTTGCACGGCCGGCGGTGGTGTTTTTGGCGCGGCTAAGAGCATGCAATACAGCATTGAAGTCAATACAATTCGCATATCCGATTAATTTAGGCACCTTCGGTGCTTCCATCTATTTTATTGGCCTTCGGCCGGGGCGCCCGTGGCGCCCCTTGTCCAATCTTTCAACAATTCACCGCGGCGCCCTGCGTCCAGACCCGGCTGATCGTATTGACCGGCCGCCTGCTTCTGCCGATAGGCCTCATACAAGGTAACCGCGCAGGCTACCGAGATGTTCAGCGATCGGATGATCCCCACTTGCGGAATGATAAAATTCCCATCCGTCAGGGGCAGCATCTCTTCGCTGACCCCCGAATGTTCATTGCCGAAAATGAGCGCAACCGGCACGGTCAGGTCCATCTCGTAAAGCGAAACCGCATCGCTGCTAAGATGAGTGGCGAAGATGCGGTCCACGCGGCTCCGGAGAAAGGCGAAACACTCCTGCACGTTATCATATTGATGGATCGTCAGCCACGCCGCGGCGCTGCTGCTGCTCTTGGCGCCCCATTTCTTGTGCCGGGGGATACGCGTATTCAGCACCACGATATCCTGGACGCCAACCGCATCGCAGGTGCGCATCACGGCCGAGATATTGTGCGGGTCGAACACATTCTCCAGCACGATGATGAGGTTGCCTTGTCTTTTGTTTAGTACACTGGTGATCCGTTGCTCTCGTTCCGGGGTCATAATCACAAAGTTATAGTAAAGACTTGTAGGAGCAGCCGAAATATGTAATTTTACCCCCAAAGATATCGCCCCATGCCCTATTCGCTTAATAACCCGCGGACCTTCGAAGTTGAGAACGCAGATGTGGACATGCTGACGAGCGTGGAAGATCCCTATAGCCTGATCGTATGGAACGACGAGGTCAATACCTTCGAGTGGGTGATCGAGACGCTGATAGAGGTGTGCGGGCATTCGCAGGAGCAGGCCGAGCAATGCGCGATGATCATACATACCAAGGGGAAATATGCGGTGAAACGGGGATCATATGAGGAGCTGAAGCCGCAATGCGACGCTATCACCGACCGGGGCATCGGCGCGACGATCGAGATCCTCTCCGGATCCTAAACAGATGTCCCTTTTCATTCTCGATACCGAACTTTTATTCCCTCCCGTTCATCTCTCCGAGCCGGATGGCCTCTTAGCCATTGGAGGCGATCTTTCGCCCGAACGGCTGCTGCTGGCCTACCGCCACGGCATCTTTCCCTGGTACGAGGGACAGCATATCCTCTGGTGGTGTCCCGATCCGCGCTTCGTTCTGTTTCCCGGGGAGCTGCGGGAAAGCAAAAGCATGAAGCAGCTGCACAAACGCAACGCCTTTGACTTCCGCGTCAATACCGCCTTCCGTGAAGTGATCACCAACTGCAAGTCGATCGCCCGCCGTGGGCAGGAGAGCACCTGGATCACCGACGGGGTCCGCGATGCCTATACGCGGATGCACGAGCTGGGTTATGCGCATAGCGCCGAAGCCTGGCTCGATGGTGAATTGGTGGGCGGGCTCTATGGCATCCGCATGGGGAAGGTGTTCTTTGGCGAGAGCATGTTCAGCAAGGCCAGCAATGCGAGCAAGTATGCCTTTATCCAATATGTTCAACGGCTGCAGGGCGAGGGCGTGGCGCTGATCGATTGCCAGGTCTATACCGAACATCTCGAGAGCCTGGGCGCCAGGATGATCGCCCGGGAAAAGTTTACCACCCTGCTGGACCAACTCATCCCCTGACCGTTACCTGTCAAAAAATCCACATTGACAATATTGTATTTATAAAATAAAACTTATATACTTGTTGATAAGGGTAAATCCCTGGTATCCAATATTCATTTTTTGATTCAATAACCCATAAAAACCAAGAACCATGAAAAAGATCCTACTTGCAGGACTTACGCTCCTTTGTCTCTCCACTCTTTCCAACGCACAATCTTTCAAACCCTTCCGGGTAGACGTCATGACCGGCTGGGCCATCCCGCAAGGCCCGGGCGCCAAAGGCGGTGTTGCCTTCTCGCTCGAACCGCGGTATTCGATCATCGACAAGATCTCCGTCGGCCTCCGGATGGAAGCGGCGATCACAGCTCGGGGCTGGGTTGCCAGTGACGGCTCTTCGGCAAGCGCCGATGTGGCGGCCAGCGGATCGTACCTGGCTACAGGCGACTATTATTACAGCAACCGTTTCTTCCGCGCCTTCAGCGGCGTAGGTACCGGTATCTATAGTCTTGCCAGCGCTTCGGTCTCCGCCAACTCGCAGAACGGCAGCGTGGCGCTCGGTGGCTCCACGAAGTTCGGCGGAATGATCCGATCGGGTTTTGAGCTGAGCCATTTCCGTTTTGCCTTCGAGTACAATCTCATCGGCAAGAGCACGCAGACCGTCACCGACGGCAATGGCAATACGCTTGGAACGGCAACGGCCAAGAACAGCTATTGCGCGATCAAGATCGGCTTCTTCCTCGGTGGAGGAAGACAGGCGAAGACCGTAAGCGGAAAGTTCTGATAGATCAATTGCTCCGATAAGACATAACGAAGCGATCCGATAAAGCGCCCGGCAATAAAGCCGGGTGCTTTACGTTTATGCCTATACGTAAAAAAACACGTACTTATGAAGAGAACCCTAATTGTAGCATTCGCACTGTTCAGCATGACCACACTCGTAAAGGCTCAGACGTTCAGCCCCTTCAAGGTAGACCTCGCAGTCGGAGCCGCCATTCCTTCGGGCGCCGGTTCGAAAGGCGGGGTATTGTTTGCCGTTGAACCCAAGTATGCAGTGATGGACCAGATCTCCGTCGGTCTCCGGCTGGAGGCGGCCATTACGGCTCGTGGCGCCGTTGCCAGCGATGGCTCTTCCGCCAGTGGCAAGGTTGCCGCCAGCAGCAGCTATGTAGCGACGGGCGACTATTATTTCAGCAACAAGAGCTTCCGTCCTTTCGCCGGTGTCGGTGCCGGGATCTACAGCCTCGCCAGCGCTGATTTCGACGCAAACAACCAGGGCGGCGCCGTCTCCGGCATCGCTTCTGCAACAAAGTTCGGTGGATTGATCCGCGCGGGTTTCGAGTTCGGCCATTTCCGGCTGGGCGTTGAGTACAACCTGATCGGCTCCAGCAAGGAGGACATCGTTTACAACGGCCAATCGCTGGGAACCATCACGACGAAGAACAGCTACCTTGGTATCAAGGCCGGCTTCTTTATCGGCGGCGGAAAAAAGAAATAGCAACCTCTTACTCAAATGGGAAAGGACCGCCTCAGGGCAGGTCCTTTCTTTTTACGGGCCAGCGCTCGGCGTGTGCATAGATGAGGCCGCGCATATAGTCGTTCTCGGGATAGCGGGTGAGATAGGACTTGATGTCGGATGCGTCATAGATCGCCGCATCGGTGGGGACATAGCCCATTCCATAGAGGCGGCCCTGTTCGATGAGGATGCAGGACTTTTCCTCGGCATGACGGCCCCGATCCACCAGCGTAAAGCTCGGCAGGCTTTTGATCAGCGCATCGATGGCTTCCTCTACGCGCCGGTTGTAGCTTTCGGGGGATTCCGTCCCTTCACAGGCTCCCTTGCAATACCCCTCCTGCATACCCTCACAGGGCTGTTCGCCTTTCTGGACAAAGCAAAGCCGGGGACACAGAGCGAATTCGCGGATGAGCTTGCGCAGGAGGTTCTGGCCTTCGAGCAGGAGGGAGAACGTATATACGGGCTGCAATTGCTTCTTCCGTTTTTCAAGGATCAACCGGGAATAGCCGTTGCGATCCTCATAGGTATACAGCCCGTAGGAAGGTTCGAACCGCTTCAGGCTCCGGTTGTAGAGAGGCCAGAGTCTTTTGATCTCGACGCATTCGAGAAGGAAGGCCATCAGCTCGGTACCGGTGGGCTCGTGGGAGATGGAATAGATGTTCCGGAGGAACTCCTGCTTCTGCCGGCCGGTCTTATTGTTGGAGAAATGGCTGCTGACGCGCTGCCGGATGTTGTTGGCCTTGCCGACGTAGATGACCTTTCCTTTCTGGTCGTGGAAGTAATAGACACCCGGGGTCTGTGGAAGATTAGTAAGCTGGTCCGCAGGTAGATGGATGGGGAGATATTGTTCTTTGTTACGCCCTTTCAGCATGGTCCGGATGACCTCGAGACCGCCTGCCTGCAGGATCTTCTCGAACAGCAGCACGGTGGCGTTGGCATCGCCGCCGGCGCGATGCCGGTTGGGGATGGAGATGCCGAGATACTGGCAGATGTTGCCAAGGCTGTAGCTGGGCGCCCCGGGGAACACTTTGCGGCTCAGACGCACCGTACACAGCTTGCGGCTGTCGAGGTGGAAGCCGCATTCTTTGAGCTGGCTGTGAAGAAAGGAATAGTCGAAATTGACATTGTGCGCGACAAAGACGGAGTCTTTGAGCCATTCATGGATGGTGGGGGCGATGTCTTCAAAGCCGGGCGCATCGGCCACCATTTCGTCGTTGATGCCGGTGAGGGCCTGGACATAACGGGGAATGGATATCCCGGGCCGGACCAGGGTCTCGTAGCGCTTCAGCTCCCGGTTTCCATCATGCAACACAATAGCAACTTCCGTTATGGCGTTATTAGCAGCATAACCACCGGTAGTTTCTATATCGACTATCGCGTACATTCTATCTACCCCAAGGACCCTATTCCCGGGTCTGCAAAGGTAAAAAGAAGTTTCCTTGTTCCGTACCCTCTTAATGCTACAGTAACCACGGTCGCCGGGGTCGCTCCCCGGGCGAACGGATTATTAACCCTAAATCCAAATCTGTATGGAACAAATGGACACCATCCGGGCCAAAGAAAGCACCGCAAATGAAAGCACCGTTATGGTGTTTATCACTGCGTTTCTTTATTTCGCCGCCATTCTATCGTTTGCGTACCTGTTTACGATGTCATAGGTCAGCCCATTTTTACGATCACAAATTACTCAGGGACAGATAGTTATCCGTGGGCGAGAAAGGCTGAAAAAGAATTTCAGGTTGTCAGAAAATATACTATTTTTGTAATGACTGCTTGGACCTTTAAGGCAATCTCTCCCGCCAACTTCATCTGAGAAACCATCCCGATCAACTTCCGATCCCCTTTGAAACCGTTTATTTAATCATTTGGTTTCACCCTAAAAAATTTCTTTTATGAAAAAGGTCTTCTCATCTATTCATCTTGGAGAAACAGCGAAAACTTTCCTTTTGGCCATCGGTTTTATCGGCCTCGTGATGTTCCTGTCTTACCTGTATTGGTTTGCATAGGATTTTTATACTTTAAACTTCTCACCTGGCAGACTTCTCTACCGGGTGTTGTAAAAATATTCAAATGCAATTCCCCGGTTTCCGGGGAATTTTTTTTGCCTTAATTTTGCGGTCCATGAAATTGAGCAAGAACTACATACCGGCAGCAACGGAGGAAAAATGGTCCGATATCTGGCTTAAGAACCGTTATTTCAACAGCAAGCCCGATGACCGGCCTGCCTACAGCGTCGTTATCCCGCCCCCGAACGTCACGGGAGTGCTTCATATGGGGCATACCCTGAACGAAACGGTACAGGATATCCTGGTGCGCTATCACCGGATGAACGGCTATAATGCCTGCTGGGTGCCGGGTAGCGACCATGCGTCGATCGCCACGGAGGCGAAGGTGGTCGGCATGTTGAAGGAGCGGGGGATCGACAAGAACCAGCTTTCCCGTCCCGAGTTCATGAAATATGCCTATGAATGGAAGGACAAGTATGGCGGGATCATCTATGAACAGATCCGCCGGCTGGGCTGCAGTGTGGACTGGGACCGGGTGTCGTTCACCATGGACCCTGATTACTATGCGTCGGTCATCCGGGTATTCGTGGACCTGTATCAGAAGGGGCTGATCTACCGGGGTGCCCGGATGATCAACTGGGACCCGCAGGCGAAGACGGCCCTGAGCGACGAAGA
>Ga0310811_10005133_pt1 | contig 16515 bp, 12 predicted proteins | sample YCmetagenome_FD_207642 | JGI IMG/M metagenome (GOLD analysis project Ga0310811, IMG submission 207642) | Soil microbial communities from experimental microcosm in Duke University, North Carolina, United States - YC | ecosystem: Engineered > Artificial ecosystem > Soil microcosm > Unclassified ...
GGTCTTTGCGCTATAGGAGCCGTCACTGTTCCACGGAATGCCGGTCACGCCGACCGTGGCAGTTATGGGGGTATAGATCACCCTGCTTACGGTCCAGCTCCTGGTGACCGGCTGGACGTCGGCGCCATGGGCCAGCAGCAGCTTGGCCACCGCCGGCTGTCCCGCCGCCCACATCAGCGCGGTCTGGCCGAATTGCGCCTCGCGCGCATTCACGTCGGCCTTGTGGTCCAGGAGCATCGCCACCATGTCCGCCGAGCCGGCGCGCACCGCCAACATCAGCGCGGTTTCGCCGGTCATACGGGCCGCGCTGGCATTGGCGCCTTTGTCCAGCAGCAGCCCTACCAACTGCGGTTGGCCGTTCTGGATCGCCACTATCAGCGGAGTGACACCGCTGGCGTCGGCGATGTTGGGATTGGCGCGCGCCTTCAGTAGCGCCGCGGCCAGGTCGCTGTCGCCATTCATGACTGCCCAGGCCAAAGACGTCTCGCCGGTGGCGTCCACGGCGTTGACGGGTGCACCCTGCTTCATGAGCGCAATCGCATCGGCCTTGAAGCCGTTCCGCACGGCCGTCAGCAGCGCGTCGCCGGACGCCTTCTGCGCCTGGGCTGTGCCAGCCGCCAGCAGGCTGAGGAAGGTGCCGGCCAGAAGCGCCGTGCGTGTGCTTGTCATGGCTGCCCCTGTTCGACCTGTTTCTTCTGGAACGGCGCGGAATGAACGATGCCCAGGATTATATCAGCAAAACGATAGTTGCCCGCTTTGGTCTGGTTGACGATCCGGCGCACCGTCGGCTGATCCAGGGCATCTAGCGGCCGGCCCAGCGCATAGGTCATCATGCGCGCGACGGTGGCGCCGACAAATACATCCGGACTGGCCGCCAGGTTCTGCTTCAGCCCGGCCGGGCCGGTGAAGCTCAGGCCGCTGACCAGGTCGGCGCGGGCATCGATCGCTGTGCCGGAGTCGGCGTCGCGCCAACGTCCCATCACGTCGAAATTCTCCAGACTGAAGCCATAGGGGTCCATGCGCGAATGACAGGTGGCACAGATGGGATTGGCGCGGTGGCGCTCCATCTGCTCGCGGATGGTCAGGATCTTGCCGTTTTGCGGCGCGGCATTCAGCGGCGGCACGCCTGGTGGCGGCGGGCTGGGCGGCGAGTTCATCAGATAGGTCAGGATCCACTTGCCGCGATAGACAGGCGAGGTGGTGGCGGGATGGGAATTGGGCATCAGGAATGCCCCCATGCCCAGGATGCCGCCGCGCGGGGAGTCGGCGGGGAAAGTGACCCGGCGGAATCCCGGTCCCTTCACGCCTTCGATGCCGTAATTGTCCGCCAGCCTTTCATTGAGGAAGGAGTAGTTGGCGGTCAGCACCTCCATCACGCTGCGGTTTTCTCGCATGACGGACTGCAGGAACAGCCGCGCTTCGGTGACAAAGGCATCGCCTAGGGCCTTGTCATAGGCGCCATAGGCCGCCGCATCGGGCGTGAAGCCTTCAAGGTCATGGTCGCTATTGCGGATGCCCAGCCATTGGCCGGCAAAATTGTCAATAAGCGCGTTCGACTTCTGGTCCGCCAACATGCGCTTGACCTGGCCGTCGAAGACGGCGCGGTTGTGCAATTGCCTGTGCGAGGCAAGATTGAGAAGCGCATCGTCGGGCGGTGCGCTCCAGAGGAAGAAAGACAGCCGCGAGGCCAGCTCGAAATCATTGACGGCAAAAGCCTGGCCCGGCTTCGCGCCCGCGGGGTTGAACTCCGGCCGGAACAGGAAAGCCGGCGATACCAGGATGTTGCGCAAGGCCACCGCGATGGCGGAGGGGAAGTCGTCCCCGCCGGCGCGGCTCTTGCGGAAAGCGGCGGTGAACGGCCGGACTTCCTTGACGCTGACATCGCGCCGCCAGGCGCGCCGCAGCAGCGTGGACAGGATGCGGTTGGCGCAAGGCCCTTCCTGCACCGCCGTCTTTGGCGTGCAGATCAAGACATGGCGGCGGCTGGCCGTGTCGGCTGGCGGGCCCACATTATAAGGTCCAGTGATTTCGGCACGGCCCAGCACGGGGGGGCCCGCGGCGGCACCCAGCGCCGCCTCGCTGGCGGAGGGCGCTCCGACATCGAACTGCTTGAAAACCTTGCCGTCCAGCAGGAATAGGATTTTGGGATGCACCGCCGACCCATGGGCATCGAGCGGGCCGCCGGAAGACAGGCCACCCAGACCCGGAAGATCGGGCACTGGACCTTCCGCCTGTGCGCGTGCCTGCGGGAAGGTGACGATAAAAGTATGCTGGCCGGTCTTCACCGGCACGCGCGCGTGGAAGAAGCGTACCCCTTCCAGCGGCGACAAGTTCGCCGGTAGCAGGAAGGCCCGCAGGTCGTACTCGCCATCACGCGGGAAATATTTCCTGACCAGAACGCCGCCACGGGTGCCGAACGGCATACCCTCCTGCCACGTGGCTTGCGACTTGGTGGCGAAGAACTGTTCGGTGATGGGACTGGGATCGGCCTGGCCCAACGCCAGGTTGCTCACCTTGCGAGCGACCTTCAGATAGCTGTCCAACAGGACGGGCGAAATTGAAAGCGCATCGGCGATATTGTCGAAGCCTTCGGCGCCGCCATCCTGCGGCAACTCTGCGCTGTAGGGAAATTCAACGTTCAACAAGTCCCGAACTGCATTGCCGTATTCCAGCCGGTTCAGGCGGCGGATCACGGTGTGACCGACATGGGGGCTCTTGGCGGCAGTCCGGTCCAGGCCTCCGATCAGCTCCGCGGCCATTGCTTTGGAAACCGCCATGTCCGGCCGTATGGGCGCATTGCGCGGTGGCATTTCGCCGGCGCCAAGCCGCTTGATAACTTTCTCCCAGATCACGGCATGTTCGGGCAGCTGGTCGGTCGCAAGGCCTTCCAGGACCAAGCCTGCGGTTTTGGCGCGCGCATTATGGCAACCGACGCAATAGGTCTGGATGAATTCGGTGCGGCCCGCGGGCGTTTTCAGTCTGGCATAGGTTTCGGGACCGGGTGAGAAAGCGGCGACTGTTTGCGCCGGCATTGCGCCGGTTGCAGCCGCCATGGCGGGCTGCGCCTTCGCGGCATCGGAGGCAGTGACCGCGATACATACGACCAGCGCGAGAGCGGCTGCGGCGGCGAGGAATTTCGGACGACAATGAGGGGCACTTCTGCGCGAACGCGACATCTAACCCAATCTCCTCCCTTGCCACCGTGTGCCCGGTGCTGTCGGTCTAACTCTAAACTTTCTCCGTCTCGGGGCAATATTGGCCCTTAAATTCGGGTGGGCCGCCAAGCTCTTTTTGCACCAAGCGAATTGATGGAAATTGGCTTGAAAAGGAGCTCGGGCACGCGCAAGAAGAGGCCTATCTGAGAGGTTTGCGACGCTGTTGCGGAAGATAGCGGTCGCTCGCCGCAAGCGTCAGAGAGCCCTCACGGATGTCCGGTTTTGGCGCAAAGCGGGCGTTGAGTGAATCGGGGGGCGATGACCGCTTTTGGCCCAAAGCGGGCAATCCAGCCTCACGTAAGATGACGCACATTTTCGGTGCTCAGGGTCAGTTTAGAGGACAATTACCAAGGATTGCGCCATGATCACTCCACAAACGGGGGATGCGATGGGCGGCAAGAAAATTCTAGTTCTGGCCTTTTGCCTGCTAGCTGGTCCGGCGTGGGCGCAGGAGTCCGTTGCCGCCAAAGTGCGCCGCTATGCGGACACCCATCGCGTCGCCATTGTCACCGAATTTCTCAAACTGGTGGCGTTACCGAATATCCATGGGGACGCCCCAGCGCTCCAGCGCAATGCAGCTTTGCTGCGGACTATGATGCAGAAACGTGGTCTGGAAACGGAGTTGTGGGACACGTCGCGGGGGGTTCCGGTGGTTTTCGGGCAAAAGCTTGTGCCCGGCGCCACCCGCACGATCCTCTTTTACATACACTATGACGGTCAGGCGGTAGACCAGAAGCGGTGGGCTCAGCCGGATGCATTTGTGCCTGTTGTCCGCACCGCCAGCATAGAAGCGGGCGGCACGGTGGTGACGAACCTTTCAGGAGCGAACTACCCCGACGATTGGCGCATCTATGCCCGCGCCGCTGGGGACGACAAGGCGCCGATCGCGGCCATCCTCGGCGCCCTGGATGCCGTTGGCGCGCCAAAGCAGAATGTGAAGATCATCCTGGATGGAGAAGAAGAAGGCGGCGGTCCAGGCATACCTGAAGTAATCGCCAAGTTTCCGGACAAGCTCAAATCCGATTTGCTGGTGATACTGGACGGGCCGCAGCACGCCAGCGGCGGGCCCACTATCTTTTATGGCGCGCGCGGCGGACTCGCGCTGAACGTGACCGTGTTCACCGCCAAGCAAGGCATGCACAGCGGCAACTACGGCAATTGGATGCCTGATGCCAATGTCAGGCTCGCGCAGTTGATCGCCGGCATGGTGAACCCGACCGGCCAGGTTGCGATTCCTGGCTTCTACAGCGAGGTGCTTCCCTTTCCCGCCGCGGCCCGCGCGATGATGGACGCGGTACCTGACCGGTCCGCCCAGATGCAGAAGGATTTTGGCGTCGGATCGCTCGACGGAGCAGCATCCTCGCTGCAGGAGGGGCTGAACATGCCCAGCTTCAGCGTCCATGACATGAAGGGGGGCGAGGTCGGCGGCGTGATTCCGGCCAGCGCTTCGGCACAGATAGAGGTGAGGCTGGTCAAGGACAATGATCCCAAAGTAATGATTGAACGCATCACCGCCTTTGTCCGCGCTCAGGGCTACTTCATTACGGACAAGGACCCTGATGTCGCGACCTTGGCGGCCCACTCGCGTGTTGCCAAAGTGGTGCGCGGAGCCAGGAACGGCGGCGCTTGGCGCACCGAGCCCAGCGATCCTCAGGCGGCGTTCGCGACGGAGGCCCTCAGGGCCGTATGGGGAGATCGTTTGGTCCGTATTCGCACTCTAGGTGGGAGCGTGCCCGCCGGGCCCTTCATCGAGGCGTACAAAGTACCTACTGTCGGAATCTCCATCGCCAACTATGATGACAATCAGCACACCGATAACGAGAATGTTCGAATTGGCAACATCTTCGACGGCATGATCACCTTGGCCGCTCTGATGATGCATTAGGATTGCGCCGGCGCTTGTAAGCTGAGTGACGGGTTTGAGCTTCCACAACTGAATGTCCGCTTTTGGCGCAAAGCGGATATTAGAGAACGAAAAAATTCACACGCCCGCTTTGTCGCAAATCGGCATACCCCCCTGTCGAGGTCGAACCGGGGGCACAGCTCAGGCGCTATTCCCGGATCGACCATCCAACTTGCACTGCCGATTTCACACTTTGCCTTGGGACTTGTGGGAGTTTCGAGAGCCTGGGGCTAATGCACTGCGTCAGCCTTAGTCCGTTCACGAAGCCATTCCATCAACGCGAGCGTCACTCGGCCCCAAAACTGGAATTGGAAAGTCTGCCCCGTCGAGTACGCGGCATCAGCCCGCTGTGCCGCCACAAGGCAGGATATTTCAGGATATTGCCTCAATATTTTGTAGGCGCCACTCCAGACACTAAACTCACTGATGCGGGGAACCGCGTTGGTCCGCTCGCGCGCTCGATCAATCTCTGCTATCTGCACTAGCGTCATTCGGTTCACCCCAGCGCCAACAAGCCGAGTCCGGCGCCTACGAGCGCGATTGCAAACAGGCTCAGTTTGAGCATCAGCCATGTGAATGCGCGGTTGCTCGCATCAAGTTCTGCAATGCCCAATCGAGTCAATGCCGAAGTATCAGTTACTGCCAACTGCGTCGCCATCAGTTTGGACTCCTAGAGCTGGTTGACACTGAATATCGAGATTTCGCCGTCGATCCGCTGGGGGCCACGAAGGGTCCTCTCTCGCATGACTGAGGTAATCGCGATCAAATTGCGCCGCAGGTCTTGCAGCGCCAATTTGTGTGCGAGTCATGCCAAAGCGGCAGAGTCCTTGAGGAGGGAACTCGACGCAGTGAGTCGGATAGAGTCGCAGCTACCAATGCGTACAAGGCCTAGTGGCTGCGTTTCATCATCGTCATCGCTGCAGTCATTTGCCCGGGACGGCCCCAACCGTCACTGAGAGGCGCTTTGGTAATTGCAACACGGGCTGAGGGGGAATGCTGTTCAGTGAGCGGCAAGCCGGAATGTCCGCTTTGGGTCAGAAGCGGTCATTCGCCCCGGTCCGCCCAATGTCCGCTTTGCGCCAAAAGCGGACATTGGGCGGTCTCAATGCAATTCACCATCCCGCCGCCCATCTTGATGCGAGCAGGTACCGCCACGAAACTCTGTGACGGAGTTATCTTCCGTCATTCCAAATGTCAGCCGCGAGCTTCCAATCTCCCAGTACCCGCTCCCACACGACAAGATACTTTCCGGACACTTCTTTCGGCGACGGACCTTTGGTCATCAAGCTATAGGTCCCGATTTCCCGAATTGCGTTTGGGCCCAGACGTTTGACTTCGAGCGTTGTGAGTTTAGGAGTGCCGGCCTGCTCTGCCGTACTTTTCAACATCTTACCAATCTCGGCTCTACCTTTGACCATCGCGGAGCCGGGCGGAAGTGCAATTGCGTCGGCCGTGTAGAGTTGGGCCAAGCCTTCGAAATCGCCCTTGTCAAACAATGCGATCCATTTTGCATTTGCCGCTTCAATCAAGCGTTCTTGAGCAAAAGCCGGCGCGGCGAGTTCTGACAAAAGCAAAATCAGTAGGACGAACAAACGCATTATGTCCTCCTGCGAGGCCTGGATCGGCTGCCCGATCCTATCTCAACCCCGTCTCCGAAGCACGGGGCAAACACGCCAGGCAAGATCTGCCTCCCTGACCCGCTGCTGAATGCAGCGGAATCTGTGCTATAAATTGCGGTCGGTGGCATTTGAGGATTGAACACACAAGCCGCACATGATCGGGGGCAGACGATGATCGACCAGATCAGGCGTAACATATTGACGACGGGTGCTGCGGCAACTGCGATGGCTGCGGCGCCGGGAGCCTTTGGCCAGCAAGCTGCCCAGGAAGCGGCGGCCTTTTCCTTTTATGAAAAAGGTAACGTTCGCATCCGTTACCAAGAGGTCGGCTCGGGCTTCCCATTGCTGGTCACTCCGGGCGGCGGGCTGAATTCGCGGATCAAGAATTGGCCGAACGCAATCATCAACGCGCTGGAAGAGTTCAAGGCTGATTTTCGCTGCATCACCATGGACCAACGCAATGCCACCGACGGGGGATCTGTTGGTCCGGTTCCGGTCGACAATCCCTGGGATGCCTTCGCCGACGACCAGTTGGGACTGATGGATCATCTTGGCATTCGCCAATTCTTCTTCTTTGGCAACTGCATCGGCGGCTCTTTCGCGCTGAAGCTGATGCAGCGGGCTCCGGACCGCCTGCTCGCGGGCATCCTGAGTCAACCTATTGGGCACCGGCCGGATAATCCGGATGTCATGTACAATGCCAGCCTGGATGTGTGGGCCAAGGAATACCGCGCCCGCAAGAACGATGTCCCGATGGAAACGATCGAGAAATACCTCCACAATCTTTACCGGGTACAACCCGACTTCGTCTACAGTGTATCACGCAATTTCGCGCGCTCCTGCGGCACGCCGATGTTTGTGTTACCGGATGATGTTCCGGCCCATCCACTTCAGACAGCCATCGATATCGCATCTCTCGCACCGAAAGCGGAGATCGCTGTCTTTCCTTGGAAAGAGCCCGCTGATTTGAAAGCCAGAACAATCGACCGCGCGCGCGCCTTCCTCAAGAGGCACCTGCCGACATGACAAACGTATCGCGACGCAGCATGCTCAAGGCGGCCACCGCAGCGACGGCCCTCGCTGCCCCGGCAGTCATCGCTCCCACCACGCAACTTCAAGCCGACCCCGGCAGTGTATCTCATGACCGCGGCGGCGCTTAATTTGCTTCCCGAAGAGGTCATGATGTGCGCCGCGCACAGCGACGATCTGAAGGCGGCCGCGTCGAACGGGCTGCGCACAGCCCATATCGCAAGACCGGACGAGAGCGGTCCGGGCATAGGAGAATCCGCTCCCCGAGTGCCCGTCGACTTCGCCGCGAAAAACATGGAGGATCTGGCAAGGCAACTCGGCGTCTAAGCGCCCTTCCATGAGGCGGGGCGCGGATCGCAGCCCTGACCCGCGCCAAAGAGGCCATGATGGAATTCCCTAGGCCCAGGCCCCAAGCCCTGACGAATGTCCGCTTTTGGCGCAAAGCGGACATTGGTCTGACCCGGGGCCAGTGACCGCTTTTGACCCAAAGCGGACATTAGGGGGCGATCTCTTGTCTTGACGCTGAGGCCTGCGCAGACGGGAGGGCATTCGCCAGGAACACGTCTGTCATCGCCCGAACGGATCGGCGTACAGAACCCTGGCGTTCTGTGCGAGCGGGTAAGCGACCTTGTTCTGGATGATGACGTAGAAATCACCTTTCAGCGTCACTAGCTTGCCGAGCGGCATCTTGCTGGCATCCGCCGGATTCCTAAGCTGCACATTCATTATAAACCATGGCCTATTGGTACAATTGGACAGAGGGACAGACGCATTCGCGTCCCACGGCCACCGAGGGCGTTTGCACGACGCCACATTAAAGATGATGTCGCCTCCTTCCCCGCTGCCAATGAAATTACGGCAAATGAATCTGGGTATTTGAATCGTCGTTGACGAGGTCACTCGGCCTGTAACGGTATCGTTGGCGACATCGTGGCATTTCCTCTTCGCATACTGCTCATTCGGGTCGAAATTTGGCGGTGTGGCAGGCGTCGTGCCCAACCCTGCCTGAACCGATCCGAGGTCACGCGTGGTGGGTTGGGCCACAGGTTGATTGTTCAGCGCCACGGCGGTTGGTGGCGGCGGGACCGTCGTGGCAGACACATCATTCGACGCCGCACCCGTTTCAGAGGCGGGCGCCTCGTTGGGCAACGGCGGAGCAGCGAGCAACCGGCTCCCGGAGTCGGCGCTCCCTTGGGCGTTCGTGATCATCACGGGGCCCGGAGTCGCCTTGGCCAGCATATGCGTGACCGGCGCCGCAGAAGCCGCTTTACCGGCACGGGTGTTCCCGGAAGCGTCAGCATCCTTGTTGTCGCCGGTTGGATTTGCAGGTGCTGTTCCAACTGTTTGATCCTGCGCCGCGCGTGTTGCCGGGACCTTGGCCTGCGTCATGCCCGGTTGCCGGGCGGCGATGGATTTGGCGGCGACGGGCGGCTGGGCTGCCCAGGCGCCCAGGCCCGCAAAAGCCGCGGTCAACACAACAAGACTCGCGCCCGCGAAACGGCGCACAGTGCTGGGAGGCTTGCACTGCAGCAAGGCAATGCGTTCCACAAGGGGATGTTGCGGTCCGGGCCAATTGCAGCCGAAAGGCAATATGCCAACCATGACCTGTGATTTCAGCAGCGCCATCGAATAGTCGCGGCGGGAAATTGCTCCCGAAACGACGATGGCATCGCAGGCCAATTCCTGGTCGATCCGAAGCCAGCGGGCACCAAAATGGATCAACGGATTAAACCAGCAGAAGCAGCGCAAGAATGCCGCCAGCGCGTTGATGCGCGCATCCTGCCGCGCCAGATGGACACATTCATGCGACAGGATTGCCGACTGTTCCTGTGGCGTGAAGTGTTCCTGAAAACCAACCGGTGTTACGATGCGAGGGCGCAAGAAACCCAGTACCGCCGGTCCCGCTTGCCCGCGTCGCACGGCAGCGGAAAAGCGAATCTGCACGCGGATCAAATAGGCCGCCATGAACAGCAGGCCCAGGACCCAAGCTGCAAAAAGCAGCCGCGAGATGTCGAACCATTCAGTCGATGATCCGGGCGGCTTCATCGGCGTGGGGGGCATAGTCACGCTATGTCGGGTTAGCTGCTCGATAGCGCCAAGGGCTGACTGGGGGACATGGAATCTGACAGGTGCCGCCGGTGCGGACGCGACATACGCAGGCGCCGGAACCTCGCGCGGCGGAAGAAGGCTTGCAGCACCTGCTATCGGCACCAGAAGCCAGATGGCATAGGCGATGGGCGCGCCAAACTGCGCGCGCAATGGACGGCGAATAAGCGACACCAGGACAATCGCCGCCCCCATTGCCAGATTAAATTTGACAAGCAAGAGCAGGAAGCCTGACATCGTCATTTCTCCATCTCCCGGATAAGCTTTTTGAGCTTTTTGACGTCTGCGGTCGTCAACTTCTGCGCTGACACGAAGTGAGCCACCAACGGGGCCACTTCACCCCCAAAAAGCCGGTCCAACAGCAATTGCGTTTCCGACCCCACATAGTCGGCACGGCTGACCAGTGGCTTGTAAACATAGCCGACTTCTTGGCGTGCACCGGCGAGAAATCCTTTGCGCAGCAAACGCGCTATTAGCGTCCGCACCGTGCCCGCACCCCAGTCATTTGCCTTGGCAGTGGCGGCAATAATCTCCTCCGGCGTCAGGGGCCCCCTGAGCCACAGGGTCTCCATCACCTGGCTTTCCGCCGCCGAAATCTGGATCTTCTTCGTTCTCATGCCGACATCATTATACGCCTGTATATTAGAGTCAATATACACATGTATAACCGGCGACCGTTATAGGTGGTCGTTAGCCAAAGCCCTGACGAACGTCCGCTATTGGCGCAAAGCGGACATTCATCCTAGTCTGTTGCGGCACGTGACATGACAGGTGTGCCGTGAAGCTCGGATACACAGTACCTGTTTTCCTGGCGTTTTTGCTGCAGCCGCTCGCCGCGTCGGCGCAAAATAGGACCGAAAGCGTGACCGTGACGGGTCAAACGCTGAAAACGCGCACGGAAATCTTGCGCAGCTTCATCCGCTCCACAGTCGCGTCGTCCTATGACACCGGAAAGCTGGCGCGCTGGTCTCGGCCGATTTGCCCGCTGGTGATCGGTTTGAAGCCGGAAGAGAATGCGGCGGTCGCCGCGCGCATCAGCAAAGACGCCCAGTCGGTGGGGGCGCGAGTGGCGGCGAACCAGCCCTGCGCGCCGAACGTCACGGTCGCTTTTGCCCTGGAGCCCCAGGCGTTGATGACCAAAATGGCGGCGAGCGCGGATCGGAAGGACTATCTCGGCGACAATGACGGCGCGTATCACCGCCGGAAATTGTCGCAAGTGGTTGCGCCAATTCAAGCCTGGTACGGCACCAGGACCATGCATGCGAATGGTGTCCCAGGAATGCGGGAAGTCCCATATCCAGATGTAACCTATTATTGCGAAGCGGCGCCATGTTTCATCACCCAGGGTTCCAGGCTGGGTAACGGCATCTCAAACAACCTTTCCAATGTTTTTGTCGTCGTCGATCTAGGCAAGGTCGATGGCCGGCAAGTCGGCACCATAGCCGATTATATCGCGATGCTGACCTTGTTGAAAACCGATGCGTTCCCGGCCTGCCGGCCATTGCCCAGCGTCACCAACCTGTTGACACCCGACTGCGATGAGAGGCTCAAGACGGCTGCCTTGTCCGATGCCGACCTCGCCTTCCTGCGCGGGGTTTACAAGGCCGATGCCGGGCAAAATATGAATCTGGCGAGGGGCGATATATTGCGCGAAATGGAAAAGAGCCCAGCAGGCCGGGACATCAAGATACCGGCATCAGTCCAAGCCGGTTCGACCCCGTCTACCTCGGCGGCAAAATAGTCAGGACTGGATTATATTTCGTCATTCGGGAATGTCCGCTATTGGCGCAAAGCAGACATGGGGCGGTTCAGGGCCGAATGACCGCTTTTGGCCCAAAGCGGACAATGTACCCGGCGTTAAGGCGCCTCAATCATTGGAGCAGTTTGCGAACGCCGTCCATGATCACCTTTTCCGCCGCAAGTGTGGTCGCAGAGATCGTGATCTCATAGCCGCCTTCGCCATAGGCGTCCCTGTTGCCGATATAGCCAAACCCTTCGGCATAAGCGGCCACGGCGACGAAATCGTTGGGGCGGATCGCCTGGGTGCCGAGCTGGTACTGGACAAAGGCCTCACCCGGTATATGCACCGAATAGGCCGGCCCCAATTTCAGCGCGACAAGCGTGGTGCCGTCCTCCAGCGCTTTCGCCCGCACATATTTGCCGATGGCCGCGACGCGCTCATTCGCCGGACGCTTGGTGTCGGCGGCGACCGCCAGCGCTTCGTCCTTGAAGGCGCCATATTTGGCGGGAAGCGAGATGTCGGCGGTGCGCCATTCCACATCCGCCGGCGTCAGCGGCGAACGCGCGGTCGCGGTCCAGGCGCGGCGCATGGCATCCTGCATCCGGTCGGCAAACTCCTGGCGGGCGCGCTCGGTCCCGTCATTATATTTGCCCAGCGTGACATTGCCGCCCGCGCCGGTGAAATAGACCTGGAACACGCCGGTCTCCTTCTGACGCCGCTCGCGCGCCAGCCCCACAAATTCGGGTGTGGGAATGCCTTTGCCGAACGCCACCTGGGGATGCGAGGCGTAATAGTTGAGCGCGGCTAGCGGGCGATCCCCGTTCCAAAAGCTGATCACCCGCACAAAGGGATCGATCAGTCCTTCGGGTGCGGCCTTGGCTTCTTCCGGATTGAGGATGCTCAGCTTGTGCCCGTCGGCATCGGCATCCACCTTGATAGCCGCGGCGACTTCAGCCGGATATTCGTTGGTATAGGTCGATTGGCGGTGCATCGCCACGCGCCCATTGGCGCCCATGATGCGACGGTTGGCGCCCAGCCGTTCCGCCTGCGCCTTGCCCAGGCCGAGATGGGTGACCGGCTGGCTCTGACGCAGCGACTGCTTCAGGGCCGCCGCCGATCTTTCCATCACGCCATGCACCCAGGTTCGCTTGTCCGGCACCCCGGCCGCGACAGGTTCCGGTACGCCATACTTCACCCGCTCGTCGAACATGTCGAGATCGCCGCGCGGCGCGTCATGCTGATGTAGATGATGCACCGACACGCGGTCCGGCGTGGTGCCCGCCGCCTGCGCCAGCAGCGCATGCCATTCGTCGCGCGCCTTCCCGTCGATCGTGACCCAATCCACCGCCACCAGGACAAAGGGCTTGCCCGCGCCGGTGATCACCACGCCTTTGACCAGCAGCGGCTCGCCGAGTTTCTTGACCACCGAATAGCCCATGTCATAGCCGATGGGCGGGGTCGCATCGGTCTGGAAGGTGGCGATCCGCAGGCCCGTCGGTTTTTCGGCGGCAAGCGCGGGCTGGACGAGGGCGGCGCAGAGCAGCCACAGCCCGGTCATAAGCAGGCTGCGGGTCTTCGACAGATAATCCATAAATCCCCCCGTTAGATGTGCTTGAGATCGGCCTTCAACACGCCCACCAGATATTTTTTGTGGCGGTTCATATCGTCCTGAATGGTGCCGTCTCGCCCTTCGGCATTGAAATCCAGCGTCGCCCAGCCGCTCCACTGTTTGGCGCGCAAAATCTTGAAGATGCCCGGAAAGTCGACGCCGCCCGCGCCCATACGCTTATAGAGATGAACGCGGCGATGTTCTTCCTGGCTCGGGGCCGGGCCCTTCCAGCCTGCCTTCCGGACATTGTACTTGGCTTCGGCGTCCTTCAGATGCATGGCGGCGAGGCGCGAATAATAGATATCCATCACCCGCATCGGATCGATGCCGCCCAAGGTTGCATGGCCCGGATCGAAGGTCAGCCAGACATAGCGAGGATCGGTGTTCTCCATCAGATAATCCAGCTCGTGTGTGCGCTCGCACACCGTCCAGCAATGGGGATGGAAGGCGAAGCGGACGCCGACATCGGCCATCTGCTTGCCGACTTCATTGATATGGCCGGCGATGACCTTCAACTCCGCCGGTGTCATGTCGCGGGCATCGTTGGGCCGTTTGCTGAGATTTACCTTGAGGTGATTGCAGCCGAACTGCTTCACATATCGGGCATTGTCCAGGTTGCTCTTCAGCGTGTCTTTGAACTTGGCAGGGTCCAGATACTCGCCGCCGCTGCCGACGGTGCAAAGCTGCAGCCCGACTTCGTCCAACTTGTCCTTCAGCGCCCTGAAGCTCTGGCCCTTGTCCCGGAATTTCCGCGTCTCGTCGTCAAAGGGTTCGATGCCGTGATAGCCGTAATAGGCCGTCATCTTGATGCCCTCTTCGGGATGCGGCTTCATCGGCATGAACTGATGACCGCTGGTGGCATATTTGATCTTGTCGCCCGGCAGCGCAAAAGCATGCGGCGCGCAAGTCGCGACAGCGGCGGCGGCCAAACCGGTGCCCATCAGGTTTCTGCGGCTAAACATTGCTCTCCCCTTTTTTAACGTTCGACAGCCGTGCGGCTTTTCAACAATAATGACACGAAAACCCGGACATTGGTATCTCCGGGGTGACCAACCTATAGGCGCTTTGGAAGACGGGGGACCATGACTTTGGCTGTGAATCGCAGAAGCGTGCTGCTTGGGGCCGCGGCAGTACCGTTCGCCGGAATAGAGGCATTCTCGCAGCAAACCGCGCCCGGTGTCCCGACGCTTTCCGTTACCGATGAAGTCCGCACCACACCCGTTCCGCACCGTTACATCCACGGCTTGATGCGCTCCGACGTCAAATTCCAGGTTCTTCTCCCCGTCGCATGGAATGGAAAAATCGCCATTCTCACGCGCGGATTTTCAGGAACGGAACTGAGTACCGGAGCCTTCCAAACCGCCGCCATCACCAAGGGCTACGCCTTCGCCTCGTGCGACGAAGGATGGTCCCGTTCGACCATCGCGAACCGTCTTCAGGACGATTATTACGAGTCGCGGCAGAGCCTGGTGGAGTTGACGGTCCATACCAAGGCGCTTGTTCAGGCGCATTACGGCCGGGCCGCGTCGCGCACATTGCTGGTCGGAGGCTCAAACGGCGGCCACCACACAAGATGGATGGTCGAAGCCTATCCGCTGATGTTCGACGGCGGCATTTCCGGATACGGCTACAATTCGCAATTGACCCAATGGGGCAGCGTGGCCCAGCTGGTGCGGAACTATGACGTGATCGCGCCGCGCATCGACGACATCATTGCGCAGCGTGCGAAAGACCCGCGGTGGGACCCTTTCAGACTGTCTCTGTCGTCACCCCTCACAAGGGACCAGCTGACGGCGTTGCGCAACATCTATGACATCCCGGTGCAGCTCACCAACGGCTTCCAATATAATGGTGGCCGCTGGTTCGGCTCGGAGGTGGAGTGGAAGAAGAGTTACGACGGCCTGAAGGGCTATCTTCGCGATTCCGTACCGCGATGGGATGAGACCTATCGCCCAAGTGGCGCCCGTCCGACCGAGGAAGAAGCCAAGCTGTGGAATCCGTTGAACAGCCCGGCCTATGTCCAGATCGACATGCGGCGGCAGGATTGCCACGGCCATTTGGCCCGCCCGCTCATCATCATGCACGGGACGGCCGACCCCATCGTGAGCGCGAGCGAAGCCGAGGGATATAAGGACTTGGTCGCGAAGACCATTGGACCGGGGGAAGCGGAGAAGTTGCTTGCGGTCTATTACATCCCAGGCATGGCGCATGGCGGCAAGGAATTTGACGATCTGATTCCCGCGCAGATCGATGCCTTGGAAGCGATGATCGACTATCAACAAAGCAACGCAAGCCGCGGAGCAAAAGCACCCGCCTTGATCGGACCCTATCCGCGTGAGCCGGTCACGGGCCCCGGCAACAGCCTTGGTTTCTACAATCGCTCGGGGCGCGGCCGGCAAACCGGACGCCGATGAATACCGGTGCATCGGCGGTGCCGATGTCCGCTTTTGGCGCAAAGCGGACATTGGGCAGATCGGGGCTGAAGGACCGCTTATGACCCAAAGCGGACATTCGCTGAGTTATTGGATGATGCTAAAGATTGGCTGCAATTGAGGTAAGAAAGTGGACGGACACAAGTAAATGCTGAGGTTCCTGATAGTCTGTGTGTGTGGGGCACTCTTCTGGATTGCCGGTTCTCTACGCGCGTCGGCCGAAAGCGCGCCGGAGTGCCATCTAACCAGGCTGGCTACCGTTAATACCGACTCCATGCCGGACGGCCGTGTTAAGATTCCCGTAATGATTGAAGATCATCCGCTGTCATTCATGGTGGACACAGGAGGAGTCGCCACGACTATCAAATGGGAACAAGCCAAACCGCTGGGCCTTGCAGCAAAGCAAACCTCGCACGGGCTCATGGGCGTTGCTGGCAGCATGTCGAATTTTTACGTCACCGGCAACGCTTTCTCAGTAGGGAATCTGCACGTTAAGAACCAACCGATATACTTAGAAACGCGCGCCCTAGATGACGCCGATGGCACCTTCGGTTCAGATATGCTTAAGGGCTATGATGTGGAATTCGATTTTGCCCACGACAGCTTAAGCCTGATTTCGCAGGACCATTGCCCCGGACAAGTAGTCGATTGGACAACAACCGGGTTCATCGTAATACCGATAGACGTCGCCCCAACCGGGCATGTGAGCTTTCCCGTTAATATTGATGGCAAAAGCATTATGGCGACCTTGGACACAGGTTCGGCAATATCTTCGATGAGTATGAAGGCCGCTGCCGAACTGGGGATTGACCCAAAAGCGCCAGAGCTGACGCTGATAGGTGACACCGGCCAATATCAGAT
>Ga0310811_10005134_pt1 | contig 16515 bp, 11 predicted proteins | sample YCmetagenome_FD_207642 | JGI IMG/M metagenome (GOLD analysis project Ga0310811, IMG submission 207642) | Soil microbial communities from experimental microcosm in Duke University, North Carolina, United States - YC | ecosystem: Engineered > Artificial ecosystem > Soil microcosm > Unclassified ...
GTTTTGGTTATTGAAGTGGCTTACCGCGTCGTCAAACGCCCTCTCGAGATCCTTGCCGCTCTGAACAAGCGCGGCCCATTTTCCTGCCATGTCGTCCTCCCGTTCTGACGTTAGTAAGGCGTTTCAAATCGACGAAAGCTATCGCGTTTCTCCAAGCCGCTCTCCAGGCCGATGAATCCTTTTGATGACCTTCAGCTTGCAGCGTAGGCTGTTCAGGAATAGCTATCTGCGCGCGAAATCTTCAGTTCACTCTTCCCCGGCGTGCGCGCCTGGAGTAGTGCTCTGCATTCTCGCAAATCGGCCGTATCAAGGCCGTCCTTGAACCAGCCGTATGCGTCAGCAAGGATTCGTTGGGCCTCTTCTGGCTTTCCCTGCTTGCGCCACAAACGGCTCAAACTCATCGCCGCGCGCAACTCCAGAGATTTGGCCGTCTGGCGGCGGGCAATATCAAGGGCCCGGCAAAAGTACTCCTCGGCCTGCTTTTGATCGTTGGGTGGCGAATCCTCAGGCGCGGACTTCATTAACCGCGCTTCCCCTTCGAGCCGACATAGTTCAGCTTCCCACCAGCACTCACCAGTATCGGCTACGACTTTGTGCGCCTCAGCCAACACGCTCAAAGCGTCTTCCACATGCCCCGCCTTTCCATATGCGGCTGCGAGCAGTCCAAGAAAATACGGGACCATTACCTGTGCGCCTGTGGCGCGGAAGGCCGTGATACCCTGACGCATCTGTGCGATCCCGACTTCCAGCTGTCCCCGCAGAATCATCGCCGAACCGCGCATCACGGAACCCCAGGGAATCCAGTATGCAAATTCGTGTTCCGTCGAAAGCTTGGTCGCGGCCTCCGCGAGCTTCTCGGTCGCCTGAGGATCTTGATTGAACTGATGGACGATCGAGCCAAAGTTCAAAGCCGCCGCCAGACTGTAGGGATGAGAAAGTTTTTGCGCGAGCGCGAGTGCTTCGTCATTGCGCTTGCGCGCCTCATCCGGATAGCCATGAACCCAAAGAGCCCACGCGGCTTGCGAGAGACACACTACCTTGGGGTCCTGTCCAAAGGTCAGGCCACCGGGCTGCGTGGGGTCATGGTTAATGATCACGTGATCGAGGTGCTTGAGCGCGGGAGCAAACTCCGCCAGAGCCGTCAATGTGACGCCCAACGCATGGTGCGCCTCAAGCAGCATAAATGCCTCCCCGGCGCTTTCGGCCAAGCGCAGGCATTGCTCGGCCAGTTCACGAGCAACGATATGCTCGGCGCGCGCCGTATAAAACACCCATAATCCCCACAGCACAGGGAAAAGCTGCGGAGCCTCACCCGCCTGCCGGCAGAGCTCGCGCGCGCGCGCGTAGACCTTGCCTACCTCGGGCGATCCAAACCCCCTGGTGGCGATTAGCGGAGTGCCCAACGCGAGTTGCAGCGTGAGTTCTTGCTGAAAGCGTTCCGGACTCTCCGGCAGAGCCTTGAGCAACTCCAATCCCTTGGTGAGGTGGCTGACCGCTTCCGCATTCGCCGAGCGCTGCACCGCCTTTTGGCCCGCCATCTGCCAGTGGGGTATCGCCGTTTGGCCCAGGCCGGCCTCGGTATAGTGATGAGCGAGGAGCTGAGGTTGGGCCCCAATGGTGTTCGGGAATCGCTCCTCCAGCACCTGGGCAATCCGCCGATGGTAACTTTGCCGTTTGCTCCGCAACAGGGACTGGTAGGCGGCGTCCTGAATCAACGCGTGCCTGAACCTGTAGCTAGCCTCGGGGGGAATGCCCTGCTCGAGCAGCAGTCCTGCATCCGCCAGCCTTTTCAGCGCCCCGGCGAGCTTGTCATCTCCAGTCGCTGCGATCGCCGCAAGCAATTCCCAGGAGAACTCGTGTCCGATTACCGCGGCGACCTGCGCAACCTCGCGCGCATCGCCCAGCCGGTCCAGGCGTGCCATCAGCGAGTCGCGCAGCGTCGCCGGAATTTCACGCAACGCGGGCTTGACGTCACCCGTGTCGGCCACCGTCCGGATCAGCTCCTCGATAAACAACGGCACTCCGCCGCTGCGCTCGATCACCGCCTCCACGACATCGACCGGCAGCGCCTCATGGGTCGTCAGTCGCCCGACCATCTCGCGCGTGTTGCGTACGCTCAAACGATTCAGCGTCAACTGTGCATGATGCGACCGCAGGAGCCACGGCGCGCGGAACTCCGGCCGGGCAGTGCAGATCAGGAGAAGCGGCGCGATCGCATTTTGCTCGGCGAGGAGCTGAATCACCTCCAGCGTCGAAGGGTCAACCCAGTGAAGATCTTCAATCACGACTACCAGCGGCTGGACCCGTGCTGTTCCAAGCGCCCAGGCCGCAATAGTCGCCAGCAACCGTTTGCGGTGTTGATCCGGTGGCAGTTGCAACGTCGGGTATCTGTCGGGGACCGGCAGTTTCATAAGCGGCGCGATTAGCGGAACCGCCTCGCCGAGCTTGACGGCGGCCGCGTCGAGCGATGCTTCGAGGTCAGCAATGCGTTCGTTATTGCGCTGCTCGCCGCGCCAGCGGAAGCCCTGCTCGAGCAGGTCCTCGACCGTGTAGAGGGGAGTGTTCTGATGCAGCGATGCCGCCGCGGATTCGACCCAGGTGTGTGGCGTGTCCGCGATCCGCTCGTGGAAACGTTGAACGAGGCGAGACTTCCCAATTCCAGCTTCGCCGACGACCAGCATCACCTGCCCTTCGCCCTCGCGCGCCTGATCCCAACGATTCAGGAGGAGACGCAATTCGTCTTCGCGACCGACGAACGGGGTCAACCCGTGGGCGGCTGCGGCCGCGAGCCGTCCCCGCGCTCCACTTGGCCGGATTACGCGGTAAAGTCGAATGGGATGCTCAACTCCCCTGAGCGATTGCGCCCCCTGGTCCTCAATCGTGAACAGTCCGGACACGAGATGATGCACGGCCGCGGTTATCAGGACCGTGTCGGGCGCGGCGGCGGTCTGCACCCGCGAGGCGACGTTCGGCACGTCGCCGAACACATTCGCGCGCTTACCGCTGCTCTCGTCAACGACGACCGAGCCGCTGTGTATCCCGATCCGCACGGCAAGCCTGGGGCACCGCGCGTGCGCAATCCGGCTGTTCAGCCCCGACATCGCATCGAGGATCGCTAGTCCGGCAAGCACCGCACGCTCAGGGTCGTCCTCATGCGCCTGCGGGTAACCGAAGAAAACCAGCAAGCCGTCTCCGAGGAACTGCGCGACGTAGCCACCGAACCGCGCGACCGACTCGGCAGCCACGTGGTGGTAGCTGATTACGACCTCGCGCCAGTCTTCGGGGTCAAGATTCCCGGCTATTCCGGTCGAGCCTACCAGGTCGCAGAATAGAACCGATAAATGACGCCGCTCTCCTGCTACGCTCAGTGAATCGAGTTGCACGGCTGGCACGATTGGACCGAGTGAGGGCGGCGGCTTTTCCGCCGGCTGTGAAGATAGTGCTCCGAGCGGAGCGGCGCATTCGCTGCAAAACTTCGCGTTTGTCCGATTCGCTACACCACAGGCGGGACACTGCAGAAAGAGGAGTGCCGAACACTCATTGCAGAACCTCGCGCCCGCGTGATTCTCAGAGCCACAGCCGGAGCAAAGCACTGAGCACCTCTCTCTGGATTTCTTGGCTGATTATCATCTTTGCGCTTTAACATCTATAGAAAGAAAAAACGCGGAGTCAATTTCAAACTACATGCGAATCTGCTGAAGATGAGCAGCTTCAGCTTGCTCGTGCGCCAGTTGTTCAAGGCCGCAACCGCGCCCCAAACGTTCGGCCTTCAGTACTCAGTGATTGTCTATCGCGTGCTTCTTATCTGTTTCTTACTGTCAAGTGACTATCTGCAATTGATGACAGGAATCGACACGCCTTCCCTAGCGCAGACCCTCTCCCCTGCCGGTCGAAGACGAGTTGAGCGATGGCGCGACGGCTGGTGGAGGGGCCGGCGGTACGAAGATTAGAACTTCCTTGTTGAGCACGTGCTGGCGCGCCTCGAACGGAAAGACCCGCTCACTGGCGACCTCCTTGCTTGCCCCGCCAAGCTGACTCAGAAGGTCGCCGCGGTCGCGCCTTCGAACGATCACCCAGTGCAGTTTGTTGTCGAGTGCGTCGTGGCGCAATTTGCCCGCGTCATCATAGGACGGCAGCGGTTGCGGGAGATCGAGGTAGTAAAGCGGACCCACGGTTTTGTACAGCACCACACCGGTCGTCGCTGTGCCCATCTGGCGACGGATATTTTCGGCAAATGTTTTCTCACCGCGCCATCGATCGGCGGCGGGCATCGCAAAGATGAACAGATAGGCCATCAAGAGCGTCCCGATTGCGGCCGCGGAGAACGCAACTCGCTGCGTGTCGAATTGTTTCAAGGTATAGATCACCGCGAATAGCGAGATCGCCCAGCAAATCGCATACAACGCGCGATCGGGCGCCGGGGGCAGCGTTGCCATTGCACCGCGCATGATCCAGTCCGGCGGAAGCATCACGATCGCACCGCCGGCGACTGCAATCGCGATCACCGCGTAGCCGATGCCGAGCATGCGGCGCGTCAGCAATGACAGCCCCGCGGTGGGGGTCGCCAGCATTCGCGCGACCAACAGTGCCGCGGCGGGCAGGATCGGCAGCAGGTAGTAGCTTCGGCGCGATCCGGAAAGCGTGAAGAAGATGAACGTCGCCCAGAAATAGACCAATGCGAAACGATGGCCGCGCGCGGCGGCGGTTTCGCGGTCGGCGTCGCCTTGTGGGCCCGCAGCGGGCTTCCGATGAGCCTCCGCCAGCGCCGCGGGCAGGAATGCCGACCACGGCATCATCAGGGCGAAGATCACGTAGCAATAAAGATAGATGGGTCCGCGGTGGTCGAACGGATGGAAAAAACGCACGACGTTTTCGCGATAGACCATCTCCAGGCCCTTCTCGGAACCGGTGCGCGCGGCGGAAATCGCAAACGGCACGTAGTAAACCGCCGCGCCAAGCGGTATCGCGACCAGCGATTTCCAGTTGAACAGCCATCGATTGCGCTCGATGAGCCATCCGATTCGGAGCAAGACCGCTCCGCGAGTCAGCCGTAGTACCAACTCGGCCCATCCGTCTGCCAGACACGAGTACACTCCGAGCACCATCAGCGGCAGCACGTATCCGAGCAGTCCCTTGGTGAGTGACGTCGCCGCCATCACCAGCCAGAGCCCCACGACCCACCATCCGTTCTGCCGCCGCTCATTGCGCAGGAAAAGCGCGAAGGCCGCCAGCTCGCCCGTCACGGTTTCCACGTCGGCCGAGGCATGACGGGAAAAAAACACGAAGCTGAAGCTGGTCGCCAGGATAAGTCCGGCGAGTAACGCGACGCGGTCACCATAGAGCCGCCGCCCGACCAGCATCACCAGCCACACGCCGAGCACTCCGGCGATCGCGCACGGGAGTCGCGCCGAAGTCTCGTCGAGTCCTCCGGTCAGCCATGCGGCCGCCATCACCAGCCAGTAGGAACCGAGCGGCTTGTCGTAGTAAACGCGTCCGTTGATGGTCGGCCAGAAATAACGCCCCGTAAGATGCATCTCGCGCGCGATTTCGGCCCATCTAAACTCCGAGGACCACAACGCGCGCGCACCCAGGCGGGTGAAAAACATCACGGCCGCCAGCGCCAGGACGGCGGCTGCAGCGGCACGCCATGAGACGGCGTATCCGAGAATCTCGATCGTTGGGTTGGCGGCAGCCGCTCGCAGGTCGCGGCCGGCAAGGGTGCGCTCTGCGCCGACAAGCTCGTCGTCGTGGCGCGGGTCAACGGTACTTTCCATTTGGCGATCAGGTTCGCAGCCTGTCATCCGGGGTTCAAGTGCCGTGCGAGTGCCCGCGCAGGCTGGGGACCGCCTGAACTCAAAGCATGCGGGTTTTTTTCAAGCTCTCGCGCTAGTCCTCGGAATCGCTCCCAGATAGAAAGGCCGCTCCGGCGCATGCTACCGTCAAAAACATCCGGCCTCCGCCGCCGAGAAGTTTCCGGGGAGTAGTGATCGCAATGAGCGACGAGCACGGCCACGCGGCCTGGGGCCGCAAGCCCAACCGCCTCATCAATGAGCAGAGTCCGTACCTGCGTCAGCACGCGCACAACCCGGTGGATTGGTACGCGTGGGGCGACGAGGCTTTGGCGCGGGCGCGGGCCGAGAACAAGCCCATACTGCTGTCGATCGGTTACTCGGCGTGTCATTGGTGCCACGTGATGGAGCGCGAATCGTTCGAGAACGAACAGATCGCGCAACTGATGAATGAGAATTTCGTTTCAATCAAAGTCGATCGCGAAGAGCGTCCCGATCTCGACCAGATTTACATGGACGCCGTTCAGCTTCTGACCGGGCGCGGGGGATGGCCGCTTACTGTCTTCCTGACGCCGGCGGGCGAGCCGTTTTACGGCGGCACCTACTTTCCGCCGGAGGATCGCCAGGGGATGCCCGGCTTTCCGCGCGTGCTGACCGCGATCGCCACGGCTTATCAGACCAAGCCCGACGACATCCGCCAAAACGTCGAGCGTTTGGGCAAGGGGCTTTCAGGGCTGGCGGACTTCAATCCCGACAATGGCGAGTTAAGAGCCGACATGGCGGAGACCGGCGCGCGCGCGCTGGCTGAGCATTTTGACCGGATCAACGGCGGCCTGGGACACGCGCCCAAGTTTCCCAACAGTTTCGTGTTTTCGCTTTTTCTCCGGATGCATCAGGCGACCGGCGACTTGGAATTCGGGCACATGGTGCGCGAGACCCTGACCAAAATGGCCAAGGGCGGGATCTACGACCAGCTCGGCGGCGGGTTCCATCGCTATAGCGTGGACGATCGATGGCTGGTGCCGCACTTCGAAAAGATGCTCTACGATAACGCGCTGCTGGCGCGGCTTTACCTCGACGCCGGACGCGCGTTGGGGGAGCCCGAGTTCTTGAGCGTGGCGCGCGAGATTCTGGATTACGTGCTGCGCGAGATGACCAGTCCCGAGGGCGGCTTCTACTCGACCCAGGACGCCGACAGCGAGGGCGAAGAGGGCAAGTTCTTTGTCTGGACGCCCGAGGAGGCGCGTGGGGTGCTGGGCGAGGAGCTGAGCGCGATCGCCGAGCGCTATTTCGACATCAGCACCGAGGGCAACTTCGAGGGCGCCAATATCCTGCATCGCACGATCGGCGCCGACGACGCGGCCCGGCTGTTCAAAAAAAGCCCGGAGGAGATGGAGCGCGCGATCGTCGAGATCCGGATCCGGCTGTTCGAGGCACGCGAGCGGCGGGTCAAGCCGGCACGCGATGAAAAGATCCTCGCCGCCTGGAACGCGATGATGATCGGAGCGCTGGCCGAGGGCTACCGGGCGCTTGGCGACGAGCGCTACTTGAAGGCGGCCGCCGGCGGCGCGGAGTTCGTGATGACGCGGCTGTGGGACGGGCGCGCGCTCAAGCGCTCGTACAAGGACGGCGTCGCCCGCTTCAATGGCTACCTGGAGGATTACGCGCTGTTTGCAGGCAGCCTGATCGATCTTTATGAAGCGTCGCTGGACGGCCGCTACCTTGAATTGGCCCGAACGATGGCCGACGCGATCCTCGCGCGTTTCCTGGATGCGGAAAAAGGCGGCTTCTTCTTCACTTCGGACGACCATGAGCGGCTGATCACGCGATCGAAGGCGGTCTTCGACGGCTCGACGCCTTCGGGCAACAGTGCGGCGGTTATCGCATTGCTCAGGCTCCACGGCTACACCGGCGAGGAGCGCTACTTCGCCGAAGCGCGGCGGACGCTCAGCCTGCTCCGCAGCTTCGTAGAGCAACAGCCGTTCGCGTTCTCGCACATGCTCGAAGCGATCGATCTCTATCAGCGCGGCGCGGTCGAAATCGTGTTAGTGGGCGATCGCGGTACCAGCAGCGCCGACGAATGGATCGAGCGGCTGGGCCTGCTCTACCTGCCCAACCGCGCGTTGTTCCTGACCGATCCGCGCGCCGCGCAGAGCGGCTTCGTGCCCGAGGCGCTGCGAGGCAAATCGCAGGTCGACGGCAAGCTGACCGCCTACGTCTGCCGCGAGCGGGCTTGCACGGCGCCGATCACGTCGTTCGACGCGCTGAGGGGAGAGCTCCGAGGTTGAGCGCGGACGCGGCGCGACGAGCAGCAACGGCCAAAGCTTCCGGACCGGCGTATGCGCCGATGGCGCTCAACCGGACGGCGGTCGCCGGGCGCTCTGCGCTCAAGGTCGCGGTCTTGAACGCGGCCGGTGGCGCGGACTTCGACGCGATCCTTGGCTGCTTGGCGCGTCCACCTCTCGCCGACGCGGGCACCTTGCTGTTGTGCGAGGCGAGCTGGCGGATGCCGCGGCATGGGATGGTCGAATTTGCGCCCCGGCTTGCGGCGGCGCTCAAGCTGAGTTTCGTTTTCGTGCCGTCGTTCGGCCGGGTCGGCGCGTCCGGCGAATTGCGTACGATCGGCAATGCGATCCTGTGTTCGCAGCCGCTGGAGGATTTTCGCGCCGTAGCGCTGGCCAGGCCGCCGTTTCTGTCTTATCGGCATCCGCTGGTCGGCGCGCATCAGGGCGTCCTCGCCAGCATCATTGCCAATGGCCGGCGCGTCACAATAGGAGTCGTGCATCTGGAACGGCGCTGGGACCCGCAGGGGCGGGGGCGTCAGATGGAGGACTTCCTGCGCGCGATCGGCGACGCAGCCCCGGTCATTATTGGCGGCGACCTCAACACGACCACGATGGACATGGACCGGCCCTGGTCGCTGCTTGAGACATTGGCGGAGATTGTCTCGCACCCAAAGCGGTTTCGAGAGCCGCAGCCGTATGAGCCCCTGTTCGACCGGCTAAGAGAGCATGGATTGTCGATCGAAGGGGCCAACGTGCCGAAGGCGCCGACATTCACCTTCAGCCGGATGGTGCCACTGCGATGGCGTCCGAAGCTCGATTGGATTGCGGCGCGCGGAATCCAGCCGCTTAACGGGTCGGCTGCGGTGGTGCCCGCGCGCACTTCGATCTTCGGGCGGCGGGTTTCCGATCACGATTTCGTGCTGTGCGAATTCAGCCCCTGACGATCCGTCCGTCCGCCTAGCGGCCGCGCGGTAAAATCGAAAGTTCGTTTTCGACGCCAACTTGTTTGAGGAGCGACTGCCCGATGAGTGATTCGCATACTGCGCCCGGCAATTCAGCCGATTATTGGCGCGAGCACGGCGTCTGTGTAATTCCCGGCGATCAGCTTGACCCCGATACCGCACAGACGCCCGGCATGTCGCGGGCGGCGGCGATCAATAAGGCTCGCGCGGGAGCGCAGAAAATCTGGGCAGGCACGGTCAGGATCGAAGCGAATGCAAAAACCGGCGCGCATCATCATGGCGAGTTGGAGAGCGTGATCTTCGTCGTTGAAGGGCGCGCGCGGATGCGCTGGGGCGAAAACCTCGAATACGTCGCCGAAGCCGGGCCGGGCGACTTCATCTTTATTCCGCCATTCGTGCCACATCAGGAGATCAACGCTTCGACCGACGCGCCGCTGTCATGCGTGGTCGTGCGCAGTGGGCAGGAAGCGGTGGTGATCAATCTCGACATCGAGCCCGTCGAACGTCCAGAGGAGGTTCTCTGGATCGATCCGATCCATCGCCCTCCCCAGAGGTGAAAACAAACCCTGCTCAACCGCGTTTGCGGATACGCTCGGCCTCGGCCAGCAGGGTCGGATAGCCGAACGGCGGCTGAACACCGCTCAAGTCGAGATTGCCGAGGCGGCGCGCGCGCGTGACCATCGCGCCGGCTGCGCTGGCGACCTCTTCTGCGGATTCATCGCTCAGCTCGTAACCATACAACTCACGCGCCATCGCCTTGGCCGTCTTCGCCGTCAGGTTTGCCATCGCCAGTCCTCCCGCGGTTCATTCATAGTTTTTTTTTAGATCTTGGGCAGCGGCAACGGGCCGCGCGCACGCTCGTATGCGTCGGCCACGTGCAACACGGTGAGCTCGTCGAACGGCTTGCCGATGATTTGCATCGAAAGCGGCAGGCCTTCACCGGAGAGCCCGGTAGGAATCGAAACCACCGGCTGGCCGGTGGCGTTGAAGGGTCCGGTAAAGCGCACCATGTTGGCGATCATGTCGTAGGAGCGGTCGCCGATTCTCGGCGCGGCGGTCGCCTGCGAAGGTGCCAGCAGGACGGCATGGTCCTGCAGCGCCGCGAGCGCCTCGGCGAGCATCAGGTTGCGCTCGCGCTGCGCGCGGATGTAGTTGACCGCGGTAATCGTCATCGAGGTCTCGATGAGCGAGCGGACGTCGGCGCCATAGTCCCCCGGCCGCTCGCGTATCCAGTGTTCGTGAAACTCCAGCGCCTCGGCCATCAGGACCACCATTGTCACCAGTGAGCCCTCGACGAACGAAGGGATAGAAACCTCTTCGACGGCCGCTCCCAACGCGCCGAGTTGCTTCAGCGCCGCGGTGAACGCCCGCGCCACTGGCTCCGACACGCCGCTATTGAGCTCGCGGATTACGCCAACGCGCATCCCCTTGAGGTCTCCGCCGAGACGGCTGGTGTAGTCGGGCACCGGCTCGCGGCTGGAGGTCGCGTCGTTGGGGTCGTACCCCGCGATGACGTTGAGCATCAGCGCGGCGTCGCGCGCGGTGCGGGTAATCGGCCCGGTGTGGTCGAGCGAGTCCGAGAGCGGCATGACGCCGTAGCGGCTGACGCGGCTCCAGGTTTGTTTTAGTCCGACGCATCCGCAGCACGCCGCGGGAATCCGGATTGAGCCGCCGGTGTCGGTCCCGATCGTCGCCGCCGCGGTACGCGCGACGATCGCCGCACCGGAGCCGCCGCTGGAACCGCCGGGTATGCGGTCGAGGTCGTAGGGATTGCGGCACGTGCCCCAATGCGGGTTGTCGGTGCTTGCGCCATAAGCGAATTCATGCAGATTGAGCTTGCCGAGCAGCACTGCGCCTGCCTCGCTGAGCCGCGTCCATACGGTTGAGTCGCGGTTGGGAACGAACTCGCCAAGAATTTTCGAGCCGCCGGTCGTCAGGATACCCTTGGTGTAGCAGAGATCCTTGAGCCCGATCGGCACGCCGTGAAACGGCCCGCGCCATCGGCCGGCCGTGATTTCCTTTTCGGCCGCACGCGCCATTGTACGCGCGGCCTCGGCGGTCACGGTGATGTAGGAGATGATGCGCTCGTCGACCGCCTCGATGCGATCTAGATAGGCCTGGGTCAGTTCGACCGGTGAGATTTCCTTCGCGCGGAGTTTTTGCGACAACGCGGCGACGTCGAAATCGAGCAGGGGGCTTGGATTGGCCATCGGTCACCTCGGGTGCGGATGGATCTTTGGAGGACGGGCGGGCGCGGCAGCGGGCCATGCGCCGTCCACGCGCGCTACCCTAGCGCAATTTTCGGCGCAGGGGTGAGCGCTGTAGCGGACCCCCGGGAAACTACCTCGCGATCCGACGGCGCCGGAGATCTTCGATCTGTTCGCGGCCATAGCCAAGGTAGCGCGCGAGAATCTCGTCGGTGTGCTCGCCCAGAAGCGGCGCGGCATGCTCGACCTTGCCAGGCATCGCGGAGAACTTCGCCAAGGTGCCGGTCTGGACGACGGTTCCCCATTGCGAATGGCGCAGTTCAGCCAGCAGATCGTTGGCCTTGACCTGGGGATCATCGAAGAGATCAGCCGTGCGATGCGTGCTGAGCGCAGGTACGCCGGCCGCGCCAAGCGTCGCCAGCGCCTGCGCACGGTCGACGCCCGCGAAGGCCGCGGCGACAGCCCGCGCCAGTGCGCTATCTTCCGGCTCGCGGGCGGCCACCGCATAGGGCGCGACGTCGGCGAGCTTGCACACGCGGCGCAGCGCATCCCACTGCGCCGGCGCCGCGGCGTGGACAAACATCCACGCGCCATCGCGGCACTGGTAGGTGCGGCAGAGCGCCGAGCGGCCACGCGCCTCGGGGCGGCCGTTTTCCAGGTCGGGGCGGCCGTCGAAAAAAATGAACTCGCCCTGCTGGAAGGCCATCGCGGACTGAAGCAGCGAGGTCTCGCAGAGTTGACCGCGGCCCAGTCGCTCGCGCGCGCGTAGCGCGAGCACGCATCCGAAAGCCGAAAGCATCGCAGCTCCGTAGTCGCAGATCGCGCAGGTCAGATAAAGCGGCGGATGATGGTGTCCGCCCTCGGCCGCCATCAGGCCCGAGCGCGCCTGCAACAGCGGATCGAAACCGGGCTGGTTATGTTCGGGGCCGCGGTTGCCGAAGCCGTTGACCGACATATAGATGAGGCGCGGATTGATCGCCGCGAGCGATTGGTAGTCAAGGCCGAAACGGCGCATCCGGCCCGGGCGCAGGTTTTCGACCACGATATCCGCGCGGCGCACCAAGCCGTGGATCATCTCCCGCCCCTCGAGCGATCCAAGGTCGAGCGAAAGCGCGCGCTTGCCCTGGTTCCAGCCGAGAAAGCCGAAGCCGAAGTGGCGGAACGCGTCGCCCTCGAGGCTTTCGATCTTGATCACGTCGGCGCCCATCTGGCCGAGGATCATTGGTCCGTACGAGCCGGCGATGTAGCTGCAGAAATCCAGTATCAGCAGGCCATCGAGCGGCCCGCGATCGAATTTGCCCTCGTGCGGCTCGGCGCTTTGCGCCCGCGCCGGGGGCTCGGCGAGCCATCTTTCGACGTCGGGGTCATCTTTAATTGCCGGCGCGGGACCGGCTATCTCGCCGGGCGTGAGTTCGAGTCCGACCGCGATGCCAGGCTGGATCGTCGCGCCAAGTGTGGGATCGTCGATCGCGCGGCGCATCGCGAGTGCGTTAACCTGCGGATGGTCGATGAATTCCATGCGCGAGAGCACGGGTGCGCACGGAATATCATTCTCGCGCAGAATGCGAATCCATTCCGCGCGCGTCCGGGTCGCGAATATTCCCTGGAGCAGATCCTTTAGCGCCTGTCGATGCGCGCTCGGGACGCCCCACGGAGCGCCCTCGAAGCGGGCGTCGGAAACCAGCTCGAGCCGTTCGATCGCGAGCGCGAGCTTATTCCAGAACGTCACGTTGCCGCAGGCCACGAACAGATATTCGCCGTCGGCGGCGCGAAACAGCCGGTAGCACGGAATCGGGCCGAGCGGGTCGAGCGGCCCTTCATACATGCGGGTCATCTTTTCGTGGCGCATGATGCCGCCGGTCTGCAGCGAGAACGCGCCGGCCAATAGAGAGACCTCGACCAACTGTCCCCGCGATTGTCCGCTGCTGTCCCAGTCGCGGGCGCAGAGCGCCGCGACCGTCGCGGTCGCGCCGAGCACGCCGGCCGAATAGCTGGCGGCGGGGAAATGCAGGGCCACCGGATTTCCGCTGAGCGCCCACTGGCTGCCGTAGATACCGCCGAGCGCGGAGACCAGTTCATCGCTGGCGTCGAAATTGGCGAGTGGCCCGCGGTTTCCGAGCGGCGGAATGTGCAATACCACCAGATGCGGATTGATACGGCAAAGCTCCGCGTAATCAAGCTGGAGCTCGCGCATTTTCGCTCCGGTCCACCCGAATATCGCGACGCCGGCCCATCGGAGCAGCCGCTCGACCCGAGCTCGCTCGGCTTGAAGGTCGAAGAAGAGCGCGCGCTTGCTCCGATTCAGCGCATGAAAGTATGCGGTGCCGCGTTCGCGAGCGCCGCCCGGAGGCTCCACCCGGATAGCGCGTGCGCCCTGTTCCGCGAGAAGCATCGCGGCGTAGGCGGCGCCCAGGTTGGAGTCGAATTCGACCAGATTGATGCCGTCGAGAGCTTTATTCATCGATGTCAGCCCGGCGCGAAAATGGCTTCGCTTGAAGCAAACGATCGAAATTCTCACGAGGCGGCCAGGCCGTGCAAGCGCTCACAAACGTTCGAATGATAGGAGCCCTGCCTAACGGGGCCGGAACTTCCCGCCGGTGAATTCAACCGCGCATAATGATGGCGTAACCGGCGCGTAACTTTTGCACTTTAAAACACCGGGCGTGCGCAGTATCCCTACGCGGGACCACTGCGGCTACGTCCAAAAAGAGGGAGAGATGACCAAGAAACTGGCCTCAGTATTTCTGGCGATCGGGTTTGTCCTGATTGGCTGCAACCGCACGCCGAGTCAGATGCTGATCAACGGAGCGGGCTCGACTTTCGGATATCCGATTTATTCCAAGTGGTTCGATGCCTACGCAAGAGTCGACCCCAGCGTGCGCTTCAATTACCAGTCCATCGGTTCCGGCGGCGGCATCAACCTGCTTATCAATCGCACGGTCGACATGGGCGCGAGCGACGCGCCGCTCAACGACGAACAGATCAAACGCGCCCCAGGCGCGATCCTGGAGTTCCCGTCCGTGATGGGCGCGGTCGTGCTTACGTACAATCTGCCGACGGTCAAAGAGCCACTTCGTTTGACCGGCCCGCTCATCGCGAACATCTACCTCGGCAAAGTCAAGAAGTGGAACGATCCGGCGATCGTGGCACTAAACCCGGGCGTAACTCTTCCCGATACTCACATCGTGACATGCCATCGTTCCGATGGCAGCGGTACTACCTACATCTTCACTGACTATCTGAGCAAAGTCAGTCCGGACTGGCAGTCCGGCCCCGGCAAAGCGACTTCGGTCAAGTGGCCTGGCGGGCTTGGCGGCAAGGGTAGTGAAGGAGTGACTGCACTCGCCGAACAAACTACCGGTGCAATTGCCTATGTGGAACTAACCTATGCACTAGCCAACAAACTGGCCTTCGCCGAGATTCAAAACCGCGATGGCAGGTGGACCAAGCCGTCTCTGGAAGGTGTGACGGCGGCGGCCGCGGGCGCAGCGGCCAACATGCCGGCGGATTTCCGGGTCTCGATAACCGACGCGCCCGGGGCGGAGTCTTATCCGCTGTCCTCGTTCACCTGGCTGCTGGTCTATGCCAAGCAAACCGATCATGCGCGCGGGGTCGCGCTGGTCAAGTTTCTCAACTGGGCTTTGTACGACGGACAAAAGTACGCGCCGCCTTTGTATTACGCGCCGTTGCCGCCCCAGGTTGTAGCGCTCGAGGAAAAGCAACTGAAGCAGATAGAGGTCGCGCCCAAGTAAGGCGGGCGCGGCGCAGGGGGTCAAATGAAGCTAGGAGGAGTTGGTCGATTCGCAATGGGATTGGTCGCAAGCGCGGCGCTGGCGATACCTACTGGATGCGCGTCTTATGCAGGATGGGGTGCGGCGCCGGCGAACAATGGAGCGCCGGTCGCGGCTCAGCAGGGTGCGCCGCGGTTTGTTAAGACGACTGGGATGCGAATGACCGAGAAGCAAGCGGCGGTCCATGTCCCGCCGTGGGTGCGGGTCCAGGACTGTGCAATCGTATCTATCTCGTCGCCCAGCCGTTACGCGTGTCCTGACGGCAAAGTCTATACCACCTTTGAGCTATCTCGGGCGCGAACCGGGGAGTACAACCTTCCGCCGTTGCTTCCGCCGCCACCCATCGTCTTGACTGAGTATCAGGGGCGACCTTACGCGCCTGCGGAAAAGATAGTTCTGCGCGGCGTGCACTTTGATTTTAACAAGTCGGATATCCGCCCCCAGGATGCGGCCGTATTAGACGAAGTCGCGGATTCTCTGAAGTCGCGTCCGAACATGTCAGTTGCCGCAAACGGGTACTGCGATTCTATCGGCGGGGTCAGATACAACCTGCTGCTTTCCGAACGTCGGGCCGACGCGGTCGTGAAATACCTGGCCGACCACGGAATAGCGGACAGCCGCCTGAGCCCGCACGGTTTTGGGAAGACGGAGTTCGTCGCCGGTAACAGCACGGAGGAAGGGCGCGCTCAGAACCGGCGGGTCGAGTTGGTGCCGAACCAGGGTGGGAGTGGGCAGGTATTCATCATGGGAACCCCGGTTAGCCGGTAAGCCAAAAGCCCACACCGGTCGTCGCGCTTGAGGGATGAGCAACCGAGAAGACGGAGGCAGCGCCGATCCGATTGGCGCCGCAGAGGGGTCAAGTGAGGCTAGGAGCAACTGGTCGATTGGGTCTGGCGGCAATCACTTGCGCCACGCTGGCATTCGCCGCCGGATGTTCGTCAATCAACGTATCCAAGAGCGGATGGGGTCAGGCGCCGCCGAACACAGGCGCCCCCGTCGCGGCGCAGCAGGGCGCTCCGCCCATGGTTCAGACCACCGGGATGCGGCTGACCAAGAAGCAAGAGGCGGTGAAAGTGCCGTCATGGATCCGCGTGCAGGACTGCGCGATCGTCGCGATTTCGTCGCCGAGCCGCTATGCCTGCCCCGACGGCCGGGTTTACACCGGCAACGAACTCTACCAGGCGCGAGTCGGCGGCTAAGCGGAATCACCGAAATCGCCCGGTCAATGAAAAATTAGGACAACTGAAAGCACGGCAGCAAAGAGGCAGGTCGCCATACCAGCGACGGGGGTTAGTCGGCACAACGTCCGAACAGCCGAGGGAGAGAGACAGTCAATGAAACGCAACAGGTTACCAACGGTGGCGCTCACGATCGTAATCGTGGGCGGAGTCCTCGCAGCTGGGGCGCGGCATGTCTTGGCTCAGGTGCCCGGCGGCGGCGGAGTGAAGCTATGGGTCGATCAGCGCACTGGCCAGGTATTC
>Ga0310811_10005135_pt1 | contig 16512 bp, 15 predicted proteins | sample YCmetagenome_FD_207642 | JGI IMG/M metagenome (GOLD analysis project Ga0310811, IMG submission 207642) | Soil microbial communities from experimental microcosm in Duke University, North Carolina, United States - YC | ecosystem: Engineered > Artificial ecosystem > Soil microcosm > Unclassified ...
AGGGCCAGGCCACTCAGCAGCCCGGCGTAGCCGGCATCGGCGCTCAGGCGCGGCCCCGCGTCGTCCTGCGGCGCGACGGCGAACGCCAGCGCACCGGCCAGCGTCGCGGCCACGGCGAGGTCGGCGTCGGAGAACGACGAGGCCATGATGGCGATGCGCGGCGACGTCGCCAGGAGGAGCGCGGGGACGACCCACACGCCGGCTCGACATCCCGCGCGTGCGAGCAGGACCGCGGCCGCGGCGGCGGCGAGTCCCGCGTACAGCACGCCGGTGAGCGTCACCCACGCCAGCGTCTCTCCGCGCCCGCCGGCGAGCGGTGCCATGAACCACGCGGCGACGACGCTCGCCGATAGTGGATACCACGCCTGCATCGTGAACGACTGCGCCGGCACCGGCGTGGCGATGGCGTGATCGCGCAGCCACAGCGCCGGGTAGACCATGTGATAGGTGTAGTCGTCCCACACCCAGAGCCGCGTCGCGCGCCAGAGATGCGGCCACGCCCAGATGGCCAGCGCTCCGATCGCCACCAGCGAGCCGAGCCAGCCGATCAGCCCCGGCGCCTGGCCCTCGTCCGACGCGCCGCCGCCAGGCCGGCGAGCCAGCCCGAGCGCGACGATCACGACCGGAGCGAGCAGGATGACCAGGCCGAGCGTGGTGAGGTGGCCGAGCAGGCCGGCGGCCAGGACGAGCGTGTGGATCAGGATCAAATAGCCAGCGAGCGAGGCGAGAACGAGCGAGCTCGTGCGGCCGGCGCACCCAGCCGCGACGGCGAGAGCGATCGCCGCGACCACCGCGCCGCCGTTGAGCGCGAGCCAGGCGATCAGTGGACGGGCGCGAGGGCGGGCGCGACCTTCTCCGCGAACAGGCGCATCGAGCGCAGCGCCAGGTCGGTCGGCAGCCCCGGCAGCGCCATCAGCAGCAGCACGCGCTGGTAGCCGGTGGCCTCGCGATACTGCGTGAGACCGTCGTGCACCTCGTCGGGCGTGCCGACGATCATCCAGTCGGTGTTGAGGTACTCCGCGAACGGCCGGAGCTTGAGCAGCGAGCGATCGAACGAGTTCGGGACCGTCCCGCCCGTTCCGTCCGAGCGCAGGACCGCCATCTTGCGCTGGTAGCCCATGAACGGCGCCTCGATGGCGGCCAGCGCCTCGCGACGCGACGGCGCAACGTGCACGACCCGCATGCCCCAGGCCTGCTGCTCCAGCGCCTCGATGCCGGCCTCCGGCCGCCCGTGCTCACGCGAGACCTCGCGATAGAGCCGGTGGCGCCGCTGCAGCTCCTCGACCGGCACGAAGAACGACGACAGGGTGGGCAGCCCCAGCCGCGCGGCCGAGCGCACGCTGTCCTCGCTGTTGGAGGCGATGTAGAGCGGCGGGTGCGGCCGCTGCACGGGCCGGGGCCGCACGTGCAGCCGCTCGGCGGAGTGGAAACGCCCGCGGAAGTCGAACGGCACGCCCGTCCACGACGCCTGCAGGAGCGCGATGCCCTCCTCCACACGCGCCCGGGCGTCGGCGCGGTCGGACTGGAAGGTCTGATAGTCCTGCAAGGTGCCGCCGCGGCCGATCCCGACGTCCAGGCGCCCGCCGCTGACCACGTCGAGCACCGCCAGGTTCTCGGCGAGGTCGACAGGGTGATGCAGGGGCAACAGGCTCACGCCCATGCCCACGCGCAGGGTGCGCGTGCGGGCGGCGAGCCAGGCGGCCAGGACGGGCGGGGTGGGACAGAGGCCGTAGTCGTTGAAATGATGCTCGGCGATCCACACCGAGTGGTAGCCGAGCGACTCGGCGGCCAGCATCTGCTCCATGGCCGAGTCGTAGACCTCCTGCTCGCTCCACGCCTCATCCCGCTGCATCAGGAAGAACAGTCCCAGGTCCATCTCTTCACTCGCCTCCGCTCGCAAGATGGGGGCCCCGAAATGGACCCCAAACCCCCCAGCGCTCGTCGCGCCCCGGCGCAGCCGTGGCGCGCCTCGACCAGCGTTGGGCCGGGCCGAGGATAGGCTGGTTGCCGCCAGAATGCACGGGCTCGACGCAGGGCGCTATACTGACGGGGCCATGGCCTACAACGCGTGGTTTCAGTGCATCAACGGCTGCCCGGGGGAGTTCGACCTCCGGGAGGTGATCTACCGGTGCCCCACGTGCGGGGACCTCCTCGAGGTCCAGCACGACATGGAGGCGCTCAAGTCGCGCTCGGCGGCGGCCTGGATCCAGCTCTTCGACGACCGGTACCGGCGGAACAGCTATCCGTACGGCTCGGGTGTGTGGGGCAAGAAGGAGTGGGTGGTGCCGTTCATCGACAACGAGAACATCGTGTCGATGTACGAGGGCAACTCCAACCTCCTGTGGGCCGATCGCTACGGCAAGCAGCTGCATGTCGAGGACCTGTGGGTGAAGCAGTGCGGCAACTCCCACACGGGCTCGTTCAAGGACCTCGGCATGACGGTGCTGGTCTCGGTGGTCAAGCAGATGATCGCCGGCGGGGTGCCCATCGATGCCGTGGCCTGCGCCTCCACCGGCGACACCTCGGCCGCGCTCGGCGCCTACTGCGCGGCGGCCGGCATCCCCTCGGTGGTGCTGCTGCCCAAGGACAAGGTCTCGATCGCCCAGCTCGTGCAGCCGCTGGCCAACGGCGCGCTGGTGCTCTCGCTCGACACCGACTTCGACGGCTGCATGAAGGTGGTGCAGGAGATCACCAAGGAGAAGCGGATCTACCTTGCGAACTCGATGAACAGCTTGCGCATCGAGGGGCAGAAGACCGTGGCCATCGAGATCGTGCAGCAGTTCGACTGGGAGGTGCCCGACTGGATCATCATTCCCGGGGGCAACCTCGGCAACGTGCACGCGCTGGGGCAGGGGTTCGTGATGATGCAGGAGCTCGGGCTGGTGAACAAGCTGCCCCGCATCTGCCTGGCCCAGGCCGAGCGCGCCAACCCGCTCTACCGCTCGTTCCAGGACGACTTCAAGACCTTCGAGCCCATCGAGGCCCAGTCCACCCTGGCCATGGCCATCCAGATCGGCAACCCGGTCAGCGTCAAGCGCGCCATCCGTACCCTGCAGAGGTTCAACGGCGTTGTGGAGCAGGCCACCGAGCAGGAGCTGGCCGACGAGGCGGCGCGTGCCGATCGCACCGGCATGTTCAACTGCCCGCACACCGGGGTGGCGCTGGCCGCGCTGCGCAAGCTGGTCGAGCGCAAGGTGATCCGCTCCAGTGAGCGCGTGGTCGTCATCTCCACGGCCAACGGGCTGAAGTTCGCCGACCAGAAGGCCGCCTATCACATGGGCGCGATCGAGGGCATCAAGGCCACGCATCGCAACAAGCCCGTCGATCTGCCGGCCGATCCCAAGCGGGTGGCCCGGGCCATCGCGCGCCACGTCGAGAAGGCGCGCCTGCTGGTGTCGTGATGGGCGAGCCCCCGAAGAAGCCAGTCGGGCCCAGCACCCTGTCGGTGCACGGCGGCGAGCCGCGGCCCAAGCCTGCCTACTCGCTGGCCACGCCGATCGTGCAGACGGCGACCTTCACGTTCGCCAACACCCAGGAGCTGAAGGACCACTTCGACGGCAAGATCGACCGCGTCGAGTACGGGCGCTACGGCAACCCGACGCAGAAGATCGCCGAGGCCAAGCTGACCGCGCTGGAGGGCGCCGGCGACTGCCTGCTGTTCGCCAGCGGCATGGCTGCGATGACGACCGCGCTGTTCGCCATGCTCTCGCGCGGCACCCACGTCGTGGTCACCGACGACAGCTATCGCCGCACGCGCCAGTTCCTCAACCAGACGCTCTCGCGCTATGGCATCGAGGTTTCGACGGTGCCAGCCGGCGACTACGAGGCCCTGGAGGACGCGATCCGGCCGACGACGCGCGTGCTGCTCAGCGAGTCGCCGACCAACCCCTACAATCGCGTGCTCGACCTCGAGCGCTTCGCCGCGCTGGGGCGCAAGCACCGGGTGAAGACGGTCATCGACGCGACCTTCGCGACGCCCTACAACGTGCGTCCGCTGGAGTGGGGCGTGGACCTCGTCATGCACTCGGCCACCAAGTACCTGGGCGGCCACAACGACCTGCTGGCCGGTGCGGTGCTGGGCTCGCGTGACCTGGTCGGCGCACTGCGGGGCATGCAGGGCGTCACGGGGGCGATCGTCGATCCCTTCGCGGCCTACCTGCTGATCCGCGGTATCAAGACCTTCGCCCTGCGGATGGAGCGCCAGAACGCGAACGCCCAGGCCATCGCCGAGTTCCTGGCCGGGCATCCTCGCATCGCCGCGGTGCACTACCCGGGGCTGCCGAGCCATCGCGAGCACGACGTGGCCAAGCGGCAGATGCGCGGCTACGGCGGCGTGGTGTCCTTCGAGGTGCGCGGTGACATCGACGCGGCGTCGCGGGTCGTCGATGCCTGCGCGATCCCGCACCTGGCGGTCTCGCTCGGCGGAGTGGAGACCTTGATCGAGCAGCCCGCGATCATGAGCTTCTACGAGCTCACCACCGAGGAACGGCTGGAGATCGGCATCAAGGACAACCTCATCCGCTACTCCGTCGGCATCGAGGACGCCGACGACCTGATCGCCGATCTCGCCCAGGCCCTCGACCGCGCCTTCGCCGAGGGCTGAGCCGGCGCGCGGCTAGAGCTGGTCGCGCAGCGGCACCAGCGGCAGGTAGAAGAAGTGGCTGAGCGTGTGCCGTTCCCAGTCCTCCAGCGTCACCGGCCGGCTGTGACCGAGGTCCCGCTCGAACGTCTGGGTGAGCTGACGCGAGATCGGCCCGTCGAGGAAGGCGAGGTTGAGCTCATTGTTGAGGGCGAAGGAGCGGTTGTCGAGGTTGGCGCTGCCGATGCTGACCCACTCGCCGTCGACCACCATCGTCTTGGCGTGCAGCATCGCCGGGCCGTACTCGTAGATCTTCACACCGCCTGACAGCGCGCGCCCGAAGTGGGCCTGGCTGGCCCGCCGCACCAGCCAGTCGAGCGTGGATCCCACCGCGCCGGCCGTGATGATCTTCACCTCGACTCCACGCTGCACCGCCCGCAGCAGCGCGTCCGTCATGGCGCCGTCGGGAACGAAGTACGGGTTGGTGATGTAGATCGACCGGCGGGCCGAGTCGATCGCGAGCTGGAACAGCAGGTAGGCCTCGGCCGCGCCGCTGGCCGGTGAGCTCTTCACGGCCTGGATGGCGAGGTTTCCGCGGCGGGCCAGCGGCGGGAAGTACGAATCGCCGCCGAGGAGCCTCCCGGTGGTATCGCGCCAGTTCTCCGCGAACGCCGCCTGCAGCTGGGCCACGATGGGACCCTCGACGTGGACGTCCGTCTGCCGCCAGTGGCCCTCGTGGCGCCCGTCCCCGGTCCACTTCTCGCCGACTCCCGTCCCGCCGGTGAAGCCGACGCGCCCGTCGACGACGAGGACGCGGCGATGGTTGCGATGGTTGATGCGCTTGATCGCCAGCGGGTTGAGCGAGTGATAGAACTCCAGGCGGCAACCGGCGTCGCGCAGCAGGCTGCGCTGGGCCAGCGGCATCGAGCTCGAGCCGACGGCATCGAGCAGCACGTTCACCTCGACCCCGGCGCGACACCGTCCGGCCAGCGCCTCTGCCATCGTTTGCGCGATAGGCCCGTCCTCGTAGATGTAGTTCGCGAAGGTGATGGTCGACTTCGCGCCGCGGATGGCCGACAGCATGGCCGGGAAGATCTGCTCACCGTTGAGCAAGACCTCCGCCCAGTTGCCTCCGATGAGCTCGGCGTTCGTGTGAGCCTCGAGGGCCCGGATGAACGCGGGCTCGCCGACCGCCACCTCGGGCGCGACGTAGTGCGGTCGGCTCAGCGTGCAGCCCGACAGCACCAGGCAGAGGACCAGGATGCGGACGACCAATAGGTCACGCACACCCCTGACAGGCTGCAGAGGGTGTGCCAGCGAACGATTGGTGCCGGTGGCCTAGCCGATCTTGCTCGCGATCTCCCCGCCGTCGCAGGGATCGCCGGTCCTGCGCCCGCCGAGCTTGCTGAGACCGTCCTTGACCTGCTTGCGCGCGCTCAGGTCCCGGACCTTGGTCTTGCCCTTCTTCTTCTTCGCCTTGGCCATGATCACCTCCCGAGAGAAGGGCGGCCGATTCAGCGCAGGCGGATCTGACCGCCGCCCGGAAGCCCGCCCGGGCCGCCGGAGGGATCGAATCCTCCCGGCATGCGGTCGGGCACGATGATCGACGAGGAGGCCTCGCGCCGGAGCTGCTCGATCTCCCGGCGGGTGCGCTCGACGGCCTCGTTGGCGCCCGCGCCGAACTTCTCCACCGCGTCGGCCAGCGACGTCGCCTCGATCTCGAAGGACAGCGGCAGCAGGCCACCCGGGGTCAGGAGCTGGGTCTCCCCGACGTAGAGGACCGGGCGACCGAGGTCCGTGCCACCCTCGCCCGTCACCGGCGTCAGCACGCGGATGGTGCCGATCCGGCGGTCGGTGTAGACCTCTTCCCGGTACAGGGTGGTGGGGTCCATGCGCAGCTCGTTGGTGCTCAGCGGTGTCATCATGCTCAGAAAGATAGCCCACGCCGCGGCGTTGCGCGACTCCTCCGCGATCCCCCGGGCCTGCGCGGTTGACAGGGCCCGGGCGCTCGGGGTACGACGAGGGCCCGGAGGACGTCATGAAAGTCAGAGCCGAGAACGGCCTCGCCCGCATCCTCAAGGCCGAGGGCATCCCGTGGGTGAGCTGCTATCCCACCAGCAACGTCAACAACGCGCTGGGCGAGGAGGGCGTGCCCATCCTCATGATGGGCGAGGAGCGCTTCGCCGTCGCCGTGGCCGACGCCTTCTCCCGCGTGACCTGCGGCAAGCAGATCGGGGTCTGCACGGTCATGGCCAGCCTCAACGCCGCCGGCATCCAGATGGCGTACGGCGCGGTGGCCCAGGCCTGGGAGGACTCCTCGCCGTTGCTGGTCATCGCCGAGGGCCTCGGCCGTGGCGCCAGCCGCCACACGCACTATGACATGGCCGGCGCATTCAAGTCGGCGACGAAGTGGGTGGGGGAGATCGATCGCGCCGAGCTGGTGCCGGACTACCTGCGCCGCGCCTTCACCCACCTGCGCTCGGGCCGTCCGGGCCCGGTGCTCCTGCTCGTGCCGCGCGACCTCGGCGAGTACGACCCCGACGAGCATCCCTACACGCCGGTCAAGGGCTGGCGCTCCGGCCCCGATCCCGACGACGTCAAGAGCGCGGTCAAGACCTTGCTGGCCGCGAAGGACCCGCTGCTCTACGTGGGCGAGGGCGTGCTCTACGCGGATGCCACGGCCGAGCTGCTGCGCTTCGCCGAGCTGGCCCAGGTGCCCGTGCTCACGACGCTCAAGGCCAAGGGCGCGTTTCCCGAGAACCACCCGCTCTCGGTCGGGGTGCGCGGCTCCCACGCCGATCACTTCCTCCGCAAGTGCGACGTGCTCTTCTCGATCGGCTCGAGCCTGTTCCCCAATCGCTTCAGCCACTCGATCCCCGACGCCGATCGCAAGACGATCGTGCAGTGCACGGTCGACACGCTGGACATCAACCGCAGCTACGAGACGCGCCACGCCGTGATCGGCGACGCCAAGCTCACCCTGCAGGCGCTCATCGACGAGGTGGTCGCGCGCGGGCCGCGCAAGCGCCCCGAGCTGCTGGAGGAGATCCGCGGGGCCCGGACCGCGTTCCAGGCGAAGTTCCAGCCCTGGCTGACCTCCGACGAGACGCCGATCAACCCCTACCGCGTCTTCGGCGACCTCATGAAGGTGCTCGATCCGAAGAACTCGTTCGTCACCGCCGACTCCGGCAACACGCGCGATCAGACCAGCACGATCTACGAGGCCCAGATCCCTCGCGGCTATCTCGGCTGGGGCAACGTGTCCACCCTGGGCTTCAGCCTGGCCGGCGCCGTCGCCGCCAAGCTCGCCTATCCCAACCGCCAGTGCGTGCACGTCACCGGGGATGCCGGCGTCTGCTACATGATGGGCAACTTCGAGGCGGTGGCACGCTACAAGATCGGCATCACCACGATCCACATCAACAACGGCGGCTACTCGGGCTACGGCCCCGGCTTCTGGGGCGCCGGCCACGATCCTTACACCTGGAAGGTGTCCGACCACGCCAGCGCCTGCATGGCCTCGATGGCCCGCGCGGTCGGCTTCCATGCCGAGGACGTCAGCCAGCCGGCAGAGATCATCCCGGCGCTCAAGCGCGCGTTCGACGAGAACGCCAAGGGCCGGCCAGCGTTCCTGGAGTTCATCTGCTCCCATCATCCCGTCCACGGCGGCTGGGTCCGTCCCGCGGCGGCCGGGCATTGATGGACATGGGGGCCCCGACATGGCCCCCAAACCCCCAGACGTTCGCAGCGCCCCGGCGTAGCCGTGGCGCTTCTCTGGAGTGGTTGGGCGTCGGGCCCTGAGATGGCCCCCAAGCCCCCAGACGTTCGAAGCGCCCCGGCATGGCCGTGGCGCTTCTCAGAACACGCGCCGACCAGGCGCATGACAGGAGAGACCAGGATGGCGAACGTGCTCACGGTGGTGGCGAAGATCCGGGCGGCGAAGGGCAAGGGCGATGCGCTGGCGGCGCTGCTCGCCGAGCAGGCGGGCGTCGTGCGCAAGGCCGAGCCGGGCTGCCTCGTCTATCGCCCGCACCGCTCGTCGAAGGATCCCGATCTCTTCATCTTCTACGAGCAGTACAAGGACGATGCCGCGTTCGACCTGCATCGCAAGGCGCCGCACCTGGCCTCGTACCGCGAGCGCCGCGAGAAGGAAGGGCTCACGGAGGGCGCCGCCGAGGTCGAGATCTACCGCTCGCTGACCGACTGACCGCCGGGGCCGCTGCATGGCCCTGGCCCTCGTCCCGCACGTCGCCACCGCCGCCGGCAGCGTCCACGTCTGGGTGGGCGTGGCCGACGTGCGGCCGGCGCCGGCGCTCGCGTGGACGCTCGACGGTGCTCCGATCGCGCCGCGCGCGCTGCGCCCGCTCACCCAGGTGCCGGCCGGCGCCGCACCCTCGCGCGTCGTGTACACCGGCGCCTTCGAGGTGACCGGACTGACGCCGCGCAAGGCCCACAAGGTCGGCATCACCGCGGGCAACGAGCACATCGAGCGGTGGATCACCCCGCCGCCAGCGGTAGTTCCCGACGATCCGAACGATCAGTTCAACCTCCTGCTGCTCTCCTGCTTCCACCAGCACGAGGACAAGGGCGGCAAGGCCGGCGACGTGCTCTCGGCCATCGGCGTCCGGCCCGACATCACCGTCTTCGCCGGGGATCAGGTCTACCTGGACCTGCCGACGCTCGCCAACTTCAAGGACGACGACGACTGGCTGCGGAACAAGTTCCAGAACGACTACCTGGTCAACTGGTTCGGCGACGCGGTGGCGCGCCCGGACCCGACGACGGTCCCGCCCGGCTATCCCACCGTCCTCAACCTCGCGCCGGCGCTGTTCATGCCGGACGATCACGAGTACTGGAACAACTACCCGTTCGCCGCCACGGTGATCGAGAACAGCTGGTCGCCGGCCGGCCGCGCCCGCTGGGCGGCGGCGGCCAACGCGATGTACCAGGCCTTCCAGGAAAACCCCGCCAGCCCGATGGGCGTGGCCCGCGTGGTCGAGTTCGCGCCGCTGTCGATCCTGATGCTCGACACGCGCAGCCAGCGCTCGATCGACTCCCGCGATCACGACGCCGATCTGCTGAGCGCGGCCGGCCGCGCCGCGCTCGAGCAGTGGACGACCCGCCTCATCGAGCACGCCCAGGATCCGGTGCCGCTGTTCGGCATGCTCGTCACCGGCCAGTCGTACTTCAGCCCGGCGGCCAGCGCCGCCAAGGGCGCGATCGAGGACTACGAGTACGCGAACTACAAGCCCGACTACGCGTTCATGGTCGAGCAGGTGGAGCGCCTGACCGCCGCCGGTCTGCCGATCCTGCTCGCCACGGGCGACGTGCACTGGGGCCGCGTGCTGAGCGCGATGGACCCCGTGCGACCCTCTGCGCTGGTCTTCGAGGTGATCTCCTCGCCGACGGCGATGGTGGAGAGCGTCGGTGTCGATCAGATCAAGCAGGTGCTGGGGACCCTCAAGGGCCTCTTCGGCCGCCCGGATCCGTTCCCGCGTCACGGCGATCCGTCGCCGGCGCCCAGCCGCTTCGGGCGCCAGGGTCAGTACATGCCGCACGTCGGTGTGCGCACGGGCTCGGACAAGCCGACGGCGATGCGCGGCGATCAGGCCTTCATGCTGCGCTTCACCCGTGCCGGCACCGGCCTGAACGTGGACATTACCTGCTATCCCATGTCGGGCGAGCCGACCTTCGACGCCGCCGAGCAGTGGTCGACGACGCTCGAGCTGAGGCCCCCCAAGTGATGATCGCGATGCCGGCGTCGCGATGCGAGGAGACCGATGGCGCTTAGAGTGCTGCGCTCGTCCGCGACCGAGCCCAACCCCGAGGTCGTGCCGCTCGATCGAGCGTCACCGCGCGAGTCCAACACGAGCTGGCTGCGCCGCGCGCTCGCCGATCCGCACGTGGCGACCGGCCCGGAGTGGAGCCTCCTGCTGCTGATGGGCGGCGCCGACCCCCTGTCGTTCCGGCTCCGCGTCGCCCAGTCCCACGTGCGCCACGATCTGTCGCCGAGCGCCTGGTCGCACGTGGCCTTTCTGCCCGAGATCTACGACTCCCTGGCCAAGACGCCGGCGATCGAGGTCTCGCTGGCCCCGGCCGCCTCGTTCGGCGAGTGCGGATTCCCGTCGCCGTTCAACGGCCTGCAGGAGAGCACGCTGGAGCGCTATCTCGACGGCGCGCTGGTCCCCAACCTGGCGCTGCTTTCGGTGCCGGTGCCGTCGACGGAGATCGTCGAGAGCCTCAATGTCTTGCGCTGGCAGCGCAGCACCTTCGACGTGCCGCAGATGATCCTGCGCTGGCTCGCCTACTGCTGGGGCGTCGGGGTGCCGGCCAGCCCGCTGGCGGAAGGGCTCGGCGTGCCGAGCGCGGCGGTGCTGGAGGCGGCGTTCGCCATGCGCCACTTCGATCTCACGCCGGGTCTGGAGAGCCGCTCGAGCTGCCCCGAGGCGATCTGGCAGGCGGCGAGCTGGTGGCACGGCTTCTACAAGCAGCGCATCGAGGGCGGCCGCGCCATCCGCGGCGTGTTCTGCGCCAGGCACGAGCTGGTGCCCGACGGCTTCTTCGGCGGCTCGCCGGCCGGACGCACCGCCGAGGAGAAGCCGTCGTGAGGAGGACCGCGCTCAGCCCTTGAGGCGCGGCAGCAGTCGGCTCGCCGTCTCCTCGACCTGGGCGAGCTGATCGCCGCCGGCGAAGCGGATCATCAGGTGCTGGCAGCCGGCGGCGATCCAGCGCTGCATCCACGCGACGCAGCCCTCGAGCGGTCCGGCGTAGGTCGCCTGGCGCGCCCGGATGCTGGCGGCCGGTGCCGCGTAATACGTCTCGAGGAACGTGTTCAGCCGCTGCTCGGCGGCCCCCGCGTTCGCATCCAGCGCCACGGTGACGTAGGCGGCGCCCAGCACCGCGTCCGGCCTGCGGCCCGCCGCGCGCGCGGCGGCCTGGATGGCCGGGAAGTGCTCGGCGAAGAACTCCACGCTCGGCCCGGTGGGGAACCACGCGTCCCAGCGCGCGGCCTCGCGCAGCGCCGTCGGGCCGCTGCCACCGATCCAGATCGGCGGGCCGCCGGCCCGATGGGGCTTGGGCTCCATCGTCACGTCCTCCAGGGTGAAATGCTTGCCGCTGAAGCTGACGTGATCGCGCGTCCACAGCGCCCGGCAGATCTCGAGCGTCTCGAGCAGGCGGCCGATGCGACGATCCCACGGCACGCCGGCGGCGGCGAACTCGCGACGGATCGGTGGATTGTCGGCGGCGATCCCCACGCCCAGGATGATGCGGCCCTCGGCCACGCGATCGAGCGTGCCGACGACGTGGGCCAGGACCACGGGGTTGCGCAGCACCGGCAGGAGCACCGCGGTGCCGAGCTGCACGCGGCGGGTGCGGGCGGCCACGGCGGCCAGCAACGTGAGCGGCTCGTGGCGCGGCCGCGCTGTCAGCGAATCGCCGATCCACACGGAGTCGAAGCCGGCGGCCTCGGCGCGCTCGGCCATCGTGAGCAGCGGCGCGGTCTCCATGCGGCCGGACATGACCGCCTCGCGGGTGGGAACGAGAACGCCCAGCTGGACGGCCATGTCACTCCTTGCCTTTCTCGACGGTGGCGCGCTCGACGGCCAGCAGCTTCTCGATGTCGATCACCTTCAGCATCTCGTGCTCGACGGGCGACCAGTCGACCTTGGCCTGGGCCGAGCCGAAGTCCTGGGCCAGGTCGGCGTAGATCTTCTTCCACGCGGTGAACGCCGCCAGCAGCGGCGTCGAGGGATCGGCGACGATCTTGTAGCCCATCGCGCCGAGCTCCTTGAGCGTGAGCCCGGAGCCGGCGAGGCCGCCGCGCCCGGCCAGGTACATCAGCGGACCGCCCAGCCGCTCGGCGATCGCGCGCAGCTGCTCCGGCTTGTGGGCCATCGACAGCAGCACGAGGTCGGCACCGGCCTGGCGGTACGCCTCGCCGCGGCGGAGCGCGTCGTCCATGGTGCTGGCCCGCATGGCGTTGGTGCGGCCGACGATCAGGAAGTCGCGGCTGCGGCGCGCGGCGACCGCCTCCTTCATCTTGGCCGCCATCAGATCCAGCGGGATCATGTGCTCGATGCCCACGTGGTGGTGGGCGCGCTTGGGCACCAGCTGATCCTCGATCTCGATCGCCTCGAAGCCGGCGGCCTCGGCCATCCCCACCGTGCGGTGCATGTGCATGGGATCGCCATAGCCGCACGCGCCGTCGAGGATGAGCGGCAGCGAGGAGACCGCGCGGATCTCGATCGCGGCCTGGCACATCTCGGTGAGGTTGAGGTTCGCCTCCAGCGCGACCTTGGCGTACCCGCTGGCGCCGCCGCCGAGGTAGCCAGCCGGGAAGCCGGCGGCCTCGACCATGCGCGCCATGAGGGGGTTGAGGACGAGCGGCGCGGTGATCGGCATCGGCTCGTTCAATCGAGCGCGCAGGGCCATGGTGATCTCTCCTGAAATCGGAATCAGCGCCGGGCGACGAGCCGGCGGAACGCCGCGCCGTACGGGAAGCCGTAGCCGTCGGCCACCTCGGCGGCGTTCTTCTTCACGCGGGCGCCGATCGTCTGGCCGTCGGGGACGTTGAAGCCGGGCACCTGGCTCTCGTGGCGGACCAGCGCGGCGATCTGCTGGTCGATGCCCTCGGTGACGTCGACGATGACGTTCGGCTCGTCGGCGCCCCAGTACCAGAGCTCGCGCACCTTGTGCGGCTCCAGCCCCTCGGCCACGTGCTCGGGAAAGTGCAGGTGATCGCGCGCGAACGGATAGACGGCGTCGGTCGTGGCGATCCCGGCCTTGCGATGGTCGCGGTGCTGGAAGCCGTGGATGCGATAGGGGTCGTGGACGAACACGGTGTGCGGGCGGTGCTTGCGGATGGCCCGGACGATATCGCCCAGGAGCTGGCGCGTGTCCTCCAGCTCGCCATCGGGATACCCGAGCATCTCGACGTGGCGCACCCCCATGAAGTCCGCGGCGGCCCGCTGCTCGAACGCGCGCCGGCGGGCCAGCTCGATCGGCGTGAGTGTCCGGTCGGCGGTCCCGGAATCGCCGTTGGTGCACAGCACGTAGGAGACCTCGCAGCCCGCGGCGATCCAGCGGGCGACGACCCCTCCAGAGCCGATCTCGGCGTCGTCGGGATGGGCGAAGATCACCATCGCGGTCGGGGGAACCTCGGTCACGATCTCGAGCTTGCGGTCGGGGTCGGATGGCATGAGGGGGATTTTACAGAACTCAGCCCTTCACGCACACGACCTGTCGCAGCGTGTGCACGACCTCGACGAGATCGCGCTGCGCGGCCATGACCGCCTCGATCGGCTTGTAGGCGCCGGGCGTCTCGTCGATCACCCCGGCGTCCTTGCGACACTCCACCCCCTTCGTGGCCTCGGCGTGGTCCGCCACCGTGAAGCGCCGCTTGGCGGCGGTCCGCGACATCGCCCGCCCGGCCCCGTGGCTGCAGCTCTCGAAGCTCTCGGGATGGCCCTTGCCGCGCACGATGTAGGAGCGCGCGCCCATGCTGCCGGGAATGATGCCGAGCTCGCCGACGCGGGCCCGTACCGCGCCCTTGCGCGTGACCAGCACGTCGGCCCCGTAATGATGCTCGCGGGCCACGTAGTTGTGGTGACAGTTCACCGCCGCGCTCACCGCCGAGAACGGCGGCAGCCCTGGCAGCCTCGCCACCGCGGCGAGGATCGCGTCCATCATGAGGCGGCGATTCGTCGTCGCGAAGTCCTGGGCCCACTGCACGGCCTCGACATAGTCGGCGAAGTGACGGGTACCCTCGGAGAAGTAGGCGAGGTCCTGATCGGGCAGGTTGCGCACGACCGCCCGCATGTCCTTCTTGGCGAGCTCGATGAAGTAGCGCCCGATCTTGTTGCCGACCCCGCGCGATCCGCTGTGCAGCATGACCCACACGCGATCGGCCTCGTCCAGGCAGGTCTCGATGAAGTGATTGCCGCTGCCCAGGGTGCCGAGGTGCACGAGCGTGTTCGACCGGCGCACCGCGGGATGCCGGGCGACGATCGCCTCGAAGCGCGGGGCCAGCGACGCCCACGCGGCCTGGGCCGCCGCCGGCGGGTGGGTCCACGCGCCGGGATCGCGCTGGCCCGGCTCGCGGCCGTGCGGTACCGCGCGCTCGATCGCCGCCCGCATCTCCCGCAGGCTCTCGGGCAGATCGTTGGCCGTGAGCGTCGTCTGCACCGCCATCATCCCGCAGCCGATGTCCACGCCGACCGCGGCCGGGATCACCGCCCCGACGGTGGGGATGACGCTGCCGACCGTGGCGCCGATCCCCCAGTGCACGTCGGGCATCGCCGCGACCCACTTGTGGATGATGGGCAGGCGGGCGACGTTGCGCAGCTGGCGGGCGGCCTCCTCCTCGATCGGCACCCCGCGCGTCCACGCCTTGATCGGCGCGGCGCCCGCGGATTCGATCAGCTCGTAGCTCCGCTCGGTCCTCATGGGGGTCTCCATCGATTCTGCCACGCGGGTGGCAAGGTGACGAGGCGTGAGGCTTGACACCACTGCCACCGCGCGCTCACTCTGCGGGCACTGGATGCGGCCGCACCGCGCGCCAGGAGGGGAGACACCATGAAATTCGGCATCCACGGCATCAACCTCAACAGCTGCGCCCATCCGGAGGCGGCGGCGCGCTTCGGCCGGGCCGCCGAGGCCGCCGGCTTCGACTCGCTGTGGGTCGCCGATCACGTCGTGCTGCCGGATCCGCCGCTGCCGGAGCGGCCGATGCCGCCGGACCAGCGCCTGCTCGATCCGATCGTCGCGCTCACGTTCCTGGCCGCCCACACCAGCCGCATCCTGCTCGGGACCGGCGTGATCATCCTGCCGCAGCGTCAGGCGCTGGTGCTGGCCAAGCAGCTCGCCTCGCTCGACGTGCTGTCGAACGGTCGCGTCGTGTTCGGGCTCGGCGTGGGCTAGTGCGAGCCGGAGATGCGCTCGGTCGGCGCGTCGTTCCCCGATCGCGGCCGCATCGCCGACGAGTATCTCGCCGCCATGCGCGCGGTGTGGACCCAGCCCAAGCCGTCGTTCAAGGGACGCTTCGTCTCCTTCGAGGGCGTGCAGGCCATGCCCCGGCCGGTCCAGACGCCCACGCCGAAGATCGTCGTCGGGGGCCGCACGGCGCCCGCGTTCCGCCGCGCCATCACCCAGGCCCACGGCTGGTACGGTTACGGGCTGGACGTGGCGACGACGGAGCGGTTCGTCGGGGCACTGCGCGATGCCGCCAAGAAGCACCCACGCCCAGCCGAGCTGGCGCGCCTCGAGATCAGCGTGACGCCCTCGACCATGGACGTTCCGGACGCGAAGACGGTGGACGCCTACGCGGCAGCCGGTGTGGACCGGCTGATCATCCGACCGAAGCCCGACATGGACACCGCGGCGCTCGAGCGCTTCGCGGCCGACGCGGGCCGCGCGCTCATCGGGGCGTAGCCGAGCGCGCGCTCACCGGGCGGCCCGGTCAGGACATCGGGGCACCTCGCGCGCGCTCGCGCCGGTGATCGGCTAGCGATTCGCGCGCGCCAGCACCGCGTGCAGCAGCACGTTCACGCCGGGCACCGTCTGGTCGAGCTCGGCGTGCTCGGCCTCGTTGTGCGAGATGCCGTCGCGGCAGGGCGTGAAGATCATCGCGGTGGGCGCGATGCGTGAGAGGTAGTACGCGTCGTGGCCGGCCTGGCTGAGGATGTCGCGATGGGGGACGCCCAGGCGCTCGGCGGCCTCGCGGATCAGCCTCACGCAGCCGGGATCGAACTGCTCGTTGCCGAACTGCCACTCGCCGGCGATCCGCATCTCGACGTTGGCCCGGCGGGCACACTCCGGAATCGCCGCCCGCACCTCGGCGATCATCTGATCGGCGATGGCGCGCTCGGCGTGACGCACGTCGCAGGTGAGCTGCGCGTACTCGGAGAGGATGCCGGCCTTGTTGGGCCAGGCCA
>Ga0310811_10005136_pt1 | contig 16512 bp, 8 predicted proteins | sample YCmetagenome_FD_207642 | JGI IMG/M metagenome (GOLD analysis project Ga0310811, IMG submission 207642) | Soil microbial communities from experimental microcosm in Duke University, North Carolina, United States - YC | ecosystem: Engineered > Artificial ecosystem > Soil microcosm > Unclassified ...
TCCGACTTATGCTCCGTATCCCCACTCTCTTTATTCTCAGCAAGGATCCGTTTATCCAACTGGCATCGGCCCTCACAATGGACCGCCGTTCGGAGCCGGTTGATACAAAGATTTCTGGCGATATAATCCCGGTTGGCGTAAAAATCCGCTACAACGATCATCTTGCTGAAACACTGCAGCATCAGCGTAAAAAGGAGAAGGACGACCATGATCCGCTGGGTGGCGGTCAGGCACCACTTGCTGAAAGTTTGCAGCCCGATCAGCCGGCGAAGTAGTATGGTTACAGGATATTTTACCACTGCAGCGCAAAAGTAGGACGCCGAAACCCATCCACCAAAAAGTTTTGCACCCATACCGGTATGCCCCAACCGGACGATCGCTGTATCGAAAACGAACAGAAACCAATGCAAATAACCCAGCAACCAACTGGTTTACAGTTTATTACAAATATGGTATCCCATTAGCTGTGAATCCGGTAATCAAACGCTTCTTATGTTCCTCAACTATCTCAAAGTAGCCTTGCGCCGCCTGAACAGGAATAAAGCCTTTTCGCTGATCAATATCCTGGGTCTCTCCGTGGGACTCAGCTCCTGTATGCTCATTACTTTGTATATCTGGCATGAGAACAGCTATGACACCTATCATCCGCATATCGACAGACTCTACCAGGTAGGCACGATCGACATCGCACATGGCAAAAAAACACGTTTCTATGGCTGTCCTCCGATGATGGCGGGTCTTGTTCAATCAACCTTTCCTCAGGTGGAAGCTACCGCGCGCATCTGCCGTCTGCTCGGTGACGACCAGAACCTGCTGCAGTACCATGCCGGTAACGGAACCACCCACGCCTTTTATGAAGACAATGGAATGATGGCCGACTCCGGATTCTTTCATTTATTTCACTATGATTTTGTAGAAGGTAATGCCAATACCGCCATCAGCAGCCCGTATTCGGTGGTGCTGGCCAAAGATATCGCCGACAAGCTTTTTGATGGTAAACCAGCGATTGGCAAGACGATCCATATTCCCAGCCATATCAATGGCGACCACGATTATACGGTCACCGCTGTATTCCGTCCCATGAGCAAACCCTCCCATATCAACGGGCGTTTTTTCCTGTCTATGTACAGTGGAAATATCGGCGACTTTTTGAGGACCGATAAGAATATGGCCTCGAATTATTATTTTGTCACCTATGCCTTGTTAAAACAGGGCGCCGATCCTGCTGCCATCGAAAAAGGTTTTCCTTCCTTTGTGGATACCTATGAAGGAAAAGATCTGCGCGAAGCCGGCTTCTACCGTGAGCAATTCCTTCTGAAAGTGAGGGATATCCATCTGCATTCAGATATGCCTTACGGGGATGTGACGCCCTCCGGAAGTCTGACCTATCTCTATATACTGGCGTCGATCGCCGTTTTTATCCTTTTAATTGCCTGCATCAATTTTATGAATCTGTCAACAGCCCGATCGACAAAACAATCTCTCGAAGTAGGCGTTCGCAAAACGCTGGGCGCCGGACGTGGTGCACTGGTCGCTCAATTCCTGGAAGAGTCTCTGCTGATGGCTTTTATCGCACTCGGTATCGCACTGCTGCTGACGCTGTTACTCCTGCCTGCCTTTCAAAAGCTGGCAGACAGGAACATTCAGCCGCCTCTGCCCCAATTACTGCTTATGGGTGGAGGCTTCCTCATCCTGACCATTCTCACCGGGCTGATAGCTGGCAGCTATCCGGCTTTTTACCTTTCTTCATTCCAGCCGGTGAAAGTGATGAAAGGAAAGATGACCAATTCACTGGCCGTTATCTTTCTTAGAAAAGGATTAGTGATCTTTCAGTTCTGTGTCTCCATCGTGCTCATCGTTGCTGCGGCGATCATCGGTGAGCAAATGCATTATTTGCGGACCACGGACATGGGATTTGCAAAAGACCAGCAGTTGATCCTTTCCCTGCGGGGTGATCAGCGATTAAAATCCGCGACGATAAAAGAAGCGGTGGCCTCTGTTCCCGGTGTGCTTTCCAGCGCCGGCAGCACACAGTTTCCCGGCATTATCGCTCCGGGAGATGATCTCCTTTACGCAGAAGGCAAACCAAGCACCGACAATCACCATGTCTATCTCAACTTTGTCGATTTCGATTATATGAAGACGATGGATCTGAAAATGATCTCGGGGCATGCGTTCTCGCAGGAATTTCCGCGCGACAGCGTAGATGGGATCATTCTCAATGAAACTGCGATACGTGCGCTGGGTTATGACCCGGCTACCTGTGTCGGGAAGAAAGTCTATTCAGGGGTGTCATCCACATTGGGCAACTCTCTTCGTATCGTTGGTGTTATGAAAGACTTTCATTTTGAAGACCTGCACAACCCCATCGATGCCATTGGATTGGAAGCATTCAGCCGTCCGTTTTACAGCTATCTGACGGTGCATGTGGACAAGAATAACCTGGGTAAGACGATTGCCGGTATCCAAAAGGCCTGGCAGCAATTGTTCCCCGATACTCCTTTCGAATATTCTTTCCTCGACGAAAGATTTCAAAAACTCTATGAAGCAGACAGCCGCATAGCTGCCATCGTTGCCTATGCCACCGGCTTCGCCATCTTTATTTCCTGTCTTGGCCTCTTCGGCCTGGCCGCCTTCAGCGCCGAACAACGCACCAAGGAAATAGGCATCCGGAAAGTCCTCGGAGCCAGTGAAGGCAGCATCGTTACCCTCTTGTCAAAAGACTTCCTCAAATTAGTCGCCATAGCCGTGCTGATAGGCTCCCCACTCGGCTGGTACGTGATGCAGCAATGGCTGCAAGGCTTCGCCTACCGGACCACCATCGGCTGGACCGTCTTTGCCCTGACGACAGGCGCAGCATTATTCATCGCGCTGCTGACGATCAGCTCGCAAGCCATCCGGGCTGCCCTCGCCAATCCGGTAAAGAGCCTCAGGTCAGAGTGAGCCCAGGCAAACAGCCTGTCGCAGGACATATCCCGACGACGCAGACCGTTGATATTTCCTTCCCGGCGAGCGGCAGCAAACATAATTACATGCGTCAGGCCCCCTATTGCAACACCCGGATAGAATTGTCCCGGGGAGCTTTAGGATTGAAGGAAACTGGGTATAAATGGTTCACTCGAATTTTTACTATTTGGGTCAATCATTTTTTTTTGTACCTTCTATTTTCTTCTGCAAAAACCTCTCGCCACAATCCATCATTCTATTTAAAGCAAGCGCTAACTGCTCGTCTTCCTCCCCATGATGCTGCTATTTATTTAATCAAATAACCTTTTTTATGAAAAAAGATCTACTATGCATTTCTGCGGGTTTATTCTTATGCCTATTATTGTATGGTGTCAGCGCCAGCGCACAAATAAATGGCGATCCGGCCTTCTCCGGAGCAATGCAGCAATCAACCGGACCCAAAACCCCTTCCGTTCTTAGCCCGGACCTGAAAAATCTTTCCACCTCCTTTCAGACTAAAAAAACAAAGGCACCCCAGGCCGTGACCAGACCAACACCCGGGGCAGGTACAGACTACTTTGATAAATACATGCAGATCAAAGGCGACAAGGTAGTCGTGGATGTGACGGCCAAAGAAGATCTGTCCACCGCCAAAGCCGAACTGCAAAAACTGGGCGCCACCATCACCGCGACATACGGCCGGGTGATCTCCGCGATCATACCCATCGCATCCCTCCCCCAGCTCGAATCGACCACTTCAATACGTTTTGCACGACCGGCTTACCGGCCACTGCACGTGAAACAGCAGGCCCTGAATGCCAGCCGGGCATCTGTATCAACCTCTGCCTTCGGCCGCGCCGGAAATACCCCCGCCTGGTTCGCGCCAAAGCCCACCCCCGTCATCAGCCAGGGCGACACTGCACAGCTTTCTTATTTAGCCCGCAAACAATATAAAGTAGACGGCAAGGGAGTCAAAATCGGTGTCCTTTCCGACAGTTACAACAACCTGGGCACCGCCAATACGGGAGTCGCACACGGCGAGCTCCCCGGCCCCGCCAATCCTTTCAATTATAAAAAACCCGTCCAGGTCCTGTCCGACCTCGACTCTGGGGGCACCGACGAAGGACGCGCCATGCTGGAGATCATTCACGATGTTGCTCCCGGCTCCGAACTGGCCTTTCATACAGCGGACAACGGTCAGGCTGATTTTGCACATGGCATCCTCCAGCTGGCACACAGCGGATGCAGTGTCATCGCGGACGACGTATTCTATTACGCCGAACCCTTCTTCCAGGATGGTATCATCGCCCAGGCCGTAGACCAGGTAAAAAAAGAAGGCGTGACCTATTTCTCTTCCGCGGGTAATTCCAGCATCCGCAGCTATGAAAGCCCCTATCGTCCCACCAATGTGAGACCCCTGGATAGCATAGCCGGCACAGCACATAATTTCAGCGGTCCTGCTGACCCTCCCCGTTATTTCCAGCCGGTGTATATCCCATCCGGAGGAACCCTGATCAACTCCTTCCAATGGGACCAGTCCTCCTTTTCCGCCAGCGGCGTCGGCGCCTCGACCGATTTCGATATCTACCTGCTTGACCAGAATGGAAATATCGTGGCAGTCGGCGGGTCCGATAACCTGGCCAGTGGCGAGCCTATCGAAGTATTCGGCTATTTTAACAATACCCCCAATGTCACCTTCTTTCTGCTGATCCTGAAATATAGCGGCCCCGACCCCACCCGGATAAAATATAACCTTTACGGGGATGCCCTGTTCTATCTGACCAATCCCACCATACCCGGCATCCTCTCGCCCAGCCTCGTGGGACATACAAAGGCCGATGGCGCTATTTCAACCGGCGCAGCTTTTTACCTGCAAACTCCACCCTATGGCGCCGATACACCCGTCATTGAAGGTTTCTCTTCCGTAAGCGGCGTAGCCAACTATTACGATATAGAAGGCAACCGTATCCCACCGCTGATCCGCAAAAAACCAGACATCGTGGCCCCGGACGGTGGCAATACCTCCTTCTTCGACCCCTTCGGCAACGGCGATATCACCGAGGACGCCGACACGTTTCCCAATTTCTTCGGAACCTCCGCCGCAGCTCCGCATGCAGCCGGCGTAGCAGCACTGATGATAGACGCCCAGAAACTCAAAACCATCACCCCTTCTCAAATAAAAGGCATTCTGACCACCCACACCTGGGATATGGACAATCCCTATACTACAGGCTTTGACAAAGGATTTGATTTCGCCACCGGCTATGGACTGATCAAGGCGACAGGCGCAGTGGGAGAGGTCAAATTCCCCAACTCCTATATTAAGAATCTGCAATTGACACCTCTTTGCTCGGCGAACCCCAGGCTAATCCGAAACTGGCAGATCTCCAATCCCAATCCATTCGATGTCCCCGTAACCTGGCAGGTAAGCGGAACGAATCAACGCGGTACCCTGATCGTCCCGCCCGGCGACACGACCTTCTCTACAAACGCCTCGTATTTGTATGGCTACCCGCTGCCGCAAATAGCCTTCATCAACTGGGAAGATAATTTCCTGTTCCCGCATATAGATCTGGCATACAGTACCAGCGCCGTTTGTGGCAAAGACAAAGTATCCGCCGCCAACAGCGATCAGGCCCTGAGTGGCGTAGCCAAGACATTGCAAAATGGGAAGCCTGCTTTAACTGAAGTTTACCCCAATCCTTCCGACGGATTGTTCAAGCTCTATCTGTCCGCAGAACAACAGGACGTAACACTGAGCCTTTTTAGCGCCGACGGCAAACAGCTGATGACCAGGAGAGCTCCGGGAGCCACGGGAGTCATCGACATCGATGCCACCGGCTACCGGCCAGGGGTGTATTTCCTGAAAGTGATACAAGGCAATGATGTAAAGACGTTAAAACTGATACGCAAATAAATACGTGAAGGGGGCGGACCTTAGTTCGTCCCCTTTTTAAATCATTATTTTACCTCGACCTTTATAACCGTGGCGATCGCATCAGGAGCTGTCGATGGAACATGGATCACCAGGCCATTCGCCGTCGTTTCCGTATCCAGCTTTTTTCCGCCCGCAAGCAACGTCGTTTTCCGAACCTTTCCGGGTATCCCCGGCACGGTCAGCTTTCCATCACCAGGCCAATCAAAGACCGACAGGTACAGCACCGTGTGATCCCCTTCCATCTTCCTGGTACAACGGCCCCAGATCAGCGGCTGCAGAGGACTGGCCTTCGTGCCATAAATGGATTCGCCATTGATCTTTATCCAGGCCCCAACGATCTTCAGCGCATCGATGCTCGGCTGCGGCAACTCACCCTCTGCCGTAGGTCCGACATTCAACAGGTAATTTCCACCTTTCGAGCATATATCGATCAAGTTATGAATAAGTGTTGCGGGCGTCTTCCAGTTATGATCGGCCGTTTTGAAACCCCAGGTATCGTTCATTGTCATACAGGTCTCCCAGTCTTTTCCATCCAGCTCGCTGAGATTGGGGATCTTCTGCTCCGGCGTTTTGTAGTCGCCGGGATAGTTCGGACGTTTGAGACGGTCGTTCGTGATGATCTTCGGCTGTAGCGCCAACACCGCTTTTAGCTTTTCCGCATATTCGTCCGTCATACCGGCAGGCGTATCCCACCAGAGGACGGCCACATCGCCATAATTCGTCAGTAATTCCTTTACCTGTGGCACCGCCACCTTATCTATATAACTACTCATCGGCTCCGAGGTTTGGACCGGGTCCCAATGTCCTTCATGCGCCTGCGTATAGGAATCTATTTGCGCTGAGTCAGGATTGGCCCAGCCCTGACCGGCAGGCCTGCGGATAGCCGAGCCACCGGGATTGTTCCAGTCCTGCGCCTGTGAATAATAAAACCCGAGTTTTATACCATTCTTGCGACAGGCTTCCGCCAGCGGACGTAAAAGATCACGGCCATAGGGAGTAGCATCAACGACGTTCCAGCGGCTGGCCTTACTGCCAAACAGCGCAAACCCGTCATGGTGTTTGGCTGTGATCACAATATATTTCATACCCGCTTCCTTAGCGAGACGAACCCAGGCTTCAGGGTCATATTTTACCGGATTGAACTGATTGGCGAGCTGGTGATATTCCGCGACGGGTATTTTCCCCCAGTTCATGATCCACTCCCCCGCCTTGTTCACAGCATGTCCGTCATAGACACCCGCCGGAACTGCATAGACTCCCCAATGGATAAAAAGACCAAAACGCGCTTCCCTCCACCAGGTCATTCTATCCTGCTCGTCAGCGCCAACCCCAATATCCCCCTTCACCAATGGCTGGGCACGCAAAAAGACGGGCGCTGCCACCATCAACCAAAGAACAAAAGATGATTTTTTCATTTACAAGGAGCATTAGTTTTTAAATATACTGCGTTTATGGGATTCGATCTCCTTAATTCCGTGAAACGCTTTTTTCGCCAGTGACCAGATTGGCAATTCCGCTCATCATTCAACAGTGGTGCTTGTACCAAAACCAGGGCTACCCGAAAAAATAGTTTTTGACCAAAAAAAATAAATATATTTGCCCACCCGCTAAGCCGCCTGAAAAAGATCGCTGTATGTCATGAAAAAGCGCATACTCCTTTGCATCTTTCCCGGCCTCGTAGCCTTCCTGCCCACAGGACAAAAAGAGACACACCGCACCTGGCCCCATCCCGAGTTTTCCCTGAGCCATAATCAGTTTGCCTTCCATCTGCTGAATGCAGTCATGCAGGAAGACCCGAGCCCCAACAACAAGCTCGTCTCTCCCCTGAGCCTCTATTTCTCCCTTAGCCTCCTGTACAATGGTGCCGGTCACGGAACCCGCGACTCCATCGCAGAAGCTCTTCAGACAGGAGATATGGAGCTACCCAACCTCAACAGCTTTTGCAAGGAGACCATTCAGCAAATGCCCCTGCTCGACAACAGCGTACAGATCAACGTCGCCAATTCCCTCTGGTACAACCAGCGGAAGATGACCCTCTCACCTACCTATGAAAGTATCGTCGGCAATTTCTTTTATACACAGCCCCAGCCCCTCAACTTCGGCGCCCGGGACGCAGCCGGGCATATCAATCAATGGATGGACCAGAATACCAGCCATATGATCCCGGCCATCATCGACCACACAAAACCCAACGACGGGATGTACCTGGTGAATGCGCTCTATTTTAAAAGCAAATGGGCAAATCCCTTCGAAGCGGAGAATACCGGCAAAGGCGATTTTTACCTGACAAAAGCATGGACAAAAACAGCTTCCTATATGAAGAGAACGGGGGTGATCCGGGCTTTCTCCGATACCGCCTTTACCATGGTGGAGCTGCCCTGCGGTGACGGAAGAAATTACAGCATCTTTGCCCTCCTGCCGGAGAACGAGACCAGCGGCGCAACAGGACTGGCCCGCAGCCTTGATCCTTCACGCCTCAACGAAGCCATCGACAAGATGACACCACAGCTGATCGAATTATCGATACCCGGATGGGAATCCACCTATGCTATCGATAATTTGCAGGCCGTCCTCGGCCGCCTGGGCATGGGTATCGCTTTCAGTACCAACGGAGAAGCAGACTTCTCCAATATGTATTCCACCGGCGCCCGCAAAGCCTTTCTTTCCCAGGCAAAACACAGCACCCGTATCAGGGTCAACGAGACCGGCGTTGAAGCCGCCGCTGCTTCCGGGATCAGTAATGTCGTCCTCGGCATGGACTCCCGAACGCGTCGCCCGCGGGTCATCCGTTATGACCACCCCTTCCTCTATCTCCTGATGGAGAAACAACGTAACCTGATCCTGATGACCGGCATCGTCAGCGATCCGACCCTTACTACGGCTGCACCGCCTGCACCTGCACAGAAGCCATCTGTAATCCGGCGGCTGTTGCGGAAAAAGTGATCTTATCGGAAGCAACTCCCTGCGCGGAAGCAGCTCCCTGGGTGGCAGCAGCTCCCGGCTTCGACTGGATGATCACCTGGCACTTCCCATTGAACAACGATCTTTGCCAGTCGGCCCCGCTATATTTATCCGGCTCCTGACTACTTGGGTCTCCATTCCCCACGCCGATGATCCTCACATCGCCGGCTACAGCAAAATGCACCAGGTCATTCGCATCAGGGACTTCCCTGCCCTGTTTGTCAACAACAGAGATATTAAACACATTGGCATCCTTGCCGTCCAATGTCAACGTAGACTTCGCCGGCGTCACGACCAGCTTATAAGGCTCCCCCGTGGTCTCCACTACGGTCGTGATCTTCTTTCCTTTTTTATACGCCACAGCTTCCAGCTTCCCCGGAACATAACCGACCATCCATTCCAGGTGGCCATTACGCGGCATGACTTTTTTGCCAAGGCTTTTTCCGTTCAGAAACAATTCCACATTGTCTGCATTGGTATTGACCCATACAGGAATAGACTTCCCTTCTTTGCCCTTCCAGTTCCAGTGTGGCGCAATATGCAGCACATCCTTATCCGTCCACCAGGACTGATAGTAATAATAGACGGTCTTGGGAAAGCCACACATATCCATGATCCCAAAATGTGAGTTGATATCCGGCCACCGGTAAGGGGTCGGCTCACCGCGATAGTCAAAGCCTGTCCACGCAAATCCCCCCATAAACCATTCCCTGTTCGCTGCTATCGTCCACCAGGCTTCAGCTGTGCTGGCCCATGGCGGCGCCACGCTATCGTAATCCGGCACATAGGCATTGACGGTATCCCGCTCGTAGATGCCGCGCGTCGAAACCGTACTGGCAACCTCCGTCCCCATGATGGGCTGATCGGGGTGCTCCTTTCGATAGGGATCAAGCCCTTTCAGATTATAGTTGAACCCCCTCACCGGGATGACCTCGTTGACACCATGAAAGACATTCCCCACATTGGCGGCATAGGTAGAGGTACGATAGGGGTCCAGCTCCTGCTGCCGCTGTACCTGGTGCTGCGCGATCAGCTTACCCGTTGTAGAGGTCTGGATCTTCCATTCCTCATTGCCGATGCTCCACATGAATACGCTGGGATGATTTCGGTCGCGTAATATCAGCTGCTCGAAATCCGAGCCATATTCAGCTCCGCTGTTGAGCAGACGCGTCTCGTCCAGCACCAGCATACCCAGGCTGTCACAGGCATCCAGCAGCTCCGGCGTGGGTGGATTATGACTGGTCCGATAAGCGTTGACACCCATTTCCTTTAATAAATGGATTCGATAGAATTGCAGGTAGTCCGGTAAGGCGCTGCCCACACCGGCATGATCCTGGTGACAGCAGACACCCTGTATCTTTATGGGCTTGCCATTCAGGAAAAGCCCTTTATCCTTGTCGATATTGACAGTCCTGATGCCAAAACGTACCGTTTGCTGATCTACGATCTGGCCCCTTGACCTGACGATCACAACCGCCCGATAGAGATAAGGATTCTCCAGCGTCCAGAGGATAGGATGATCGATCGTCTGCGACGGACGTTGCTCGTCTGTTATTCTTTTACCGTCCCTGTCCGTGATATATCGCTCGACACTTATATCCGCTTCCTTCTGTTCGTACTGATCTACTTTCGCTTCTATCGTTACCTTCGCCTCGTCGCCCTTTAACTCCGAATGCACAAAGACCCCGCCCTCTAATGCGAGATGGGTCTTGTTTACAATATTCAGCCACGCATGCCGGTAGATGCCCGCGCCTTCATAGAACCAACCCTCATACTGGCTGGCATCGGCCCGCACGACCACCGTGTTCTTTCCATGCATCCGAAGGAAGTCGGTGATATCATAGGACGATCCGCTATACCCGCTGAAATGTCCCCCCAGGTAACAGTTGTTGATCCAGACCTTGCTGTCCCGGAAGATGCCATCAAACTGAAGGATGAACCGCTTGCCGGAATCTTTTCCATCGACCTCCCACGTCTTTCTGTACCACCCAACCGAACTTTCAGGGAACAAGGCCCCCACGGTATGATAACCATGCATATCGACATCATCGTTCGCTACATGCTCAAATGGAAGACCAACCGCCCAGTCATGCGGCAATTGCACCGGCGTCCAGCCCCGGTCGTCAAAGTCCATCCTGATACAGGTATTGGCAGCATCCCCGGTCTTGGCAAGGATATTCCCAATGCCATAGTTGAAATCCCGGTGCGGATCAGCGGCATGGCCGAGGTGAAACTTCCAGCCATCGTCAAAATTGAGACGTTCGCGGACAGGCTGGGCAGAAGCTGCCCCCAATCCCAGGAAAGAAAAAAATAAAAATAGTCTTCTCATTATAACTTAATTTCATCAACGATAACTCTAATGTATGAAACCGTTGCCATCCTATGCTGTTTTCCTGACACTTATTTTCTTTCAGACTGTCCAGGCACAAAAAATAGTGTATTCTCAACCGGGAAAAGGAGATTTCAACCGCGTCAGATTCGATGTCATAGCAAAACGCGACGGAAAGATACTGGTGCTCAAGGTGCTCTATACCGGCAACCCCGAACAGATTCGGGAGATCTATCGGCCCCCTTCAGGACCCAATAACTCCATCGAAAGCAGCACATTCTGTATCTATGATTCCAGCATGCGCATCACCACAGAAAAAACACTTCCTTTACCCCACGCCATCTCCGGTGTCCATTTCCTGGCCTATGGCGAATTCTTTTACATCTTTTACCAATACCTTGTTCGTCATACCATTTATTGCATGGCCGCAAAAGTCGGCATGGATGGAGAGTTCATCGGACCGCCGGTAAAGATGGATTCTACAACGATCATGGATATCCATTATCAAAGTCAGATCTACTCGGTCATCAACAGCGAAGACAAACAACGCATTCTTTTATTCCGGATCAACGTCCATGATGAACCGACACAGGTCAGAACTATTCTCTTTGACAAGGACCTTCACGCCCGCCATACTTCGAACCTGCTCCTGGATATGGAAGCATCCCAGTATCTCTCTGAGTTCAGTGTCGACAATAAAGGCAATTTTATCTTTATAGGGATGAATGGCAGGGCAAAACCCCACGATGAGATGCAGGCTGCTCTCTTCGTCCAGCCGCCCTATTCGGAAAAAATTGATCCTATGTATTTCGTGCCGGCTTCCATCAGCGTGGACAATGTCCGTCTGCTCATTGATAACAGAAATAAAAAATATATCCTAAGCTCATTTTACAGCCAGCGTCCCGAAGCCGATATAAAAGGGCTCTTCTGTCTCGTCCACGATGCAGAAGGAAAGATGGAAGAAAAAAAGATCATAACCGTCCTTCCTGACAGCACGCTCCGGGCTATAAAAAAGGAAGGCATCAGCATCTCGCTCAATGACTATTATATCCAGGACCTGCGCATGCGAACAGATGGAGGTTTTACCATCGAAGCCCAGCACCTGAATATAAATCCGGACCGGGAGCTCGTTAGCCGGTGGAACTATCTTCCCGGGCTAAAGGAAGGAGTAGCGACCGAATTTGCCTTTTACGATCCTTATGAGGCCGACCATTACTATCCCTGGAAACTATGGCATCAGCTCGGCCCCTCACATTTGAATCATTTCACGTATAGCAGCCGCGGAACCCTTGTCACCAGCTTCGACAGCGCTGGTTTGGTGGAATGGGTCAATGTCTTAAATACGACGCAGCTCGATATTATCGATGTCGCACTCGGCTACAAAACCATTATTGCCAATGGGCTGCTGTATTTCCTGTTCAATAGCCATATCCGTCAGAATACCTTTCTCACTGCCAGGGACATCGACGCAGCAGGAACTCTCGACACAGATTCCCGCTTCAGGGAAGACATGCCTCTGAGAGATCAGGATCGGCACTATCTCTATTTCCCAAGGCTGGCAAAAACAGTCGACGCAGGAGAGGTCATCATGCCCTGTCGCAGGGGAGGATTCGTATGCCTTGCAAAAATTGATTTTTAGCCCCGGCCCGCAGCTCCGCTACGAAACCGGCGCACGACCCGGCGTCTCGATGGTTCTGGCACACAGCCCGGCATCGTAAAGGTCCCGGCGCATTACCCGTGACCAGCCTTAAAACTTAATGGTCGCAGGCAGATACTTCGCCACCAAACCCTCATAGTAAGGTTTCAACTCCTTCCAATCAGGAGGCGTGGGATTCTTTGAATAAAGATCATAAGGATTGAAAAGCTTCACCCATTTGAACATTTCGCGATCGTGATCATCCATCAGATGTTCATAAGACTCTTCGCGATGCTGCGCATAAAAGGAATGATACCGGAGCATATATAAAGCAGGTTCGGGCAGATAATCCTTCATCATGTGATAGACATATTCATCATGCCCCCAGGACATATCGACATTGCGAAGTCCGCAGCCCGGTGAATACACGCCATACCTGGAGCTATAGCGTTCGTCGCTGTAGTCGGGATTATTGACAAAAAATTCAGGATAAACGATCTTATCGGAATAGGCGCAGCCGACCGGGAAAGTATCCCCTACAACAGCCCACTGAGGCTCCCCAAAAAGACAAAGCACCTTGCCCATGTCATGGAAAAGACCGACCATCACCATCCAGTCGGGATGACCATCCCTTCGAATCGCCTCCGAGGTCTGCAACAAATGCTGGAACTGGTCCAGATCGGTATCGGGATCCGAATCATCCACCAGCTCGTTCAGGAAGTTAAAGGCGTCCCATACGGACATTTCCTTTTTATCGAACTTCAGGAACTCAGCCTTTTTCTGCTGCACAAACTCATATGTCTGATATGTATGATTGAGACGATAGAACTCGCGGACAGAATCCCTGCCCGGCGTTTCGTAATTGCGATATTCTTCGGTAGATTTTTCCTTTGCAATAGTCTCCGGGTCAGGATAACGCTCCAACAGATCGTCTTCCCATACGTCGAGAGAAGATAGCGGATTAACTTCAGCGGAAGACAGCGGTTGAGAAGGATTTGATTGCATCGTTAGCGTATTTGATATTCAAATTACAAAAATCCGGCGAGCTAAAAAAATACGCAACTTTAGCAACCCCACTCCGGCCCCGCGCCCTCAGCTTTCCGCCCCATAGCTCTCCAGCAGATCCCCGATCGACGCCTTCTTCCCCGCAGGCAGATTCTGCTTCTCCAGCCATTGCAGGGTCCCGGCTTCGATCTTCGCACCGGCATCGAGCAGGACCTCGATCACCATTATATCGTCCGTAAATCCCGGCCATCTATAGACCTCCTCCTGGTTGACCGTCGCCCAAAAGGCGGCCCCCAGCGCCGTCCCGCCATAAGCATTCACCGACTCCAGTGAAACATCCCGGTCGATCAGCAGCTTGATCGTATCCAGGTGACCACCGATGACAGCCCAATGCAATCCATTCATACCATTGACCAGCTCACTCGGATCGGCGCCCTTCTCCAGCAGAAAGTCGACGACAGCCGTCTGCCCGTATTCACAGGCCCAGACAAATCCGCGGTCCAGCTGGGTCCTTGTTGCCGGCGCTTTCAGACTGCCATCCTCGTTGAAATAACTTCTGACGACATCCATCCTCCCCACCCCCGCCGCACCCTCCAGGTCCAATATGGCGCCCCGGCGCGCAAGAAAATCGGCCGCCTCCGGCCTTCCATTCGCCAGACAGCCATTCACCGCATAATGCCCGTTGCCCGCAGCTCCCGGATGATCTATCGACGCGCCGGCCTCCAGCAGGGTTTCCAGCAAAGAGTTCATGACACCTGCCCGGGTAGGATGGATGCTCGTAGCTACCAGGCCTAGCGCCGTCGCTTTCCCTCCATACATATCCGCCTCTGCATTGACCTCGGCGCCGGCAGCAAGCACTAATTTTAAGATCTCGACGGCATTCGCCGGGTACTGACCGCGATAATATTCCACTCCATTAGCGCCAACATAGTGTAACAGCGTGGCATGATGCCGGCGCATCGAACGCACCCTGACCAGACCCGGGTTTTCGCGAAGCAAACTCTCCAGTCGGGGAGCGTCCCCCGTAAAGATCGCCTCCACCGCCGATTCAAAAAGAAAAACAGAAGAATCTCTTTCCGTCACCTCCGCCTCCCATTCCACCAGGTGCATCCAGCTATCAAAATAGTACCAGTCCGCCATCGCGAGCTGGATATCAGCCGGCGTGACCGTTGCATAGGGGCATTGCTCCTGCGCCCACTTGCGAAGCCGGGGATGATGATCCCTGATAAACTCGACGATGCCGGGATCTCCGGTTATATATGCTTCATAAAATCGGGCGGCCTGCCGTCTGTATAGCTCAATTCCGGCGCTGACCGGTAAAAGACTTATCTCCATCTTGGGAAGTTACGAAATGTACAGCGTATACAGTAAATACAAAAAGGAGGATGACCGGTAGTACCTGGTAACGCAGCACCGTCGGTGAAGCAAAAATGCAGAAGGCCGCATTGGCCAACAGGTAGGAGCAGATCAGCCGGAGATAAAGTGTAAACTCCGGATGACGCTGACGCAGCTTGGGAACACGCAAAAAAAGCAGCGCCGCAAGAACAAAGATGACATTGAGAACTATATACAACGCAGGGATCCATCCCAACAGCTTACCCTGGATGGTAGCCGAGCTTACCCGCAGACGCTGGCTTCTGTAATTGAACCAGTTTTTTGCCACGACATCCACGTCTCTGTTCCCTTCGTTATAAACGGCATAAACGTCCAGCGGAGTATGGAAATAGCTCTTTGCGCTCTCCCAGAGATAATACCGGCCGAAAGCCAGCGGATGCTTCCGGACCAGATGATAGCCATACTCGGTCAGCACCACTCCTACCCTGTTCCATGCGATAAAATAGGAAAGGGAATGTTGTTTCTGGTAAGCATCCATATACTGGTGCAGAGGCGAGCCCCGCTCCCACATGTAGGCGGTAGTAGCCGAAGGGCCCTTTTTTATCAGCTCCGGACCGGTCCGGTCGAAATAGACCTTTACATAACCGGCAAGGATCTTACTTTCCGCCGAAGGCAAACCTTCCGTATCGACAGGTATGTGCGGATAGATATGCAGGGCGTTGTTGGCGATCTGCCATCCGCTGAACGCCGAAAAGATGGACGCCCCCGTCTGTTCCCGCGTAATCGACTTGATAAAGAATATGCCAGCCAGGACCACCACTATGCTCGTCGTTATGCCCACCACTTTAAAAAGCAGGTCCTTGCGCATCAGGAAAAAAGCTATCGCCGCCACCGCAGGATAATACAACGCTACATACCGGATATTAAAAATAAGAGCCAGCAGCAGCAACTGCAGCCACAGCTTTCCCCACGAAGGCCGGAGGATCATACCGATCAGCAGATTCAGCCACAAAAGACTCAGCCCGATAAACAGTGCATCACTCGAAACATAATTGCAGGTATACGGTATCACCGGGTTGAGCACAAGAAAGATCAAAATAAGCCGATCTGCCCACCGCACAGGACGACACAACCGCTGCAGCCGGACATATAGCACCAGGCTCGCCGTTTGCACAAGGACATACTGCAGGCTGACCAGGAAAGTATCCGAAGCCGATACGACATGTACAAGCCGAAGGAAAATAGAATAGCCGATAGGCCTGTAATCGATACTATCCCTGCCTGCAGCCGCCTGGATATAGCTGAACGAGTCCGTAAAAAAATCGGCATAAGGATAAAAATATTTGAAAACGATCCAGACTG
>Ga0310811_10005137_pt1 | contig 16512 bp, 14 predicted proteins | sample YCmetagenome_FD_207642 | JGI IMG/M metagenome (GOLD analysis project Ga0310811, IMG submission 207642) | Soil microbial communities from experimental microcosm in Duke University, North Carolina, United States - YC | ecosystem: Engineered > Artificial ecosystem > Soil microcosm > Unclassified ...
GAGCCGCCTCGACCGGGGGAGTGACACAACCGGGACCCGTGGCGCTGAACGAGATGAGATGAGCGCGAGCCCGAAGCGGCCACCAGCGGTAGGGTCTGCCCGCCGCCGCGGCGTGTCCGGCGTGTGAGAACGATCTGGGCGGGGAAGCGGTCGCGGCGGAGGCGTTTCGGGCCCGCTCGTCTCGACAAGGTGCCGGGATGGCGAAATTCGAGGCACCCGACGTGTTTCGTCAGTGGGCCCGAAACGGTGCGCAATCTCGATTGCGGCCGCTGTTTCCTGCGGTTCTGAAGAAATCCTCTCGGTGCTTCTCGGTGCGACTCGGCGCATCTCGGTGCTCGGCCAGTGTGATGATCATCATTGTGTTGTCCGGGCTCGGCGGGACGCCGCGGTCCGCTACTGCCTACTCTCGCGTTAACCCCGCCGTTTCTGCTGGTAAATCGCTCTTGTATTGGTCGTAATCGTAACGTTATCGTACTGCGGCGCGACGTGAAAGAAGCTCGACCGGACCACGACAACTGGAGTGAGAATGCCTGTAGACCGCCTGGATTACCGCAGTGACCCGGCCAGGAGGTGTGGTCGGTCGAGGTCGCGGCGGGGCCGGCTGCGGCGGCCAGGGCGGGCGGGTGAAGCCGGACGCGACGTGGACGCCGCGGCCAGACCGGGATCGGACAATGCGGCAAGAACGCGCCAAAGTGACGACATTGTCGGCCGTGCGCCGCTGATCGGTTTTCGAGCAGAGCCGGATCGAGTCGTCCCCGAGCGCGGCGACCGGCGCGGGCGCGTGGTCCGCGTTTTCGCGCTGGGCGCGAGTTGCGCTTTGGCCGGCGCGGGTTTGCTGCTGGCCGGGGCGATGCTCGGTGCGCAGACCCGTTCTCCGTTGGCGCCGCTTCCCGAACCGTCCGCTCCCCTGACGCCGATGATGCCACCGTCCACCTCGCTGAACGGCGTTCGGGTGGCGAATCCCGTTGTCACGACCGGCGACGAAACGGTGCTGCCGCTGTTCTCCTTCGGCGCGACGAAATCCGCGCGGCGGGCCAGGTTCGCCGAAGCCTCCGCCGAGCTGTCCCATCCGATCACGAGCACAGCGCTGACCTGGCCCGATCCGGTGCGCGCCGACCCGAGCGGCCGGACCGGCCGGGCACGGTGAGGCGCATGCCGCGCCGGTTCGCCGCGGCCCGGGCACCCCGGGCGCATTCGCTGACGATCACCCTGCTGATGTGGACCGTCGCCATCCTCTTCGTCTTCGCCCTCGCGGGCATCCTCCGCCTCGCCGGCCCCGACGTCCGCCCGAGGGGTGCACCCGACGTCGTGCCCGAGGACGCCACCCTGCGGATCGGTCACCCGTCGGACCGTACTCCGGAACTGGCCATTGTGGACGGTCATGGGCTGCCCTCCGGTGACGTGTGACACCTGCGGGAACGGTGGGTGTGACACAAACGAGTCTCGCGGCGCTGAGGAAGTGAGACGGCCGACCTCCGAAGCGCCCGCCCGTCACCGTGGCCTACCCGGCGTGGGTGCACGATCCGGGTGGGGAAGTGGCCACGGTGGGCCACGGTGGGCCGCTCGTCTCGACCCTGTCCCTCGGCAACGGAGAGCTTTGATGATCAAGACGACGCTGGCGAAGTTACTCACGACCAAGATCGCGGTCGCCGCGGCCGCGACCGCGGCCGTGACCGTCGGAGGTGTCGCGACCGCGGCCGCGACCGGTGCCCTGTCCGCTCCCGCGAGCGGGCATTCCGCCGCGGCGTCGGCCACGTCCACCGCTTCGAGCCCGTCGGCCGGGGCGAGCGAGTCCGCGCAGGGCAAGCCGGCCGACGCCACGAGTGCTGATCACGCGGATGGCTCCCCGTCGCCGTCGCTGGTGGGCCTGTGCCACGCCTACGAGGCGGGAGCCGGTTCGGAGCACGGAAAGGCACTGGAGAGCCCGGCGTTCACGGTCCTGATCACCAAGGCGGGCGGCAAGGCCGGCGTCGACGCCTACTGCACTTCGCTGCTCGCCGGTGACAACTCGAAGAAGGACTCGAACGCGTCCCCGGCCACCGGTGCGGCGGCGACCGGCAAGGACCACAGCACGGAGGCGCACGCGACGCCCGATCACCCGACCGGTGCGCCGGCCACGCACCCCGGTCACTAGCTTTCGCCGGTGCGCGGGGCCGCGATTCGCCTACGGCCTCGCCTTCGAAAGACCGACGGCGTCTCCCACCCCCCGCAGGGGAGACGTTGCTGGAAAGCGGGTGGCGGTCATCCGTGCCCCCAACCGGGAGGCCGCCACCCGCGTTTTTCTGGTGTCGAAGGCGTGTCCGGTTTCGTATCCGCCGCGACCGTCCATAGTGGAGTTTCGGTCCAGGGCGGTTCCGTGCGGGACGTTCGAGTTCAGGTGCTGTCCTAGTGGAGACCCGCGAACAGGGCCGAGGCCTTCTTGTTGTCCCACAACAGGACCGACCCCACGTCGGGTAGGTTCTCCGAGCCGCCGATGGGCACGTTCGTGGTGGCCAAACCGCCGCCCGCGGCGGCATGCATCAGATCGCCCAGCTGAACAAGGTCGTACAGCCGGTCTCCGTCGGAGATCTGGACGGTCCGCGAAAGGCTCAGCACCATCGGTACGAACTTGATCGGGTCGAGGAGGACGCTCCGGCTGGCGCACTCGGCGACCAGCGCCATGAGGAACTGCCGTTGATTCTGTTCCCGCTGGAGGTCACCGGCGGCGAACGTGTCGCGGGTTCGCATGTATTTGAGCGAGTGGGCGCCGTCGAGGACCTGACAGCCCGCCGGGAGATCGAGGTCGATGTTCCGGTCGTGAATGGCGGCGGGCAGGCAGATCCGCACGCCGCCGACGGCGTCGACGACGCCGGCGAAACCACCGAATCCGACTTCCAGGTAATGGTCGATGTGGAGACCGGTCAGCTGTTCCACGGTTCGGGAAAGCAGCGTCGGGCCACCGAAGGAGTACGAGGCGTTGAGCTTGTTCGGACCGTATCCGTGGATCGCCACCAGCGAATCCCGCGGGAGGCTGACCAGCGTCGGCTTCCCTCTGTCCGGCGGGATGTGCAGCAGCATGATCGCGTCGGTGCGCCCGCCGGACGCGTCGGCGGTGTCACCGGTGTCCAGTTGCTGTTCCTGTTGCTGTGTCAGGCCTTCCCGGCTGTCCGACCCCACAAGGAGCCAGTTCGTGCCGCTCGTCGTGGCGACCCGGCCGGCATAGGCGGTGAAAGCGGGTACTCGTGGCAATGCGACGTCGAAATAAGTCCACGTTCCGGCGACCAATACCACGGTCGCCACAAGTGTGACAATGATCATTCTGCCGACCCGGTATATGAAGGATGTCACGGTCTCCTGTTCCTACTCTCGCGTTAAACCACCGGCCCCCGAAGGTCACACTTGTATCAGCCGTGATCGTAAAGTTATCGTACTGCGGCACCGTGGCCGCGCTTGGTGAACGAAGCCCGATCGGGCCCCACAACCCCTACCGTCCCCACCGTCGGAGTGAGAATGCCTGGAGACCGCCTGGATTTCCGTAGCGACTCGACCAGGAGACGCGGCCGTTCCCGGCCGCGGCACGGTCGGCCGCGACGGTCCGCGCGGGCGAACGATGTCAGACGCGACGCGGTTATCCGACCGGGTTCGGACAATTTCGGTAAAACCGCCGACCAGTGGGACACCGAAATCATCACTCCCGAGCAGGTGAAGAATTTTCGAGCCGGGCGGGAGCGTGCGGAACCGGTTTTCGTGGACAGCAGTGGCCGGCGAAGGCGCGCTATCCGCGTTTTGACGCTCACGGCCAGCTGCGTGCTGGCCTGCGCCGGCTTGCTGCTGATCGTGGCGATGCTCGGCTCGCAGACCCGCTCACCCCTGTCGCCGCTGCCCGAACCGCTCGCGCCGCTCCCGCCGAGCGTGCCGCCGCCGACGCCGCCGATGAACCTCGCGCAGGACGCGAAGCCGGTGGTCACGGCCGGCACCGAACCGGCCGTGACCGTGGCCCCGCGGTTCGCCGCCGCGAGCGGCACCGCGAGCGGCAACGCGAGCGGGTCCACCTTCGCCGACGCCCCCACGGGCACGTCCGTTCCGCTGACCACCGCGCCGCCGAGCCGGTCCGATCCGGCGTCCGGCCACGCTCATCCGAGCACCCGGCCCAGCCAGGCGCACTGAGGCGGGACCCATGTCGCGCCGTCGCGCCGTCGCCAGGGCACCCCGGGCGCACTGGCTCCTGCTCAGCCTGGTGATGACGATCATCGCCGTCCTGCTCGCCCTCGACCTCGCCGTCACCGGCCAGCTCGGAAACCCGGAAGTCCGGCCGAGCGGGGCACGGGACTTCGTGCCGGCGGACGCGCTCTCGGCCGGCTCGGTGATCGATCCCCGGGAACCGACGATCCGGCACCTGCCGGACCGCACCCTGGCACTGGCCTTTGTGGACGGTCCCGATCCCGAATGGACACCGCGGGTCCTGGAAACGCTTGCTCGCTACCACGCCCATGCCACGTTCTTCGTGACCGGTGCGAACGCCGCCCGGTACCCGGACCTGGTCAGGCAGATCCTGGCCGCGGGCAACGAGATCGGCAACCGCACGATGACCAGGGTCGACCTCAGCCAGGTCGGCGATACGCGGGTACGGGTAGAGCTGCAGTCCACCGATCTCGTGCTGGCCGGGGCGGCGGGAATCACCACCAACCTCGTGCTTCCGCCCGCCACACCGGTCGCTAGCTCGGTCGACTACGACGCGTGGAAGGCGATCCTGCGCATCGGCAACACCGGTCGCCAGGTCGTGCTCGCCGACACCGATTCGCAGGACTGGCGGGAGCCCGGGGTGAACGCGATCGTCGCCGACTCCACCCCACGGGACGACCACGGCAAGGTCGTCCTCATGCACGATTCCGGGGGCGCCCAGACCGTGGCCGCACTGGACCGTCTGGTACCCACGTTGCGGGACACCGGGTGGCGGATCGACTCGATCGGCGCGGCACTCAACGTCTCGGGCGTGACGAACCCCGCGGGCTTGATCGACCGGGCGACCGGGTGGCTGCTAATCGGGGCCCTGCAGGCATCGGGATGGCTGGCGGGTGCCGTGCGGACCCTGCTCATCGCCGCTACGGTGCTGGCCGTCCTGCGCACGCTGATCGTGCTGGTCATCACGCCGGTGCACGTGTGGCGTGCCCGGCGGTGGCGGCCGCCGCGGCGGGTCCGCGAACGGGCGACCGTGCTCGTCCCCGCCTACAACGAGGAGGCCGGGATCGGCGCCACCGTCCGGTCCGTGCTCGCCTCCAACCATCCGGTCGAGGTGATCGTGGTCGACGACGGCTCCACCGACCGCACCGTCGACGTGGTCGAGCGGCTGCGGCGGCGGCTTCCCGGCCTCCGGCTGATCCGCCAGCCGAACGCGGGCAAGGCGGCCGCGCTGAACACCGGGCTCGCCGCGGCCCGCACCGAGTTCGTCGTCATGGTGGACGGCGATACGATCCTCGATCGCGATGCCGTCGGCAGGCTGGTCGCGCACTTCGGCGACGACGGCGTGGGCGCGGTGTCCGGCAATGCGAAGGTCGGGAACCGGAAGGGTTTGCTCGGGCGGTGGCAGCACATCGAGTACGTGATCGGGTTCAACCTCGACCGCCGCGTTTACGACGCCTTCCAGTGCATGCCGACGGTCCCGGGGGCGATCGGCGCCTTCCGCCGCTCCGCGATGCGGGAGATCGGTGACGTGTCGGTCGAGACCCTGGCCGAGGACACGGATTTGACCATGGCGCTGGAGCGCAGCGGGTGGCGAGTGGCCTACGAGGAGCGGGCCGTCGCCTGGACGGAGGCTCCCGCCACGATGGGCCAGCTGTGGAAACAGCGCTACCGGTGGTGCTACGGGACCCTGCAGGCGGCCTGGAAACACCGGCGTGCGGTGGTGGAGCGCGGCCAGGCGGGCAAGCTGGGTCGCCGGGGCCTGCCGTACCTGGTGGTGTTCCAGGTGCTGCTCCCCGTGATCGCACCCGTGGTCGACCTGGCGGGCTTCTTCGGGCTGTTCACCCAGAAGCCACTGGCCATCGCGGCGACCTGGCTGGGGTTCCTGGCGCTGCAGGCCGTGCCGGGCGTGGTCGCGTTCAAGCTGGACGGCGAGCGCTTGCGCCCGCTGCTCACCCTGCCGCTGCAACAGATCGTGTACCGGCAGCTGATGTACCTCGTGGTGATCCAGTCCGTGGTCACCGCACTGGCGGGTGCGCGGCTGCCCTGGCACAAGTTGGAGCGGCGGGGATTGTCGGTGCCGCCGAAGGCCTCGGCCGGGTGAGCGGCGGCACCGACAGCCCCGTGGGTGTTTCCCCGGCGAGAAAAGGCGGGAACGGGGAAGCGCGGATCCGGTAGATCGCGGCGGTCGTTTCGGTCGCGACGTGGCGGACCTTCGGCCGGGCGTCGGTCAGCACCGTCGCCCCCGCGACCGCGGGATCCCGGGGCCACCGCCTGAGGCCGGCGTTTTCCCGTTCTGGGGCGGGCACTTTCCCGCCCCAGAACGGTCTGTTCACAGAAAGCCGTTTCCCGACGCGGGTGCGACGGGCTGCCGCGCGAACCGTGCCCGCACCGGGGCGCGGTTCACCGCCACCAGCAGGGAGATCAGCACGAGGCCCTGCAGCACCTGTTCGACCCGCATCCACACCGGGTAGTTCCCGGCCACGATCAGATACACGATGCCGACCAGACCCGCGCCGCAGATCCATTGCAGCCGCAGGTAGGCCCGCCGAGAACCGCGTCGCAGCGCGAAGGCCCGCCACACATAAAGGAGGGAAACCACGACAACGCCGCCCAAGCGACCCCACAGGGCGCCGTCGAGAGACTTGCGAACGGCCGCGAGGACACGGGGATCGGGATTCGATCCCAGGTTCAGATGCGCGATCTGGTAGTCCACGACGCTTTGGTGGAAGACGAGCATCAATCCGGTGAGCACCACGGACAATCCGAGGTTCACGAACATCAGCACGATCACCAGGCGCAGTGGCCCGTCCAGCGGCGGTCTGCCGGCCTGGTCGTAGGAAGAGGGTTGCACGGCGGGATCGAACCACGCCGCTTCGGCGTTCGGCAACCAGGGTGATGTTCCCGCTGCCGATCCGAAACGAGAACGGCGGGAAAACGACCGATTCACGGCAATTGGTCCTTTTCGCGATGTCCGTGCCCGGCCAATTTCAAGCAACGCAAACGACCCGCGTGTCCCCCCTTCCGGTCGCCGTGTCCCCTCTTCCGGTCGCCGAGTTCTCCCGTCCGGTCGCCGAGTTCTCCGGTGCGGTTGCGGCGGCTGAAATACACGGAACCCCTGGCCATGAGTCAGGCCAGGGGTTCCGCGGGTGGGCCGCCGCGTTACGCGAGCAACCGCAGGGGTTCTTCCAGGGTGCGCACGAGCGCGTCCATCCACTGGGCGGCCAGCGCGCCGTCGATCGCGCGGTGGTCGACCGAGAGCACCAGCGCCATCTGGGTCGCGACCTGCACCGTGCCGTCCACGACGGCGGGCGCGGACTGGCCGGCGCCGACCGCCAGGATGGCCGAGTGCGGCGGGTTGATGATCGCCGAGAACTCCTCGACGCCGTACATGCCGAGGTTGGTGACGCTGATCGAGCCACCCTCCAGGTCACGCTGCTGCAGCTTGCCTTCGTTGGCCTGCTTCACGAACTCCTTGACCTGGCTTGCGATCGCGCTCGGCGAGGTCTTCTCCACGCCCCGCAGGACCGGCGTGACCAGGCCGCGCTCGGACGCGATCGCCACCGCGATGTCCACCGAGTCGAACCGCCGCATCGCCTCGTCGGTCCAGATGACGTTGGCGTCGGGAACCGCCTGGTGGGCGACCGCGACCGCACGGATCACCAGGTCGTTGACGGAGATCTTCTGCGGGGACACCTCGTTGAGCTGCTTGCGCAGGGCCAGCAGCGCGTCGATGCGGGCGGTCCGCTTGACGTAGAAGTGCGGGATGTTCTGCTTGCTGGCCGTCAGCCGGTTCGCGACCGCGCGCCGCAGCCTGGTGTGCGGGATTTCGGTGAACTCGGCACCGAATGCCGGCCGCGCCGCGGGCGTGGGAGTCGCCGCAGCCGCCGGAGTCGCCGCAGCCGGGGCAGTCGGGGGAGTCACCGCGGCGACCGGTGCGGCCGTCCGAGCCTCGGCGATCGCGCGGTCCACGTCCCGCCGGACGATGCGCCCGTTCGGGCCGGTGCCGCTGACCTGGTCCGCGGTCAGGCCCGCTTCCTTGAGGAGCTTGCGGGCGAGCGGGCTGATGAAGATCCGCCCCGAGCCGGAGCCGTTGGTGGCCGCCTGCGCCACGGTCGCGGCAGCGGGTGTGGCAGCGGGTGTGGCAGCGGGTGTGGCAGTGGGTGTGGCAGTGGGCGTGGGTGCGGCCGGTGCGGCGGCGGGGGTTTCGGGCACCTCGCGCCGGGCGGGGGCCTCCTTTTCCGCGACCGGGCCGCTGACACCCAGTTCGGCGAGCAGCTTGTCGATGTCGGCACCCTGCTCGCTCGCGTCGCCGATGAGCGCCATCGGCGACCCGACCTCGACCCCGGACCCGTCGGACACCAGCGTCCGCAGGATCACCGCGTCCGCCTCGGCTTCCACCTCGACCGAGGCCTTCTCGGTCTCGATCACCACGATCGGCTCACCGGTGGCGAACGGGACGTTTTCCTTGACGAGCCAGTGGGAAAGAACGGCTTCCGTCGCGCCTGCGGCGACTTCGGGCACGCGCAGTAGCGTTGCCATGGTCTAACTCCTTGATCTCAAACCGCGAAGTCGGTTCGTGGCTCAGTTCGACGCGATCTCGCGCAGGGCGGTGACGACTTCTTCGGTGCGGGCGATCGCCGCACGCTCCAGCACCTTGCTGATGCTCGGGGAGGCTTCCCCACCGGTGACGCGTTCGATCGGGGCGTCGAGCCAGTCGAAGAGCCGGCGCTGGATCTCGTCCGCCAGCCGTCCGCCGTAGGACGTGCCGAGCGCGCCCTGCTCGACGATGAGCACCCGGTTGGTCTTCTTGACGCTCGCCTCGATCGTTTCCCAGTCCAGGCTGGCGCGGTCGAGCCAGCGCAGGTCGATCAGGTCGGCGTTGATCTCCGGCACCTCGTCGAGCGCCGCCTGGCAGTGCGGGACCATCCAGCCGTAGGAGATCACCGTCAGGTCGTCGCCTTCGCGGCGCAGCGCGGCCTTGCCCACCGGGATGCGGTAGTCGAAATCGTCGACCGGCCCGGTGCCGGTCGAGCCGTAGAGGTCGACGTGTTCCAGGACGACCACCGGGTCGTCGCAGGCGAGCGCGGTGTTCAGCAGGCCGACGTAGTCGAACGGCGTCGACGGGGCGACCACCCGCAGTCCGGCCGCCGTGGTGAGCACGCCCGCGGGGTCCATCGAGTGCTGCGAACCGTAGCCGGTGCCCGCGGCGAGCTTGCTGCGCAGCACGAACGGCACCGGGGTCTCGCCGCCGAACATGTGGCGGGCCTTGGCGACCTGGTTGAACAGCTGGTCGGCCGCGACCCACATGAAGTCGGCGTACATGAACTCGACGATCGGCCGGAACCGCCCGTCGATCGCCATGCCGCCGCCGAGGCCGGCGAAGGCGTTTTCGCTGATCGGTGTGCCCAGCACGCGCTCGGGGGCCAGTTCGAGCGCCCGCTTCGTGGCGCCGTTGGTGCCGCCCTTGAGGCGGTTGACGTCCTCGCCGAGCACCACGACGCGCTCGTCGGTCTTCATGCGGTGCCCGATCACGTCGCTGACGGCGTCGATGAACCGCCGCTGTGCCAGCTCACCGGAGAAGGTGGCTTCCTCCTCGTAGCGGCTGCCGTCCAACTCGGACAGATCGCCGCGGATGCCGACGTCGACGAAGCCGGTGTCCGGCCACAGCGCCGGCTTGATGCGGCGCTGTCCCGGCTTGCCGCCGGGAAGCGGCTCCAGCAGCGAGTCGCCGATCTCGTGCATCACGCCGACGATCTCGTCGCGGGCGGCGGCCACCTCGTCGGCCGAGACGAGCTTGCGGCGGGTGACCTGCGCGGTCAGCAGCTCGATCGGGTCGCGGTCGCGCCAGGCCTTCTCCTCGGCCTTGTCGCGGTAGCCGAAGGCGCTGCCCGGGTAGGGCCCGTTCTGGTGGAAGTAGCGGTAGAGGTCGGCCTCGATGATGGTGGGGCCGTTGCCGGCGCGCATGTGCGCGAGGGCTTCGTTCATCGCCAGGGAGACGGCGAGCGGGTCCATTCCGTCCACGCGCCAGCTGGGGATGTTGAAGCCGAGCCCGCGGGCGGACAGGCGCGGCTCGGCGGTCGCCTCCTGGACCGGGGTCGAGACGGCGTACTGGTTGTTCTCGATGAAGAAGCAGATCGGCAGCTTCCAGGCCGCCGCGAGGTTGAAGCTCTCCAGGACCGAACCGATGTTCACGGCACCGTCGCCGAAGTAGGTCACGGTCACCGCGTCGGTTCCGGCGTGCAGCTGGTTCCAGGCGAAGCCCGCGGCCTGCGGCACCCCGCCGCCGACGATGGCGTTGGTGCCCATCGCCCCGGCTTCGCGCCATTGCAGGTGCATCGAGCCGCCGCGGCCCCGGCAGTAGCCGTCGGCGAGGCCGCAGATCTCGGCGAGCGTCCGGCGCAGCACGGTGCGGACCTCGTCGTTCAGCTCGGGGAGCACCCCGGACTTGCGGGGCATGACGTGCCCGAACGCCTTGGCGAGGAACTGGTGGTGGCCGCGGTGCGAGCCGTTCACGAAGTCGTCGCTGCGCAGGGGCAGCACCGAACCGACCGCGCCGCCCTCCTGGCCGATGCTCGAGTGCGCCGGGCCGTGGATCAGGCCCTGTCCGGCCAGTTCGAGCACGTACTCTTCGAACGCCCGGATCCAGATCGCCTCGCCGAGCAACTGCAGCAGATGGTCCGGATCCGCGGTGTCCCAGTCCTTGGTGGAGGTGGTCAACCCCACCCAAGGCGAGGTGGCGGCCAGTTTCTTATGGGTGGGCATCGGTGCTCCTTGAGGACGAACTCATCCGCAGAATGGATCCATCTTGCGTACGTACCGTAGACTATGCGCGGCAAGTCGCACAAAATCAAGGTGCGAATGGATCCAAAGGAGGTTCTATGCCCATCCCTGGACTCACCGGCGTCGACCACATCGGCCTGACCGTTCCCGACCTCGACCAGGCCCGCGAGTTCTTCGTCGACGTGCTGGGCTGCGAGTACCTGTACACGCTGGGCCCGATGCAGGACCCGGACGGGAACTGGATGAGCGAGCACCTCAACGTCGACGACAAGACGGTGATGCGCCGACTGCACTTCTTCCGCCTCGGCGGGCAGGCGATCTTCGAGGTCTTCGAGTACGAAGCCGCGGACCAGCGCCAGGACGTGCCGCGCAACAGCGACATCGGCGGCCACCACATCGCCCTCTACGTCGATGATCTCGACGCCGCCGTGGCCGATCTGCACCGGCGTGGGCTGCGGGTACTCGGCGAGCCGACCACGAGCAAGGGCGCCAGCTTGGGGCAACGGTGGGTGTACTTCCTGTCGCCGTGGGGCCTGCAATGTGAGCTAGTGTCCTATCCGAACGGCAAGGCGTTCGACCATAACCCGGAGGCCTTCGCCTGAGCCGAGAGCCGGGTCGAGGGAAAAGTCAAGGTGGTTCGGTGAACACCGAGAGCACGAGCGGGGGTGGGCGCGGCGCCCGGAGCAACGGCGCCGTGCCCGCCGCCGTGGCGAGCCAGCGGATCGCCGATCAGCTGCGCGAACGAATCCTGTCCGGGCGGCTCGCCCCGGGCACCCGGATCATCCAGGACGAGCTGGCCGAGGAACTGCGGACCAGCCGGCTCCCCGTGCGGGAGGCCCTGCGCATCCTGCAGTCCCGCGGGCTGGTGACCCTGCGCGCCAACCAGGGTGCCTGGGTCACGCAGATGGACATGCGCGAATGCGAGCTGAGCTACAAGATCCGCGAGCGGCTGGAACCGCTGCTGCTGGCCGAGTCCGCGCCCGGACTGTCCGATGAGGACATCGACGAGCTGTGGGACATCCAGGAACGCATCGAGAAGACCACTGATGTGGAAGAGTTCCTGGTGCTCGACCGGCAGCTGCACTGGGCGACCTACCGGCATCACCAGGCGGACGAACTCGCGTCGATGGTCGCGCGGCTGTGGGACACCACGCAGCATTACCGGCGGGCCTTCACCCGCCTGACCGGCACCCGGCGCGGCTGGATCATCCGCGCCGAGCACCGGCTGCTGATCGAGGCGCTCCAGGCCCGCGACCACGCCTCGGCGGAGCGCATCCTCGGCCTGCACATCCGCCGCACCCGGGTCGAGCTTTCCGGCCACCCCGAGGTCTTCCAGGTGCCGGCCGCGAAGTCCTGAGTCCGGCCCGGGGTGCGGAGTCCACGGCCGGGCGGCGGTCGTCTCACTTCCCGTTGCCCCACGGGGTCGCCGGTGGTCTGCCGCCGCGGGTCAGTCGTCCGAGCGCCACAACGCCGAGACCGGAACCGCCCAGATCCGGTCGCCGAGGGGCAGGGTCTGTCGTCCGGCGTGGATGACCAGTCCGGTCGTGAACCGATCGCCGAGTTCGTCCCGCAGCATCACCAGGTGCCTGGCGTGCCGGGCGCTCGGCGTGCCGGTGAGTTTGATTGCGATTCCGGCCAGTTCTCCCGAGCGGCGGTCTTCCACGATCAGATCCACCTCGGCACCAGCACGGTCCCTGAAGGACGACAGGTCGACGCTACGCTCGCTCCAGGTCGCCTGCTTGAAGACCTCGGTGATCACGAAGGTCTCGAACAACGCACCAGCCGCCGTGCCGTCCGCGGTCGGCGCGAACGCCTGTTCACCGAGCCCACGGAGATCGGCCGCGAGACCCGTATCCACGACGACAACCTTCGACCGCCGTTTCGCTCTCGTCGTGACGTTGGTCGACCAGGCGGGAAGCAGGGTCACCAGATGAAGAGCCTCCAACAAGCTCACGTAGTTCGAGGCCGTGTCACGACCCACTTCCGCGTCCCCGGCGATCCCGGCCACGACCAGCTCTTGCCCGGTACGCGCGGCGAGGAGTCGCAACAGCCGCCGCAGCTCCGTCTCCAACCGGACTTCGGCAGATCCAGGCAACAGAACGCCGAGATCGCCTAACCCATGGTCTTCGCGCCGTCCAGCGACTCCCGGATGATGTCCGCGTGGCCCGCGTGCTGTGCCGTCTCGGCCATGATGTGCAGCAGCACGCGGCGTGCCGACCACCGTGCGCCGGGCTCGAACCAGGGTGCCCGGGGAAGCGGGTGGGAGACGTCCAGATCCGGCAGTGCGGCCACGATCTCCTCGGTCCGGCGCGCCACCTCGGCGTAGGCGTCGAGCAGGCCGGACAGCGTTTCGCCCGCCAGGACCCGGAAGTCCGCCGCCCGCCGCGCCCAATCCTCCTCCGTCATCGTGGTGAAGTCACCCATCGCCGACGGACCTTCCAGGATGAACGTGGTCCACATCCGTTCCACGGAGGTGACGTGTTTGATCAGCCCGCCCAGGCACAGTTCGCTCACCGTGGTGCGCGCGGCGGCCTGCTCGTCGGTGAGGTCGCGGACGGTCGTGCGCAGGAACTCCCGGTGCTGAGCCAGTGCCGAAATCAGATCGGCGTGCTCGGCGGGCAGCGTCGCGGTGGTGCCCTGGTCGGTGGCGTTCCCGGTGGCGTTCCCGGTGGCGTTCCCGGTGATGTTCCCGGTGATGTTCATCGTCTCGGCCTTTCTGTGCTGTCCGGTTCACCGCCCACGCTAGATCCGGTAGCGGCCACTTTCCGACCTGAATGCGGGAAGAATCGAGAGCATGGCGAATACGAGTTCGCGGACCCTGCGGCTGCTGTCGCTGTTGCAGACGCACCGGTTCTGGCCCGGAGCCGAACTGGCCGCGCGACTGCGGATCTCGGCGCGCACACTGCGCCGGGACATCGAACGGTTGCGGGACCTCGGGTATCCGGTCGAAGCCGGCCGGGGTGTCGACGGCGGCTACCGGCTGGCCGCGGGCGCGGCGCTGCCGCCGCTCGTCGTGGACGACGAAGAGGCGGTCGCGCTCGCGCTGGGGTTGCAGGCGGCCGCGCAGGGTGCGGTGGAGGGCATCGAGGAATCCTCGGTGCGGGTGTTGGCGAAGGTGCTCCAGGTGATGCCGGTGCGCTTGCGGAGCCGGGTGGAGGCACTGCGGTCGATGACCGTGCCGGCGATGTGGAGCCCGGCGACCGGCCCAGGCGCCGACCCCGTCGCCGACCCGGATGTCCTGACGACGGTCGCACTCGCCTGCCGGGACGACGAAAGGCTGCGGTTCGCCTACACCGCCGCCGGAGGGCAACGGAGCGACCGGCACGTCGAGCCGCACCGGCTGGTCTCGCTCGGGCGGCGGTGGTATCTCGTCGCCTACGACCTGCTGCGCCACGACTGGCGGAGCTTCCGCCTCGATCGGCTCGCCGAGCCTCGCGGCACCGGCGCCCGGTTCCGGCCCCGGGCGCTGCCCGCGGCGGACGCCGCGGACTTCGTCCGCTCCCGGCTGGGTGCTCTGCCCGCCCCGTACCGGGTGGAGGTCCGTGTCCATGCTCCCGCCGCGGCGGTGCGGGACCTCCTCGGCCGGTGGTGCACGGTCGAGGAGAGTTCTCCGGCGGGCTGCCTGCTGCGGATGACCACCGACTCGCTGGACTGGGCCGTCACGGCCGTCGGCATGACCGGCGCGGAGGTCGAAGTGCTTTCCCCGCCGGAACTCACCGGCCGGCTGCGCGACTGGGGCGCGCGCCTGTCCCGGGCCGCGGAGCCGCCCGGGACGTGCCGGTCACCGGAGCCGTGACGAGGGCCGGACGTGCCGTCCGGCGAGGTCTTCGAGCAGGGCCAGGTTGCCCGGCTCGGGTTTCAGCTCGCCGCGCTCGATCCGGTGGGCGATCTCCACCACCGCGGCGTTGACCGGCGCCCGGCCGCCGAGGCGCTCCTGGTGGGCCACGACCTGACCATTGATGTCGTCGACCTCGCTGTGCCGGCCCTTGCGCCAGTCGTGCAGGATCGTCGTGGTCGTCTCCGGCAGCACGAACCCGGCGTTGAGGGTGTCGAGCAGGAGTTCCACGATCCGTTCCGGGCGGGCCATGTCCGCCGGTTTCAACCCGAAGATCGGCAGGGGCGCGAACCCGAGCGCGGTGCCGGTGTCGAGCGCTTCCTGGCCGGCTCGCAGCATCAGCTCGCGCATGCCGGGCGTCGCCGCCGCGGCGAGCAGCGGCAGCCCGAGGATCGCGGTGGTGACCAGTGTCGTGCTGTTGCTGACCAGCTTCATCCACTTCGCCGAGCTGATGTCGGCCACCGTCTCGACGGTCCCGGAACAGCGCAGCAGCGCGGCGATCTCCGCCTCGCGCCCGGCGGTGATCGGGTCGAGCGAACCGACCGCGAACCAGGACCGCTCGGGCGGGGAATGGCGCTGCACGACACCCGGGTCGACCATCATCGACGAGATCTCGATGACGGCACCGATCGTGCGGTGCGTGCCCGCGGCCGCGGCGACGGCGTCGGTCGTCATGCCGTTCTGCACCCCGGCGATCAGGCCGCCCGGCTTGAGGTAGGGCTCGATCAGCCGGACCGCCCAGGGCGTGTCGTAGGCCTTCATCAGGATCAGCACGACGTCGAACCGCTCGGTGAAGGTGGCCACCTCGCACAGGTGACACACCCGCACCGGCACGGTGACCGTCTCGCCGGGCATCTCGATGCGGACGCCGTGGCGCCGCATCGCCGCGACGTGCTCGGGCCACTGCTCGACGAGCACGACATCATGGCCGGCCCGGACCAGATCCGCGCCGATCGAACTGCCGTTGGCGCCAGATCCGACTATCGCGATCTTCGGGCCGGCCATCACGGGCTCCTTTGCCTGTTCGCCGTCAATGTCTACTTAGTATGTCTACTTAGGATTGTCTATTTAGGACTGGCGGTAGCGGTTCACGTAGTCCCAGTCCAGCTCCCAGCCGAGGCCGGGCGTGTCGCCGAGTTCGAGGTGGCCCTGCTCGATCCGCCGTGGCGTGGCGATCAGGTTCCACCAGAACGGATCCCGGTCGGGATGGAAGCACTCGGCGTAGGTGCCGTGCGGCTGGCTCGCGATCAGGTGCGCGGACACCTGCGGCTCCTCGTGGTGCGCCATTTCCACGTCGTAGCTGGCCGCGATCGCCGCGGTCCGGCGCCAGGCGGTGGGGCCACCGGACCACGACGCGTCGAAGTTGCACACGTCGATCGCGCCCAGTTCCATCAGCTCCCGGCAGCCGGCGGGGGAGAGCTCGCTCTGCCCCGCACACACCGGGAGGCTGCCGCGATACCGGACGTCGGCCATCGAGCGCCGGTCGTTGTGCCAGCGCACCGGCTCCTCGAACCAGCGGATCCCGGCACCGTCGAGCCGCCGGCTCAGCGCCACGGCATCGGCGACGGTGTACCCCTGGTTGGCGTCGATCGCGATGACGAAGTCGTCACCGGCGGCCTCCCGGGCGGCCAGCACCCGTGCCGCGTCCTGGTCGGGACCGGCACCGCCCACCTTGAACTTGATGCCCGCCAGGCCCAGTTCGCGGTAGGCGGCGATCTCCTCGGCGATCGAGCCGA